>RCMY010000148.1_pt1 | contig 65608 bp, 65 predicted proteins | sample 2041341 | NCBI WGS metagenome assembly RCMY01 (sample SAMN09708234, study PRJNA481090) | Marine sediment metagenome, whole genome shotgun sequencing project. | reverse complement strand
TGTAAGCATTCACCAGTGCCGGAGATGCGCGAAAGAGGTCATTGAACTGTACTATTGGTACGTTTAATGGCCGATGACCAAACAGATTCAGTGCTGGTGAACGCTTACAAAAGTTACAGCACGTTCTTTGCGTACAGGAGGAGTTATGTATATTCCCGAATTAATTCAAGCACAAGAAGATTACCAAGCCTGCATCAAGTTCCATGGCCATACCTGCATGGGCGTCACCATTGGCTACCAGGCGGCCAAACTGGCCATGCAACTGCTGGAAGAAATGCGCGCCGTCGATGAAGAGCTCATCGTTATTGTCGAAACAGACGCATGTTGCTGCGATGCTATCCAGGTATTAACCGGCTGTACCTTTGGCAAAGGCAATTTTTTTTACCGCGATCATGGCAAAATGGCCTTTACTTTTGGCAGTAGAACTTCAGGCCAGGGGGTACGTTTGCTTTTAAAGCCAACTATTTTTCAGATCCCGGAGCGTGAAAAATCGTTAGCGGAAAAAATCGCCGCACAAAAGGCCACTGTCGCAGAGCAGCAGGAATATCAGAAAATATATGAAGCCCGAGGCAATGATTTCTTTTCCGGTGGACCCGAAGCTTTTTTCGATGTCGAGCATATTATGCCCCCTCATGCGCCACGGGAGCCGTCAATTGCCTGTGAGGTTTGCGGGGAAATGGTCATGCAGACCAAGCTGACAGAGGTTGGCGGACAGCTGGTATGCCGCGGCTGCCAGTGTTGATGAACCGCCATCCCAATTATTGCGGATAACAAGTATGATGAGGAATTCCGGTTATCATGCACGCTCAGACACCTGTTATGGAGGCGCCCACGAAGACCCAAGCCATTCCAGCAGGGTGCAGATTTCCAGGTGAACTGGTTTCTTTACTCCTTGTCTTTGCCGTTTTTTAGTTTCAACCGATGAGTCTGGTAACCTCCTCCTCAATTTCCTCTGTCATCCGTTCTAATATAAAGGAATTCATACTGTAAGGCGTATGAGTAGCTATGTATTTTAACTTCAGGTAAAGCGGTTCGGAGAGCCTAAGAGGAAGACTTTTCAAGACATCTTCCCGCACATGAGGTTCTTCCCAGGGATACACTTCTTCTTTTTTTGCGCTGTACTTGCCGGCGCCAGCTGCAAACCTATCCAGTTCAGCATTTTTGTTTATTGCCGGGGTTGAACGAAGTGACGTTTTCTTTTTATCAACCACCATACACCTCTCTGAAAAATTGATTCATTTCCTCTGTCGCCTTTTTATCCTGTTTCCACTCGACGACGGACAATCCATCCCGCGCTGACTTGCGAAATGCGATACGGTCACGGAGTACCGAGCTCACCAGGCCCAGATGTTGAAAACCCTCTTCTCTATAGAAAGCCAGGGTCTCTTTATCCTCACGAACGACGGGATTTGTGGATACTCTGTTTAAAACAATAAAGGCCTGCAGCTGGTCATTTAATCCCTGAGCCACTTCCACCAGCTCGTCCATCTGCCTAAGCGTCCAGATATCAAACTGGTACGGTTGCACCGGAATATAGGCCCGGTCACAGACACCAAGGGCATAACGCAGCTCCATAGAGTCCCGCCCCCCGGCATCGATAATGATTTCATCATACCGATCGGCCAGATCGCGTACCTGTGAGGCCAGTCCCTTGCCGAATTTCTGCACGCAGGCGATTCTTGGCTCGACTTCGGTCTCCTCCCTGACAGTTGCCCAAAAAGATGCCGTACCCTGACGGTCTGTATCCAGCAGCAGGACGTCCTTGCCCTGCATGGCCAACATGCTCGCCATGTTCGTTGCCAGAGTGGTCTTGCCGGTGCCGCCCTTTTCTCCACCAATTAATACAATGCTCATACTATCATTCCATGTAAAATTATATTATAACAGATCAACTTATACGAAATGATATGATATCATACTCTGGTAACTTTGCAAGAGCAGGACATAAAAAAATCGCTCCACTCTTCTTCCGTAACAATGTTAAAACCTGACGACCGGCCAGTAAGGCTCGAATAAGTGGTGATTATGTATTTATCTTGTCAACCTTCTATCTTTTTGTGCAACTTGACCGACTCACCAATTCTATTGCGGTGAATCCGGATATTGAGCATTTCAACCATCACCGAAAAGGCCATAGCAAAGTAGACATACCCTTTCGGCACATGGATATCGAAGCCTTCGGCGACCAGGGTAAAACCAATCAGCATGAGAAAAGAGAGTGCCAATATTTTGATGGTGGGATGGGTATCGACAAATATGCCTATGGGCTTGGCAGCAAACAACATAACCAATACCGACCCGACAATGGCAATAACCATGATCGAAACGTGCTGTGCCAGGCCGACTGCGGTAATGACTGAGTCCAGTGAGAAAACTATATCAAGAAGGGTAATTTGCACAAGAGTAGCTAAGAAAGTACGAGAACCGATTGACGCTTTCTGGTTGACATCGACAACCTCCAGACTGTGATGAATCTCGTGGGTAGCTTTCGCCAAAAGAAAAAGTCCACCGCCAATAAGCACCAGATCTCTGCCGGAAAACTGTTGGCCAAACAGCACGAACCATGGCGCAACCATGCCGATAATCCATGCGAGACTAAAGAGCAGGAGAAGTCGGGAGACCATAGCAAAAATGATTCCCAAGTTTCTGGCCTTATCCCGCTGCACCTCCGGCAATCTGCCTACCAGGATGGTGATGAAAATGATATTATCTATACCGAGAACAATTTCCAGGGCAAGAAGAGTGGCCAGCGCCACCCATGCCTCGGGCATAAGCAGCCATTCTAACATACGGTGTTATTCACCATTATTTCTTCTTTACGAAACGCAAGCTTTACCTTGCCAAAATTATAAAAAAACCTTCCATGCAGGAACAAAAAAGACAACGACCGCCGGCATAAACACACAACAAGCGTTGTACCGGCGGTGTTGAAATTAGCTTTCTTTTATACCTTCAAGCTTCCAGTCCTGGGTACCAGTAGGTCGAGCCCAGGTCCATTCTTCCCGGAACTTAACCGGGTCGGTCATGCTGCCGGAAATCAGGTCGCCGCTCTTTTCATCAACAGTGTAATCAAGGAGATTTGCGGTTACCAGCACGGTGACAAAGTCCTCACTGCCATCGCTGCCGGCTTGTACGATCTCAACTCCACGAATGGCGATAGACTCCAGTTTATTGATATGCCCCTTGCTGCGCATTTCCACAAAATGTTCCGTATACTCGCCTGCCAGCTGCTCGCCGAGAAGATGGCTATAGGAATCGAGGTCTCGGCGCATCCAACCGGCCTGCACCTTAAAAAAGACGTCGGAAGCTATTTCCGTGAAATAAGCCGGATCGAAACCGCTATCTGACTGCCTGATCTGGTTTATACCGTCATCAACCAGATTTTCACCGATACTCACCGGTGGTTGTGAGGTATTGTCAATACCGCCACCAAAGATGTTAGATGGCGCAGCGCCTTGTCGGGCATATGGGTTTGGCGTGTTATTACCGGCTGCTTGTCGGGCTTTGGCGAATCTTCGGTAGAGAAAATACGCTCCTCCACCAAGAAGCAACAGGGGCAGAATTCCCATGCCGGAGCCTCCAGCCCCGAACATCGAACCAAACAGCATACCACCGATTGCTCCCCCAACAAGACCTCCCATCAGCCCGCGACCAAAGCCACCACCGGTTGCAGGTGTGCTTGCCGGAGCACTCGTCGGTGCTTTTTTGGGGCTTGAACTGAAGGATTTCCCCCCCATCTTGGAACGGGCATCGGCATAATCCGCCATCAACCCACCTTCAATGAGGGTGAATGCAATAAGCAGCAAAAAAATAGGTGCGAATCCCTTCCATAAGGTTGTCATAATCTTCTTTTTTCTCCATTATATTTTTTTGTTGTTCAATCCCGAAACGGGACTACAAGTGATTGCCCTACAGTAAAGAGAACATACTTTATCAAGTACTCATAACGAATCAGAACAAGATGCCAATTACCGGCTACATCAGCGAGCCGTTTATAAGGAAATGGGCATAGATACTCGCAGCATATCCCAGAGCGATTGCCGGAGTCCACTTGAGGTGACCAAAAAAGGTATATTTACCTCGTGCCGTACCCATCAGTGCCACCCCTGCGGCAGATCCGATGGAGAGCATGCTTCCGCCGACTCCCGCAGTCAAGGTAACAAGCAACCACTGTCCTTGGGACATTTCAGGCATCATGGTCAGAACGGCAAACATAACGGGGATATTATCGACGATTGCCGAGAGAAAACCGACCATGACATTGGCGGTTGTCGCTCCCCAGTCAAGGTACATAACCTGTGAAACGAGGGCCAGGTAGCCCATGAAACCGAGGCCACCGACACAGAGTATTACCCCGTAAAAGAAAAGCAGTGTATCCCACTCAGCCCGGGCAACTTTAGCGAAAACATCAAAGGGAACAATCTGGCCGATTCGTTGTTCCGCTTTTACCGGATCATACGTCAATCCGCTTCTAACGTGGGTCTTGTTGAGATAGTAACCGAACATTTTCAAGAGCGATAAACCGGCCATCATGCCGATCACCGGAGGGAGCTTCAAGAAGTTATGGAAACATACAGCGGTAGCAATGGTCCAGAGGAACAGGCCGATAATCACCAACGCACCACGCTTCAGCTTCAAGTCTTCCGCACCTGCTTCCGGCTGCTTTTTGGCTACAGCAAAGCTCATGATGGCAGCCGGTACCAGCCAGTTCACCACAGAAGGTACAAACAACACCAAGAAATCTTGAAATTGTAATATACCCTTCTGCCAAACCATCAAAGTGGTAATGTCGCCAAATGGGCTGAAAGCACCACCGGCATTAGCCGCCACTACTATATTGATGCAAGCCAGACCAATGAACTTCTTGTCCTCCTGGCCTATCGCCATAACCACGGCACACATAAGCAGTGCGGTTGTAAGATTATCGGCGATTGGCGAAATGAAAAAAGCAAGAAGGCCGGTAATCCAAAACAGTTTCCGGTAAGAATAGCCGGCATTGACCAGCTTTACCCGGAGAACCTCAAACACCCGTCGTTCTTCCATGGAATTAATAAAGGTCATGGCCACAAGCAGAAAGAGGAACAGCTCGGCATATTCAAGAATATTATGCCGAACAGCAATCTCTGCGGTGTGCTCGATGCCGTTCATCGCGTATATCAAGCCGATAATACCCCAAATGATCCCCGCGGCCAGCATAACCGGTTTGGACTTTCTCATATGTGTCGCTTCTTCAAGCATGACAAACACATATGCCACGACAAAAACAACCAGGGAAACATAACCTCCCCAGTGCCTGGTAAGATTCAAGGTTTCCTGGACCGCTCCTGTGCCGGCCGCAAACGCTGCTCCGCAGAGCCCCAAAGAGGCGGCAAGGGCTGTAATAACTAAAAAGATATTCGATCTACTCATGGCACAACTCCTGATTGCTTTTGTGATGTTATTCCAGATCATCACTGGTATGAAGATTTTCTCAGATGAAAGATTATATTTTTCCACCTAGCTTGAATCGATAGCAGATCATAGGGTATAGGTAAAGTACGATTAGGTCAATTAGATAAATGCGCTACAATAGTTCGAAATTTACGAAATGAAAAATCACACAAAAAAACAGTACAGAAGAAAATTCCGGGGGATCACAAAATTATGGAATGGCTTAATTATCATCATCTGTTTTATTTCTGGACAGTCATGAACGAAGGCAGCATCACGGCGGCCAGCAGCAAACTACGCCTGGCCCAGTCAACGGTGAGCGCTCAAATGTCCAAGTTCGAAGAAACCCTGGGGGCAAAACTTTTCAGGCGCGTAGGCCGAAATCTTGTGCCTACAGATATGGGGCATCTTGTCTATCGATATGCCGATGAGATCTTTTCCCTGGGTCGCGAGATGATGGATTCCCTTCGTGGAAGACCTGTAGCCGGCCCTTTGTCTTTAAAGGTCGGACTGGTAGACGTAGTTCCAAAGCTCATCGCCCTCAAGCTTCTTGAGCCGGCAGGTAAATTGCCCGAGCGAGTTCGACTCATTTGTCATGAGGGGAAAGACGAACAACTTCTTGCCGATCTGGCATTGCATAAACTTGATGTGGTCTTGGCAGATACCCCGCTGCGGTCAAGCCTAAGCATCAAGGCCTACAATCACCTTTTAGGGGAGTGTGGTGTTTCTTTTTTTGGGGTAAAAGAACTAGCCAAACCACTGCGGAGCAACTTCCCTTATTCCCTCGATCAATCACCCATGCTGCTGCCGATGGCCATGAGTTCATTGCGGGGGATGCTTGATCAGTGGTTCGAGAGCATAGGCGTCCACCCTGTTATAATGGGCGAGTTCGATGACAATGCATTGCTGACAGTCTTTGGCCAGGCAGGTGAAGGCGTCTTCATGGCTCCAACAGTGATCGAAAAAGAAGTCGAAATCCAGCATCAAGTCCAACTTATCGGTCGTACCAATAAAATCAGGGAAAAATTTTATGCTATTTCAGTGGAACGGATTATCAGGCACCCCGCAGTAGTGGCTATTTCAGAGGCGGCGCATCAAAAACTCTTTTTTGAAACGGATTATGAAGGTATCGGCTCATACGACTAAACCGTACTGTGGTTCAACACATAGACAAAGAGCCAGGTCTCCTGCTCTTAAGCAGTTCTCCATCGTTCCACTACAAGAGCAGAGCTTGATTACACGATCCCTTAATAACACTGGATTGCTCCGTTACTTTGCCACGTCTACAAACCTGTCCATTGCCATAGGAGTCGCCGACGACAAGCCCGGGTAATAGCCCTTCGCTTGTCTTTTTTCTCCGCCTGGCTACAATGCAAGTCGGCAAGCAACGTACCTCATATCATGAGAGGGTTAAGAAGAGGCAACTTGTTCATGTGCGGCGCACAATCCAGCTCAGGATTTTGTCGCGGTCCAGGGCCGAATTCCTTAATCAGCTGTTTTTGAAAATCTTCATTGGTCATTCCCGCAATCCCCTGTTGGAGGATTTTAGTCGCTCTTACAGTGAATTCTCCATACCCAGCTGACTCATAAGCGCCTTCAAAATCACGACAGGCAGAAAACAGGATATTTTTCAGATTTTCCTGCCGTCGACCAGGTTCACTGCGAGTAATCCCGATACGCGCCCGGTAAGCCCGGTGTTGTGCCTGCATTTCTGGAGTTGCTGGTAAGAAACGGGCTTTCAAGTCGCGTTCTCCTGTTAACGGCTCGCCACCGACAAAGGCCCTGGTGATTGATCCAGAATGACAACAGTCGATAAAACAGGTCACGTTGACACCCTGGGGGATGGTTGCGAAGATATCAGCGATATCATCATCGAGCAGATAGGCTCCCTCGGCAATATCATGGGGACACAGAGCCTCATCTTTAGGACCATTGGTCCCATCTAACTCATCTCCGTCGAGATCGTCGACTTCCGTTCCGTGCCCGGCAAATTGGAAGACCACAATATCTCCTGCTTTGCTGGTCTCTATTATCGTTCTCAACTCGGTGAGGATGGAATTGCGGGTGGCTGCTCCATTCTTGAGCGAAGACACCTGAAATCCTAAATCACTCAGGGTTGCTCCCCATGCATCGGCATCAGCCACACAGCCATTAAGAGGCGATGTGGGATAGTCGTCAATACCGACACAAAGAGCCTGACGCCTGCCCGCAGGTGCAGGTTGATCAACGGGTATATCAGGGGCGAGGGTAGAGGCGTTGGCTTTGGTAAAGCAGGCTCTATAGGCGGCCTGGAGGGTTGCAGGGGTGGACGGAACAAATAGTCAAATTCCGGTGGCAGCAGAACAGGTGTATCCCAGTAATCGAGTAATCCGCGCTCAATGGCTTCTTCTGGAAAATCGGCAATATCGTCGTTATCGACAATGCGCCGGGCAACACTGTTCATTGTTGGCAGTTCATTATCGAATCCGCCATGCGTTCTTGAGGTACTTGCACTGCTTCCTGTCGTAGCCTGGAAAACCGACCAGACAATCTCGGCTTGCTGTGCAGGAGTTCCCTTCTAACCAAAAAGATTTGCTGCCTCTGCATCTTTTCTCAACGATTCTTCCAGCCCGAGGATGGGGGTTTTCCGATTGCTCTCCAGGGCATAATAAATCAAGTAAAGTAGAGATTTTTGATAAATTTTTGCGACCAAATCGTCTTTTTCCCAGTCTTTCTTCATGGTAAACATCGCCAGGTGCTGGATGTTGTTGCCGATATGGCTGAGAAGTCGCTCTTTGAATGCATCCACCCGAATGGCCGGGGCAAGAAAATAAAGGGCGGCAAACGGTGGGACCCCTTCAGTAAAAGCTCTGGGGAGAAACCAGGAATGAAAAATCGACCCGGCACTATGGCCTACCGCGTGCAGTTCTATTTCGCCCTGATGTTTTTGACAGAATGCTGCCATTTTTTTCGCAGTATATGTCGCACCGCCACTGTCATCCGAGGCGAGACGACCACTTTCTTTCATGGCCGACCAGATCTTTGCTCCTCCAAGAGTACGGGCAAGCACTTCAATTGCCGGATCTGTTGTATTATCCCAGAAATCTCGAGAAAGCCCCCTTGCAGCAGCCATCTCCCTGGCACCGGAGAGAATCTGCTTGAGTGCATCGAAAAGTCCTGTTTCCCATACAAAATGAATGGGATAGATATTGTTTTGTGCGCGTCCTTTCACTTTCAGCAGCCTGAGCGGTAATTGCCGATCGCGCACCTTCTATTTCCGCCAGGAACTCCTGGTAGACGATGGCATTGCCCGGACAGGTTTTTTGGTTGGTCATAAAGTTATGAAAACGCAGGATTTCCGGTGGCAATGCAAATTTTTCCTGCACCCTGGCAATAACGCCGATAACCGCCTCACGTTGTGCTCCTTTAAAGGGGGCACAACCACGGTCAAAGTCGCCGATAATTTCAAACATGAATGGTCCCGAAACCCTATTACCATTATAGCCTCGGGCACTAACCGGCTGAGCGTTCCAGTCCCGCCCTGTCCGAATCGTTCCATCAGGGGCTATCGAGATATGTTGCGCGATATCCGCCAACCTTTTTCTTGTGTGTGATAGCGCCACATACCTTCTATTGATTTCTCGCCCTGGTACTGGCTGTGGTTCGGTCGCCAGGTGTGGTGCATATGAACAGCGTCAATTTATCGGGTAAAACGAAAGCGATTGAGCAGCTCAGTAAACTCCTCTAGCGTCAACGGATAGAAAGGCTTAGTCATGTCATTCCTCCTTCTTTCTAGATTACCAATGTATTTTGAGTCCTCTACCTGATTATTGCGGCCACCTTATACCCGCTTACTCCTCATGAATTGCAATCAGGAATAACAGAGACTCCAGGTTCGGACAAATCTCAACGAGTTCGTAGCACAGAAATGTCAAAAACACGTGGCAGGAGCTCCTGTCACGTGCCATAACGACCAAACATCACGTAAAGATCAGTCTTTTCTTCTTCGCCATACTCCCTTCCAGTTGTGGATGCTGTAAATAGACGGCTTCGTCAATAAAAAAAAGAATTTGGCAACCACTAGAATATAATCAGACAAAGCCGGTTGCGCATTTTTTTGAGTTAGAAAGACAGCAAGTCGTTACAGAAATACAAGATCCAGGCTCTCAGGCTTTGTATGGAAGTATTGACGCGATGTTTCACCTTGTGGCTATTTTTTTGCCTATGGCGTTCCATCCAAGAGACTGAAATTGAAATAGTGAAACAGGGCGAAGCTATGGTAAAGACCAGGAAGAGTCGCTATAAACGTGTGGCTTTTCCATCAAAATTACTTCCTGACAATGGTCAGGATCACTGCGGCAACTATCATGATTGCACCAAAGTATCCGAGCATCGTAAAATATTCGCTCAGGATGTAATACGCAGCTATTGCTGCCACCACTGGCTCCAGAGTCGCCACAATAGAGGCATTGCCCGCTTCCAGTTTCTTCAACCCCAGATAATAACAGTGGTTGGCGATAAACGTTGAAACGAATGAAACGGCAATCAGGGCCACCCAGGCCAGGGGGGTTTTATGAACAAAATTGACGAATGGCAGGATCCCTAATACCCCGATTGGAAGAACATAGAGAAAGAGGTTCGCCGATGAATACCTTGAGGAAAAATATTTACCGATGGTGTAATAGAGAGAGTAACAAAAGCCGGAAGTAAGACCGGCAAGAACCGCAATAAGTCCAAGTGCTTGAGTAGAGTTTGTATTGCCTCCAGTCGTGGAGATAAGATAGACTCCTGCCATCACCAGAACAACAGCCAATATTTTATTGCTGGTCAGTTTTTCCCGATAAATGAAAAATGAGCAGGCAATGACCCAAGCGGGAGCCGTGTAGAGCAATACAGAGGCAAACGCGGCCCCCCCATTTTGTACCGCATACAGGTAAGAAATATAAAAAAGAGAGATACCGAGTAAACCGAAAAGAACCAGCAGGGGAATATCTTTCTGGACAAGATGGGTTTCTTTACGGAGCAATGCCTGTGCACCAAAAAAAAGCCAGGCTATGAGAGCTCGCCAAAAGGCAACCTCCATCGGCTCAATCCCTTGCGAGAAGGCAATAAAGGAAAAAATACCAATAAAGCCCCAGCATGAAGCTGCTATTATGATAAATATATAACCAGTTAACATACCAACCTTTTAGCAACAACCAAGGAGAAAAATTTCATTCGTACCGTGGACCCAACAGGAGAAGCTTATGGACAAAATTACACAGTGAGCGACATGCACACTTCCACTTTCACCGGAGTCATACCCGGCTGTAAAGACCATGGCATCGATCGTACCAAGAACAACAGAGCAAGCACCACTCTATTTTTTACTCTTTGTAAGCGAACATATCCACTGCAAGTATCGACTTTCAATATCCTTTGCCAGGACTTTCCTGGATATCGCGCAGATCATTCATACCATATATTCTGCTAAAACCACTTTCATTGTTTAAAACAATAGCCATCTCTCTACTTTCTTACCCCGGAGAATTAGGTGTGGGAAAGTAGCCCCTGCTCTTCATCAAATCTTCGCAATAATTCCTGCACAAAAAAGAGCGGGACTTTGTTCAGTCCTCCTAAGGAGTGTAAGTCCCAACATAAAATTCTTTTCCTGGCCAAATATCAAAAAAAGAGAGAAAGGATATAACATCCGGGCTTGACAGATATCAGATGTGTGATATATCCATTTCCAATGTACGCGTCACACAATAAGATACCTAATTAATACTATTACAGTGAGTTACTTATGTCATCAACCAAACTTGTTATGAAATTTCTCTCCCAAAAAGACATGATCGCTGCAGGAGTCACTAACATGGCACACTGCATTGACGCAATGGATGAAGCTTTTACTCTCGCAGGCAAAGGGGACTATGTTATGGGTGGATCTACCCGTAACTCCCACGGTCAGAGAATCTGGTTTCCTAAGGAACCAAAATTCGAGGGCATGCCGAAGGGAGGTCCCGACCAGCGTTTTATGACACTTCCCGGTTATCTGGGAGGCCGCTTCAAGGTCTGTGGTAATAAATGGTACGGATCCAATGTGAATAACCCCAAAAAGCATGGTTTGCCTCGCTCCATCCTGCTGATGACATTAAACGATGCAGAAACCGCCCGTCCTCTTGCCATCATGGAGTGCAATGTGCTCAGTGGTATGCGCACCGGTGCCGTTGTTGGACTAAGCGCACGCCACCTTGCCCGTGAAGACAGTGAAAGCCTTGGTGTCATAGCAGCAGGACCAATCTCGAAATACTGCACCACTGCTATTGCTAACGCCTTGCCTTCACTGAAAAAAATTGTTGTCTTTGATATAAACGCTGAGGCCGCAAAACGTTTTTGCAACGAAATGAGTGCCAAGCTGAACGTAGACGTCTCCATGGTTGCCAAATTCGAAGATGCCGTTAAAGGCCAAGATGTCGTAACGTCTGCCATTTCCGGTGATCATACCCCGCTTTTTGAAGACAAGTGGCTTAAAGAGGGGGCTCTTTTGACCCTTCCCGGTCGGGCAAACGTCGAAGATGATTTTCTACGCAGCGCCTACATTGTCCCTGATTGCTGGGAAATGCAAAAAACGTATAAAATTGAAGGGCTGATGCTCCCTGAAGACGAACGCACCATTCCGCACATCCAACTGCACAACCTCGTGGACAGCGGAGAGATAAAAGAAAGTGACATTAATGACCTTGGAAAAATCGCAGCCGGCCTGGCTACAATTGACAAGAACAGTGACAGAAAAAGATATTTCATCTCCAACGGTATGATCCTTCAGGATATCGCCTGGGGTATGACAATGTACGAAAGCGCCGTTGAAAAAGGCCTGGGACAAGATCTCGTACTGTGGGACGAACCTTATATGGTGTAATACTTTTACCACAGCTTGTGCAAAGCCATAGGGTGTAATGCGCAACTATACAAGCTCAGAAACACCCAAAATCTCGGCTGGCTCAGCACAAACTTCCTCTATTTGGGATACAATTTTTACAATACTCAGAAGTACTCTAAAAATTGTATCCCAAGGGCACTAACCTTTCCGACTTTTTTCCAACCTGGCAAGCAAGCTTGAGGAGTCCCAGCGGCTTCCCCCAATTGCCTGCACTTCTGAATAAAACTGATCAACAAGCGCTGTAAGCGGAAGATGTGAGCCATTTTGCCGTGCTTCCTGGAGGGCTATTCCCAGATCCTTACGCATCCAGTCAACGGCAAATCCTAAGTTGTATTCGCCCTGCCACATGGTTTGATATCGATTTTCCATCTGCCAGGATTGAGCGGCACCTTTGCTGATGACTTCAACGACTTTCTCACCATCCAGCCCGGCGTTACGGGCAAAATGCAATGCTTCAGCGAGTCCCTGCACCACGCCGGCGATACAAATCTGATTGACCATTTTAGTCAACTGTCCCGCACCAACATCGCCTAACAGCTCAACACACTTGGCATAACTCATTATAACCGGTTGAGCTGCAGCAAAAGTCGACTCCACTCCGCCGACCATCACAGTAAGCACTCCATTTTCTGCGCCGGCTTGACCGCCGGAAACAGGAGCATCCAAGAAACCTATCCCCCGAGCGGTTGCAGCCGAGCCAATTTCACGGGCAATATCCGCAGATGCCGTAGTGTGATCAACCAGTACAGCCTTGGGGGCCATACCCACCAGCACTCCCGTGTCAGCCAGTACCACCTGGCGGAGATCGTCATCATTACCGACACAAACAAAAACGAATTCCTGTCCTTTTGCTGCAGCCTTGGGTGTTTCACAACACTGCCCGTGATACTCAGCTACCCAGGCATCGGCTTTTGCCTGGGTTCGGTTATATACAGTTACCTCATGTCCTTGTTTCGCCAAGTGCCCTGCCATGTGGTATCCCATCACACCTAATCCTATAAATGCTACCTTTGCCATTGCGCGTCCTATTAAGTTTGAAAGTATCTTACAGAGTTCCGGCTTTTTTCTTTTTTACCGAGTTAGTTTCCATCCTGAAACGAGACATTTTTTTCTCAATCGAGGCGTTCGATAAATTTAACCGCAGACATATAATTGATATCGGAGTCTACGCTTACCTTCGAGGATTAAATTTTAAGAACAACGAAGAGTTAGGGAAAAATGGCCGTTTCAGGATGAAAACGAGTTAGTTGATCGGAAGAGCAACTATAATGCGTCCTCTACTTTGAAACAACCTTGAGATTCCGGAAACCTGAGCCTGTTCACAAACACCTTTTGAAACTCGATATCAAGTGCCAGATCGACGATCTGTATCTGCGCGGCCAAATTCTTTGCCTGCTCAAGATATCTATTGTCACAGAGTGCCATCACCGCGCCTGCTCCGGCCAGATTACCACTATGCAATATTTCCTGCAGCGGCATCTCAGGAAACATGCCAAGAGTGATCATGTCAGTTTTCTCGAGATACGATCCAAAAGCACCTGCAACTATTATTTTTTTTGGGAGTTGCTTATTTTCCTTTTGTAACAGAAATTCAATCCCCGTTACCAGCGCAGCTTTCCCAAATTGTATGGAACGGATATCCTTCTGACTGATGGCAACTTCATCTGCTTCACCAGAAGTACTTTTTTTATAGATGACATATTTTCTACCATTTTGGGGGAGAGTATGAACCTTGAGCCGCATCCCTGTAAAACCCAGACTGGAACCATCGGCACACCTTGCCTCAAAAAAAGCCGGTTGGTAGGGAGCGACACCAATGGAGGCCGGGTTCACTCCCAGAAAAAGATGGATCATTGCCGGATTGCCGACCACAACCATTTTCTCAAGTGTTGTCGGGGCGATCCTATTGGAGCTGGCGAGTTTTTCACACCCCCATTCAATGGTTTTCACCACTAGTTTTTGCAAATGCTCTAAATTTCGGGTCTTCTCACCTACCGCACTAATCCGACTCATAACATCATCCCCATACAATGCCTGAGGATTCTTCAGAGCAAGTGAGGAGAGCAGAGATGTAGGAGGTATTTCAATAGAGACATCTTCTAGTACAGTGAAAGTGCAGGCCAACTGCGTTTTAGACTGTTTTTGCTTCGCCCTTGCCTCCACTCGACACTTTCCACACACCCCCCGCCCGCCACAATCCGAACGAAAAAAAATTGAACTTTCAACAAGATGTGTCAACAGATTGCCACCTGGCTCCACTTCAATTTTTCGAATTATGCTGAAACCAGAATGCGGGTAAATTTTGTTCTGTGAAGTTCTTTTACTTTTTTTCTTTTAATTGATAAAAGAAACCTCTTTCCTGTTCTACTGATTCAATTTTCTCTTCTGACGCTAAAACATCCAGATATTTATTAACTTCATTGATATGCAAGCCTAATATCTTCGTCAAGTCATCAAGCGTACAAGGTCTTCGTGCAATAGTTTCTATAATTGCTGTTTCTTTATCGCTTCTATATGATTGTATATTTTTTCTATCTTGAGAGGAGCTGATTATTTCAACATTATTTAATTGCCAATAATCAGCAACACGTTGCAATTCTTCTTTGGTTGCTCCTCTTAAATGAGATACGGTGCCGGGTCGGTCTAAAGTGTTTAATTGAATGGAATCAGGTTTTATTTTCAAAATCACTTTTTTGAATTCTGCCAATTCATTATCAGTATCATTATACCCAGGGAGAATAAATACTTCGAGCCAAATTTTGCCCTTAAATTCTTTTCTGAAATCAATCAATCCCTGAATATATTTACCAAAATATAGATTTTTATCAGGTCGATTTATTTTTCTAAAAACATCCTCTGTTGCAGCGTCAAGAGATGGAAGAACAAGGTCCGCACCAAGAATCGCTTCTCTAACCTTTTTGTCGTAAAAAAGAGTTCCGTTCGTCAGAACAGCAATAGGTATATTGGGCCTATGTTGTTTTATGAAATCCAGTATTTCACCTATGAAAACATTCAAAGTCGGCTCACCCGATCCTGAGAAAGTAATGTAGTCTGGATCAGGATTATTATTAAAGTAATGTACCAGTTCTTCTTTTACTTTATCAAAAGGAATATACTCTTTTCTATCAAGTGTCAGTTTTGTGGTTTTTCCTACTTCACAATATACACAATCTAGAGAACATACTTTTTTGGGAACTAAATCAACGCCTAACGACATCCCCAATCTTCTTGATGGAACTGGTCCAAATAAAAAATGATACACTTTATCCTCCCTCATAATTAATTATATTTTTTCTTACATTTTCATTGCCGAAAGTCGGTCTCATTAATTCCTTCAGATACTCGATGCTTTTGCACCACCTGGAAATAGTCGAATCTTTTTTTTGCCAGCAGCAGCATTCTTTCCAGACCAAAGCCAAACCCAACCCAGGATTCGTGCTCCACTCCGCATCAAGTTGCTAAGGCCCCATGGCACTAGAACCGATTTCAACAGAGCTTACTCCACTGACAAGATCTACAGTAGTGCAATACACCTCTGACTCCTCACTTTCAAAATAAAAGTATGTCAAGCCTACACCTTTTGCAACAAGACTGCCGAATTCCAACAGTCGTTCTTCCCTTTTTTCCATAGGCTGCCCCATCTCACTTGAAAAAGAAGGTCCTTCCAGATACTTCTGAATTACTACTTCTCGAGAAGCGACCCAGAACACAGAGAAGCGAAGACTTCGATAGTCGTCTCTGTTTGCCGGGTCAGGTTTTATAACGATTGGAAAGGAACAGTTGGGCAGGGAAGCCGGCAGGGGGAAATGCGGTTTTTCGAAAACAGCAATCATTTCTGCAGTGGGTTGGAAAACAAAAGAAGCCGTACAAGAATACATCCTTACCGAAAAAAGATGCTGAATCTCACTTTGCTCCGTAAGGCTCAGCAATCGTTTTATTTGAACTCTGCTGACATCTGCTCCGGCAACTCATTGATCAACAATTGCCTGAAACATTTCTTTCCCTTTCTTTATGCAGCCAAGGCTTTGGCAAGTTTTGCTGCAGACCCGGCATCAGGAGCAAAGCCGTCGGCGCTGATCTCATCTGCAAAGGAATGTGTCACCGGCGCACCACCTATCATGATCTTTGCCTTATCGCGCAGTCCAGCTTCTGTGATTGCATCGACAGTCGCTTTCATCATCGGCATCGTCGTTGTCAAAAGAGCTGACAAACAGACAATTGAGGCCTCTTTATCTCTAATTTGTTTCACAAATTCTTCTGGGGAAATATCGACGCCGAGGTTGTAGACGTTCATAACGCCACTTTCCATCATCATCGCCACAAGATTCTTGCCGGTGTCATGGAGATCCCCTTTGACTGTTCCGATTATGACATTAGCGCTCTTTACGCCTTCGCCTTCTCCCAGCAAGGGTTTTATAATCTCCAGACAAACCGACATGATCTGGGCTGCCATAAGCACCTCAGGGATGAACATGTCACCATTTTCCATCTTTTCACCAACGATGTCCATGCCCGCTATCAAGCCCTTGTTCAGAATATCATTTGCAGGGATTATTCTCCTGTAGTCAGGGAGCAATTGTCTCAAACCTGAGCACTGGGCCCGAGTCCATCAGCATTGATCCCTGGTGCCGCTCAAACCGTGTTGAACTCATTTTTATATCTTCCAGTCAGGCACCCGACAAGCAGCGTATGGTTTTACATACCACTTATTTCGCAACCATCTCCCCGCCCGACTATTGAGAGAATTTTTATGCTAAAACTCTTTATTACGATGGGCTGCACGTTTCAATACCACAAAAAGTGTAACAGTCTACACAATCGTAAAGACAACAATGAAAAGAACGGTACGGAATATACCCACATAGACACTGCTACGATACCAAAATGGGTATGTCAGTAACAATTCGCTTTCATCCAAAATAACCGGAACCGGCATTCACACGACAGAGCTCAATATGCCTCAAGGCATAACTTTACAACAGGCAAAAGAAGCGGTCTGCCATACGGCAGATGGAGAAGTCAGACAGCGATATGAATTGTAAATATTCGTTCATCATCGCAATTCTTCATGCGCATTGACCATACAATGAAATTAGTCGAATATGTAAAGAGACTCTCGCCCGAACCGTTGGGGTTAGAAGCCCCTCACGTCACCGTTTTCATTTCGTAATAGACGTTTGGCTGAATTTTGTTTTATAGAGAGAAAGCAGCTTCTTGACAGTGATTGGGAAAAGACCGAGAACGGCGAAGGAGACCAAGAGCCCTGGCGACAAAATGCCGGACAGAGAATCAATTTTCGCCAGTTCCTTTCCGGCGTTCACATAAACTACGGTTCCGGCTAACATGCCGACCTGGGAAACCCAGTAAAAGGTAAACAAACGCATTCTGGTAAGACCCATGAGCAAGTTGATCACAAAAAATGGGAAAATCGGAACCAGCCGCAGTGAAAAGAGATAAAACGCCCCTTCCCTTTCAACCCCCTTGTTGATAGTGGTCAGTTTGTCGCCAAACTTACTCTGCACCCACTCCCGCAGGAGAAAGCGGGAAACCAGGCACGCCAGGGTAGCACCGATGCTGCTGGCAAACGAGACAGCCAGTGTGCCGACCACAAGGCCGAACAAACCGCCTCCCACCAGGGTGAGCACCACGGCTCCAGGTAACGATAAGGCAGCAACCGCTACATAGATCGCAAGATACACGGCAATTACCAGAAAGCGGTTTTCCAGATAGAGCGCTTGCAAGGTATCCTGCGACGACTTGATGTATTCGAGAGTAAAAAAGCGCCCCAGATCAAAATAACGGAAAGCAACAATCCCCAGAACGATAAAGCAGGCAATGACAATCTTTTGAATATTTTTTTTATTGTTATCTTCTGCCATACCTCATTATCCTTTCTGGAGAACCTGGCGGCCATAAAAAGCGGCACCCCAGAGGCCGCTGTCCTGATTATCGATAAGGAAAACAGGAATTTTCGCCAAAAGCTGTCCCATGGTCGATGAATCGACAAATTCGCTACGAAAATTCGCATGGTTGATAATTTCAGGATTCTTGGCGGCAACTCCACCGGCGATGTATAACCCGCCAAGAGCCAATACCTCCAGGGCATAATCCCGGCAAATGCGGCCATAAAATTTCGCAGCCCATGCCAGGGTCTCGGATTCCGGAGTAAAACGGGCGGCAACCTCCTGTGGCTCAAGTTCCTCGCCGGTGAGGAACCAGTGGATATACCGAAGGCCGCGACCGGAGACGACCAGATTGCCGGTGATGTGTTTCTGACCGCTCTTTTCTTGGTAGAACTCCTGAAAAGCTAACTCCCGTGGAGAAACAAAGGGGAAATAGGCATGCCCGCCTTCGGAGGGCAGAGCCATAAACCCATGGTCGGATATCTCAATGAGAGTCGCCTTGCCAAGCGCAGTACCGGCGCCAATGACACCAATGGTTCCATCCGCTTCAGCCTCTCCGGCAAGGATCATTCGAGCGGACTTTCCCACCGGAGACGGGCAAGCATAGGCCTGGGCAACAAAATCGTTAATCAAAGAGACCTGCCGAAATATTTTTTTATTTTCTCTGCTGGTGAGGTCGATATCCCAGGAGATATAAGGCGGGGCAGAGTACGTTCCATGCTGCACCGGTCCAGCTACGGCGATGATTGCAATGTCAGACTCAGCAGCAGAAAATGCCGCATCACTGGCTCCAAGTTGCTCCAGAAGATGAGAAAAAGACTTGGCTTCCGCAGTCGCCAGCCATTTCGTACCCTTCAGCACAAGCGAACCTTGCTGATCAATTTCAAAATTGGCGAAACGGCTGTTGGTACCACCGATGTCCGCTGCAAGAATATTTTTTTTCATGTTTGCATCACTCGCGGTCATATCGCGCCTCCGAAGTGGTTTTTTTAAAAAAAATAATGCCCTTAAGACAGTAGTCTAAGCACGAATCGTCATGGAGCAGGAACTGACCATGACAATTTTCCCGTTGATGCCGAGTGGCACTTCTTTAGCAGTAAGCAATTTCTCCATACAATTTCACCGCGCACCTCGCTCTATAATGTTTTACTAAATTATACAGTGCTCTACATACCGTCAATTTTTTTCGACCTCAGGCAGAGGTGTGGTGCAGGGTAAATGTAAATATCAACCAAGCAGGGGCAGGATCAAGCAGTGAGGAACCGTTGATGGACAGGCCATATAATATATGAAAATAAGAACAAATCCGGACCCACGTTTAATGATAATGACATAAATCCACTTCTGCCAACCTGCGTCATATTGTGGATTGGACGTCAGCGCGTGAACGTTGACGCCAGATAATGGATCTCCGCAGGTTAGATCGTTGCTGGAGCTGAAGAAAACCTGTCGTGCTCAAAGCCGGTGATACCGGCTTCAGGGGTTTTACCCTGCAGCATGCTGCTTACTACCCTTCCGACCATTGGTGACAGGGCGAAACCGTGGCGCGAGAAACCACAGAGATGGAGTAGTCCAGGGACCTTTTTCGAATAATCAATAATGGGGTAATGATCGGGCGTTTCTCCATCCAGTCCAGCCCAGCTACGGACGACGGTGATATTCTCTGTTACAGCAAATAGGTCGAAAGCGACTTTGGCACAGGCCTGCAGTTCATGGAAGTTCATATGGGTGAGTTCGGTCTCCATATCCACATCGGCCAGGTAGCCGCCACATATCAAGAGGGTGCCGTTTTTGGCCTGGTTGAACCAGAGCTTACGTCCCTGAACGGAGACAAAAGGTTTCAGCAGCCTTGACATTCGGGCGGTGACTATAACGCTGGCTCCCACAGGCTTTACCAGCAATTGATCACCCAGCATGGCACCAACCTGGCCGGCCCAGGCTCCGGCGCAGTTGACGACCTGCTCCGCATAGAGTGTGCCTTGAGTGGTTGTCCCTACTGCAAAACCATTTTCGCCGCGCCTGATGTTGATCACCTTGCAGTTACTGTGAACGGTGACTCCCGCCCGGATGGCGGCTGCGAGAAAGGCCCGGCAGGTTTCAGCTGGGGAAGCGGTGCCGTCTTTTTCCGACATCAGGCCGCCAACGCAATGTTCGCGTACGATCGGGGCCAGCTCACGCAGACGTTTTGCGTCGATCAGGATCTCATTGTTGTAGCCGAGAGCGCGGGTCGCTTGTGCCCGTGCTTCCAGCTCCTTCATTCCCATCTCGTTTTCGGCGGCGGTGAGATAACCGGTCTGATAAAAGCCGCAGTCGGAGTCGACTATTTTTTTCATATTGTGCCACATTTCGAGCGAACCGTGGATATATGGCAACTCGCAGATATCGCGTTTGAGGCTGCGCACACCGCCGGCGTTGACTCCTGAGGCGTGTTTGCCGGTAAAGTCTTTATCCAGGACAATGGCGCTTTTGCCTTCACGGGCGTATTGGAGGGCTGAGCTGATTCCCATCATGCCTCCGCCGATAAAAATGCAATCCGCATGTTTCATTTGTCGCTCCCTGTTTCGTTGTTCTTGGGCAGAAGAGTCATGTTAGCCAGTTCTCCGAGACCGATATTGCGAACGGGAGGACGGACGCTGAGCGGTAAAAACGAGACAATATCACGCCCCGTTTCCTGGGCGACGACCTCAGAAACAGCACAACTGCACATCCTTCCCTGGCATGGGCCCATGCCGCTGCGGGTGGTTGCTTTCACCTTCTCCGGTGTGTCCTGGCCCTTGCGGATGAGCGCGCGGATGGTGCCGGCCGTCACCTCTTCACAACGGCAGACGATGGTCTCGTCATCTAACTCATGCAGATTCTTTCTTGGCTGGTAAAGGGCATCGACAAAGAGACGCGGCAGCAGCTCATGGCTGAGGGCTTTGCAGGCCTGCACTTTACGTTGTCGCGTTTCATGTGTGGCCTTGTTAAAATCTTCAAGAAGGGCAAGGGCTGTGAGCTCTCCTTTTAGTTCGGCAGCAACGGCGCCGTGAACAAAAGCTCCGTCACCGGCAATAAAAATTGCCTTTTCACTCGTTCTGCCGTCTGCATTGATGCGCGGATACCAATAGCGCTGTACCGGGTCCCAGTCATGGTCGAGCCGCAGTTGCCGGCTGAATTCCGTGCGGGGGATGATTCCTTCATGCACCAGCAAAGTGGAGACCGGCCGGATACTCTTTTTACCCCCATGAACAGTGGTGAGGGTTTCAATCCGCTCTTTGCCCGAGGCGCTGTAAGATGCAACATTGCGTTGGTATCTCCCCACCTGCTTCCAGGTTGAGGCGAGCATGGCCGCGCCGGTCAGCAGGTAACCGACCCGTTTCATGGCTTGCGGGAGATGCTTGACAGCGCCCAAAAACGAGGAGGAAGGAGTGGTGTCGAGAAATTCGGCTACTTCTACTCCCAGCTTTTGCAGATGTCCCGCGACCAGCAGCATGATCGGACCGTTGCCGACCATGGTAACGGGACCAGCAGGAACGAGGCCATCATTTTTCAACAGGGCATCAACACCACCGGCTCCCATCACTCCAGGGAGTGTCCAGCCACTAAATGGCGCCGGTCGTTCCATGGCGCCGATGGCTATCACAATGCGCTTAGCCTGCAGTTCGGTGGAGACTCCATGACGTGAGAACGATACCCGCCCGTCAGGAACAAGATTCCAGACCACGCTTTCTGGCAAATGGACCACCGAACTTTTTTTATAGCGTGCAACCAGGTTGCAACCTCGCTGGTATTCTTTGCCAAGGATGTTGGCAATGAAATCGGACTGTCGCTCAATATTCCGGTAAATTTGGCCGCCGCAGCCCCTTTGCTCATCGAGCAGCAGCACTTCCAATCCATATTCCGCCGCCGTACATGCACATGCAAGGCCAGCCGGACCGGCCCCGACCACGATGACATCCCAGAACGTTTTCATGTGTCAGGCTCCCTCCCGAATCTGTTGTTTATCAATGCGCATTCCATCTTTTACCTGGGTAAGGCATGCCTGCTGGTTCGGGACACCGTTTATTTCCACCAGGCATTCATGACACACCCCGATAAAGCAAAACGGAGCCCGTTTTACGCCACTGACATACGAGCAGCGGCAGTTGTCATAGTTGGCGTAACCGAGCATTGCCGCGGCCACCGTAATGTCTTCAGGGACGTTCATTTCCCTCCCGTCAATGACGACGGCAACTGTTTTGCTGTGGTGAGTTTGTACGGGTCGAAACATGTTTTCATCCTGTCGGTATCATATTGAGAAGGCATGCCGCTGGCAATGTTCATGGCTGACAACAGACTCTGAGGATAATCGTTCTCGGCCGGTGTCTGATCGTATTCTAATCCAACGCATATATGGTGCCATGTGGTTGATATTTCATAAGCCACCAGAATATTAAGCTATGTTGGATTTACTTTACGTAAGGTCGGAAGAATAAAATCGTTTCAAAATCTTACATATAATTGGGTTTGACCTGTTTGTAATGGCTATTGTTTGCAGGATATACTGCTGTTTTAGTGAAAATTAAATGACTGTTTAAAATTGTTACAGTGTAACAAAATGAAACGCAGGTGACCTACGTACTCTGCTCTCCAGGAATTGCCGAACATTTCGGTATCACCCTTCTTGCAGAGAGTGTTAGGACAGAGAATTACAGTAGCAGCTTTCCAAGGATGGGAGTCAATACACGATGCAGGAGTCACAAGGTTGACAACATTGTTTTTGCTTGATTTTACTTATGGTGGATATGGCAAACCAAGTACTTTTATCTTTTCGAGTTTCCTGTAGAGAGTTGGCCTGCTGATGCCCAGGATGGCCGCAGTCTTGCTAATATTTCCTTCCATCTGCGTCAGGGTGGTGCTGATAGCCTGGGCCTCGATTATCTCAAGGCTTTGCATTCCTGCCGAGAAAGACGCGGGAGACTTCTCTGCGGTTGCATTTTCATTGAGACCGAGATGCTGGGGCTCGATGATGCCACTCTCCGCCAGGTGAACGGCGCGTTCAATGGCGCTTTCCAGCTGTCTGATGTTGCCGGGCCAGCTGTAGTTGAGGATGGTATCCGTTGTTTCCTGGGGAAAATCCTCTACTGTTCTTTTTGTGAAAGCTGCATGACGCTTGATGAAGTGAGCAACGAGCTGCATGATGTCGCCTGGACGCTCCCTGAGTGGAGGGATGGTGATTTTCAAAGTACTAATGCGATAGTAGAGATCCTCGCGAAACTCTTTATTGCCGATGGCTTCCTGCAGATTCTTGTTGGTTGCGGAGATGATGCGGAAATCAACCGGAATGGTCCGCAGCCCGCCTACACGCTGTATAGCCCCAAACTGCAAAACGCGCAAAAGTTTTACCTGCATCTCGAACGGCATGTCCCCGATCTCGTCAAGAAAAAGCGTGCCGGTATCGGCAAGCTCCACCTTGCCGGGTTTTCCACCCTGCTGGGCACCGGTGAAGGCACCTCCCTCATAACCAAACAACTCACTCTCGAGTAATTCTTTGGGGATTGCCGCACAGTTAATCGCAATGAACGGGCCGTTGCGGCGACTGCCATGGTTGTGGATCGCCTGGGCAAAAAGTTCTTTGCCGGTACCGGTTTCGCCGTACAGCAGCACTGGCGCAGCAGTGCCGGCGGAAATATTGGCGATATGAAGGGCGGCTTTCAGTTGTTTGCTCTTACCGAGTATGGAGTCAAAGGTGAAATGGGCATGAGGGCCAGTCATCTGGACAGCCATGCGCAAAACCGCTTTTTTCTCCTGCAGTGTCAGCAAGCCACCAATGAACTCCCCGCTGTTCATGCGAATAGGGTCAAGGGACATATAATAGATGTTGCCGTTGTGTCTGGCCTGTATTTCCCTGGCGCGAAACGCTCTGCCGTTTTTAAGGTACTTCAAGATGTCAGTATCCGGGCCAATGCAGTCGGTTATCAGTTCTGCCTCTGAGTTACTGGCAATGTTCAAAAGGGTTCGTGCCTTCTTGTTAGTCTGGAATATGCGCCCATCCGGACTGACTGTAACAATCCCCCTGGAATCGGATTCGATCAGGGCGGTCATGTACTGGTTCTTGATGGCGATTTCCTGATTTCTCTCGCTGGCTCGCAGTTGAGCGGTAATCGTTTCGGCAGACTGGCGAACCAGGCCCAGGGTATGCACATGCATTTTTTCTGTATAACCACTGAGGGAAACAACCCCCAATAAATCCTTACCGTTGAGGGCAAACACCGGTGCGCCGGCATTGGTAATGGTTTTGGCCAGCGTTGCATACATCCGGTCACCTGGAAGGAATACCGGGACATGCTCTTCCAGCACCAGCCCGATTGCACAGGTGCCGATATCCCGTTCTGTCCAACGATAACCGGGGATGCAGCGCCGACGAGAAAAATGCTCGGTCAGGTCATCATCGCCGATTATATAGAGTATGTAGCCGTCGCGATCGGCCAACGCCATGCAGAAGCCGGTATCTTTCAAAAGACGATAGAGACATTCGAGTTGCTCACGGGCCAGAGTATAGAATTCCATCTGCTCGGCAATGCGTCCTTGCAGCTCCTCTGCTGACAGCCGGGTGCTTTCGGGTGCGCCGTCCTGGTGTGGATCGATGCCATAGCCTGCAGATCGACGCAGCGAGGCTTCTATAATCTTGTCCAGATAGGGTAATGCGTGTGATTCTTTTTGCATAGAGAATGTGTAATAAAAATATACAGTGAAACAAAACATTACAACGCTTATCTAAGGTACCGTTATGATATTTGTATTTGCGGTTAATTAAGTTTTCATATGCCAAGAGACACTAACAGTTGTAAAGAATAATTACAACATGATAGATATCTTTACAATGACAAAACAATATCTAATATGCTGATTTTATATGTTTTTATATTTGCAAAGGCATTTGGCATTAAAGTTGCTTTATGTTTTGTACATTTACCTAATGCATGCCAAACAAACCAGAAAATGCATTGTATTAAGTGAGCAAAAGCGTTTTTCCTTCATCTCAACCAAAGGATAGGATACATGCTGGCACATCACCAACGAAAACTTGCTATAGAAATCTGTATAAGTATAGCATTATTGATCCTCTTTCTCGTCATGGTGATCAATATGCCGAAATGGGTCATTGAAACTCTCCCCTCAACAGTAAAACCGACCTTTTTCCCCCGCATTGTTTCCGGTACCCTTGCTGGCTTATCTCTCCTGCTGCTCATCACCACTATCATCGATTATCATAAAACAGCAACGCGTCTTGTCCGGGATAAAGAAAAACAGTTTGAAACAGTTCAAGACGATGCAAAGTATTCTTCGCTTATCATCTACATAACAGTTCTTTTTCTGTACCTGCTTGGGATGAAGTATCTTGGTTTTCTTCTCTCCACTCCTTTCGCGATGTTTGCTGTCGCTGTACAGCTTGGTCTTCGTAAGTACATGATTGGTTTCATCACCTACGTAATGGTGGCTTTCGCCCTGAATTATGTGGCGTTTAACTATATGCAGATCATGCTTCCCTCCGGTCTTCTCTGGGAATAAAACAACGCAGGAGCACTTATGGTTTTCGATATACTCAATGGTCTTGTTTCGATTCTGACGCCAGCGACAATCGGTGCAGTAGCACTCGGAGTTTTTGTCGGCATTATTTTTGGTTCCATTCCTGGAATTTCTGGAATAATGGCAATTTCCATTCTGCTGCCCATCACCTTTTACGTCAGTCCACTGGTCGGTATTCCCATGCTGCTGGGCATTTATAAGGCCAGCACCTTTGGAGGTTCCATCACCGCAGTACTGCTGAACACACCAGGCGCTCCGCCGGCGGTGTGCACCGCTATGGATGGCTATCCCCTCACCAAGCAAGGCAAAGGCGGTAAAGCGCTGAACGCCGCACTGGTGGGTTCTGTTTTTGGGGACACCTTCAGCAACCTGCTGCTGATTGTCATTGCAGCGCCGCTATCTTATCTGACGCTGAAGGTGGGACCGGTTGAACAATGCTGTCTCATCCTGCTGGCACTGACTGTTGTCGGCAGTATCTCCGGCAACTCAATTTTCAAAGGCATGATTTGCGCAGGTGTCGGTATTATCCTGGCGATGGTCGGTGTCTCCGGTCCAGCCGGAGCCGTTCGTTTTGCCTTTGAAAACGACAATCTGATGTCGGGTATCCAGTTGATTCCCATGGTTATAGGTCTACTCTGCCTGCCAGAGGTTGTCCATCAGGTCACAAAAGGGGCGCAGAAGCATGTTAAGCAACATTTTGATATGGATGGTGAGGGAGCAAAACTTACGCTAAAGGAGTTTACCCGAAATATTCCATTGCTGCTTCGTTCATCCGCTATCGGTTCGCTGATTGGCGCGATGCCGGGCCTGGGCGCTTCTCCCGCAGCATTTATGGCCTATTCAGAGGCACGACGTACATCCAAGACCCCTGAAAAATTCGGGACAGGCATGGTTGAAGGTGTCCTGGCCCCGGAGGCTGCCAACAATGCGGTTACCGGCTCTGCCATGATCCCTCTTCTGACCCTTGGTATCCCTGGCGATGACGTCACCGCTGTTCTTATGGGCGCATTTCTTATCCAGGGCATAACACCCGGCCCAAATATCTTCTTTGAAAATACGGCGGTGGTCTATGGCATTTTCGGCTCCCTGATCCTTTGCGATGTGTTGCTCTACGTAATAGCCAAGGCCGGTTTTAAAACCTGGATCAGGATCACCCAGCTACCAAAGCATATCATCTTTTCTGCAGTCACTATTTTTGCCTTTGTCGGTGCCTATTCCATCAACCAGAGCTTTTTCGATATCTTCTGTCTTATCATCTTTGCCCTGGTTGGATATGGAATGCGCAAGTTTGATTTCAGTGCTGGTCCGATGATTATCGGCTTTATTCTTGGGCCGCTGCTAGAGCGCGCATTTGATCAGACTATGACGCTCTCCGACGGTAGTTTTATGATCTTTTTGACTCATCCAATAGCAGTTGTACTGTTGTTGCTAACAGTGGCGGCGGTAGTAAGCATCGTTCGCTCCCGCACAAAGAAGCATTCGATTGTTGAAACGGCGAGGGCTTAGCCTGAGCTTCATCCCCAAAACATGTCTGGAGATATGATTATGCCAAACTTGAAAACGATGTTTAGAACAGTTCGCTCAACCTTACTCTGCACTGGTGTCGGAATGATGGTCCTTGCCGGCGCGACAAACAATGCTATTGCCGCGGACTATCCGACAAGGCCCATTCAGATTGTCAGCCCTTATGGAGCCGGCGGCGATTCTGATCTGACTGCACGTATTTGGGCAGAGTTTGCCAAGAAAAAGCTTGGGCAACCGGTTGTTGTAGTCAATAAAACTGGTGGCGGCGGGATAACCGGTACGATGTATGCGGCCAAGGCCAAGCCGGATGGTTACACCCTGTTCCTGGCCCAGGCAGGTCCTTCTCTGATCGTTCCTCAGGTCAACAAGGCTGGATTTGACTTCGACAGCTTTGACTACATTGCCAGGATCATGGTGGCCAACTGTGCCGTTGTGACCAACCCGGACAATCCGTGGAATGATCTCCGGGAGTTTGCCGAAGACGCCAAAGCCAACCCCGGCAAACGTATATTCGCCAGCCCCAGTGCCACTTCCTGGCTGACTTTTGCCATGCGCAACTGGCAAACCGATTCCGGAACTACTTTGAAGCAGGTTGAGTTCCAGAGCGCCGCCGAAGCCGCTACGGCAGTTCTCGGCAAGCATGCCGATATCTCCTTCCTCTTTCCACAGAGCTATGTCTCCATGGCCAAGGCCGGCAAGATGAAAATTCTGGCTATCGGCTCCCCAAGCGATGAGTTTCCCGAGGCAAAGACCTTCGAACAACTTGGCTTCAAAGGTAAGTATTTTGGCTGGGGTGGTATTGCTGTTCCCAAGGGTGCTCCGCAGGATGTTATTGATAAGCTGGCCGCGGTAACTAAGGAAATTACCGAGGATCCTGAATTCCAGAAGGCGATACACAATATGGGCGCCAAACATGATTTCACCACAGGTACAGAGTGGATGACCCAGCTAAAAGATCAGTATGCCGAGATGACCAGGGTTTTGACCGACCTCGGCATGATCAAAAAGTAAATCTGAGGAAATGTCATTCTCCCGGGTTTCTGCTATGCCCGGGAGAATATGATGAAACGCTGCGAAACGTAGCGTTTCTCCTCTTAAATATCTAAAATGCGAGTGACGCAAAATGACTATTAAGAGATTTGGTGTGCCCAAAGCCGGGGCACTGCCTTTTGCAAAAGCTGTGGAAGCGGATGGCTGGCTTTATGTGAGTGGCCAGGTGCCGCGTGATGCGGATGGACAGATTGTTTCTGGCAACATGACAACTCAGGCTCGACAGACCTTGACAAATGTAAAGACCGTTGTCGAGTCGGCGGGCTATTCCTTAAATGATGTAGTGCGGGTAGGGGTCTGGGTTGACGATCCGCGTGACTTCGCTGAGTTCAACAAGGTTTACTCAGAGTTTTTCACCATCGAGCACGCACCGGCCCGGGTAACGGTCCAGGCAGCCCTGATGAGTGACATGCGGGTTGAAGTTGATTGTATTGCTTACAAAAAAGTTCAATGACAACCATGGCAGCACGAGAAGACAGTACAACCGTGAATAACTCAGACGGACAACGGTTGCCTGTTGCAACCCGGCTCTACTGAAAACGTCTCTACATACTCTATGAAAATCGATCTCAAAGAGCAGGAAATTATTGTCGCCGGCGGTGGAATCAGCGGTGCTGCCATTGCCTATGGGCTGGTCAAGGCCGGTCGAAGCGTCACCATAATAGATACTCCCACCGAGACCAACAAGGCGTCAAAGACCAATGTTGGTCTGATCTGGTGCCAGTCAAAATTTCTTCATCTGCCCGATTACGCAAAATGGGCCTTTCACTCCTCCCGGTTGTATCCGGAACTGACCCGTGAGCTGGAAGAGGTCTCGGGGATTGAGATTCCGGTGGCGTATACCGGTGGGTTGATCCCGGTTTTGAGTGAAGATGATTACCAAAAGCGAAGCGAATATATCAAGCAGCTGCGGGTGGTGCTCGGCGAGTATCGAGGCAATATGATCGATCGGGTCGAGTTGGAAAAGAAGCTGCCGAAAATTGAGTTCGGTCCGGAAGTGGTCGGTGCGGCCTGGTGCGAAGATGATGGCCTGGTCGATCCGCTGGCCCTGCTTCGCGCCTTTCACGTCAGTTTTCAGCGGCTCGGTGGGAAAATCCGCCACGATCATATCTATAGCGTAACACCTAAGCGAAACCGCTATCATCTCGAGACCGGGAGTGGCGCACTCGATTGTGAGCGACTCGTCTTAGCGGCAGGCCTTGCCAATCGGCGGCTTGCCACTTTCGCCATACCGACTTTGCCTATATTTGCCGACAAGGGGCAGGTGTTACTGGTGGAGCGCCTGCCAATGGTTATGCCTATCCCCATGCTTGGCGTGACCCAGACGTTTGGCGGCACCGTCATTATTGGCTTCCGTCATGAGACGGTGGGACATGACACGAAGGTCGTGCCTTCAGCTGTCGCCACCGAAGGGCAGTGGGCAATGCGGGTCTGGCCGGAGCTGGGCCGAAAACGTTTAATCCGGACCTGGAGCGGGTTGCGGGTCATGCCGGATGACAAACAGGCGATTTATAGCAGGCTGCCGGGTCATCCAAAGGCGACGCTGGTCAACACCCATAGTGCAGTCACCTTGGCGGCAGCGCATGCACGGTTACTGCCACAGTACGTCACCGGCGGGAGCCTGCCGGAGATGGCACAGAGCATGACACTGGCACGATTTGGATATTCTGTTGAATAGGAAAAGCATGAAAACGAATACACCTGGAAAAACGATCCGTTTTATTTTTGAAGGACAGGAAATGGAGGTGCCTGCAGGGATCAGCGTCGCTGCTGCAGTGATGGGCCATGTTCATGCCGGTCATACCTGTCAGCATCCGGTCGACCATAGTAATCGGGCACCATACTGCCTGATGGGCGTCTGTTTTGAATGTCTGATGGAGATTAACGGCAAGGCCGATGTTCAGTCCTGTCTAGTGGGTATTGAAGAGGGCATGACGGTAAAGAGACAACGCAATCCGCAGGAGGCAAAGTGATGCAGACCCAGGTGGATGTACTGATCATTGGTGCCGGACCTGCCGGGTTGAGTGCGGCGGTGGCGGCAAGAGCATGCGGTCTGGATGTTATGCTCGTAGATGAGCAGCAGGCGCCGGGGGGGCAGTACTTGCGTAATATCGAAAACCCCATCACCCAGCCGCTTTTTGACCCCAAAGAACTGCAGGTGGGGCTCGATTTGCTGGACAAGTTCTACAAGTCAGGTACGGTTTATTGTCCGAACACCCTCGTCTGGGGACTGGAACCACGGAAGGCCTATTGCAATATCGACGGCAAGCAGACCATACTGACTCCTTCTTCCATCATTATTGCCAGTGGAGCGATGGAGCGGCCGGTGCCGTTTCCAGGCTGGACCATGCCGGGTGTAATGGGCGCAGGCGGGGCCGATATTCTGCTACGTTCAGGCGGAACCCTCACCGAAGATCCCAAGGCGCCGGTGGTGATGGCCGGTAACGGCCCATTACTATTGCTGCTTGCCTGCCACCTTCTTGAGCAGGGCGTCAACATCGCCGCCTGGCTCGATACCGGCTATTGGTCTAAACGTATATTGTCGGTCGGTGTGATGCCTGCTGCTCTTTTTGACCTGCCCTACATGGGAAAGGGACTGAAGATGGCCTTGAAAATCGTCAAAGGAAAAATTCCCATGATCGTTGGTGTCGACAATCTCCAGGCCGAAGGCGACGGTGCTCTTGACAAGGTTCATTTTACCGTTCGTGGCCAAAAAAGAGAGATTACCGCCAAAATGCTGCTGCGCCACGAAGGCATTATACCTCGGACTCATATCGCCAATTCACTTGGCATCAAGCACAGATGGAACACCTTACAACGCTGCTGGCATCCCGTGACTGATGAAAACGGGGCGACCAGTATCGACGGCATCTACATCGCAGGCGACGGCGCCTATGTGCATGGTGGCGATGTCAGCATTGATAAAGGCATATTGGCCGGGATTGCATCTGCCCGGTATCTCCGCGTGATCAGCGAAAAAGAGGCCGAGTTCAGAAGCCACGTGACCCTCAAGAAGATGCGCCGGACCCGGAGGGGACGGGCCTTTCTTGATTATGTTTTTGCGCCGAATCCGAAGATTTTCGAGGTTCCCGACGAAACCCTGGTCTGTCGGTGCGAGTGCGTGACAGCAGGTGAGATTCGTAAAGCAGTATCCGAGGGCTATACCGATGTCAACTCCATCAAGCAATTCACCAGATGTGGTATGGGCCACTGTCAGGGAAGGATGTGTGGGCCGGCCCTGGCCGAGATTGCGGCAGTAGCTTCCGGAGCTGCACCAGACGCAGTGGGCACGCTGCACATCCGCCAGCCGTTCCGGCCGATTACATTAAAAGAGTACTGCGATGTGAATACGGTACAGGAATAACAGATATTCCTGTACCTTACCGCCTCCTCTGGCACTGATTCTCCCCTTCAGTGTCAGAGATCTCTTCTCCCCAACCTCCGGGAAAGGGGAAACAGACATCTTATATCCGACAGATCATCTCATTATTAATAAGTACGTCAATTAATGGACATTGACAGTGCAGAGCAGGGGGGTTACCTAGAAGGTAATTATCACACAATAGCCTGAAAAGTGACCACGTCAGTGATTAAATATCATAAAAATACCATCATTTTACAGTTACCCGGTTCTTACCGCTTTCTTTGCTCGCAAACAGGCATTTATCAGCCTCAGCTAAGAGATGGTGCGCGTCGCTGGCATCATCAGGATATGTGGCAAGACCAAAAGAAGCTGTGAGCTTTAGGCTGAGGCCTTTTTCTTCCAAAAAGATGGTATTACTAATTCCCAACCGCATTTTTTTTGCTTTGACGCGTGCAACATCCTTGCCTTGACCTGGCAGGATGATCACATACTCATCGCCTCCATAGCGGACAATGCGGTCATCCGGACCAAGTTGCCGATGAACCGCCTGGGCGACTTCTCGCAACACTTTGGTACCGATAAGATGCCCGTAGGTATCAACTACATTCTTAAAGTTGTCCATGTCGAAAAAAACGAGTGACAGTTCCTTTTTTTCGTTGAGTGTCGGTTCCAGAAAACGTTCAAGGAAGCTATGCAGGAAACGGGTATTGTAAAATCCCGAAACATCATCTGTGAGACTTGCAGTCTCCAACCGAGAATTAGATTCTTCCAGTATTTTCTGATATTCGACAAGATCCCTTTTCAGTCGCTCCTGTTCCTCTATATGCTTGCGAAGCTCCAACTGACTCATAACCTGGCGCGCCAGAGCACGAAGAGATTCCACCTGCACTTCACTCAAATTCCGAGGTTCTCGGTCAATAACGCAGAGGGTACCCAGCGCCGCGCCTTTTGCGGTAACAAGAGGCGAACCGGCATAGAATCGTATCTTCTCTTTTCCGGTTACCAATGGATTATCGAAAAAACGCGCATCCTCCAATGTGTCCGGCACGACGAAAACATCATTCTTGAGGATTGCATGGGTGCAAAAAGAAATGTTACGCGGTGTTTCCTCAGCAGTAATGCCGAATTTGGACTTGAACCACTGACGCTCACTGTCAACCAAACTGATCAGGGCAACAGGAGTACCGCTTATCTGGGAAGCCAGTCGGGTAATATCGTCAAAGGAAAGCTCTGGGAGAGTGTCGAGGATATTATAGCTACGCAATACCTCCAAGCGCATTGCTTCGTTTTCTGGAAAGGGTGCCTTTTTCATGTATTTAAGATCCTTTTAGTCGAACGTTAAACCTCCGCATGAGTTCGTAAGTGCGATCTCGCTGTATTGCATGTTTTGATAGCTATTGGTACGTTTGAGTAACAGTATATTCAAGTATTATTTTCTTGACCTATCTCTTCTATCGGTTCAAAAATGTCCATCTGCATCTACTGGCGGAAATAGCAACATTTTGAGCTCTCTTTCAGGAGTTTAAGCACTAGCCTCAATCCCTCAAGGGCACTCCTGTTTTCTTTCGTTGCGCTCAGATGAGTGAAATCTACAGTATTGATACTAGCACCACTTCGTCTGGTGCTCTCTGCAATTGGTACACCGCTCACCAGAGAGGCGGGCAAACAAAGTCAAGAAAGAGTAAAAAAGAGCCAGACCACACTAAAATTTTATAGCCGGCAATCAAATATATCATTCTGCCGATGAATATGATATTTTGCTCAGATTACTCATCCAGCATAGTTCCCATGACAATCTGTTGCTAGTCATTCTTTCACAAGTTTGCAGTTGACCAGACATTACTTTCAAGTACCGATAGCGACCTACCGATTATTTGAGGAAGCGTAAAAAAATTTACACTTAACATGCAGCGTATAATAGAGTTTCGAAATGAAGGTGCCTGTGTTTCAACGCGCAATTATAACCCATGGTGGCACTGGCTCCAACCTTCAGAATCCCGATGCGCAATCTGCAGCAAAAATCGGGATGGAAATACTGGTAAAAGAGAGATCAGCTTTACAGGCAGTTTGTCCAGGCCGTGAGATACTTAGAAAATGCCCTCAATTTAATGCAGGGAGTATTACTCCATTCACCCCATATTGTCTTAGTGGGTGAGGGAGCTCGGTGTTTTACAAAAGTACAAAACATACCTATTATTGTTTTAAATAAACCATGAAGCTCAAACTGCTCATTGTAATGACATCTTGCCTTCCTGTCATACAGTCGGCGCTGTGGCTAACGATGGAAAAATAATTGCTGTAGCTCTAAGTTCAGGCAGACTGCAGGGTGTAGCACTCGGTCGTGTTGGTGATGTCCCGCTTCCTGGCTGCGGATTTTTCTGCGGACCAGTCGGAGCAGTTGCAGAAACGAGATAGAAGTGTGTCTCTTTCCTGTTTGTTCAATCGCCCTCCCCGAATTTTGAATGATTTTGTGGTGTCGATAGAAGTTGCAGATTAGAATGGCGTTTACTGGGTTTCAATCTTTTCTTGCTCTTGAAAATCATGGGAGGCATCATGAACCATTTTTTCATCTTGCTTTGTGCAAGATTTCCAACTTATTTAATTAGTGCATAAAAAATACCTACAAAACAGGACGCTGGAGACAAATAAGATATGCAGAAACGAATTATTCATCAATGGAGAGATTGGCTTCTAGAATATATTGGTGACGACAATTATGAATTGATCCAAAAAGATACCCTAGAGGTTCTTACGATTGTGGCCAAGGATGCCATGGAAGCAGAAAACAAAAGTCAACAGATCATTAAAAATGCAAAAGAAGAACGAATTGGCAACATCACTTGAAATGCGTACCTTACTCCCGAAAGTCTGTTACTCTTTTTAGTACCCCCTTGAGGGGTATAAAAAACAAGAGAAGAAAGAGCAGTTTTAACATTGATAACATGATGATACCATCATGGCACTTCTTCACCCCCCTCAAGGGGCTTAACCTATATCCCGGCTTTTTTCCCTTTCACCCGTGTGAGGTTTTTATCAATTTCAAGAGCGGATCCGCTTAGGGGAAAGTCATTTAGAGCACTTTTCTAATTGCACCCGTTCTTTCCTGTCGTTCATTTTCTGATAATTCATCCCATGTTTTTTCAAAATAACTATCAAAGGATTCGGGATTTTCTTCAAGCGCAAAATCTAACCAAGACATTGCATCAAAATCTTCAGGCATGGACTGTTCTTCAGCAATCCGTGCGGCCTCTCTGACTTTTCCTTTTAACGTTGTCACTGTTGTCATTGTATTCTCCTTGATATTTTTGTTGAGCTTGGCTTTGCTATAACGCAAAGGAGTAAGATTACCAAGACAAGGCAACAAATAGCGATGCCACGGATTTTGAGTTTAAAATTCCCCTCTACCAAAGTTGCACCATCATACCTGCACATCCAGCGCGGGCAGATAACCCACTCATTCATGAGGGGGAATAAGCACTACAACATTATGCACAGCAAAACTATGCCATGAAGATATCAGAAAAACTCAAAATTCTGTCAGATGCCGCCAAGTATGATGCGTCCTGCTCCTCAAGCGGGAGCAATAGAAAAGCTGCGGCGGATGGAATCGGCAATACTGCCACCAGCGGTATCTGCCATAGCTGGGCTGCAGATGGCAGATGTGTCTCTCTGCTCAAAATATTGCTATCAAATGAGTGCATATATGATTGCAGCTATTGCCTCAATCGTCGTTCCAACACGCTGGATCGCGCAACATTCACTGCCGAGGAGGTGGCCGATCTCACCATCAATTTTTATCTGCGCAACTATATTGAAGGGCTTTTTTTAAGCTCTGCAGTCTATGCATCCCCGGATAAGACCATGGCAGATATGGTTGAGGTATGCCGACTCTTACGCAAAAAACATGGATTCAACGGCTATATTCATCTTAAAGTTATACCCGGCGCCGCAAAAGATCTGGTCCAGCAGGCCGGTTTTCTTGCTGACAGGATGAGCGTTAATATAGAATTACCTTCAGAGGCATCACTCAATCGCCTCGCCCCACAAAAATCAAAGCAGGGAATACTTGCCCCGATGAAGCAGATTGGCGAGAACTTTACCGGTTTCCAGCTTGAACGAAAAAAAAGCAGAAATAGTCCAAGTTTTTGCCCCGGAGGACAGACCACCCAGATGATAATCGGTGCATCAGCAGAAAGTGATTTCCACATCCTCAATTTGACAGAAAATCTCTATAACAAAATGAGCTTGAAACGGGTCTACTATTCAGCTTATATTGCCGTCAACGAGGGGCCTCTTCTCCCTGCCCTGTCAACAGCGCCTCCCCTTATACGCGAACATCGCCTCTATCAGGCCGACTGGCTGCTCAGATTCTATAAGTTTCAGTCGCATGAGATTCTCTCCCCGGCCTTTCCCAATCTCGATGAACGACTTGATCCCAAGGCGGCCTGGGCTTTGCGCAATTTTGATTTCTTTCCCATTGATATAAATAGGGCAAGCTATGAAGAGTTGCTTCGTATTCCAGGTGTCGGAGTCACGTCAGCCCAGCGTATCATCAAGACTCGCAGGGTCGCTGCCATTCGGGAACAGGACCTGAAGAAGATTGGCATGGTTTTAAAAAGAGCCAGATTCTTTGTTACCATTAATGGCAAATACCTGGGGGACACATCCTTATCACATCATCATGTAGTGAGCGCAATGTGCAAGGCTGAGCCTCCCAGCGCAAAAAAACTGCTGCAAAACAGTCTTCAGCTACGGCTCTTTTAGCATGGATTCGATCATATACCTCCATGACGGCTCTTTTGAAGGGCTGTTGCACGCTGTCGCGTCAGCAGTAAAATCGCCACAAGACGTTCAAGGAATTTATGCCGAGAAGGGTTTTTCACCACAAATTTTCGACGCACTCATCCATATTCAGACGGATAGCCAACAGGCCCTTCGGCTTTTTGAATACCTGAAAAAGCTCAAGGGTACTGCTGCCCGTTTTGCCGTAAATGGTTTTCTAAGCGATGACCATGATGTGGGAATGCATCTTTACTGGATGGTTCGGGAATGTCTTGTTCGCGGCCCAAAGGCTACACAACTCTATACCCATGATTCGATCAGGTACCTTGATAAACTCTCACGAAATGTGAGTTTTGAGGCGCATAGACTTACAGGCCTCATTCGTTTTCGAATACTTGAAGACGGCCTGCAATATGGTCCATTTGAGCCAGACTGCAACGTGATCGGCCTCTGCGCGCTCCACTTTAAACAGCGGCTGAAAAATCAGCGATGGATACTGCATGATATTCGCCGTAATCATGCCCTGTATTGGGACGGTTATTCACTACAGCCAATTGCTCTTGACGAAAACTTCACCAGGCATGTGCGACACTATGGTGAAATCCCCGAATCCAGGCTCAACGAGGTAGAGCGGCACTACCAGGAACTCTGGAAATCCTTCCATACAGCTATCGCCAATACGGACAGAAAAAACCTGAATCTACAGCGCCAGTTTATGCCCCGGCGTTATTGGAAATATCTGGTCGAGATGGGATAGTCACCTCCTGGCGCCCCCCACCTCTACTCTATCAATTCTCATTTTTTGTCTTTTCTCGACCATGGCCAAAAAAGCATCGCTGCCAAGGGGACGACCATTCTTCTCATGCAGATAAAACAAATCTGCCTCATTCCCTGGTCTGGTTTCGGCAAGAAAGTCCTGCCATTGCCTTTTAACTCGTTCAAGTAGCGGCTTTGCATACACTAAGGAATCATCATTCTTCATGATATGTGCCCTTGCGCTGCTCCAATTCCAATCTTCCGGCTGGGCAACGTAGTCTCTTTTGACCGGATTAATCTCGATATAGCGGGCGCAGGCTATGAGATATTGTTCATCTAACAGATGTGATGCATATCGCCCCCGCCAAAACTGTCCACGGTTACCCGTTCGGCGATTTATATACTTTGTGTATCGGCCGTGAGCTGCTCTGAAGCAGTTGGCTAAGGATTTTTTTTCTTTCGGAATGGCAATGAGATGAATATGGTCCGGCATCAGGCAGTAGGACCATATTTCCACACCATGACGAAGGGTGCACTCAGACATTATCTCTAGATAAACGGCATAATCTTGATTGATTAAAAAAGTTTTTCGGCCATGTAATCCGCGCTGGATACCATGATGAGGCAATCCAGGTATCGTTGCTTTTGTCATAATTATTTAAGAAAAACTTTTAATGTTGGTTACTTTGTCATTGATCAAACAGCTCTGCTCGCAATACAGATCATAACCAACTTTCTGAGCGACGACAAGCAGCCGTTTTCTTGAATTCGACCACGGCCCTCCCCTGCCAAACTGACGTGCGAAATGCGCTTTGGTCACGGACCGAGATTGCCAGGCCCAGGTGTTGAAATCCTGCTTCTGGCGAACGGCTGAATTAGTGGATACCCTGCTCAGAGCAATGAAGACTTGGAGTTTTTCAGTGAATCTCTAAGCTCCTCCGACCTTCTCGCAATCATTTATTCGATGCTCACAGTATCATTTCATGTTGTATTGTACTGTATTAAGCTAATTCATATTGAATAATATGATATCATATTGTACAATATGAATTGGATTAATACTATGGTATCACTACGCACACTACCTTATGCTGCAGGGACAATTTTGTAGAAGCCCAAATTACCAACCTGATCATGACAAACAGCAATGGAGTTTTGTTCAGAATCGGTCACAATCAGCTGCAATATTGAGAGCCTCAAAATGGCGAGAATCTCGACGTTTTAATAGCAGTAACTGTGGAGTCCACAGTTACTGCCAGATGGGTTTTACGAAATATTTTGTTTAAGCAGGGTTTGGCTGTTTCACTTCATGTATGACGAGGTAAAGATTGCGACAATAGACAAATAAGCCGGTTGCCTGACCGAAAATGAACACAGGGTCTCGCTTGTAGAGAGCATAGGCAAGAAGAGTGCATCCTCCTAAAAGGCTGAAATACCAAAATGCGACGGGCATTACAGATTTTTTTGCTCGTTCGCTGGCCAGCCACTGAATGAGAAAACGACAGGAAAAGCACGTCTGTCCGACAAAGCCTATAGTCAACCAAAGTATTGGAGTAGTCATCTAAATTCCATTTATTTGTATTTCACAATGTTATACTACACACCAGGCAATATATTTTTCGCCCTGCAAGAGGGCAGGCAACAATTCCATCCTGTTGCTATGCATCAGAGAAAAAACATGATACAGCTGACGATCATCTGATTCGACACCACGCTATTCAACCTGCTTATGCAGTTTCTGCGACTGTTATAGCTGTTGCAGATTTTTGCTGTGCACACAAACACTGCTACGACTCTAGTGTACTTCCATGAAGAAAGGATGAAGAACACTGGAATGATTGAAAATCGTGCAGGTAAAGTATTTTTCCTCCTCTTTATCAGCAAGTATCTCATCAAGCTGATAAATGGGAGGCGTGGCAAAACCAGTAGGATCCAGTTGCCGATCATCGAGTTGCGGGCCCTGATTGCGTCATTTATTGGTTTAATAGACAATTTGAAAAACCGTACGGCATGGTCTTTGGCCTGGAGTGCCGGAAAAAATCTTCCATGCAATACAGTGAAAGACGAAGATGTGGGTGAGCGTGGCAAGTGCGCCGGCGAGTACGTACTTAATAAATTGGCTGACAGTGGTGGAGTCAATATGCATGCGTTGCTGTAAAGAGTAGTTGCAGACCAGACACCATCCGATCTATTGCTAGTTTTCTGCTAACTGTTGTCGTAACCCGACGAGTCTGGAGCTTTTAGTCATCACTGGTCGTTCGGCAGCGGGAAATCGACAGTAAACTGAGTGATTCCTTCGACGGAACTGGTTACTGCAATCGTGCCATGATGCAATTCAACGATTTGTTTGACTATGGTAAGACCGAGCCCGGATCCACCGAAAGCTGCGGAGCGAGATTTTTCCACCCGGAAAAACTGTTCAAAGACCTTCGGTAAGTCTTTTTCAGGAATGACCGATCCAGTATTGGCTATTGTCAGACGGATGCACGCTTTTATTTTTTGGGTCGCAACCCATATCCGTCCGTTTTCCGGTGCATTGTATTTTATCGCATTATCAACAAGGTTAATCACCATTTGCAGGATTTTTTCTGCATCACCCATAAAAGTAATTGGCACGAATACTGTCTCCAGGGCAATGTTGTTGGCTTGCAGAATATCCTTAAACTCATCAAGTACATAGTCAATCAAACCGGTAAAATGAATAGTTTCGTGGTGCAGTATATCCTGCTGTTCCAAGCGTGAAATCTCGAGGAGATTGCGAATCAGTTTTGATAATCGACGAAGAGTGGTCAGTTGTTTTTCAAGACCGCCCCGGACATTCTGCGGCAACTCTTTTGTAAGTATGTCCTCATGTCCCAGCATAAGAATAGTCAGCGGACTCTTCATTTCATGGGAGGCATTGCCGATAAATTCTTTCTGTCGATTAAACGAATACTGCAAACGGTCAAACATACCGTTTAAAGATCTGGCCAGAATGTAGAGTTCATCTATGTTCTTACCCAGGGGAATTCTCTTGTCGAGAGAGTTGTCACTGATGTTTTTGATCAGGCTGTTGATCGAAGCAAGCGGTTGAAGGATTTTACCGGCCAGGTAATAGCTAACAGCAATGGCAATAATGGTGAAAAAAACTATTCCCAGCAGTATTCCGCTGATCAGTTCAATAAGTTCATGAATGAGAAATGGAATTGGTTTGGCAACCTGTAAATCAAAAACTTTTCCGTCTATAATTTTTCTAACAACCATTACCCGGAAAATTATCTTGTCGGTGGCAAGATCTTTGATTTCTTTGCGGTCTTCCTGGGCGACCCAGATTTTCTCGATAGGTATGGCTTTTTTCACAAAATAGAACTTTTTATCACTGCGTGCGGGGATATCGACATCTTTGGCCATTTGCGATGTAAAAAGATTCTTGCCTTGCTCGTTGTCGATCTTGATCCAATATTTTTTATAGAGATGCAAGGTCAATGCATTTGTATGGTCGAGCCCTGTATTGTCGTTCTTGCTGATTGTTTGGCCAACAACATCCGCAATATCCAACAATTCCGCATCAATTAACCTAAAAGGCTGTTCCAGTAGCTCGTAACATATTAAACCAGAGAAACAAATGGCAACAGTGAGGGTAAGTGATGCGGTCCAGAGAGTAATTTTGGTGCGAGCTTTCATTGTTGTCTCCCGGTAAATGTACACTAGCACTGAAACGGGTTCTAAAAACCTGTTTCGTGCATCCCGGCACTGCTAACTGCTTATAGTTTGGGGGCCAGACAGGCCTCTCGGTATCCTCGGGTAGAATACCCTCCCGACAATTCAACGTATTTGAAAAAAGAACCTGAATCATTCTTTTTGGTTCGTGTACAAACATTATGTTGTTCGACACGTACCCTTCTTCAAATCAATGGCAGTCATTGTATGTGGTGAAGATGAAGAGAAGGAAAAAAAGGAAGTTCAAAGAATGGTTGTGGGGGTGCATATTTAGTGGTTATTCTTTTCAAGAATATAGCCATAGCCCCGGACAGTCTTGATCAACTGCTGGTCATCATCGGTTTTTAGTTTTTTTCTGAGGTTTTTAATATGCACATCGACAAAATTCGACATGCTGAACGAATCGAAATTATCTCCCCAGACATGCTCGGCCAGGACAAAGCGGGATACTGCTCTGCCCCGGTTATGCAGGAGAAACTCCAAGATCGCAAACTCCTTGGTCGTGAGCAATAGCGGCTCTCCATCTTTTAATACTTCCCGACTCACCGTGTCCAGACTGATGGTGCCGCTCTTAATTATCGGATTTGCTTCAGCTCCCCGACGCAGCAAGGCTCTGACCCGCGCCAGGAGTTCAGCCAAAGAAAAAGGTTTCGGCAGATAGTCATCTGCACCCAGATTCAGACCGAGGACTTTATCGGAGACATCGCCCTTCGCCGTCAGCATAAGGACCGGAGTAACGATACCGGCCTCTCTGATTTCCTGTAAAACATCCAGACCACTAAGGCGAGGCAGCATTATATCCAGCAGGATAAGATCATGCGTCTCATTCCAGATTTTGTCCAGCGCTTCCTCTCCATCACTGGCGGTTTCGGTGGTATATTGCTCACTATTGAGGACACTCACCAGTTGGTCTAAGAGCTCCGCTTCATCCTCTACAACTAAAATATGCATTGTTTTCCAAAAGTACGGTGATAGTGGATCAAAGTTTTGATTTTGTGCTAACTTACCTGGAATTAGAAAAGATTTGCAAACTCTTTTCCTTTTCTGAAAGAATTGTTCTCTGAGATTACCTGGTCAACATGAAGAACAGATGAAGGTGAAATGAAAGTTTGACTATGATCATGTTCATAGCCAAGCAAAGATGGTCATTTTGAGACATGTGAGTTTCTATTTAAAGATTGGAAAAGGTGTTAAGGTTTTGGTAGTTTTCAGTGCAGCGCTACTTTTAGCAAGAAGATTGAATGTGTTTATACACACCCCCTTGCCCTTGTTTTCAATTGAGAAGTCAGCAGTCCAGGAAAGCAGCTTCTTCTCTTTGGCTAAAATGCGACAACTCTCTTCACTCACAAAAACGATATGTTTCAGGGTATCAGCGGCAACCTGACAATGTTCTTCAAACAACAGTTTGAAATTGTTTGATTTTTCTTCTGTATTTTCTTCGAAATAAACAAATCGATTACTTTTCTTTTCTTCATATTCTTCCTTTTTACTATCCCATCAGAAATTCCTTGTCGGCAAATAGGAAATTCCAGTCATTGCTCCGCCAGCCATAGAGAAAAAATATTTTACTCTGCTCATCTATTCGCCTAGTTTAGACCACAATTTAGTTGGTTTCTGTAAGTATAGAAATAACGACACACCTATAATTTTCTTACAAAAGAAAGGATTAGCAAATGAAAAATATTTTAATACTTTTAACTGCGGCCCTGTTGATGGCTCTGCCGTTGTCATTAATGGCAGCAACCGAATCATCCGGAACAATCACCATGGAATTCGATCTCTCCGGCCACTCATCCGACCAGGAGGCAAAATTATGGATACCATACCCTCTTTCTGACCAGGACCAGTTGGTGACCAATGTAGCGATATCCGGTGACTACGTTGAATCGGCAGTTTATTCCGACCAAAAATACTCCACCCCGATGCTCTATGCTCGCTGGGACAAAGGGTCGAACAGCCGAAAATTGGTGCTCACCTTCGCTGTAACTCGCCAGGAAGTCGTCAGAAAAGATTTTCCTAAACAAGAAGCAGCCTGGGATCCTGCCGATTATGCCCTGTACCTGGCCCCGACCAGCCTTGGACCTATTGATGGTGTGGTTAAAGATTTGGCAGACAGGATAGTAGGTAACAATACCAGTGTATACGCCAAGGCCAAGGCTATTTATGACTGGACCTGTGACAATATGTACCGTGACCCGAACACCAAAGGTTGTGGCCCCGGCGATGTCTGCTCCCTGCTGCAGACACCGGGTGGTAAATGTACCGACATCCATTCAGTATTCGTCTCTCTTTGCCGTGCAGTAGGGGTTCCGGCCCGCGAGGTCTTTGGTATCCGCCAGGGTAAAAAGGAGGTCGAAGATATAACCACATGGCAGCACTGTTGGGCAGAATTTTACTTGCCGGGTTATGGTTGGGTTCCAGTCGATCCCGCCGATGTCCGCAAAATGATGTTGCCCCACAATCTTAAACTTGATGATCCAAAAACCAAAGAATACCGTGAGTATTTCTGGGGTGCGTGGGATCCCTACCGGGTCAAACTGGCTGTTGGTCGAGATGTGATTCTGAATCCTCCGCAAGCAGGTAAACCACTCAATACCTTTGGCTACCCGTATGCCGAGATTGATGGTAAGCCTCTGGATTGGCTGGAACCTGCAACCTTCAAATATTCCGTTTCTTACCATCAGTAATTGCAGATAAGCTGTCGTAATACCTGGGATCGTCGAAACTCGGCGATCCCAGGTATTTTTTGGAGCAACAAAAAATGGAAGAACGAAGAGCGTTTTTGAAAAGAACCGGGTTGGTCCTTCTTGGGCTAACAGGTGCTGCTACACTTTCCCCGGTAGCGTCACGAGCTGAAAATGCAACGGCCAGGCCTGCGATGATCATCGACGTTAACCGGTGTACCGGGTGTCATTCCTGTGTCATCGCCTGTAAAGAACAGAACCTGACTCCGCAAGGCTTTTTCAACACCACCATTGTCACCACAGAAAAAGGTGTCTTCCCAAACGCCTGGCTGACCTACACTCCGGAATTATGCCATCATTGCCAAAATGCACCATGTATTGAGGCCTGTGCTTACGACGCTACATTTGCCCTTGCAGACGGAATTGTCGTCACCGACTGGCGACTGTGCGCTGGTGACGGAGCCTGTGTTGAGGCCTGTCCCTACAACGCCCGATTCCTTGATCCAAACAATGGCAACAAAGCGGACAAGTGTGATTTTTGTGTCGACAGGCTGCAAAAAGATCTGGTCCCGGCCTGCATCGACAGTTGTCCCTCCCATGCTCGTGTTTTTGGTGATCTTTCAAACCCGCAAGGAGAGTTTGCGAACTATCTCAAGCTGTTAAAAAAAGATAACCCCAGCCTCATAAAGGATCACAAGGAAAGGCTTTTTTACACTATTGCCAAAAAGAGTTGAGGTCCGAATCATGACAGATATAACAAAAGTAGATATACCGGCTGACACCATTGACAGGCGTCAATTTATCAAAGCCTCCGCCGCAACAATTGCTACTGCTGGCCTCGCCGCTTCCAGTCAGACTCTGGCAAAGGAGCGTCGAGAAATACCGGAAACGCATTATGGACGGACCGCGAATCAGACAGACGAGGATGCACGCGTAGTACACTCCGTTTGCCTGGGTTGTAATGCCCGTTGTGGCAACCGGCAGGTCGTTAGAAACAGCCGATTGGAAAAAATCTCCGGCAACCCGTATCATCCATATAACAGCATGGGTGCCCCGATCAGCTATGACACTCCGGTCGAGTTATCCCTACACCTTCCAAGTCCCGTCTGCGGCAAGGCCCATGACGCAGTAGGCTATGTCTATAATAAAAGACGACTTATCAAACCATTGAAAAGAGCCGGTGCCAGGGGAGAAGGAAAATTTACGGAGATTAGCTGGGAACAGCTTATCAAGGAAATTACCGAAGGCGGCAAACTCTTCTCCCACCTCGGGGAGTCACGTGTTGTTCCCGGTCTTGAATCCTGCCTCTCTGACGATCTCATTGACCCCAAAGATGCTACACTGGGCAGCAAACGCAACGGCTTCAGCCTGCTTACAGGGCGTCTGCAAGCGGGACGTTCAGAGTTCATCGACCGTTTTGTCAAATCTGCGTTTGGTTCCATCAATCGCATCGGCCATACCGATATTTGCGGCCTTGGCTTCAGGATGGGCAATTATGCGCTGACTGAGGGCAAGGAAGTTGAGCTGAAAGCGGACCCCTGGGGTGCCAAATACATTCTTGTGTTTGGGGCAAATATCTATGAAGCGCTGCAACCGGGTATTAATACGTATGGGGCGGCAGTGGCAGACAGGTATGCCAAAGACGAGGTGAAATTCACCATCGTTGATCCACGTGCCCAGAATGCTGCGGTGCACTCCCACGATTGGGTTCCGATTATTCCAGGGCAAGACGGTGCCTTTGCCATGGGGATGATCCGCTGGATGATTGAAAACAAAAGGTGTAATACCGCTTATCTCACTCTTGCAAATCTCGATGCTGCAAAGAAAAATGGTTTTTCCTGCTATGCCAACGCAACCCATCTCGTCATTGATGACCCCAATCATTCCCGTTACGAGCAATTTTTAAGAAAAGCCGATTTAAAAAATAATCCCACAGAAAAAGATCATGCCACTTTTATGGTACTGGATGACGAATCCAATCCTCTTCCTTTCACAGCAACTGAAAATGCGCTGCTGGATAGTGAAACATCTGTCATCGCGAAAGACGGTAAGATTATCAAGGTGGCAACTTCCTTTGCTCTCATGAAACGTGCGGTGTTTGCCCATACACCTGCAGAATATTCTCAGTTCTCTGGAATTACAGAGGCACAGATCGCAAAGACCGCCAAGGATTTCACCGATTACGGGACTAAAGCGGCGGTCTGCCAATATCATGGTGCCGGCAATTATACCAACGGCACATATGCCGCTTTTGCGGTGGCACTGCTCAGTGTTCTGGTAGGCAGCATCGGCATGAAAGGTGGCTACCTTAATAGCGGTGGCGCCGCGGCATCATGGAAGAATGGCGACTACGATCTCAACAACTTTGCCGGCAAAAAGAAACCATCCGGCGTTAAGATCTCAAGAGAAAAGGGCAAATACGAAGAGACCGCCGAGTTTGCAGCAAAAAAAAGCAAAGATGGGCAGGGATATCCGTCGCATAGACCATGGTTTTCTTTTACCAAGGGTGGCCTGAGCGTCGAGGCAATGAGTGGTATAGATGAAAGGTACCCTTATGGCTGCAAAGTTCTTTTCACCTATTTCTACAATCCGGTATATTCTACCCCCGGCGGCTATCGCTATGTGGAAACACTGCAAAACAGCGACAAAGTACCACTGCATGTATCCATCGATATAGGCATAAACGAATCAAATTTCTATGCCGACTATATTGTGCCGGATGTCACCTATCTTGAAGGACACTACGGCTGGTTGAATCCACATGCCCCTGCCCTGAAGTTTACCGGCGTGCGCATACCCTGCCTGGAACCTCTTACCGGCAGGACAAGTGACAACAAACCGTTTTGTCTCGAAACATTGCTTATCGATCTGGCCCTGGCTCTTAAACTGCCCGGATTTGGTGAGAACGCAATCCCCGGCAAGGATGACACGATGCATCCACTTAAAACCGCCGAGGACTTCTACCTGAGAGCCTATGCCAATATTGCCCAGGGAGCCAAGCTACCGCAGGCATCCAAGGAAGATATCAGCTTCGTCGAACGAAACTATCCCCTGGCAAAAAATCGGGCAATCTTTTCTGCTCAGCAATGGCACCAGCTCTGCCATATATTGGCCAGAGGAGGCATCTTCTCAAGGTACGATACGGTATTTTCAGGGGAAACATTTCTGCATGGTCTTGACAGGGTTGTCCTCTATAATGAAGAACTTGCAAAAACACGCAACAGTCTCACCGGAAAACGATTTTCAGGCACCCTACAATACCTGACTCCCGAGAATTCTTCTGGCCAAAGCATAGCTGAGCAAGACCGAGAGTATCCGTTTTCGGTCATCACGTTTAAGATGCATGTCCATACCCAATCAAGAACCACCTGGCATCGCTACGCCATGGAACTGTTTCCGGAAAATTTTATTCAGGTAAATACTCTGGACGCGAAAGCACTCGACCTGCATAATGGCGATAAGATACGTTTACGCTCTGTGAGCAATCCTGCAGGAATTACCGGGAAGATGGCGGTGACCCAGCTGATTCGCCCAGGCTGCGTGGGAATTTCCTTCCATTACGGCCACAGCCAACTTGGCGCCAGCCCCGTTCAGGTAGCCGGTGCGAAGGATGTCTTCCTGGGTGGAGTTGAGGTGTGCGATAATAATGGAGTTGTTGGCCTTGCCGCACTGGGCGCCGGGACTAACCCCAACATGGTTGGCAGACTGGACAGCAACATGGCAAATACTCCGTTGGTGGACGTGTTGGCTGGAATACCTGACTTCAGTAGTACCCGGGTTACAATTGAAAAATCAGTTTGATACTCTATTTGACTAGATGTGTTGAGCTTTCGCTCATGCGCCGTTTAGCGAAATAAGCCAGAGAAAACGTTTTTCAACACTGCCTCATCAATTTTATCTATAAGCTGCTGTTCATACTCATCCGATTCAAGTGCAGAATCTAAGGGGAGAGATCCTGAAAACTGTTCTGTCATAAATGTTTCATCCGTATCGATTATTTCAGACAAATACTGAGAGTCATCTTCACAGAAGCAGTCATAGCGATGGGTTTCAATCCAACGATCTGTCTGGTCGTGACAGCCGATATACGTAATGAAGAGGTTATGGCCAACTTTTACAGTGACCAGTCGATGCCCGTGGCCAAGATCATATTTGACGCAATTTTTTAGCCGGTATTCTCCGTTTTTGGTTCGTTTACAACTCATAACATTATTGCGCCATCCGGCCTGCCTGATACAGTCTATAATTTGCAGATATTGTGATGCCACCAAGGCACCTTGTCGGCCTTTCATGCGCAGTTTATCAAGGTATCTATCAATATTCCTGGAAATATGCAGGTAACGCAATTTTTCAATCCTCGTTTAAGACATGAATGACATATATCTGGCTTTGAACTCAACAGAGCCAGGATTCATCGTTTTTTTGAATATGTCAAATATGTAATCTCTATGTGTAAGTGTATTGCAATTGGTATGTCCTATTACTCTGGATACAATCTTGTCGCTCTGCATCGGCAAGACGGATTGAAGATCAAGTGTTGATCAAGTATTTCTGTTTGTGCTCTATGTCAATCTTGGGTAAAAAGTGTGTTGCCATGTTGGTATTCAACTGCTGACAAACAATATTGAAATCCAGAAAAAAACCGGAGAATTGTCTTCATGATAATGATATCCAAAGCACTCAAATGTTAATGTACCAATGAAGATTCTCCATCTCATCAGTCAGCATCCGGAAAGTACGGGCAGTGGATTTTACCTGCAAAATATTATCCGCCGGGCAACGATTGCCGGCCATCAAAATTTTCTCGTTGCGGGAATCTCTGGCAACAGGCTACCTCAACTTGATTGCATCAAAAAGCAGTCCTGCCGTTTTGTTCACTTTGACCAGGGGATGCTGGATTACACTATTCCAGGTATGAGCGACGTCATGCCCTACCCAAGTTCTACCTTCGGAGCACTTTCGCCTGCTCAAATTGATGCCTATGAACAGGCATTTGGTAAAGTTATCGAACATGCGGTTGGTGATTTTTCTCCCGATCTAATCCATAGCCACCATCTCTGGCTTGCAAGCGCAATTGCCCGAAAACTCATACCCACCATCCCCATGGTGACATCCTGCCACTCCACTGATCTTCGCCAGTTTCTACAGTGTCCACATCTAAGAGACAGAGTCCTGCCCCATTGCCAAAAAATTAACCGGGTGCTTGCACTGAGTGGTGATCAGGCAGACAAAATCAAGCAGCTCTATTCCATAGCCTCCCACCGCATCGACATCGTCGGCGGTGGTTATGACGAGACTCTTTTCACCCTGCAACGAAAGGACAAATCTCCTCAAGTACAGATGCTCTATGCAGGCAAGATCAGTTTCGCGAAAGGGGTTGATGTACTTCTTAGGAGCATCCAATCCATAGGTAAAGGTGGGGTACATCTCCATCTTGCAGGGTCCGGAACCGGGGAGGAGGAACAATACTGCCTGGAACTGGCAGCAAAAGCCGGTGCTCTAGTAACCATTCATGGCCGGATAAGCCAGCAGGAACTGGCTCGGTTGATGGAAAGCTGTCATCTTTTCATTCTGCCTTCTTTTTATGAAGGGTTGCCGCTTGTGCTCCTCGAAGCACTTGCCTCCGGTTGTCGAATCCTTACTACCGATCTTCCCGGCTGTAAGGAACTGCTTGGTGACGCAGATGCCGATCTTGTCCAATTCATAAAATTACCGGCGATGAAACAGATAGACCGTCCCGAACCGAAAGATCTGCCCATCGTCGAGAAGCGTTTGCGAGAAGCGATAACCTCCATGATGGGCCGGGTGCTTGTATCGCCCTCGCCTGATCCGAAGACTATTCAAAAGATAACTGCTCAGTTCGGTTGGAAAGCGGTTTTCAGGAAAATTAACCTGGCCTATGAAAAAATGTTCAACAGCTAACTACCACTGCAGCGATGTCGTCGTGAATTTTGAAGCGGGGGTATTTTCGGCAAAATATTCCCTCTTTTTGATTGGGGACAAAACCTTGCTGCAATCGACCCCCTGCCAATCTCCCGGCTGGCCGCAATTAATCCACAGTTAAACCGAATCAGCGGCATCCTTTCGCTCGTCCTGTTTGACCCGCCGCATCGGTGTAGGGGAGCAACAAGGAACCACTTGGCTGGCATGTTTTTTCACAAAAGCCACATGAATGGGATCCCCGAAGCGAATCTCTTGCATACGATAACTGGAAAAAGGAAGGAAGACAATACGGCTACTTCTTTCCTGACAGCGTTGTAAACGAAAGTCAACATCGACTGATTTCGAGCTCTGATTTCGTCATTTTAAAGTGCGTGAGCAACGACTGACAACGGACAGATACTGTAACATTTTGGATATCTATCACCACCCACTTATCGGTTTTTACTATTTGACAACAGGCCTGTACTTATGTGAAATATAACCCGCCGATTGATCATGGATGCAAGATAATATGGAATTCCAGGCGAGGGGCCAGGTAATGATGAACAGAGAAGCTGGAAGCCGACAGATCGAGACCGGCCAATTTTTTCCGATAATGGCATGCGTTGTTCGCTTGGTACTCGCTGGTATCTTTGTCTACTCCGGATCAGTCAAGCTTGTGGATCCTTCACGATTTGCCGAGGTCATAGCCGGATTTGGTTTACTGCCTGGACCAGCGGGAGCATTTGAACGAAAACCTACGGTTTTGAAATTAAACTCGCTTTTTTAAACGTAGGTTTTCGTTCAAATCGCTCTTCCAGATTCATCAATGAAATAGGTTCCGTTCGGCAGGACATGTTTGAAAGGCAATAAAGAAATATGAGATAAGGTCTTGTCGTCGATTTCTTCGCCCTGGGACTTTAGGTTCTCCACAATATCGTTAATTTTAATCGTATTCCAGTAAAGAATTGAATTGGAGACAAGGCTCAAGCAACTGGCCTTGTTCATTATCTCTTCATAATCACCAGTAGTGAATTCACCTTGGTCTGCAAAAAATATCCAGCGAGGCAATTTGTGTCGGTATTCACCCTTATTAAGTTGGAGTTGAACCGTCCTTCTCAATTCGGGATCAGTGATATACCGCAGAATGTATTCGGTCTTGATGATTCGACCAAGGTTTGCAAAGGCTTTGGACAGACGGTCCGAGGGGAAATTGTTGGTCAAGCGTTGAACGATTATATGGGCGGGGGCGGTACGCCTCTTAAGTGAGATAGCCACACGTATCATGGCTTCCCACTGCTCTTGAATGATATCTAAATCAGCAGTCTTGGTGAGTAGCGGACTGAACACACTATAATTTGTGTTTTTATCTATCCGGTAAAGCTGTTGGTCCTTGAGATCCCGGATTCGTGGCATGAAATAGAATCCAAGCAGACGGCAAAGCGCGAAAATTATTTCCGTATATCCGTGGGTGTCAGTGGTATGTTCCCGAATTTTTAAGACAGAGTTGTTTTCCAGCAATCCATCCAAAACATACAAGGCTTCACGAGGACTACAGGAAATAATTTTTGTACTGTACACCGAGTATTGATCAGATGTGTGGGTATAGATTCCAATAGCCTTTTCATAATACCCATAATATCTCGGATAATACGAAGCTAATAGACTGTCAGCCCTGATTTTAAAGCGCTGACCGTCAGATGATGACAATGTGCCTGTGCCGTGTACAGCACTCAGCGGCAACAGGTGATGCTGGTTTACTATATCTGCACTGGCCGCTTTCAGGGTCTCTTCTCGAATATAATAATGGAGCACATGACGCAGCATATCTACAGTAACACCTTGAACGCTGGCGCTCATTGAAACCACCCCGAGGTTGGTGGCTTGCGAGATTAGGGCGGCTATTAAATTTCTATAAAAATGCTTTGGTCTGGAATTATGACTCTGGATCGGAGTAAAATGGCGACAGAACCCTGTTAATTGATCAACTTCCATCAGTAACTGTTCAATCCGAATGGAAGGCATGCTTGCATTAATAGCTTTTTGCAGATTGGTAACGGTGGTAGGCAAAACTATCTTGTCATAACGTTTTAACTTTAGCTTTCCTTTGTGAATTTCTGCAAAGTTATCATCATCAAAATGTTTTTTTGCCAAGGCAACGCTTTCATCAAATTGTTGAATGATTTCTGTTTTTATTTCATTCTGTTGAGGTTGCTCAAGTTCGGAGAAAGAGGTCTCCCGAGACTCCTCCCAGCTAGAATCATTGAGAATTAAGTCCCAAAATGAAACATGCTGCTTACTTTGCGGGAGATAGAGATCACCGGAACGTAATGCATCTTTGACCGCCAAAGCAAGACCCATCTCCCAAGCATTACGATTGATACTGCCGTCTTTATTTGTTAACGCCCTGCGTAGTTCTTTTGGGACAAAGGATGTTGGAGCATCCTGCGGCAATATTTTCACTTCTCCAAAATCCATTTTCCGGACTATGTTGATGGCACGAAGTAAATTGTCACTGCCTTGTTCGGCGGCAAACGGCAAAAGAAGGAATTCCGCAAAGTATTTGCGGATGCTTGGATACCTAGCTATCAAAAGATCCCCATAGCCTCGTTCTTCAAGTTGCTTGAAAACTCGTAGATCTTCAATAGATTCTTTGAGCCTTTTTTCATCGGCTTGCTGTAAAAGATCTTTTTTGTAAAAAGGCTGATTTTCTGGCAACGCAAATATAACACGGGCTGCATTGAGTATAGTGTCAACAGCTTTTTTCTGGCGCTTGCGAAGCTTCCGGTGTTTCTTCTCGTGAATATTTTTACATTGCCGACACATGTCCATGACAAACTGGTCGTGCATTTTTACTAAATTATCTAACAGTATTTTGTGAATCTCTAGTAAAAAACAGGTCATCATTGCATATTTTTTATGCTTTTTGAATCGTTTGAGATCCTTGGCACTATAACGCTTTGCCAGTTTAAACAGGTAATCTAAGAAGGCAGGGTCAATTGTCTGAGCTTCAAATTTATCGATACCTGTTTCTGATAAGGTACGATATCTTTTTAAATAATCTTGGATAGATGAAATCTTTCCTGAGGGCGGGTACTCTTTGAGCTTTTGAAAATATGATCGTTGATCGCCTTTTGGTGTAGTAAGCAATTGATCAATTGATTTACACAGGTCTGGAGAAAGTTGGTTGTAAATGGAATCAAAGAGTCGTCCATGGGATTCAGAGCAAACATGAATTACTAATCTTTCTATGGTAGATGGGCCCGGTAGCACAATTCGGTTAGATAATAAATATTCTTCAGCTTTATGAAATAACTCAGAAGGTAATTCACCCTGTTCTGATCGTTGTTGAAGCCAATCTTGCAATTGTACTTGTGCTGTCTCGTCAAATCTAGCAAAGCCCAAATAATTAAGAATCTTTTTTCGGTGTTCCAAGTAAGTCGCTTCTCGATCTGGGACTTGAACTGATAATGATGGAGGTAAGTCAAGCTGATGATTAATATAATTGATGATTTGTGGTGAAAGTTCATTCACTTCACCTAGAAATCGTCCATGTAGTCGTATAGCACAAAGCTGGATAGCAATAATTGGGCGGAAATTATTTCGGTATTTATTGATTTCCTGTTTGTCGTTTTCTGCAAGGGTCCAGTCCCTTGCCATTTCTTCATCGGAGAAGTTTTGTGGTAAGGAAAATGTGCTGTTAGTTGATGTTTTTTTCTCTATGGTCATAAAAGACTGATACCGCCTTACAAGAAAAACGTACGTTTTTCTTGTACTAAACGGAAGTGGTTATTATGGTGGCAATCTTAACAAGAAAAGCCATCAAGAAAATCAATACAAGTTTGTTGATCTGATTTCAAGTTTTTTGGCAGGAGTATTTGTAATATGCTGATCGGTTATATCCGAGTTTCTAAAAGTGATGGCAGCCAATCTCTTGACCTGCAGCGTGATGCCCTCCTTTCCGAAGGTGTTGAGTCTGGCAGGATCTATGAAGACTTAGCCTCTGGCCGGAAAGATGATCGGCCAGGGTTGAAAGCGTGTCTCAAGGCACTTCAGACAAAAAACACCCTTGTCGTTTGGAAACTTGATCGCTTGGGCCGTGACCTGAAGCACCTGGTAAACACGGTTCAAGATTTAAATGAACGTGATATTGGTTTGAAAGTTATGGCTGGTGCTGGAGCCCAGATTGACACAACCACAGCCAATGGGCGACTGATTTTTGGTATATTTGCGGCGTTGGCGGAATTCGAGGCTGAATTGATCCGGGAACGTACTATGGCAGGTCTTGCCGCTGCCAGGGCAAGGGGCCGTATGGGAGGAAGGCCTAGAAAAATGACCATAGAGACTCTAAAAATGGCCATGACAGCAATGACAGACCCAAAATCAAATGCCTCAAATGTGGCCAGTAGACTTGGTATTACTACAACTACACTTTATGCCTATGTAAATGGCGATGGCACAGTTAAAGAGCAAGGACAACGTCTATTAGAGAGAAGTACATCAGAAAGTTACAGTGTACGGTGAAAAGATAAAGGAAATCATGGTCAATCAAAAACTCAATATTAAGGGAACCCATGCCAAGCATTCTCCTTGTTGAAGATGACCAAAAAACTGCTGATTTTATCAGATCCGGACTTGCGGCAGAAGGTTTTACCGTGCATCACGCCGCTGACGGCAGATCTGGTCTAAATCTTGGGACTGAAGATACTTTTGACGCAGCCATCGTTGATATTATGCTACCAAAACTTGATGGCTTAAGCCTGGTCAGACAGTTGCGCTCCGCCGGATTAACCATGCCTGTTCTCTTTTTGAGTGGTCGCAAGACTGTAGGTGATCGGCTCAACGGGTTTAAGGCCGGTGGCGACGATTATCTGGTCAAACCGTTTTCCTTTGCCGAACTCGTAGCCCGTTTGCATGCTCTCCTGCGTCGCAGCCAACCCGCTTCTGAAAATTCCCTGCTTACTGCTGCCGACCTTGAAGTCGATCTTCTTTCCCGTAAAGTATTCAGAAACAGTCAGGAAATTGAACTACAGCAGAAAGAGTTTTCTCTGCTTTCTTACCTCTTGCATCACCAGGGCCGCGTAATCTCGAAAAGCATGCTGCTGGAACATGTCTGGGGCTATGATTTTGACCCACAGACCAATGTGGTCGAGGCCTGTATTTGTAGGTTGCGTGACAAGATTGATACAGGGAGTAACAAACCCCTTATCCATACGGTTCGGGGTGTGGGTTACGTCTTGGATAAAAACAGGTAACAACCTTGAATAATCAGATTTTTTCCACTGTCAGCAGACGACTGACGCTTTCCTATACCTTATTATTCGGGATTCTGTCTCTTGGGGCTTTTCTTCTTGTTTATGTGCATATTGCCCATAATCTGAATCAACAAACAGATGATCGGCTTCATGCTAAAATCCGTGAACTCATCAGAACCAGAGAAGAAGGCGGACGGTTCGGATTGCAGGAGGAGTTTACCAGTGAGTCCACAGCAAGCGGCAAAGAAAGGATTTTTTTTCGCCTGCTTGATCCAAGCGGCAAGCAGGTGGCCTCTTCAGATCTTGTTGCCTGGAAAAAGCTGGGTTTCTCTCTTGTAGTTCTTCCTGCAGACGGTGAACAGATTAACAGACTACGTATTCCAGGACATGAATATTCAGCACGTCTTATCACAGCCCGCCTTGAAGACGGTTTTTTTCTCCAGACCGGGGTAGCCGATAACAAGGATGAGGTCTTAGAATCCTATCGGGAAGCCTTTTCAACGGCGTTCCTTCTCGTACTTTCAATCGGTGGTATCGGTGCGTACATTATTGCCCGTAGAGCCATGGGCGGGGTGTGCGAAGTGACCGAGGCAGCAGCCCGCATCGCAGCAGGAGATTTAAACCACCCCATCAGCCGCGGCAACAGAGGCGAGGAGATCGAGACTCTAGCGGCAATGTTCAACACTATGCAGGAACGGGTTGCCGGTCTCATCAGCGAGTTGAAGGCGGTAATTAACAATGTGGCTCATGATCTACGTGCGCCTATCACCCGTATGCGTGGTGTTGCCGAGACCACCCTGACCAGGGATGCAGATCAATCCTCCTACCGTGATATGGCAGTGACGGTCATTGAGGAAAGTGACCGTCTGGTCGGGCAGATCAACACTATTCTGGAACTTGCCGAAATCGATGCCGGGCTCAAGATAATGGCTATGAAGGCGGTTGATATGGCCCAAATGGTCCTCATGGCCGCCGAACTTTACCAGCCAGCAGCCGAAGACAGGAATATCACACTGACTGTTCAGATTGAGGATCAGCCACTTTTCGTTGCTGGCAACCTGAATAGTTTACAACGGCTCCTTGCTAACCTGTTGGATAATGCCGTCAAGTTTACCCCCGGAGGAGGAAAGATAACTATAAAGCTGATGTCCGAAGCTGAAGGCGTAGTTCTCTCTGTTGCCGACAATGGGCCGGGCATTCAGGAGGAAGATAAGGAACGAATTTTTGACCGGTTTTATAGAGGTGACGCTAGTCGTTCCATTTCAGGCAATGGACTTGGCCTTGCACTAGTTAAGTCCATTGCAAAAAAGCATAACGGTACAGTTACTGTGAACAGTGACGGCCAAAGCGGCAGTTGCTTTGTGGTCATGATTCCAAGTTGTTCTTCTTGATCGACTCTATTCTGCAAATATGCATTGTTTGCTATCATCATTATTGTTTTCTCCCTTCCTCCGGCTCATTCCTTTCTCTCCATCATTACCAAATGCTAATGTTGAGGTAATCTCCAGTTAAGGTTCGTGTGTTAGAGTACTTTTTTAATTTTAACCAATAAAGATGTTGCCGAGGGAGTTACCACCGCATGGAGAACACAGTGAACCTTGAGATTTTTACATGGATACATGGAGGGGCCGGTAGTCAACCGGTGCTTGATTTCCTTTCCGTTGTTGCGGCAGAGCTTACCCCCTATTTGGTCCTTGCCTGTATGGCTGTCTACTGGTTCACGACCGATCATAGCGGAAAAATGGTACTGTTGGAGGGTTCGGCAGTTGTGGCTTTAGGCCTTCTCTGCAATCAGTTTATTACAGTTTTTTATTTTCACCCCCGCCCCTATATGATGGGTTTGTGTAAACCACTGATACCGCACGGGCCGGAAACCTCCTTTCCTAGCGATCATGCCACCTTTCTTTTTGGTGCTGCCCTTGCCCTTGCCTTCCGATCAGGGTGGCGCAGTAAGGGGGCATTGTTGGCTATTATTGCACTGGCAGGGGCCTGGGGCCGAGTCTATACAGGCCTTCATTTCCCCTTTGATATTATGGGATCATTTGTTGTTGCACTGTTCAGCGTCGGTGTCATGAGCTGTTTACGCATACCTCTGACGCCGCTATATGCCTGGGTAATACAACTGGTCGACCGGGTTGAAGTCCTTGTCGCCCGGAAAAGCATATCACCTCAACCTTCTCAAAAAAAACACTAATGACAACAAGAGCAAGTGAGGTGCTACGAAGCGTGATGCACCATGGCATGTATAGACGATTTGAGCAGATCGCTAATTGCACCACTTTTTTGCGTCGCTTGATTTTCTCTGTCTGGCGGGCGGTTCTTAATTCTCGCTTTGCACTTCATGCCAGCGGCAAATCAAGGCGCTTTTTATTGATTCATTTTCGAAATGAGTATGTCCAGCAACAGCTTTCCAATCGGCAAGGCGCATGCCGCCAATGTGGTATTTGCTGCAATCTACTGTTTACCTGCCCTATGTTGACAAAGCAGGGACGCTGTCTTGCCTACGGCACATGTAGACCGCAGGCCTGCAAGGTATTTCCGATAGATCAGTCTGATCTTAATGAAGTGAAACTGTGCGGCGGTCAATGCGGCTACCTTTTCAATAGGGACGATTTGAAAGAATAAGAAGACCTAAAGCCGTCTTCTGGCATGCAAGTACCCTTGGCCTGTGGGGTGAATTATCCAGATCTCTCTGTGATGTTCTGGTGCAATGATGGATACGGTTTACGATCCTGGCCATCTACTGCTTACCGTTTGATCTTCCGGTTCTCTTTACAGTATAAATGGAGGTTTTTAGGAAATTATGGAGATGTTACATGATATCATCAACTGGATCGTTCAGACAGTGGGGCAGTGGGGGTACCCTGGAGTCATTGTCATGATGTTTCTCGAATCCTCCTTTTTTCCCTTTCCCAGTGAGGTGGTTGTGCCACCGGCCGGATATCTGGCGGCCAGGGGAGAGATGTCCCTTTCTCTTGTCATCCTTGCCGGGATTGGGGGTAGTGTGCTTGGTGCGCTCTTTAATTACTGGCTGGCAGTAATGTGGGGACGGCCGTTTTTCGAAAAATACGGACGCTATGTGTTGGTGAGTGAAAAAAGCCTAGACAGGGCCGATCATTTTTTTGCCAATCATGGCCATATTTCGACCTTTGTCGGCAGGTTGCTGCCGGGCATTAGACAATATATCAGTCTGCCTGCCGGGATTGCCCGTATGAAACTACCCCTGTTTGCTGCATTCACCGGGTTGGGTGCAGGTATCTGGGTCATTATACTTGCATTGGTCGGTTATTATATCGGCAACAATCAGGAATTGGTCAATCAGTATTTACACCAGGTTGTCCTTGGCATTGCCGCTTTTACCGTCATTGTTGTGATAGGCTATGTCCTTGTAAAAAAGAGACAGTTTGGAAATAAAACCAACTTAACAGATAAATCCTAATGCACGAAGTTCTTCTCAACCTGACCACCTGGATTACAAACCATCCGAATCTGGCCGGTTTTGCTATTTTTGTGTCCTCCTTTGCAGAATCTCTGGCCTTTGTTGGTTTGATCATGCCGGGTGCAGCCTTGATGATGACCGCCGGTGCCCTGATAACCACCGGAGCTCTTTCTTTCTCGACAACCATGGCCTGGGCAGTCTGTGGAGCTGTTCTTGGTGATGGTCTCAGTTTCTGGATGGGGCATCATTTTAAAGGTCGCATCCGTTCTTTTTCTCTGTTTGCCCGTTACCCGAATATGCTTGCTCGGGGAGAGGATTTTTTTCATCGTCATGGCGGGAAATCGGTTTTCTTTGGCCGCTTTGTTGGTCCGGTTCGTCCGGTTATTCCAATTATCGCCGGTATGCTCGATATGGGGCATAGCCGCTTTACCGTGTATAATATTCTCTCCGCTCTTGGCTGGGCTCCGGCCTACCTGTTGCCAGGAATGGCTTTGGGTGCATCCCTGGCCTTGGCCGGTGAAGTTGCCGGACGGTTGGCTGTTCTACTGGTTTTCCTGATGCTGCTGACCTGGCTTGTCTTCAGCCTGTTCCGTAGAGCTTTCCTTTTTATTCTTACCAATGGGCCGATATGGGAAAAAAAGCTTGTCACTCTTACCTATCGTTCCCCGGTCATGCAGCGCTGGCTGGGTGGTTTTATAAATAAAGGCAGCTCTCTTCTCAGGCTGCTTATCGTGTTGATTATCTTCTTTATCGGGGCAAGCTGGCTCTTTCTCGGTATTTCGGAAGATGTAATGACCGGTGACCCCCTGGTACAGTCGGGCAAGTCTCTTTACCACCTGCTGCAGGGGTTCCGAACACCCTGGGGCGACACCATTATGGTCGGCATGACCATGTTGGGTGATGCGGCGGTAACCGTCCCTCTTGTCCTGGCAGGCTTGTTCTGGCTGCTGTTTAGAAAAGATCGTTACAGCGCTCTGTTTCTAACAGGCACTACGGTCATCGGCTTTCTACTGGTCACAATAGTTAAACAAGTCACAAGGATTCCTCGTCCGGTGGATATGTATGGCGGCGCTGTCCATTGGGCCTTTCCCTCCAGCCATGCCACGATGTCTTTGGTTATCTTTGGTTTTCTTGCCCTACTCTGCAGCCGCGAGATGGTCGCGAAAAAACGTTGGCTCCCCTTTGCCTTGGCCCTGTTTTTAATCCTTGGTATCGGCTATTCCCGGTTGTACCTTGGTGCCCATTGGCTCTCCGATGTTGTTGGCGGGTTCAGCCTGGGCATGGCCTGGCTAATTATTATGACCTTGATTTATCTGCAAGGAAAACGACCCTGCAAAAGCCGGGGGCTGTTTCGATTTTCTCTTATCGTATTTATACTGGCAGCCTTTATCCACTGGGCAACCGGCTTTACCGATAACCGGCTCCGCTATCAACAGCAACATACGACCATGCAGATGACCACCGGTAACTGGCTTGAACATGGCTGGCAGCAGTTACCTGCCCATCGTTTTGATCTGGGCGGGGAAGAAGAACAGGTTATGAACTTGCAGTATGCTGGAACACTCTCAGATCTTCAGGCTTTGTTGCAACAGTCAGGTTGGCAGCAACCTCTGCCGTTGACTCCGGCCTCGAGTTTGCGTTGGCTGATGGCAAATCCAGATGTAGAAGATCTGCCAGTATTGCCACAGGTTCATGACGGTCGCAATGAAACACTGCTCTTGATTCACACCCTGCCGGGGGGAAAAAAAGATTTTTGGGCCTTGAGACTCTGGTCCGCTGATGTTCTTCTTGAAAATTCCGACCTGCTTTGGGTTGGCACGCTCAGCAGAATGACTGTTCGTCATTATATAAATCTGATTTACATACCTCGAACCGTGGGGGTGGTTACACCTGAGTTGCTGCTTCCTGCTCTGGCCGGGACAACGATATCTTTAAAATCGGCAAAACAGAATCCCGTGTTGTTGATTGGAACAAAGATGGTGCCGCTACATCATCATACAGCCAATGTAACAGTGCCATTTCGATAGTTGTCGTCGATGGTGAAATATCGTCAATAATACCATTCACAACTCATGTATTAGATCTACCTCTTGGTGATTATATAAATTGGGGCAATTACCTGTTGAAATAACTTGAATTTCTTCTGTACGAGGAAACACTTAGAAGAATGGGTTGATAATACTACTTCTATTAAAAATAGTAATATTCATTGCTTGAATATAGAGAGTGCAAGTCTGGCTACTTAGGCAATTTCTTAGAGTATATTTACACACGAATGTCCGTGGCACCCTTTTTTCTGGAGCAGTTATTTGCAAATCACCAACACCACAAAACATATATTGAACCAGATTCCTGTCGGGGTATTGGTGCTCGGATCAGTCAGCCTGTTGATGGATATTTCTTCGGAAATGATCCACAGCCTGCTGCCACTCTTCATGGTTACAACACTCGGGGCCAGCGCCTTGGCTGTAGGGCTGATAGAAGGACTAGCCGAGTCCACCGCTCTGATCGTCAAAGTATTTTCAGGTGCATTGAGTGACTACCTCGGCAAACGTAAGGGGTTGGCCCTGTTCGGCTATGCTCTCGGTGCGCTGACCAAACCGCTATTTGCCATTGCTCCCGCCATAGACATCGTGTTGACAGCCCGACTATTAGATCGTGTCGGCAAAGGTGTCCGCGGTGCGCCAAGGGATGCTTTGATCGCGGATATTGCGCCACCGCATCTTCGGGGTGCAGCATTTGGCCTGCGGCAATCCCTTGATACGGCGGGGGCATTTATTGGTCCCTTGTTGGCAGTTGGTCTGATGCTACTCTGGGCTAACGATTTCCGGGCTGTGTTCTGGGTTGCCGTCATCCCTGGATTGATTGCAGTCACTGTGCTTTTCTTCGGTTTGCAGGAACCAGAACATCGTCAAACTGAGAAACGTACCAACCCGATTCGGAGAGAAAATCTGCAACGCCTTGGTCGTTCTTACTGGCTGGTAGTTGGCATAGGTGCGGTATTTACTCTGGCTCGATTCAGCGAAGCGTTTCTCGTCCTGCGAGCACAGCAGGGTGGTGTTCCCATTGCCCTGGTGCCACTCGTAATGGTAATGATGAATGTGTTCTACGCCTTGTCGGCGTATCCGTTTGGTAAACTCTCCGACAGAATGAGCCATGGCAAGCTACTGGCTCTCGGAATAATTGTACTGGCCGGGGCCGATCTGGTATTGGCGGCGAGCGATCACTGGAGTGTCGTTTTAGCAGGCGTTGCTCTCTGGGGTGTCCACATGGGCATGACACAAGGCTTGCTAGCAACTATGGTGGCTAATGTCGCACCTGACGACTTACGTGGTACCGCATATGGATTCTTCAACCTTATAAGTGGACTTGTCTTGCTGCCAGCGAGTTTACTGGCGGGGTTTCTGTGGGAACAGTTCGGGGCATCCTACACTTTCTATGCAGGTGCGTTCTTTTGTGTGGTGACGCTTGTAGGCTTGGCCCAGATAAGCTCTCGTACAGATGATTAATTCTTGGTCGGACAGAGACTATGCGTTAATCCTCTGTGGATGTCACTTAGAATTAGATATGGGTCCCATCTGCCGCTTGCAATCAGATTAACGAGGTTTAAAAGCAATGGAAAAAGTTTGCCAAACACAACCCCTTATTTTGGGTATAAATGTTGGCGTTACTCCAACCAGGAAGATTTTCTCAGTATCCGTTCTGCAATCCTTGAAAGATACAAGGTTCTCGAAGAAAAAGATCCAAAGGTCTCCCTAGAAGCGAAATAGACAAAAAAACTACACCCCTCACTCCTTTATTCCCTTAGCGTACATGAGCAAAAGAATCAGGGTGATACCCCTATAAGCATAGGTTGTGACATGGGTTGTAAGAAAAAAACGAAGAGGATCAGCGTGAGTTGGAATTCAAAACCGTAGGTTTTCGTTCAAATGCCCCCGCTGATCCTGCCTGAGGTATTAATCTACCCACTGGCGGTGCTGCTGCCGGTCATTGAAATAGTCGCCGGTATCGGATTGGCCTGTGCCCTGCGTGGCAGCCTCCGGGCCATTGCCGCGATGCTGGTCATGTTTATCGCCGTTCTTCTGTATGGAATTCACCTGGGGCTGGATATCGATTGCGGCTGTTTCGGCCCGGAAGACCCGGAGCAGGCGTACAAGGGGCTCAAGGCTGCCCTAGCACGCGATGTGGTGCTGATGGCCGCGTTACTATTTGTGTATTGGAGTCGCGGTCGTACCCGCAGGCGGTCGGTCGTGTGAAATATCAACTGTTTATCGAGGAGAATACGGAGTGTACACAAAAAAAATTTTGTGCGGAATTATGGTTGGTTTATTCCTTGTCGGTATCAGTGCCTCTGCTTTCGCCTTTGGTACCAACAAATTCAAGGCAGAGCTTAAAAAGGAGCAGGGAGCAGTCAAACTGCTTCGGGAGGTTCAGCAGGGCGGCTATGGCATCGTCACTACCGATGAACTGAAGGGCATGATCGATGCGAAAAAAGACATTCTGATCATCGACACCATGCCGTATGAGGATTCGTACAAAAAGAATCATATCCCTGGGGCGAAGCAGTTTCTTTTTCCGATCGCAGAGATGCAGGAGTGGGATATAAAAGAAACCGACGGCAAGACTGTTGAGGATTTCAAGATCCTGCTCGGCCCGGACAAGGACAGAATGATCGTCGTTTATTGCGGCTTTGTCAAATGTACCCGCAGCCACAATGGCGCCGCCTGGGCAAAAAAAGCTAGGCTACACCCATGTGTTCCGTCATCCGGGCGGTATCTTCGCCTGGAAAGGAGCCGACTATCCGGTCAATTCTGAGAAGTGATCGTATTCCCTGCCGCCAGGGCAAAGTCGTTGCCGTTGCCCCGGCGGCAGATTTCCCCTATCTACTTGTTTGTGGCCTGGTAATTTTCCAATTCGATTTTGACTTCTTCTTCGCCATTACTCTCAATTCTCCTCGATATCCGTGAAAGGTGCAACGATTGCGGCGCTTGCCTGAATAGTTGCGCGTTCCTGGTTCGGTACGGCACCCCTCGAACCATTGCGACGTCGTTTAATCTCAATGCCCTGCAGCAACGACAGATGGCGTATCATTGCAGTCTTTGCGGGCTCTGTACGGCGGTGTGTCCGGAAGGTGTCGATCCTTGCTCAATGTTTTTTGAGATTCGTCGCTATCATGTCGAGTCCGGTTCTTTCGATGCCAGACCTTACCGATCCCTCATTCGGTATGAGGCTCTGGGGGGATCGCACCTCTTCTCCTGGTATGGGTTGCCTGATAGCTGTGATACAGTTTTTTTTCCAGGATGCGCCCTCCCGGGTACCCGGCCGGCAGTCACCTGGCAGATCTATCAACAACTTCGCTTATTTGACCCGTCGCTTGGCATTATCCTGGCCTGTTGCGCAAAACCCTCCCACGATTTAGGGCGCGTAGAGCATTTCCAGTCTGTTTTTGGTGAATTGCTGCGCCGACTTTCCGCTCGAGGGGTCAAAAATGTGCTGACCGCCTGTCCGAGCTGCACGAAAATATTCCGCGATTATGGCAAGGGGCTATCGGTTCAGACCGTCTACGAATTCTTTAATAATCAAGGCGGACTGGAGACCGGTACAGCAGGCCGCAACGGCGAGATCACTGTGCACGATCCCTGTCAACTGCGCGATTCTCCTGAGGTGCAGTCGGCGGTCCGGAGTCTGGTGGTCGATCTGGGCTATACAGTAGTGGAAATGAGTCACCAAGGAAAAACGACGTTGTGTTGCGGTGAGGGCGGAGCCGTAGGATGCATCGAGTCCAAATTCAGCCGTGGCTGGACGGAAACACGGCGGCAGGAGAGCGAAGGTCGCAAACTAGTGACCTATTGCGCCGGTTGCACCGGTTTTCTCGGCCGCGTGATCCCAACCTTCCATATCCTTGATCTGTTGTTCCGTACTGAGGGTGTATCTGACGGCGAAATTTCAGTTTCCAGGGGGCTGATGACCTCTATTAACCGACTGTTGCTGAAGCTAAGGTTGGCGAGCATACCCCGTGCCGCGGTTCGCTGCTCTGGTTCAATGGATGGGAGCAGCAGTGGACCTGAATAATTGCTGAAATAATGTCAGGGCAAGGACATTCCTGTGCCTGCTGTCAGCTCATCGCTGTCATGTCCGTCCACTCGCAGGCATCAGCTGTACCTCAAATACTTGTTCAAGATCTAATGAATCTAATAAATTCGATTAGCACACAGTATCAGGCCTCGAAGCGAGTGAAACAGTATAGCCCAAAAGGTGTTGACATTACGGTATTACTGTAACACTTTCTTACTTGTAAGGTTAACACGAACGAATGAGATCATAATGAAAACAGCAATAACAAGTAAGCTCACCACCAAAGGTCAGGCAACTATACCTGGAAAAATACGAAAACTTCTAGGTATTAAGCCTGGAGACTCTGTAGCATTTGAGGTAGATGAAAACAATAAAGTTTTTGTTCGTAAGGCAACAGCAATTGATTTCGAGTTTGCCCATGCTCTTGAGGGTACATTGTCTGAATGGACAAGTGCGAACGATGAAGAGGCTTATTGTGATCTATAATTTATTTGATGTTGTGGTTGTGCCTTTTCCATTTACAGATCAAGACACAGACAAAAAACGTCCAGCCCTTGTTTTATCAGACTTCACCACATTTAACGATGTTACTGAAAACTGCGTTTTGGCAATGATTACGAGTTCAAAAAACTCTCCATGGCCACTAGATACAAAAATCGGAAGTATTCAAAAAGCTGGTTTACCCGCACCATCTCTAGTGAGAGATGAAACTTTTTACTTTAGATAGCCGCCTGATACGCAAGAAAATAGGTAGTCTTTCTGGCAGAGACCAAGAAGCAGTAAAGACTAATTTGAAAAAATTATTGCCTCTTGAACCAAAATAGCGAGGTGAACACGATTACAAAGGCTGAGCGAGATGCTGCATATCATTGTGGCATTGGCGATTTACTCAAGGTAGTTACTTGCGGGATTTTTCGATGATGGAAACGTGTAAGTGTAAGACCAAATCCTCAACGTCTAACGAATGGTATCAAACATTAAATGAAGCACAAGACAGAGAATTGACATTCATCTATCTGATCATTTTAAGCCATGGAGTTTTGGCAGTAATAAAGGCCGAAAAAAATTACACATCCTGGACGAATTAATGACAATGAATTATGTGGCGGTTGAAAAAAATGATTGGACCAAGAGGCAACTCAGAGCCGGTCGTCCTCTAAATTTTACAGACATCATGGTGAAGTGAAATGTGGGTTATTGATATTCGACACTGGCTCAATGATGAACAAACAGGGCCAGGTGCTCCTCAGTTAAGATTAAAGGTCGCGAAACTGGC
>RCMY010000209.1_pt1 | contig 65714 bp, 74 predicted proteins | sample 2041341 | NCBI WGS metagenome assembly RCMY01 (sample SAMN09708234, study PRJNA481090) | Marine sediment metagenome, whole genome shotgun sequencing project. | reverse complement strand
CGATCGCGATGGATGAGGGTTTGCGGTTCGCGATTCGTGAGGGTGGCCGTACCGTGGGTGCTGGCCGTGTCACCAAGGTCATCAAGTAGGGATTGAAAATGGCAACCAAGCAAAAGATCCGTATCCGCCTCAAGGCATACGACCACGAGATCATCGACCAGTCGACGAAGAAGATCGTCGAAACGGTCGCTCGTACCAACGCCGTGTTCCGCGGCCCCATCCCGCTGCCGACCGAGAAGCACCGCTTCTGCGTCATCCGGTCACCGCACAAGGACAAGGACAGCCGCGAGCACTTCGAAATGCGGATCCACAAGCGTCTCATCGACATCATGGATCCCAACCCGAAGACCGTCGACAGTCTGCAGCGCCTCGAGCTGCCGGCCGGCGTCGACATCGAGATCAAGATCCAACAGGTCTAGGTGTTCTTCGGTCGCAGAGCGACCTCAGAACCCGGAGTTGCTCGCTGAGGCTCGCAACTCCCCGAGACTCGAAAGCTGGCGCTGGCTTCGGCCGGCGCCAGTTCACGTTTTGGGACTCGCCCCGGTTCGCTGTCCCGGGCTGCAGATCGTCGGTGGACCCTCGGGAGGAGCGATCCAGCTGTCTTCGGTCTCGCTCTTGATGATGCGGACCGGAAGCCGAGAGGTCCTGGCTTTCCGCTTCTCGTAGGCGAGGACAATGAGTGTGACGACCACAGTCACGACGGTGCAGAAGATGACCAGTGCGATGAAGCGGTACCACAGGGTCGCGAGGGCCGAGCCGAAGTCCGGGGTGGTCAGCTCGAAACCAGCGAGGACGCCCGGGAGAAGGTCCGCCCATTCGGTCGATGTCGCCCTCATGGTCAGAAGGTCGGCGGAGTCAAGCGACTCTTGAGCCTTCATCTGCATCCTGTCGGCTGCTGGTCGGCGAACTCCGCACCCTCGGACCGGTGGAAGTGTCAGCCGGTGCCGTTAGTCTTGCCGAGTCCCACTCACAGGCTTTCGAGCCTGGGGGAACTGACGTCTGGAAAGGTCGGGCCACCCGCCTGAAACCACCCAGCACAATCGATACGGCTCCGCTCACTCAGCACGTTGCTTCACTGCACATGCGCCGAGAGAGACGGAGCCTCTGCGTGAACGGCCCTCGATCTCGATGGCCCGCTGACGGAAGTAGAAGGCATGACTCACAGTTCTGCTGTGCACAAAGCGATTGTTGGCGAGAAGGTCGGCATGACACAGGTGTGGGATGACGACAAGATCGTCCCCGTCACCGTCGTCAAGGTCGGGCCCTGCCGCGTCGTACAGATCAAGACGCCCGAGACCGACGGCTACTCGGCGATCCAGGTCACCATCGGTGATCGGGACCCCCGCAAGCTCAACAAACCCGAGGCCGGCCACTTCGCCAAGCACGGCGTGACTCCGGGCGATGAGCTCGTCGAGCTCCGCCTCGCTGATGTCTCCGGCTATGAAGTCGGCCAGGAGATCAACGCCGACACCTTCGAAGCCGGCGAGATGGTCGACGTCATCGGAACCAGCAAAGGCAAAGGTTTCGCCGGCGTCATGAAGCGTCACAACTTCAAGGGACAGCGGGCTACGCACGGCGCCCACCTCGTCCACCGCATGCCCGGCTCGATCGGCCAGTGCGCCACCCCGTCCCGCGTCTTCAAGGGCATCAAGATGGCCGGCCACATGGGTAACGACCGGGTCACCACGCAGAACCTCAAGATCGTCAAATCCGACCTGGAGAACAATTACGTGCTCGTCAAGGGCGCAGTTCCCGGCGCCAAGGGTGGCACCGTGATCGTTCGCAACGCGGTCAAGTTCGAGAAGGTGAGCTCCTGATGAGTGTCAAGAAAGCCATCGTCGAACTCGACGCCGAGATCTTCGGCATCGAACCGAACGTGCCGGTGATGCATCAGGTCGTGACCGCTCAGCTCGCTGCCCGTCGTGCGGGCACCCACAGTACGAAGACCCGATCCGAGGTCCGTGGCGGCGGCGCCAAGCCGTGGAAGCAGAAGGGCACGGGTCGTGCTCGTCAGGGTTCCACTCGTGGCCCGCACTGGATTGGCGGCGGCGTGGCCCATGGCCCGAAGCCCCGGGACTACTCCGAGCGCACCAACAAGAAGATGAAGCGTCTCGCGCTCCGCTCCGCACTGTCCGACCGAGCCGCCGAAGGCAACGTGATGGTCGTTGCCGACTGGGGCTTCGACACGCCCAGCACCAAGGCTGCGAGAATCGCTCTCACGGACCTCGGTGTGTCCGGCAAGGTCCTCGTGGTCACGAACCGCGACGACGATCTCACCTGGAAGAGCCTGCGGAACCTCTCGGAGATCCACCTCCTCGAGGCCGACCAGCTCAACACTTACGACGTGCTCAACAGCGACTACGTCGTGTTCACCGAAGCCTCGCTGCCCTCGAGTGCCGCAGCCGGCGACAAAGACGGGAGCAAGTCGTGAAAGACCCACACGACATCATCATCCGACCGGTGGTCTCAGAGAAGACCTATGTCGCGGTGGAAGACAACAACACCTACACCTTCGTCGTCGCCAACACGGCGTCGAAGCCCGAGATCAAGGACGCCATCGAGTTCATCTTCGACGGCGTGAAGGTCTCCAAGGTCAACACGCTGGTCCGCAAGGGCAAGCGTGTCCGCAACCGGCGGAACAACACCTTTACCAAGCGAACCGACACCAAGCGAGCGATCGTCACCCTCTCCGAGGGTGAGATCGAGCTCTACTCGAGCTGAGGACGCACTGATGGCCATTCGTAAACGCAAGCCCACCAGTCCCGGTCGCCGATTCCAGACCACATCGGACTTCGCGGAGGTCACCTCCACGACGCCCGAAAAGTCGTTGCTGGCCAAGCAGTCCAGCACCGGCGGACGCAACAACTACGGTCGCAAGACCGCTCGCCACCGCGGTGGCGGCCACAAGCAGCGCTACCGCGTGATCGACTTCCGTCGCAACAAGGACGGCGTTCCCGCGACGGTCGCTTCCATCGAATACGACCCGAACCGCAACTGTCGGATCGCCTTGCTCCACTACCACGACGGCGAGAAGCGCTACATCCTCGCTCCGAAGGGAGTGAGCGTCGGCGACCTCCTGCAGTCCGGTTCCGGCTCCGACATTCGCCCCGGCAACGCGCTGCCGATGCGTTACATCCCGGTCGGTACTGTCATCCACGCTGTCGAGCTCAAGGTGGGCGGCGGTGCCCGCATGGCCCGATCCGCCGGTACCAGCGTTCAGCTCGTCGCCAAAGAGGGCAGCAACGCCACCGTGCGTCTCCCCAGCACCGAGATGCGCCGGGTGTCGATCGACTGCATCGCCACCATCGGCGAAGTCGGCAATTCCGAGTACGAACTCATCAAGATCGGCAAGGCCGGTCGCTCACGCTGGAAGGGCAAGCGCCCCCAGACTCGTGGTGTGGCCATGAACCCTGTCGATCACCCGCACGGCGGTGGTGAGGGTAAGACCAGCGGTGGTCGCCATCCGGTGTCACCGTGGGGCCAGCCAGAAGGCCGGACCCGTAAGAAGGGCAAGAAATCAGATGACCAGATCATCCGCCGTAGGCGGACTCGTGGCGGACGGAGGTAAGGGATGCCGCGCAGCCTGAAGAAGGGCCCGTTCGTCGACGATCACCTGTTGAAGAAGGTGGACGCGCTGAACGACAAGGGCGAGAAGAGGGTCATCAAGACCTGGTCTCGCCGCTCCACCATCATTCCCGACATGGTCGGGCACACGATTGCGGTGCACGATGGCCGCAAGCACGTGCCGGTCTACATCACCGAATCGATGGTCGGTCACAAGCTCGGCGAGTTCTCGCCGCCCCGCACCTTCCGCTACCACGCGGGTCAGGAAAAGGTGGGTCGACGATGACCGGCGCCAAGACCAACGAGCGTCCGGGTACCCGCGCCCAGGTTCGTTACCTGCGGATGTCGGCCTCGAAGGCCCGTGTCGTGCTCGACCTCATCAGAGGCAGGAGCGTCACCGACGCCAACCAGATCCTTCACTTCTCCGAGCGCGGTGCCGCGAAGGAGATCCAGAAGGTGCTGCGTTCGGCTGTCGCCAACGCGCAGCACAACGATGAACAGAGCGCAGACGAGCTCTGCGTGTCTGCGTGCTTCGCCGACGAAGGCCCGACGCTCAAGCGTTTCCGTCCCCGTGCTCGTGGCCGCGCCGGTCGTATCCACAAACAGACCTGCCACATCACGCTCATCGTGAGCCGCATGGACGAAGACGTCCTGGACCGCATGCGTGACAAGGCTGCCGGCCGCTCGAGCACTGGCAGTACCGATCGTCGGACCCGTGTGGCCAAGAGCCGCGGTGAAGAGGTCGTCGAGGCCGAAGTCGAGGAGGCCAAAGCCTCCGACGCAGTCGAGACCGAAGCAGTCGAGACCGTTGTCGACGACACTGCCACCGACGTCGAATCGACCACGATGGACTCTGACAACGACGGCGAAGTGAACGCCGACGACGCATCGCCGTACGGCGACGGAAGCCACGCACTGATCGACGACGACCCGTCGGTCATGCCAGAAGGGTTCCCGGTCAAGGGCAACGACGATTCGAAGCTCTACCACAACGAAGACAGTCCCTTCTACAGCCGGACCAAGGCCGAGGTGTGGTTCAAGGACGACGACGCTGCCGAGGCAGCGGGGTTCTCCAAGCCCGAATCACAGCAGAAGAAGGAAGCTGCCGCCGACGAGGCCGCAGCCGAAGACGACGCCGCCGAAGCAGGAGACGCCTGATGGGCCAGAAGATTCACCCGTACGGCTTCCGCCTCGGGATCACCACCGATTGGAAGTCCCGTTGGATTGCCGATCGCCAGGAATATCGCGACTTCCTCCTCGAGGACCACACCATCCGCAAGTACCTCATGGCACAGCTGCCCAACGCAGCGATCTCTCGTATCGAGGTCGAGCGCACCGGTGACAAGCTCCAGATCGACGTGCACACCGCTCGTCCTGGCATCGTCATCGGCCGCAAGGGCTCTGAAGCCGATCGTCTCCGTCAGGGTCTCACCAAGATCACGAGCAACCCGCGGGTCAAGCTCAACATCATCGAGATCAAGCAGCCTGAGCTCGACGCTGCGCTGATTGCTCAAGGCGTCGCCGACCAACTCGTTGGTCGCATGGCATTCCGTCGGGCAATGAAGCGTGCCGTTCAGAACGCCATGAAGGCCGGCGCCAAGGGCATCCGGATCCAGAGCTCGGGCCGTCTCGGCGGCGCCGAGATGAGTCGGACCGAGTGGTACCGCGAAGGTCGTGTGCCGCTGCACACGCTGCGTGCCGACATCGACTACGGCATGCGTGAGGCCCAGACCACCGCCGGAATCATCGGCGTGAAGGTCCACCTCTACAAGGGCGACATCCTTCCCTACAAGGCATCGGTCGACAAGGCGTCGAAAGAAGCCGCCCTGGCGGCTGGCGATGCCGCCAACGCTGAGCCGGCCATGCCGGTCGTCTCTTCGAGCCGTCGTCCGGCCAAGGCCCCTGCGGCTGCGGTCGCCGAGGACGCAGCTCCCGTCGAGCCGGCACCGCTGGTGAAGGAAGCCGATCCAGAGTTCGAGCGTCTCCTGGCTGAAGAAGAGGCCATCGAGGCATCGCTCAAGGACAAGGTCGGCGACGACAAGTTCCGAGACGGAGACGCCGACTGATGTTGATGCCAAAGAAAGTCAAGCACCGCAAGCAGCACCGCGGCCGCCGAACCGGCACCGCCAAAGGCGCCACTGCCGTAGCGTTCGGCGAGTACGGCATCCAGGTTCTCGAACCAGGGTGGATCACCGCTCGCCAGATCGAGGCTGCCCGTATTGCCATGACCCGCCACATCAAGCGTGGCGGCAAGGTCTGGATCAACGTCTTCCCCGACAAGCCCGTCACCGAGAAGCCGGCCGAGACCCGTATGGGTTCCGGCAAAGGCAACCCGGAGCGCTGGGTCGCTGTCGTCAAGCCCGGTCGCGTGATCTTCGAGCTCTCCTATCCCGATCCCGTCATCGCCCACGCAGCCATGAATCGTGCGATTCAGAAGCTGCCGGTGAAGGCGCGAGTCATCACCCGAGAGGATGGCTTCGATGGCTGACAAGGCTCACACCGAACAGTCCGAGGTCGAACTCGAGACTGCCCTGTCCGAGGGCAAGCGCGAGCTGTTCAACCTCCGATTCCAGCTCGCCACCGGCCAGCTCGAGAACCCGGCCCGCATCAGGCAGGTCAAGCGCGAGGTGGCGCGAATCAAAACCGAACTGCGGGCTCGCCAGCTCGCCGAGGAGTCATGATGGCTGAAACCGAAGCTCCCGCTCGTAATGAGCGCAAGGTCCGCGAGGGCATCGTCCGCTCGAGTGCGATGGACAAGACCGCGGTCGTCGAGGTCACTCGTCGATCACGTCACCCGCAGTACAACAAGACGGTCCAGTCGTCGACGCGTTACTACGTTCACGACGAAGACAACACGTTGAACCCCGGCGATCGTGTCCGGATCACCGAGACCCGGCCGCTGTCGAAGAAGAAGCGCTGGCGCTTGCTCGAAATCATGGAGCGTGCGCGATGATCCAGCAGGAAACCCGAGTCCGAGTCGCCGACAACTCCGGTGCCAAGGAAGTGCTCTGCATCAAGGTGTTGGGCGGCTCCAAGCGCCGCTACGCCTCGATCGGCGACGTCTTCGTCGCCACGGTCAAGGACGCCATTCCCGGCGCCCAGGTGAAGAAGGGTGACGTCGTGAAGTGCGTCGTCGTCCGAACCAAGAAGGAAAAGCGTCGTCCGGACGGAAGCTACATCCGCTTCGACGAGAACGCTGCGGTGCTGATCAACGATCAGAAGCAGCCTCGTGGCACCCGTATCTTCGGCCCGGTCGGACGTGAACTGCGCGACAAGAAGTTCATGCGCATCGTTTCCCTCGCTCCGGAGGTGCTCTGATGAAGATTCGCAAGGGTGACAAGGTGCTCATTCTCGCCGGCAAGGACAAGGGACGCGAAAGCGTCGTGTCCAATGCCTTCCCCGCTGAGGGCAAGGTCACCGTCGAGGGTTACAACATCGCCAAGCGTCACACGAAGCCCATTTCGGCCGAAGAGCCGGGCGGCATCATCGACAAGGAAATGAAGCTCGACGTCTCCAATGTCGCCGTGCTCAGCCCCAAAGACGGCAAGCCCACCCGCGTTGGCTACAAGGTCAACGACGATGGCTCCAAGGTCCGCGTGTGCAGGCGCACGGGCGCCGAGATTCCCGATGTGGAGCGCGAGCGATGAGCGAAGCGACGTCAACGATGAGTGAAACGACAGCAACCACGAGCAACAGCCCGCGGATGAAGGTGATGTACAACACCGAGATCCAGGCGGCTCTGAAAGAGCAGCTCGAACTCCGCAACGTGATGATGGTCCCTCGTTTGAGCAAGATCGTCATCAACATGGGTGTCGGTGAGGCACTCCAGAACTCCAAGGCTCTGGACAGCGCCACTGCGGATCTCGCGATCATCGCCGGTCAGAAGCCGGTCATCACCAAGGCGAAGAAGTCGCATGCGAGCTTCAAGCTCCGTGAAGGCAACGCCATCGGTGCAAAGGTCACCCTCCGGGGCGATCGCATGTGGGAGTTCTTCGATCGGCTGGTCACGCTGGCCATCCCCCGTATCCGTGACTTCCGTGGGCTCAGCCCCAGGTCGTTCGACGGACGCGGCAACTACACCTTTGGTCTCACCGAGCAGCTCATGTTCCCCGAGATCGACTACGACACCGTGGACGTGCCTCGAGGCATGGACATCACGATCGTCACGACCGCAACCACCAACGAAGAAGGCCGAGCGTTGCTCGATGCCTTCGGATTCCCGTTCCGACGCGATGGGCAGGCTCAGTAATGGCAAAGAAGGCGCTGATCGAAAAGCAGCAGAAGACGCCGAAGTTCAAGGTTCGGGCGTACACGCGATGCAAGGTGTGCGGTCGCCCCAAGGCGGTCTACAAGCGATTCGGCTTGTGCCGTATCTGTCTTCGCGAAATGGCGCACGCCGGCGAACTGCCCGGTGTCACCAAGGCGAGCTGGTAGGGGGCTGATCACATGACAATGACTGATCCCATCGCCGACATGCTCACCCGCATCCGCAACGCGAACATCGCGATGCACGATGAGGTGTCGATGCCGTCGTCCAAGCTCAAAGAAGCTTTGGCCAAAGTCCTCCATTCCGAGGGCTACATCAACGAGTTCGCCGCTGCCGACAACGAGTCTGGTGTCGGACGGACCCTCACGATTGCCATGAAGTACTCGCCAGAGCGCGAGCGAGTCATCAGCGGCATCAAGCGTGTCTCGAAGCCCGGTCTTCGGGTGTACACGAGTTCAGATCAGATCCCCCGAGTGTTGGGCGGGCTCGGCGTTGCCGTTCTCTCGACCAACAAGGGCCTCATCACCGATCGCGAGGCCCGCAAGGGTCGTATCGGTGGCGAAGTGCTCTGCTACGTCTGGTAGGTCGAGATGTCACGAATCGGAAAAGCCCCCATCACCCTCCCCGACAAGGTCGAAATTTCGATCAACGGTCAGCACGTCAGTGCCAAGGGACCCAAAGGTGAACTCACCATCGAGCTGCCCGAGGGCATCTCGATGACCCAAGAGGACGGTGTCGTCACCCTCGGACGCACAAATGACGAGCGTGCGCAGCGTGCGCTGCACGGCCTCAACCGGTCGCTCGTCAACAACATGGTGATCGGCGTCAGCGAGGGTTTCATCAAGAACCTCGAGATCGTCGGCGTTGGTTACCGTGCCGCAGCCAAGGGCAAAGACGAGCTCGACATGTCCCTCGGTTTCAGCCACCCCGTCACGGTGAAAGCACCGGCCGGTATCACCTTCGATGTCCCCGAACCCACGAAGATCACGGTGATCGGGATCGACAAGCAGATGGTCGGCCAAGTGGCGGCCGAGATCCGCGACCTCCGCAAGCCCGAGCCCTACAAGGGCAAGGGTGTCCGCTACGCCGGCGAGCGGGTCGTCCGCAAGGCCGGAAAGGCTGGTAAGTAATGGCCTCGAAGACCAACAAACAACACGCTGCTCGCGCTCGTCGCCAGTTCCGTGTACGCAAGAAGGTCGTCGGCACTCCCGAGCGTCCGCGTATGGCCGTGTTCCGGTCCAACAAGCACATCAGCGTGCAAGTGATCGACGACAGCACCGGGCAGACGCTGGTTTCAGCGTCGTCCTACGAAAAGGACCTGCGTGAAGGCAGCGGCTCGATCGCCGGTGCCACCAGCGTCGGAACCCGCATCGCCGAACGAGGCAAGGCCGCTGGTCTCAGCACCGTGGTCTTCGATCGTGGCGGCCGTTACCACGGACGTGTGGCCGCCCTGGCCGACGCCGCTCGCGAAGCCGGCCTGGAGTTCTAGGAGACGTCATGGCAGACAACAATCGAAACAGCGGACGCAACGACCGTGATGACGGCCGTGAGTCACGAGTCATCACCATCAACCGTGTCGCCAAGGTCGTGAAGGGTGGTCGACGCTTTGCCTTCACCGCCCTCGTGGTGCTCGGCGACGGCAACGGCCGCGTTGGCCTCGGTTACGGCAAGGCCAAGGAAGTCCCCCTGGCCATCCAGAAGGGGACCGAAGAAGCTCGCAAGCTCCAATTCGACGTCGCCATGGCCGGCGGCACCATCACCCACCCGATCATCGGGATCAACGGTGCTGGTCGAGTGCTGCTCAAGCCGGCAGCTCGTGGTACCGGTGTCATCGCCGGTGGTGCTGCTCGCGCCATCCTGGAAGAGGCCGGCGTTCGCGACGTCATCTGCAAGTCGCTCGGCTCGGCCAACCAGATCAATGTGGCCCGGGCCACGATCGATGCGCTGAGCAAGCTCAAGCGGCCAGACGAAGTCGCCAGGCTTCGCGGTCTCGACGCATCCGAGTTCGTACCCAAGGGTCTGCTCGATGCCTACAACGAGACTCGCCGTGGACCATCCGCCGATCCGGTCGAGGTCAAGTGATGACGAGTCTGAAGATCACCCAGAAGAAGTCCTCCATCGGCATCAAGCCGAAGCAGCGGGGCACGCTCCGTGCACTCGGTCTGCGTGGAATCGGAAAGTCCAACATCATCGAAGACGGTCCGGTGCTCCAGGGAATGCTCTCTCGGGTCCCGCACCTCGTCGATGTGAGTGAAGTTGATGCAGGGGAGGCTGACTGATGAAGATCCATGATCTGAAGCCGGCGGAAGGTTCTCGCAAGGTCGGCAAGCGCAAAGGCCGTGGTATCGGTGGCAAGGGCGGCAAGACCGCCGGCCGTGGTACCAAGGGTCAGAAGGCTCGCGGCACCGTGCGTCTCGGGTTCGAAGGCGGCCAGCAGCCGCTCCAGCAGCGTCTTCCGAAGCTGCGCGGATTCAAGAATCCGTTCCGGGTCGAATACCAGGCGATCAACCTCGATGTGATCTCCGATTTCGTCGAGGCCACTGGTTCCACCGAGGTCACGCCAGAGGCGCTGTTCGATCGGAGCCTCGTCGGCAAGGGCAACCTCGTCAAGGTGCTCGGCCGCGGCGAGCTGTCGTCCGCTGTCACCGTCAAGGCCCACGCCTTCTCGGCATCGGCGGAAGCCGCCATCACCGCTGCCGGCGGCACCGTCGAGAAGCTCGACCTGCCGTTCTCGGTGCGCCCACCGTCCTCCGGCAACCAGCACATGAACCGCTGACGGTCTGTATCGCTTTCTTCGGCTGTCGCCTCAGGGCCTTCCGCCGACCCGTGTCGTCTCGGTGGAGCGTGCCTCCTCCGTCGGCACACCGGGCAAGTGTCGCCCGATCGGCTTGCTCAACATGAAGGCCTGATCGGGTGCCCTCCCTTCCGGGGGGCACTTGTTTAGTATTGGAACCCTCTTCGGGTCCACATCTCCAGACCCGCCACGCAATCGAGGAACATCGTGTCAACGCTGCGGAACGTCTTCCGAACACCAGAGCTACGGAACAAGATCTTGTTCACGCTCGCCATGATCGTGGTCTACAGGCTCGGGGCGCAGATCCCGGCGCCGGGGACCAACCTCGACGCCGTCGAGGCACTCCGCGACGACTTCGACAACACCTCGGGTGGCATCTTCGGCTACCTCAATCTCCTGAGCGGAGGCGGGCTGGCGTCGCTCAGCTTCTTCGCCCTCGGGATCCTGCCCTACATCACGTCGTCGATCATCATCCAGATCCTCACGGTGGCCATCCCGAAACTCGAGCAGTGGCAGGCTGAGGGAGCGACAGGGCAGCGCAAGATCACTCAGTGGACTCGGTACATCGCCGTGATCTTGGCGTTGGTCCAGAGCACAGGGATCGTCTTCCTGATCCACCGCAACCCCGAAGGCTTCTTCGGCGTTGCGATCGACCTGTTCCCGGATGGCGGCTTCAAGATCGCACTCGCCGTCGTCTGTATGACCACCGGTACGGCCGTGCTCATGTGGATTGGTGAGCTGATCAGCCAGAAGGGCATCGGCAACGGCATGTCGATCCTGATCTTCGCCTCGGTCGTATCGAGCCTCCCGTCGGTTGGTATCCAGATCCAGGCCCTCCGCGGTTGGTTCGGCGTCGGCATCGCCGTCATCCTCCTGCTTGGCTTGTGCGCCGGCATCGTGTTCGTCGAGCAGGGGCAACGTCGGATCCCGGTCAACTTCGCGAAGCGGGTCGTGGGACGTCGCCAGTACGGCGGGAACAACACCTACATCCCGTTGAAGGTCAACCAGGCGGGTGTCATCCCGGTCATCTTCGCCTCCTCGCTTCTCTCGCTCCCGACGCTCCTCACCGGCGTGTTGCCGGCCGACGGCTGGGGACAGAGTGTTCGCGACTTCATCGACCGCAATCTGTTCCGGCCGGACAACGTCGGTTACATCCTGATATTCGGCATGTTGATCGTCGGCTTCGCCTACTTCTACAACTCGATCGCCTTCGACCCGATCCGTCGGGCAGACGACCTGCGCAAGTCCGGCGGTTTCATCCCTGGCATCAGGCCGGGACCCCAGACCGAGCGTCATCTGGCCAAGATCCTGAACCGGATCACGCTGCCCGGTGCCTTGTTCCTCGCCGTGGTCGCGCTCATCCCGTCCGCCGCGCTTGCTCGATACGTCGGCGGCGGCACCGGTTCCACGAACATCACGGCGTTCTCGGGTGTGTCCATCTTGATCGGCGTCGGCGTGTCACTCGAGACCATGAAGCAGATCGACAGCCAGCTGATGAGTCGGAACTACGAAGGATTCCTCAAGTAGGTCTCGGCGCCGGCCCTGTGGGAAGAACCTCCTGCACATTTGCGTCCGACGCCGCCCTCTGTCACCGTTGTCGGCTCCACCGAGAGGAACCTCTTTCATGTCGAATCCCATCCGTCTCGTGATCTTCGGCCGTCAGGGCGCCGGCAAGGGCACGCAGTGCCTGCGCCTCGTCGAGACGTTCGAAGTGATCCACATCTCCACCGGCGACATGCTTCGGGGTGCGGTGGCTGCCGGGACCGAGTTGGGTTTGAAGGCCAAAACCGTGATGGACGCCGGTGACCTCGTCAGCGACGACATCATCAACGGCATCGTGCGAGAGCGGTTGGCGATGGATGATGTTGCCGACAAGGGGTTCGTGCTCGACGGTTATCCGCGGACGGCCGCCCAGGCCGAAGCGCTGGTGATGGTGCTGGGCGACGATGGGCTGCACGCTGCAGTCGATCTCGACGTTCCCGTCGAAGCGGTCACGGCGCGCATGAAAGCGCGCGGTCGCGACGACGACACCGACGACGGCATCGCCCGCCGACTCGCGCTGTACGAGCAGGAGACACGACCAGTTCTCGACTGGTTCGCAAAGCGGGATCTCCTGGTGACCGTCGACGGTCTTGCCGCGGAGGACGAGGTGACCCAGCGGCTGCTCGCAGCGGTCCGCTCCGCCGCCGACGTCGCCTGAGCCACCCGATCAGCACGAGCTGGCGCGTGAGCGATTCCAGCCGAACGGACCGTACGGCTGCGTGTCCCCAGAGCAATCGTCTGGTCCGGTCTTGACGCCTCGCGCGGCCAGCACTGGGGCGGCATCCGGACCGAGGGATTTCAGGTAGTCGACGTCGAGGCGAACCACGGCGTTGTCCCGGGCGAGATTCGTCGACGCGACCGTCGCCTCCGGATTCGACCAGCCGAACGCCGTCACCACGAGGGCCGCCGAGGTGACGACCAGCGGAGTGAGCCAGCCTCGGCCCGCGCCGACACCGGCGCTCCACGCTGCGGCCGCAACCACGAGGAAGGCCAGCCAACCGAGGAACCATGCCACGCTCAGGCGCAGCATCGTGAGTCCGAAGGCATCGATGTAGAGCGAGAGCCTCGAGAACGTGATGGCGACCAACAATGCGGTCAGTGAGCCGACGCCCCCGAGGAGCACCAGGGCCGAGGCGGCCTTGTGCCGTCCCAGCAGTCGCCCGAAGACGGCGAGCAGCACCAGGACGACGGCGACCACCGTAACGAGCTCGAAGAATCCCTCACGTGCGTGTTCTGCTCTCGTGACCGACGCGGTCGCCAACAATCGGTCGGCGCCGCCGAGAGCGACGGTCGCTTGCACCGCAACCCATGAGCCGAGGACGACGGCCATGGCCCCGAGGCCCATCATCGCCTCGATCGGACGGTCTCGGGGAGCCCAGGATTCGTCGCTCAGCCCTCTGGGGTCGTGGGCGACCACGGCCACGGTGGCGAACACGACGGCCATCGCCGCCGACACCACCAAGTGAGCCCAGGTCGAGGACTGGAGGGCGTCGCCGATGAACTGCCAGACGACGGCATCGGCATTGGCCAGCAACGAGGTCAGGAGGACTCCGACACTCAGAGCAATAGCAATACCTCGGATGACCGCCCGGCGCCGATCGCTCTCGGGGCCGAGAAGGCCCATGACGGGGCTGACGAGGTGTCGAACCGAGCCGACGAGCCCTGCGAACCACACCCGGATCGTGTCACCGACTGCGCTCGGGCGAGCCGACATCAGTTGATCGAGCGATGCAAGGACCAGCAGCAGCGTGCTGGTGGCGAGCGTCGGGCCGGTGACCCAGTCGCTGGTGCGCAGCACCAGGTTCGACCCGGCCAGCATGGCGATCCCGACTGACAGTGAGACGCTCGCCGTTCGTCGCCCAGGTGCAGCGAGGATGACGAGGGCGCCGATGACGATGGCCGCGAGCGAAGCGACCGATGCGGCACGGCCCTGGATCGCGAGGTTGGTGACGAATGCTCCGCCGATGATCAGCAGCCCGGTCGTCCATCGGGCCGGGGGAGTGATCCTGGCGACGGGCCGGGGGAGTGGTGGTGGCGGTGGTGGGTCACCACCGGTGGACGGTGAGGGAGGCGCGATGGGGCGCGTCGAAGCAGTGGTCATGGTGTTGTCTCTTCTCTCTGGTGCCGCGGTTCAGGTCAGCGCTGGAAGGCTGACGACGACACAGGCCCCGCTTGGTTGGTTGTCGGTGATCAGGATCTCGCCGTCGTGCTGGTCGACGATGCGTTTGCTGATGGCAAGGCCGAGACCGGCGCCGCCGCCGCCGCTTGGTGTTCCGTCGGCCTGCCAGAATCGCTCGAAGACCTTCGACCGCTGCTCGACCGGGATCCCGGGTCCGGCATCGCGTACGGCCACCCGGACCGAACGGTTCTGGCGGCTGGCGACGACGGTGACCGGTTCGCCGATCGGAGAGAAGCGAAGTGCATTCCCAATCACGTTGGTGAGTACACGCTCGAGCTGTTCACGATCGCCGACGGAGCGGAGGCCGAGCGGTGCCTTCACGTCGATGATCGCCGTTGGATGGGAGAGTCGGAGCTCGCCGGCGAGATCGTGGAGGAGATCGCCAACGTCGAGTTCCTCGGCGCCGAGTCTGTCGGCGCCTGCGTCGAGGCGGGAGAGGTCGAGCAACTGATTGACCAGTCGTCCGAGGTGTTCGGCCTGAGCCAACATCCGTTGCAGGGTTGCCCGGTCGGGGGTGCCGACACCGTCCACCAGGTTCTCCAGCGTGCCCTGCAAGGCGGCAACGGGGGTCCGTAGTTCGTGAGAGGCGTTGGCGATGAACTCCTTCTGATGTCGGTCGGCGTCGCCGAGATCCGACGCCATCTGGTTGAAGGCCGCGGCCAGCTGACCGACCTCGTCGGCGGCGGTCACCTCGACAGTGCGGGAGTAGTCGCCTCGTGCCATGGCGTTGGCTGATGCGGCCATCTGGCGAAGGGGATACGTCATGCCGTGGGCCAAGAACTGCACCATCAACAAGGCGAGGGCGCCGGCGATGACCGGGCGCAACCACACCGGCCAGCCGAGACGCAATCCAATGACGCTCATCAGCGCGGTGACCGCCACAGCAGCAACGATCACGACCGACCATTTCGTCTTGATCGAAGGGATCGGGTCGAGCGGTCTCGGGCGACTCATGTTGGTTCTCCGAAGGCATAGCCGACCCCGTGCACGGTTCTGATCGTGTCATCGCCGAGCTTCCGGCGCACAGATCGCACGTGGCTGTCGACGGTGCGCGCACCCGAACCGTCGCGGTACCCCCACACCATGGCCAACATCTGTTCTCGGCTCATCACGGCTGCGCCGGCTTCTGCCAACACCCGCACGAGGTCGAACTCGGTCGGCGTGAGATGCACCTGCTCGTTGTCTCGTGTCACGATTCGGCTGGCCGGGTCGATCGCGATCGGCCCTCGCTGCAGGCTCGGGCCGCTGTTGGACTCGGCCCGCCGGAGAACAGCCTTGACCCGAGCGACGAGCTCTCGGGGGGAGAAGGGCTTGGTCAGGTAGTCGTCGGCGCCGACGCCCAGCCCGACCAGCATGTCAGTTTCGTCGTCGCGGGCAGTGAGCATCACGACCGGAACTCGGCGGACAGCCTGGATCCGCCGGCACACCTCCAGTCCATCGATACCCGGCAGGCCGAGGTCGAGAACGACCAGATCGGGCCCGAGGTCAGCGCACCGTTCGACGGCGAGGAGTCCATCGTCGACGATGGTCACTTCGAAGCCCTCGCTCGACAGCCTGTCGGCGACGGCGTTCGCAATGGTGGGTTCGTCTTCGACGACGAGGATGTGAATGGGGGTGGTCGCCACGGACACCAAGGTAAACAACGGATGCGGCCGCGTCCCGCGGGAGATGTGAAGACTTGGTGCACGCAGCCTGCTGAGGGCGCCCGAGCGTTGGCTGCGCTGACTCTCTACTCGTCAGACCAGGGTCTCGAGAGCCTCGTCGACCTTGCGGAACATCGGCCGACCCAAGACGAGCAGCGAACCGACCACGCCCGCTGACATGAGATACACCCACTCGGGCCCGAACTGCTCGGCAATGACACCGCCGGTGAGGGCACCGAAGGGCTGCATCCCCCAGGCGATGAACAGATAGGCGGTCATCATCCTCCCGAAGATGGCGTCCGGAACGAGTCGCTGCCGCACTGTCGTGCTGACGATGTTCCACATCGGATGCGAGACGCCACCCAGCACCATCGCGAGGAAGACTGCAGCGACCATCGTCGTCGTGCCGAGGATGAGGGCGGCTGCGACGAACGCCACGACACTGAGCTGCATGCTGGCGCCGTGGCTGGCCCGTCGGACCAGCGGAGCCACCGCGAATGACATGGCGAGCGCGGCGACCGCCTCAACGGTCAGCAACAGTCCGAACTGCACGTTGCTGAGGCCGATCCGTTCGGTCACCAGCACCACGAAGATCGCGTTCCCGGCTTCTCCGACGAATGAGAATGCCGCAACCACCAGCGCCAGCGGCCGCAGCACCGGGTGTCGCCAGACATAGGAGAGGCCACGAGTCATTCGCTGACGCAGACTCCCGCTGTCGATCTCGACGTCGGGACGAAAGCGGCCACTGAGCCTGGCGAGGAATCCGATCGTGAGGAGATAAAGCAGGCCGGCCCCGAGGAATGGGAGCGATGGATCGACCTCGAACAACAGTGCGCTCAGCGGAGGCCCGATGAACATGTTGGCGACGGTCTGGCTGGCAGACAGCCGGCTGTTCGCGACGTCGAGATCGACGGCGCTCACGACAGAACGGACGACCGCAGGAAGGCCACCGTCGGTGATCACCTCACCGGCGCCGACGACGAACGCCGCCGCAGCCAGCGCCGGGATCGTCGCCGAGTCGGAGGCCAGCATGGCCGCGACCGCGCCGACGGCACCGGCTCGTCCGATCTGGGCGACGACGGCCAGGTTCCGTCGATCGAATCGGTCGATCACGACGCCGGCCGGTAGACCGAGCAGCGGGAAGGCCAGGAATCGGCACATCGAGACGAACGCGACAAGGCGAGCATCGTCAGTGAGCGACACGGCGAGAAGCGGGAACGCGACAAGACTCAGTCCGTCGCCGAGGTTGGCGGCGGTGAACGAGGCCCACAGCGTCCAGAAGCGACCGCCCAGACTCGTGTTCTTCACGCCGAAGAGGTTAGGCCCCTTGCATCGTCGCGCTGTTGAATTACTCGGCCGATCCGAAGCGCTGTTCGCTCAGGCGACGACGCCCATGTGAGTGGCGATCATCTCAGCGGCAGGGACAGGATGACCCATGTGGAAGCCCTGGCCGTAGTCGCAGCCATATTCCTCGAGCATGTCGTAGTGACCCTGGGTCTCGATCCCCTCGGCCACGACCTTGAGTCCGAGTCCGTGTGCGAGCTTGATCGTGGACTCGATGATCGTCGCGTCTCTGGATCCGAGCGTGAGACCTGCCGTGAATGATCGATCGATCTTGATCAAGGTCACTGGCAGGGTCCGTAGGTAGGTCAGCGAGGCATAGCTGGTGCCGAAGTCGTCGAGTGCGATCTCGATCCCGAGTGCACGGAGCTTGCCGAGATTGTGAATGGCGAGCGCCGGCTGGTCGATGAGGGCAGTCTCGGTGATCTCGAGGCAGACCCGACTCGGGTCGATGCCAGTCGAGCTCAGGACACTGACCACCGTGGCCGGGAATGAGACGTCGGCGAGTTGTCTGGCCGAGATGTTGATGGCGATGTCGAGCTCGATTCCGTGGTCGCGCTGCCAGGCCACGGTTTGATCGCAGGCTTCCTCGAGCACCCACGCTCCGATCGGAATGATCACGCCGGTGTCCTCGGCCAGTGGGATGAACTCGTCTGGGCTGATGAGGCCGCGTGTTGGATGGTGCCACCGGATGAGGGCCTCGACGCCGGTGAGGACGTGCATCTGGAGGTCGAAAACCGGCTGATAGTGAAGCTCGAACGCCCTTTCGGCAATGGCGTGATGGAGCGCCTTCTTGAGATCGAGCCGATCTGCGGCCTGCGTGCGCAGGAACTCATCGAATTCGGCAACCGTGTTCCGGCCGCTCGACTTGGCCTGGTTGAGGGCAGCGTCCGCGTTCCTCAGCAGGACGGCGGGGTCCGTGATCGGCCTGCCGTCGGCGCCGGTGCTGCTGGCCACGCCAACACTGACCGACACAGGAAAGGCTTCGTCATCGATCAGGAGGGGATGTTCGAAGGCTGTTCGGAGCCGATCGCCGATCGCAGCGACGCCGCCCACGTCCGACTCGTCGTAGCTGAGAACCACGAACTCGTCCGCTCCGAGTCTCACGAGAAGGTCCTCGCGTCGCACGCATCCGTCGAGGCGTTCTGCCGAGGCGAGCAGGAGCTGGTCCCCGAGCTCGTGACCGAGCGACTCGTTGATCAGCTGAAAGCGATCGATGTCGACGACGCACAAGCCAATCGGCTCGTCGCCAGGCAGTGCTGCTCCGAGGGCCTGGAACAACCGAGCCCGGTTGCCGAGACCAGTCAGCGGATCGTGAAGTGCCTGGAACTCGAGTTCGTCCTGCGCCATGGTGAGAGCGGAGAGGGCAGTTCTGGTGGCTCGGTGGTCCTGTGTGGCGAAGTGCCACAGCGTCAGGAGTGCCATGACCTCGGAGACGACGAAGAAGCCGTGGATCGCGCCCCAGAGGAGCGGGTTGGCTTGCGCCGCCTCGTGGTTGTAGACGGCGGTCGGATCGATCAGGCCGAGGATGGCGTGATGGGCGAACACGAGACCGGCAGTCGTCGTGATGGCCCGCCAATCCTGGAAGATGGAGATGAGCGGGAGGATGACGAAGAACGCGAAGTGGGATTCGATGAGGCCATCGGTGTAGTGCACGAGCTGCGCCGCGGTCGCCGCCAACCCGACCGACACCGACATCGTTGCGATCAACCGGTGCTGAGACCGTCGTGCGATGACGGCGAGGAGCAGCAGGGGCGCAGACTCGAGTGTGACGTGTGCCCAGTCCTGGCCTCGAGCGAGGCCGACCGCACCGACGAGGACCGTGACCACTACAAGGGCTATGAGACAGAGCCGGAGCCTGACTCGGAACGCCGGCTGCGCGAGTTCCTCGCCTCTGATGAGGAAGCGATCGATCGGATCGTCCGAGCGACGGCGCTCTGGCGATCTCCCGGTTCTGCGCGTCTCGGTGGCCACTACCTCCAGTATCGGAGGGCGAGGCACCGATATGATTCCTGCGCGAAGCCGAGTGGCATGACACCGAAAGCAGTGCGCTCATGAATGACCCGATCCGTATCGCCATCCCCCTCTTCGACCGAGTGACGGCGCTCGATGCCGTCGGTCCGTACGAGGTGCTCCAACGTCTCCCCGGGGCGACCGTGACCTTTCTCGGAGAGCAGATCGGTGAACTCCGTACCGACAACGGCTTTCTCGGTTTGATGGTCGACGCGACGTTCGCTGATCTGCCGGATCCCGACGTCATCGTCGTGCCCGGCGGCGTCGGGACTCGGTCGCTGGTCGACGGGACGCAACCAATCCATGCCTGGCTGCGCAAGGCGCACGAGACGACCAGGTTCACGACCTCGGTCTGCACCGGCTCGTTGGTTCTGGCTGCCGCCGGCCTGCTCGATGGACTGAGCGCCACCACCCACTGGGGGGCGTATTCGAACCTCGAACAGCTCGGTGCGACGCCGACCGGTCAACGAGTCGTGGAGCATCTCGATGATCGGATCATCACTGCGGCAGGAGTGTCATCGGGGATCGACATGGCGCTTCGGCTCAGCGAGCTTCTCGTGGATGATCTGGCGGCGAAGGCGATGCAGCTCATGATCGAGTACGACCCGCAGCCGCCGTTCGATGCCGGCAGTGTCGAGAAGGCCGGAGACGACGTGATGGCCCGTCTCGTCTCCTACAGCGACAACACGTCGTGACGCCCGGTCGGGCGACCGAGGCGTGCTACAAGTAGCTCGATGGCAGACGAACCGGAGGGCGGGCACGAGGAACTCGGCATCGCCGGCCTCGAGGGTGCGGTTCGAATCGGTCGCGGCGGTTCGGCCACGATCTACCGAGCGTGGCAGCCACTCTTTCATCGGATGGTGGCGATCAAGGTCTTCGCTCCGGGTGACAACGATCGGCTCGATCGCCTCATGGAGCGCGAGTTCACCGTGATGGGACGGTTGTCGGGGCACACCGACGTCGTGGCAGCGTTCGACGGCGGGAGAACCGCAGACGGCTTCCGCTACCTCGTGATGCCGCTGTTCGGTCGCGGTTCACTCCATGAGCTCATGCAGGAACGCGGGCCGTTGCCGTGGCGTGAAGCAGTCTTTCTGTTGTTGCCAGTGGCCGACACGGTCGCAGACCTCCACTCGGTCGGGATCGTCCACCGCGATGTGAAACCGGCGAACATCCTGCTCTCGGACCACCTCAGACCCCGGTTGACCGACTTCGGGATCAGCCTTGAGATCGGGGTGGATCCGACGTTACATGGTGCAACCGTGGCCTTCACGCCGTCGTTCGGCGCGCCGGAGACATTCGACGCTGTGAGCGTCGACACGACCATCGACGTTTACAGCCTCGGTGCGACACTCTGGGCGCTGCTCTCGGGGCGCAGCCCGTTCCTGGTTGATGACGGCGGAAACGATCTCGAGTCGGTGGTCGATCGAGCCCGACGTGGCGCCGAGCCACCCGCCCCGGCCGTCCCAGCCCAGATCGCCGACCTGATCGGACGTTCGATGAGCGCCAATCCCGCCGATCGTCCTCGTAGCGCCCGCGGTTTCGCCGAGCAGCTGAGGCGATCGATTCGCGAGGTGAACATGCTCGAAGACAGCGGTGCCGAGCCGTCCGTCGACTCAGCAGCGTCGACCTCCGAGGTCGGCTCGGGTTTCGACCGTTCGCTGATGGTGATCGTCGGCCTGCTGCTGATCGGCGCCGTCTTGGTGTTGTACTCCCTCCTGACCTGACGGTCACTGCATCACTGCCGTCGATGGGGAGCGGTCCCCATCGAGGGGCGATCGGTCGGACGGTACGGTCGAAGAATGCGCCATCCAGGGCCCGACGGGAGGTCACCGCGAACGGTTGCGGCCATCATCGGTGCCATCCCCGGTGTTCACACGGCCGTCGCCGACGCGCCGCATTTCGGATGGCTGTTGTTCGGTGACGGGTCGGTGTGGCCCGTGCAGCGCAATGTGGTGGTCGGTCGGAGCCCGAATCGATCTGCAGTGGACGGTGGTGGGTCGCCCGGCGGCGGGGTCTCGGCGGATCTGATCGTCGTGCGAGACCCGGCGGTGTCGCGCACGCATCTGCTCTTCGACGTGATGCGGCAGCCGCCGACGGTTCGAGACACGGCGAGCCGTAACGGCTCGTGGCTGGGGTCCGAATCCGCCGTTCGAGGCCGAATCTCGACCGATGTCTCCCTGGCATCCGGGCTGGAGATCGTTTTCGGGCGCTCGAGCGTTCGCTGGTTGGAGGCGGCATGAGCCTTCCGGCCCATGGTTTGAGCACGTCTCCTCACGCCCTCGTCGTACAGAGCGTCGTACCGTCTGGCTGGTTCCACCCCGCGGTGGAACTCCTGCGATTCTCGCTTGCCATGACAGGGGTTGACTTGGAACGCCATACTTGTCGGACCACGGTGGGGTTCTCGGGTCGGGCGAACCGATCTGTGGTGCCACGCCCGAGCACTCAGGAGCGTGGTGAACGATGAGCAGCACGATGGACAGAGGGACAACGTCGTCCGCCTCACCGACCATGACGGTTCCCCCGGACGTCGGCGATGTCGGCAGTTCACTTGGGACATCCCAGAGGACAAAACAGCTGCCATGGGTCGCCCTCGGTGTCCTGTTGGTTGCCGGTTCGATGCTCGGATTCGCACTGTGGAGCGTGTCGCAGGGCGAACGCACGCCAGCGCTGGTCGCTGCCCGCGACATCGATGCCGGCAGCATCGTCGAGGAGGCCGACCTCGCGGTTGTTTCCATCGGCGCCGACGCTGGAGCGGTGCTTCTGGATGCTCGGGACGCGTCGCTGGTGATCGGCGAGGTGGCACGAGGTCCCATCCCGGCCGGCACCCCGCTGTCGACCAATCTCGTGACTCAGGTGGGCGCCGTGCCAGCTGGTGAGGCTGTGCTCGGAGCCTCGCTGTCTCCCGGCGAGTACCCGACCGGTCAGCTCCGCGCCGGTGATCGAGTGATGTTGATCGAGACCCTCGACGGCCTGGCGACCCAGAGCGGTGAACAACCGAAGCTGGTGGGTCGGGCAACGGTGTGGTCCGTCGAGGAGCTTCTCACTTCGAACGAGCCTCGTCTGTTCGTGTCCTTGCTCGTCGCCGAGGCCGATGTTCCCCTGGTTGCCAATCTCGAGAGCCAGGGTCGACTCCGGCTCGTGTTGGTCGGTCCTGGGTCATGATCGTCGCTGTTGCCAGCCGCAAGGCCAGTCCTGGAGCCACCACCTTGGCGAGCCTCCTCGCCTGGAACTGGCCAGACCAGCGGCAGCGCCGGCTCCTGCTCGAGGCTGACCCTTCCGGTGGAAGCCTCGCCGCTCGCTGGCACGCGTCGCACGGCATCACGCTCGACCCCGGCTTGATCGATCTTTCGGCCGCGCAGGGCCGCCTCGACGAAGACTCCCTCGGCCACCTCAGCCAACCTCTCTCGGACCAGTTGCGGATTGTCACGGCTCCTCCCGTCCCGCACCAGACCACGGCCGCCCTCTCGGGCCTGGGTGACCGTGGGGCAGCGACGCTGGCAGCGCTTCCCGACCTCACCGTTTTCGCCGACCTGGGTCGCCTGACCACATCCTCGCCGTCCATGGCCTTCGCGCGCCGCGCCGTGCTGACCATCCTCGTCTGTCGCCCGACGCTCGACGAAGCACAGATCCTCGGACCCGCGGTCGCTGAACTCGGCGGTGCCGGCTGCACGCTGGGACTGGTGTGCGTCGGTTCGAGTCCATACGACCCGGCCGAGGTCGCCGAACGGATCGGTCTGCCGCTCGTCGGCGTCGTCGCCGACGACCCCGATGCTGCGGCGTCGATCAACCGCGACGGCTTTGCGGCTCGCTCGCTTCGCCGGAGCCGATTGGCCAGGACCTCGGCTGACGTCGCCTCGGCGGTCCATGCCCGAGTCGCCCGCGCAGCCGCCCTCGAGGCGCGCACCGAGGTCGGTCATGCCTGACGCACCGATCGGAACGGAGATGAGCAGGGACCTGCGATCGTTCGCCGACACGATGCGCCAAACAGTGGCCGATGCGTGGTCGGCCTGGGAGAATCGTTATCGGGCCGACCACGGTCGCCCACCTTCGACCGAGGAGGTCGAGGTCTGGGGTGAGCAGGCGCTCGTCTCTTCACTCGAGGCTGGGATACGACGCAGACTCTCCACTGGTCAGCGCCCCCTGACCGAGGCCGAGGAAGATCTCGCGATCGAGGTCGTGCGCCAGAAGGTCTTCGGCTTCGGTGTTCTCGACACGCTGACCCGAGATCCCGATGTCGAGAACATCCTCGCCAACGGGCACCGGATCACGTGGCTGCTCAAGACGGGTGGGCGCATGGAGCGGGGCCCGGCTCTCGCCGACTCCGAGGCGGAGCTCGAGGACATCATCCGTCGATTGGCCGCCACGGCCGGTCGTACCGAACGCCGTTTCGACGATGCGCAGCCATACCTGGACCTGCGCCTACCCGACGGCAGCCGGCTGCACGCGATCAAGTCCGTTTCGTCGAGGCTCTCGGTCTCCATTCGTGTCCACCGGCACAAGACGATCACCATGCATGATCTCGTGCGGCTGGGCACGCACGACCCGGCGCTGGCCCACGCGCTCGCGTGTGCCGTGTCAGCTCCGATGCCCTGCTCCATCATGGTGGCCGGCGGTACCGACACTGGGAAAACCACCTACCTCCGAGGTCTGATCTCCGAGATCGACCCCGAGGAGCGACTGGTGGTGATCGAGGACAACGCCGAGCTGCAGCTCGAGAAAGATCCGGCTCGTTCCGATCACGTCGTGGAGATGGAGGCCCGCCAGCCCAACATCGAGGGTGTCGGTGGCATCGGGATGGACGTGCTGGTCAAGCAGTCGCTCCGCATGCGACCGGACCGGGTCATCGTCGGTGAGTGCCGGAGTGGCAACGAGACGGTCGCCATGCTGGATGCGATGAACACCGGACTGGACGGGTCGCTGACCACCATTCACGCCGACTCCTCGCTCTCCGCTCTCACCAAACTGCAGACCTATGCACTGCGGGCCGACCATCCGCTGTCGATGGAAGCGTCCGGGCATCTCATCGCCCTCGTGGTCCATCTCGTGGTCCACCTTCGCAAGGCGCCGGACGGCAGACGCGTCGTGTCCTCGGTGCGGGAAGTGATCGGGGTCAAGGACGGCCACCTGGTCACCAACGAGGTGTACGCGCCGGGACCGGACGGTGCTGCAGTCCCGACCGGAGTCCCCTTCACCGAACGCATGCTGGAGCGGATGCGTGCCGCCGGTTACGACCACCGGACGGCGCTGATCGGCGTGCCGTCGTGAGTCTGGTCCTTTCCCTCGTCCTCGGGGCCGCCTGTGGCGTCGGCGCGATGCTCGTCGTGCTGGGTTTGCGGGGCATCGAGCCGAAGCCCGTGGCCGAGCGGTCGTCACACCGCCCGCTGAGCGAGAGCGTCGAGGACCTGAATCTGCGCATCGTGATGGCCGTGGCCGCTGTGGTCGTGGTCTGGATCCTGTCCCGCTGGCCGGTCGGCGTCGTGCTGGCGGCATGTGGCGGGTTGACGGCTCCGACCCTGGCTGGGGCGAAGCGTCGCCGGTTGGCAGCGATCGCCAAGACCGAGGCCATCGCGTCGTGGGCAGAACAGCTCCGCGACATCATTGGTACATCGTCTGGCCTACAGGAGGCGATCAGTGCATCGTCTCGCGTCGCTCCTGCGGTGATTCGCAGCGAAGTCCGAACCCTTGCTGTCGAGCAACGACGGCTCTCCTTCGGTGACGCCATCCGTCACTTCGCCGACTCGGTCAACGATCCGGCAGCAGATCAGGTTTCGCTGGCCCTCTTGCTTGCCGCCGAGCGCCGAGGGCAGAGCCTCGCCGCTGTGCTCGACGACGTGGCCACCGCGGCGCGTGAAGAAGCCACGATGATGGATCGAACCGAGACCTCGCGAGCGCAGACCTACAACGAGTCGCTGGCGGTCACGTCCATCGTGCTGGTCATGTTCATCGGCATGCTGATCTTCAACCGGGCGTACCTCGATGCGTTCGACTCGCTGATCGGGCAGACGGTCCTCGGTGTCGTCGGCGTTGGATGGGGCGCCGCGTTTTACACGTTGATCCAGCTCTCGTATGTGCGTCGACCTGATCGGATGCTGAGCCTGTCAGTCGATCCGCAGAGGGCAGCCTGATGCTCGAACCGCTTGCTCTGGGACTGATTGGAGGCCTCGGGCTCTGGTGCATGTTGCGCGGCCTGGTGCCGCTGCGTCGCCCGCTGGGCCCTGCGCTCGAGGCGTTGCACACGCCGCGCCATGGCATCGAACTCGACGGCGTCGGCGGATTCGACTCGTTCAGCGAACGATTTGCATCGTGGGTGATGCTCGTCACCGACTCCGATCTGAGCATGCTGCGTCAGGACCTCGCGGTCATGGAGCGAACCGAGGAGTACCACCTGATCCAGCGGTTCCGAACCGGACTCGTCTACGGCATCGTGCCGCTGGCCATGTGGCTGGTGTTCACGTCGTTCGGTCTGGCTTTCGTACCGCTCGCGCTGGCCATGCTCATCGCGCTGGCCATGGCGGTCTTCGGTTGGTTCGTCACCGACAGTCAGGTCAGCAGTGCCGCGGCCGACCGGCGACAGGACTTCGAGTCGGCCCTCGTGAGCTACGTCCAGCTCATGTCGATCCAGCTCGCTGGAGGCTCGGGCATCGACGAGGCGTTACGCACGGCGTCCGACTACGGATCGGGGTGGTCGTTCCAAGTGCTGCGCAGCGCACTGACCGATGCCAGAACTCGTGGAGTCTCACCGTGGGTGAGCTTGGACGCCGCCGGTACCCGCTACGGCCTCGACAGTCTCATCGATCTGGCTTCGACCATGGAGCTCGCAGGGGTGTCCGGCGCCCACATCCGGGAATCGCTCTTGACCAAGGCGCGCGCGCTTCGCAACCATCAGATCAATAACATCGAGCGGGAAGCGTCATCGCGGACGCTGGCCATGGCGGGCCCCACCAGTTTCATGGTCGCAGGATTCATCGTGTTGATCGGCTATCCGGCATTCAACGCGATTCTCAACATCTGACATCATTACTCGACATCAACAGACACAATGGAGCACATCAAAATGAACACCAAGGCACGTCAGGCAGCCGTCCTGGCCCACGCACATTCGAGCAGCCGACTTGGCCGATTGAGCGAAGCAATTGCAGAGCGCACAGAGTTCCGCGACGAGCGCGGAGACGTCACGCCTCGCACGATCATGGTCTTCATCTTCGCCGCTTTGGCGTTGGCGGTCGGAGGCATCATCACGACGAAGGTCACGGGAAAGGCGAATGCCATCAGTGTCGACTGATGGAGACGAGCGGAGCGCCGTGGGAGACGAGCGGAGCGCCGTGGGAGACGAGCGGAGCGCCGTGGGAGACGAGCGTGGAGATGTGGTGGAGGCAGTCGTCCTCACACCGCTGATTCTGCTGCTCGTTCTGCTCGTGATCCAGGGTGCCCTGATCTTCCATGCCCGTTCGGTGGTTACCGCTGCCGCCCAGGACGCGACGCGCGCGGCGCAGGTCGAGAATGGGACCGGCGCCGCTGGGCAGGCCGCAGGCGGACAGATCCTCGCCGGCTCAGCCAATCTCTTGATCAACGAGTCGATCTCGGTCAATCGCGGCGTCGACCAGGTCACCACGACGGTGACGGCTCAGGTCACGTCCTTGGTGCCCTTCTGGAATCCGACCGTCGAGAGCGTGGTGGTCGGCCCCGTGGAACGGTTCCGTCCCGAGAACGAGCGCTGATCGACATGGCGGACGAGACGACGGTTGCACACCGCTGCGAACGGGATCGAGGCTCGACGTCGCTGAGCGTCGTGCTGCTCACGCCGATGATGGCGACCCTGCTCGTGTTCGCCGTGTTCGCTGGCCGTCTCTCGTCCACGAAGCAGGAGGTCATCTCGGCGTCGCAGGACGCGGCTCGAGCGGCGTCGGTTCGCCAATATCCGGCAGCAGCGGTGGCCGATGGTCGTGCCGCAGCAGAGGCCACACTCCGGCGCCGCAGCGTCTCGTGTGCATCGCTCACCGTGGCTGTCGACGCCGCCGGGCTCGTTGACCGCAGTGAGGTCTCGGCCACAGTCACCTGTGTGATGAACAACAGCGATCTCGCCGGGCTCGGCATGCCTGGCACCCGAACCATCACCTCCACGTCCACCGTGGTGGTCGACGACTATCGGGGAGGCGACGGATGAGCGGCATCGAACCGCAGAGGGACCATTTCGTCGAGAAGCGCCTTGTCGGTGAACGAGGGTCCGGCGGCGTTTTTCTGGTGGTGATCGTGACGTCGCTCCTCCTCGTGATCGGGCTGACCTTCGATGGCGGGCAGATCCTCGCCGGCCGGAGGCAAGCGATCGACACGGCCAGGCAGGCGGCCATCGCCGGCGCGCAGGGCGTCGACCTCTCGCAGGTCCGACAAGGCAACGTGGTGATCAACCGGGCCGCCGTCGTAGCGGCTGCCAATCAGCATCTCGCTCGTGCCGGGGCAACGGGCAACGTGTCCGTCAACGGCACCGAGGTCACCGTGGTGGTGACCGACACTGTCGACATGTCCATCCTCTCGATCATCGGGATCGGTTCCCGCACCGTCACCGGTGAAGGTTCAGCCCGCATCGTCCGTGGCGTCGAAGGGCCGGACACTTGACCAGCGGCCGCCGTACCGCCATCGGGGCGTTCCTTCGCTCGCTCGGCGCCCTGCTCCTGGCCGCTGCGTTGCTCTTCTTAGTCCCGTATGCACTGATCCGGCTCGTGGGCTGGCCGCTTCCCACGGTGGTTCCCTCGTGGGGCGACATCACGTTTGCCGTCCGCACCGGTTCGATCGATCCGCAGACTTGGATCAAGGGCATCGCCGTCGTCGCGTGGATCGCTTGGGCACAGCTTGCCTTGGCATTCCTGGTCGAGCTCGTCGCTGTCGTTCGCGGCAGGACCGCCACACCGATGTGGGGTTTCGGTGGGGCCCAATGGGTCGCAGCTCGAACCGTGGCGCAGATCGCCCTTGCGGCATCGCTCCTGGTCAAGTCATCGGTTGCCGTGGCGTCTCCTCTTCCATCGTTCCCCGTTTCGGTTCCGGCGGTGATGCAAGAAGTTGTCGTAGACCACGTGGCGGAGTCCGTGGTCGAGATGGACCACGACGATCGCGCGTCGGCCACGGTGGGCAGACGGGACACGCTGATGAGCCTTGCCGAGCAGTATCTCGGTGAGGCCGATCGCTGGACCGAGCTCCGCGAGGCGAACGTCGGTCGAATCATGCCAGACGGCACCGAGTTGACGAGTTCGTTCACCCGGGTCAAGCCGGGATGGACGCTGACGCTTCCCGCTGACGCCACCATGCACCGCGTTGCTGAGGGCGACAATCTCTGGGAGTTGGCCGAGACACAGCTGGAATCGGATTTGGGTCGCGAAGCCACCGACGCCGAGATCACCCCGTACTGGGCGGGCGTGGTCGAAGAGAACCGCGAGGATCTGCTTCCGCCCGGTGATCCGGATCTGATCTATCCCGGTCAGGACATCACCTTGCCCAGCACGGGCGAAGCTCCGCCTCGTCTCATCGTGGTCGGCTCCGAGGATCAGGCACCGGCGGAGGACGTGTCAAGCGAGGAAGGTCCGATCGACGGCGACGCGGCGTCCGTGGCCGGTTCCGCTGTGTCGAACGCCGCCCTGACTGGGGCGGAGGCCGGGCGGTCGAGGGTCGTTGCAGCCGTTGTCGGCTCCGCGGATGCGGGCGACGCAGACACCAGTGGTTCCGGCGGGCGAATCCTGTTCACCGGTGCCGGCTTGCTCGCGGCCGGAATGCTCGGGTTGATCAACCGGGAACGGACGAGGCGTCTCTCTGATCGGCGCGGTGGGCAAGGCCTGCCCGATGGTGACCTCGAATTGGAACAGTCGCTGGCGGATGCGGCACAGAGCGAGGCCGCGCTCGAGTTGTACAACGCCGTCGATTCGCTGTCGAAGCGGACCGTCCGGCCCGGCGAGCCGGTGGCTCAACCCGATGTCATCATGGCGACGCCGCAGGGACTCGACGTCGTGATGAGCGGATCCGACCTTCTCCCGGAACCGTGGCGCACGCACGGCGACGCCCATCTCTACCCCCGTGAAGCCTTCGACCATTCGGAACTTGCTTCGACGCGGACGATGCCGGCGAACGGCTGGGCGTCACCCGCTCTGGTCACCGTCGCCGATTCGATCGTTGTGAACCTCGAGTCGATCGGGGTCTTGTCCATCGACGGTGCCCCGGAAGCCGCGGAAGCTCTCGTCCGCAGCATGGTCCACGAGTTGGCCACCGGGCCGGCGCGACGACAGCTCGACATTCGCTGCTCGATGGAGGTCGTCGGTGCGGCGCTGCATCGGAACGTCCGCTTCGAGCAGGTGACGGATCTGGCCGACGAGATCCAGCGTTGGCTTGACCGACTCGATCTCACCTTGGGTGCCGCCGGGGCAGCGAGCGGTTATGCACTACGAATCTCGGGGAGTGATCGCGACCCGATCACGCCGTTGGTCCTGTTCTTGTCGGCCAACGAACTCGGCCACGTCGAGACGATCCTCCATCGAACCCGTACCCGTCGGTATCCACTTGCGATCGTGGTTCTCGGCCGCTGCGCAGCGACCGCGACCGCGTCGATTCATCCAGACGGCATGCTCCATCTCGCTCCCTACGGGCACGAGGCGCCGGCGCAGCAGCTCGCGATCGAGGTGGTGGAACGGGTGACGGCGGCCGTGAATCGAGTGGTCGCTGCTCCGCTGCGTTCGCCGATCTCGGTCGACCCGGTCGTGGCCGCTCGTTGGTCGATCGCCGAGGCGCAGCAGACGACGAGCGACGGTGCCGAGCCTCTCCTCGCCGATTCGGCCAACGCTGGGTCACGAGACGAGGTCGTTGGCTCCGAGGGGATACAGGTACGGGTTCTCGGTCCGGTGGCGATCGAGGGAACAAAGGTGGAGTTGTCCGATCTGCAGCTCTCTTTGATCGCCTACCTGGTGGTGGTCGGGGAGGCGACGCCGGCTCAGGTGCAGCAGGCATTGTGGCCGCATCGGGAACCATCCGACGCCCGTCTCCATTCGCTGCTGTCGGAGACTCGGCTTGCCGTCGGTCGAACGGTCATTCCGGAGCGCAGCGACGGCAAGATCGCGATCGAGGGCGTGTCGGCTGACATCGAGCGGGCCAGGGCGGCGCTGCGAAGTGCTGCCGACCTGCAGGGTGAACTCCGAATCGGCCTCTTGAGCGAAGCGCTGGACCAGGTCTCGGGAGTGCCGTTCGCCGGAACCACCGGTCGGTCATGGCGTTGGGTCAGCGACCAGTACCTCGGGATCGCAACCCAGGCATCTGCCTTGCTGGGCGACGCGGCGATCGAGGTGGCGCACCACGCGAACGCGGTTGGCGACCTCGTCGCGTCTCACCGAGCGGTATCGACGGGGCGATTGGTGGCCCCGCTCAACCAGGAGCTGCTGGAGCTCGAACTCGCCGACGTCGCCGATCCGATGACGGGAGATCGACTCCGCTCGCAGTGGGAGGACGCCTACGAAGCTGCGACCGAGACGTTCGCTCCTGACGCGGCTCCGTCATTGGTCAGCGGGACGATCGACGACACGATCGACCGCGGCGACGAACTGGTCGACCGTGTCTGAGGGCGATGATCGAAGCCTGTTCGTCGAGTTCTGCGGTGAGGAACATGTCGTCGGTCCGGCCGAGGTACTGCGGTTCGGACGACTTGGCGACCTGATCATCGATGACAATGGCCACCTGCATCGGAACCTCGGCGTGTTCGATCACTCGGCGGATCTCTGGTGGTTGCGGAATGTGGGGACAGCGATCCCGATCGATGTGGTCGACCGCAACAGCACCTCCAGGATCACGGTCGCTCCCGGTTCGTCCGTGGCACTCCCGTTCGAGGAGGCGGTGCTGCGATTCGAGGCAGGGCCGACCAGCTACGAGGTGTCCGTCGAAGGGCCGCCACCCGGGTTGCCTCCCCGCTCGATCGACGTGGGAGATGCTCCGCCGACCATCTCTGCCGCGAACATCACATTCACTCCGGATCAGCTCCGCTGCATCGTCGCACTCGCCGAGCCGCGCCTGCTCGATCCGGGGCTCACTGTGACGACCCTTCCGACCAATCGCGAGGCCGGCGCCCGCTTGGGCTGGAAGTCGACGAAGTTCAACCGAAAGCTCGACAACGTGTGCAGCAAGCTCGACCGCATGGGAGTGGCAGGGCTGCATGGCGGGTCCGGTGGTCTAGCGACGAAACGACGTGAACGGCTCGTCGACTATGCCCTCTCGTCCGGATTGGTGTCTGTCGACGATCTCGCGCTCCTGGCCATCGGAGAATGAACTGGATTGCCGCGCTGGTCTTCGCCGCCGGCGCTGTGCCGGCCACGAAGGCGGCCGTCGTCGACTGGCGGGACCATCGTCTCCCCAATCCGCTGGTGGCGGCCACGGGTGTCATCGGGGCCGTGGGCCTGACGCTCGCTGCGTTGATCGGTGGTGAACCCGAGCGCGTGTTGTGGATGGTGGCGGGCGCTGCTCTGTTCACCGCCTGGTGGTTGGGAACTCATCTCGTCTCACCGTCGCTCGTCGGCTTCGGTGATGTGAAGTTCACGACGGCCCTCGGGCTGTATCTCGGCTGGTTCGACCCATGGCTCGGCCTGGGAGCAACGATCGTTGCGTGCCTGCTCGCTGCTCCACTCGCCGTCTACCGGCTCGGTCGCCGAGATCGCCGACCGATCCCTCTCGGGCCGTATCTGCTCGGGGCAACGATGGTATTGGCCGTCGTGCAATGGTGGCAGGTCGCCACCGCGTGAGCTCAGTCGACTCCGACGGCCTGGAGTTCGGCCACCCTGACGTCGCGGTTGACCGTGATCGGGATGTCGCCGAGCGGGGCTCCGCCGCAGCCGGGATTGCAGGCCCAGTCGAAGGTCCAGATGATCGTGGAGGAGAGCACGTGGTCGGTGACGGCGCTGGAGTGGCGGAAGGTCACCGAGCAGTCAGTCGATTGTGCGTCGTCGCTTCGGCCGAAGTCGTATGGCTTCCCGCCATCGGGACAGTTCGCCGCATCACCTTCCGTCGTCTTGAACGTCAGGCCGGTGGGGACGCCGGTCACGGTGACGCTGTAGACGTCGAACACGACAGGCGAGGTCTCCGTGATCGGCTGGAAGACCGCAGGCTCGACCCACAGCCACGTGGGCAGCTGGGTGATCATCGGAGCGTCGACGTCGCCGTAGGGGGCACCCTGGCCGATCTGTGGCGTGATTTCCACCGATGCCATGGTCTGGGCGACGAGGATGTCGATGACGTATTGCGGGGGCGAGTCCCCGACCTGCCAGCTGGCAAAGAGATTGATGAAGGCGACCTCGGGATTGATCGAACGCGTCGTCGCGTTGTTGGGGCAGTACATCAGCCAGAACGGATCTTCGGGGTCCTGATCCTGAGCGATCATGCGGTCGATGATGACCTGACGGTCCTCCGCTCCGTTCTGATGGAAGAACTCGTAGTAGAAGCTCTGGATGGCGGCCTCCACCCGCGTGCTGCGCTTCCAGGTGCACTCGAGCATCCATGCGGGAACGCTTGGGCTGACCGAGACGCCGCCGAGTACGTCCTCGATGGTCAGCGTCGTGTCGGCGCCGTTCGTCTCCAGGTCGCCGCTCCCGTTCACGCCCCCAGCGGCAGCACCGTTGGGAAGACCGGCGAGGAACAGCACGACCATGAGGCACATGGCCAAGAACCTTCTCGAGCACACATTCATCGTTCGCATTCCTCTCCGAGGAAGAATTGGGAGATCCGCCAGCCGGCAAGTTCATCGAACTGCAGGACATAGCGGGTCCGCAGGTTGAAGTCGTCAGGGGCAATCACGACCGCACCCGCGGCGTCATAGGTGCCAAGGGCATCGGTCGTGCAGGCGATCACGGTTGCTTCGGTGCCGGTCACATCGACCGAGATGATGTCGCCTGTCACGTGTCCCTGAGCGAAGTGGTTGTCGGCCTGCCGTTCTGCGAGCGATGCGGCGAACCGATCCGAGACGGGCGGGGCGAGGACCTGAAGGCGCTCATCGGAGATGTGTCCGATTCCCAAGTTCGGCTCGTCCCACACGAACGAGAAGTAGGTGTCCATGGTCGCCTCGACCGCCTCTTCACCGAGCGGATCGATGGTCGTGGTCGTTTCGGCCTCGGTTGTCGTGGTCGATGCTTCGGTCGTGACTGTGGTCGTCGGAGCCTGAGTCGACGAGGAGGTCGTTGCCACTTCGTCGCTGCCGCTGGTGCAGGCAGTCGCCAAGAAGAACACCAAGCTGGAGACCGCCAAGACCCGCTTCATCGTGCTGACCGTAGGCCAGTCTCCGAGCGATTCGGCACAGTCGTGGGGATTCGCCCATCGTCGATGGATCGTTCGGCCACCTGCACGAGGGTCGCGATGCCGCCACTCACGGCGAAGGCCTGGCCGGCTGGGAAGCGCTGTGGTGTCCGCAAAGGGAAGGCGATGCGGAACGCCTCGCCATCGGTTGGTGACGGTTGGAGGGCGACGCCACTACGAGCTCCTCGCATCACCTTCAGCCAACTGGATAGATCCTTGGCCGCGTCCGGGCGTGTGGCCGCGATCACCCAGAGGTTCCGTCCCGCCGCCTTGGCGATCTCTTCGGCCTCCTTCGCGACGGCCGGACTGAGCCGTTCGGCGTCATCGATGAGGACCACCGTCGGTGTCGAGGGGTCGATGACGTGGCCGGGGGCCTCGTCGGCGTTGGCCGCGAAAAACGTGTCCACGTGATCGCGCAGCGGACTGCCCGACCGGGCGATGCCGACGATGCGGAGCGTCGGTTCGGCTCGGCGCATCTGTTCGGCGAGGAAGGAAAGGGTGGTGGTACGCCCTGACCCGGACGGGCCGACGATCAGGCATCGATCCTCGATCTCGATGGCGACGTCGGTCACTGACGCCACGCTGAGCCCGAGTGGTGTGATGAACCGATCGCCGACCCGAGTTGGTGTGAGCGCGAGATCAGCGGCGTCGACCCGGTCGCCGAGCACGCGGATCGTTGCCGGTGGATGCTCGATCCGATCCGGCGGTTCGATCGCCTCGACCGCTGCGGCGAGGTCGCCGAAGCTCGCAACGACGCCATGGTGGTTCGTTCTCAGGTCGAACACGTCGTTGCCCCGCAGCGCCGGCACCTCCTTCGGCCGCAATCCGAACGAGGCATACGCAGCGACATCGACCAGTTCGTGCAAGAGCTTGACCGCGATCTGGCTGGCGACTCGGGTGGGGAGACCGCGGTCGTGGGACGAAGAACCGATGACGACCAATCCGAGGTTGGGCCCGTCGCGGAGGATCTGTCCGAGGCGGGTGGCCAGGTCCAACTTCCCGCTGTCGGTGAGCGTCTCGAACAACGCTCCCAAGCCCTCGGCGATCACCACCGTGAACGTGGCGTCTGGCCGATCCTTCGTGCGACGATCACGAAGGTCGGCCTCGAGCAGGTCGATCAGGCGGGTGATCATGTCGAGATCGTCGATGCTGACGTAGGTACCGCAGTGGGGGAGATCGCCGAGCGGGGACAGCAGCCGCTTGCCCTGGTCGATGACGTGGAGGTGGAGGTCGTTCGGCGAATGGGTGGCGGCAAAGCCGAGGGCGATGCTGGCGAGGGTGTTTGCGGTCGTCGCGCGATGCATTCCGTACACGGCCACGTTGCCTTCGTGCAGGTCGAGGAACAAAGGCCGCTGGTCCTGGTCCTCGGGCACGTCGGCCATGGCGAAGGCGACGGACGTGCCCGATGAGGGATGTGCCGGCAAGCGATCGGCCGGCAGGTGAGAGGGCAGTGCCGGAAGCCACGGTTTCCGAGGCGCCTCATATCCACCGGCGACGAAGGCGTCGGTGATGTTCGCGACCATCCGCTCCAGGTCGGGAAGCGCAGGGGTCGACCACCGGTCCACCTCCACGGGCGGAGGCACCAACAGGAACGGGGTGGTCGTCGCGGACAGCTGATCATCGGAGCGGCTGTGGCCTCCCACATACGCGGCTTGGAACGCCGTCACTTCGGCGGCGCCGAGACGGATGAAACCGCGCCCGACGTCGTCGCGGGCGAGCTTCGCAGCAGCGTCGATGCCGATCACATCCATCGAGTCGTTCTCGTCCTGCACGCGGAGACTGATGCGCAGGTTCGTGTTCGCCCGGATCTTGTTGTCGAGCACCCCTGCCGGGCGCTGTGTTGCGAGAATCATGTGGATGCCGAGGCTTCGCCCACGCTGAGCGATGTCCACCAGGGCTCCGAGGAAATCCGGCAGTTCGGCGGCGAGGGTGGCGAACTCGTCGACGATCACGAGGAGTCGAGGAAGTGTCCGGCCGGTCGCCCGGTACGCGCCAACATCGTGCACCTCCGCTGCCCTGAACAGCTTCTCGCGATACTTGAGCTCGGCCTGGAGGCTGCGCAGCGCCCGCTCGCCGAGGTGCTCGTCGAGGTCGGTCACGACGGCGACGGTGTGGGGTAGCTCAGCACACACGTCGAACGCCCCGCCGCCCTTGTAGTCGATGAGCACGAAGTTGACGTGGTCTGGGCTCGTGGTGGCGGCCACGGACGCAACAAAGGAACGAAGGAACTCGCTCTTGCCTGCACCTGTCGTTCCGGCGAGGAGCCCGTGCGGACCGTCACGCACGATGTCCACGGCCATCGTGCCGGTCGGGCCCGTGCCGATGAGGGCAAGCGGGTTCGGGTCGATCCCGCCGGCGATCCACCGAGCATGAGTGGCGTGCGAGCCGATGCCGTTCATGATCTCCGGCAGGAGGACACGGCTCGGGAGGTCGGCGTCGAGCCCGAGCCCGTCTGGGTCGGTCATCCATGCCAACGCTCGTGCCGCGTCGGCCGCGACTGCGGTCGTCGCTCCGACGGGCGTGACGCCGTGCAGGACCGAGTGGTTCGCGAGATCCGAGAATCGTGCCGTTCCCGACTCGTCGATCTCGAGGACCGTGGTGCACGAGGCTGGGAGATCGTCTGGGTCTTGGGCGAGGATGATCGCCGTGACCCCGGCGTCCTCAGCAAGGGCGCGGCGAAGGGTCGAGCCGTGGCGCTGCAGTGCGTTCACACCGTCGAGGAGGAAGATCGGCAGGGGTTCGGCCGGTTGGTCCTTCCCGAGACCGTTCTTCGACGGCTCACGGCGCTGCTTCTCCACAATGGCATCGAGCTCGTCGCCCGAGCTCGGAACCCTCGCCGGTCGGGCGAGATGCGGCATCCACTTGAGCCAGTCCCAGTCGTCCAGATCCTCGGGATCAGCCACGAGCGTCAACGGGAGATCGAGTGGTCCGGAGAGCGTCGCGGCCGAGACGAGGACGGCTCGGGCGCAGCAGAGGGTCTGCTGTCGAGTGCCGACGATGCCGAGAGGGCCCGATCTGAGATCGGCGACCACGGGGATCGATGGAAGCCCGAGGAAACGGTCGACAACCGGGCGCCACACGGGATCGAGTCGTTGTGTGTCGTCTTCGCCCGCTCGCCAATCGACGTCGCCCACCGCGACGCTGATACATGCGAAGTCGTCGTGGGTCGGCCGTCGTTCCCACAATCTGGCGTCTTGGAGGCGGGCGCGGCGGAGGAGTTCGTCTGTGCTCGGGTTGTTCCGGCGGAGGACCGACGTCGTCTCGTTTCGGAGGTGATGGACCTGTGCCGCGAGCTCAGCTGATCGCTCGGTGAGTTCGGCGGCATGGATGGCACGTTGCTTCTTGACCGACCGTCGACCTTCGAACCATCGGGCGAGCACCATGATCGGGCCCATGGCGGCGAACATGGCGAAACGCGGGTTGAAGAAGTAGGCCATCACGGCAGCTGCCGGAATCGGCGCCAGCATCATGATCCACGAGAGCTTCGGCGGGTCCCCTGGGGTCTTTGGCGGCACGGGCGCATCGATCGAGTTCTGCGGGATCTTTTCGATTCGCCGCGGCGTGCGGTGGAGCGCCCGACTCTTCGGCGTCCTGCGCGACGAGGGGGGAACTGCGGTCAGCGCGAATCGAGAAGGGCCGATGCTGAGTATCTCGGTGGTGAGCGGATGAGGAGCGGTCAGCGGTCGTCCGTCGATGGTCAGTGCGGACGTGTCATCTCCGATGTCGCCGCTCGGAGGATGCACGACGCACCGACCCTCGCTGTCGACGTCGAGCTCGAACGCCACACCGTCCTGAGCGAGATCGTCGGGGGCGAGGGTCGAGCCGAATCGATAGTGGCCGGGGGTCAGCCCCACGGTCTCACCGCCGGCGAGCCCCGCCATCTGCTCGATCGCCACCACTGCGCCGTTGTTCGAGTCGCAGTTGGTGCCGCCGGCAGGGGCATCGTCGCGGTAGGAGATCACCGCGCCGTCCCAGAGTTTGGCTTCGTAGAGCGATGCCGACGATGGCAGTCGCCGGCCGTCGACGATCAGTGAGCCGCCACCGTCGCCGCTCTCCTCACCACACGCGTGCAGACGGATCAGCGGTGCCAATTCACCGATGGTCATCGCTTCGTCGTCGATGTGCAGTTCGAGGTCGACGAGCTGGCCGTTCGGGCGGCGAAGGCTGACAGCGATCGATGAGGAGCTCTGGTTGGTCACCCGTGCAGTGTGAGACCGCGAGCGCTCCCGCCACATGGGGACCGGTCCCCATTCCTCGATTCGGTCGGTGTTCCTAAGTTGCTCTCCAACGGCCACATCGGTCGTGACCATGACTCAGGAGCAAGCAACCATGTCCCTACTCGGCGCACAACTCGAAGACCTCACCTCCCTCTCGACCCAGTTGGGTTCCACTGAGACCAACATCGGAACGGTGCAGACCAGCTCGACGACCGAGACATCGACCGTCGTCGAGGGCGTTCGGACCGCTGCCTCCACGGCGCTCAACCAGATCAACACCCTGATGGGCGAACTTCGCACTGCGGTCGAGGCCGCATCCACGAGCGCAGATGGCGCGAACTGGACCGGTCAGAACCGTGAGACCTTCATCGGGGCGTACGGCGATTTCAACACCGCGATGTCCAACGCAGAGTCAGCAACCTCCGAGACCTTTGCCAACTTCGACACGTCGATCAACACGATGAGCTCCGAACTCGAAGAGTTCCAGACGACCTTCTCCACGGCGTTGACCGACGCGCAGGCGTCGGTCAGCTCGATGGCGACGGCGGTCAATGCCCAGCGTGACAACCTCGACCAGGTCATGAACACCGGCATGAGCGTCGGCTGAGAGACGTCTCGATGCCATACGCCTCCGAATTCCATCAGGCGGCGCTTGCCTTCGACGACGAAGCCATCGAGGCCGATGGGCTCCATGCACCGATGTCTGGAGCCCTCGGCCCCGACGTGTTGACCGGGGGAGCGCTGACCGCAGACGTGTCCGCCCTCGTGAACCTCGCGGGGCTCGACAACGCCACCAACGCCGGCAGCCTGCGGGAGCTGGCGGAAGAATGTCGGCGACGAGCGCTCCTCGTGGAGAGCGCAGCCGAGAACTATCGACTCTGGAACCGTGCAATGACCCGCCACGACATCTCGCTGTCGTCCTGGCGGGCCGACTACCAACGGTGGAGTGACGATCCCGACGCCCACGCCTACCCCGGTTCGGCCCCGACGGCGCCGCCCAGACCTGTTCCTCCGCACAATTGGATCGAGTTCTGAGCTCGACCACACACAGGTCTCGACCGCTTGCTGCGGTCGAGACCTCAGACCGTCGGGATCTTGATGCCCATGTCGGCGATCTGGCGAAGCGCCCCTGCATTGCCGATCGCGTCATCGAGCGCGTTGTGGTTGTCCGACACCAGGACTGCCCGCCCGACCGCCGGCGCCTCCGATCCGAGCCGGCGCCTGGCAGCGGCCGGAGTTCGGCGTAGAACGTCTCATCGGTCGCGATGGGGAGCGGTCCCCATCGCCAGCGGACGCATCGACTGGTTTGGTTGAGCGATGGAACTGGTGGCGATGGACCCGGAAGCAGTACGTGGCCTGGCGCTCGTGCTGCGCACGCAGGCGGACTTGGCGGAGGAAGCGGCGGCACGCATCAACTCGGCGCTGGTCCTCGCAGGGCTCACCTCGGCCGTGCCCGGCGAGCTCGTCGGCCGCGGTGAGAACTGGAGATCGTCGGCGGGGGTCTTGGACACGAGGGCGACCCTGGCCGAGTCCTTCCGTGTCGACCTGATCGCTGCGCCGTCGGTACCGGTTACCGCGGCGCCGACGCGAACCTTCAGCGTTTCCGAGCGCGAGTTCCTCGGTGCAGCCATCTCCGATCTGTTGAACATGACCGAGGAGGAGCGGGCGGCTGCCGTCGCCGAAATGTCGGACGAGGAACTGGCAGCCGTGGTCGATTACGCCACCTTCACAGGACAACGCCACACGCTGCTCGCGTTGCTCTTGCCGGTGGTCGATCCGGCACGGACCGACTCGTGGTCCGAGGGGCTCCCGGGGGTCGACTCCATCGCCGATCTGAACGACCGGATCGAGAACTGGGCCGGTTCCGACAACGATCCGATGCTCGACGCGTTGATCGCTGAGCGTCGGGCTCTGGTGGAGGCACTGACGACGGACGAGAAGACGTGGAACTACGACACTGATGTAGCGGCCTTCGCCGAGATGTACGCCCTCGACTACGACCAGGCGGCCTTGATTCTCGACGCCAACAGGATTGCCTCCTTGACGGTGCAGATCGATGGGCTGGCAGGAATGCCGGGCCCGGTGCTCGATGCGATGATGGCTGAACGTCAGGCGCTGATCGACAGCTGGCTGGAGGCCGACGAGTTTCCGCCGGAGATCGCTGCGGTCGTTCTGCCGCTCTTGTCCATTCCCGAGATCGTCGACGTCGAACGACGGCACCCGAACACGGTGAGCATCGCCCGTCTCAATGCGATTCTCGTCGAGCACGACGCTGCGTGGCGCATCCCCCAGCCCATCGATCCTGAGATCGAGGAGCTGCGGGCACTTCGTGACGCGTTGGTTGCCGATCTTGCCGGACAAGACGCCCACCTCGGTCTCGACCCCGAGATCGCTGCGATTGCGCAAGTCAACAGCATCTCCTACGTCGAGGCCGAGGCCTTGCTGATCCTCGGCCAGATCGGCGATCTCAACCGGTCGATAGCCGCCGTCGGCCCCGGTCCGGTCGCCAACGCGATGATCGAAGAGCGCAACGCCTTGCTCGCTCGAGTGTCGGAGAGCGATGCCGAGACGGCGTCGGTCATGGGCGGCCTTCTCGACGATGGTTTCCCCATCGAGGACGTCGTGATGGTCTCGGCGGCGGCCGGGGCGAACGATCTGGGCATTGCAGAGATCGCGGCGCTGGCTCGAAGCGAGGGGCTGTCGCTGCTCGACGCCGCCAACATGTCGATGGCCGCCGCGGTCTACGCAATGACGCCGGACGAGTTGATGGCGTTCGAGGGGTTCAAGCAGCACTTCGACGTCATCGACAACGCGACGGGCGGTGAGACCGATGGCAGCGTGAGCATGCGAGACCTCCAGCACGTCGTTGACCATCCGGACGAGTTCGACGTGGAGGTCGTCGCCGCGGCAACGGCGTTGCTGAGTCAGCCTGGTCTTCAGTACCGGCTCGACACCGGAGTCGAGAACGGGAACGTCGTCAACGCTGAGGGACGCTTCGGCGGGACCAGGGCCGACGACGGCCACTTCACGCTGGATGATCTCGAGATGTTCGAAGTGAAACAGAACATTTCGTTCCTGGTAGGCGAGAACTACGACGACATCGACATCGCACACGAGGGTGGCGAGACAGACGGATTCCTGTCGAAACACGACTTCGAGGACTTTCTGGCCGAGCATCGCGGCGACCTGACCGAGCAGGAGATCTGGGCTCTCGAGACGGTGATCGCGGCCGAGTTCTACGACAAGGCCTGGCTCGAGCGGAACAAGCACGCGCTCGCACTTGCTGCTGCCGTCGTGGCTGGGGCGGTGTTCGTGATCGCCACTGGTGGTCTCGGGGCCGGCTTGACCGGGGCACTCATCACCGTCGTCGCTGCCGGCGGCGTCGGAGCGACGGCGGCAGCCCAGACCACGTTGGCGATCAATCTGGTTTCGAGCGAGAGCGACTGGGACGACGATCTGGTGACCAACGCGGCCGAGGGGTTCATTGCCGGTGCGGGGAGTGGAGGAGCCGTCCTCGGTGTCCAAGGCTTTGCGGCGCTGAGCACGGCGCAGCAGATCGCCACGGGTCTCGGACTCGTCTCGGACGTCTCTGGCCTGACCGGTATGGGTGCCTTCGACCTCGGCCTTCAATACGCGGTGCATCAGGAGGATCTCGATGACGTCCACGACTTCGCCGACACCGTTTCGTTGGTCACGGGCGTGCCGGCGGTTGTCGGCGGGGTCGGCGCAGTCAGTCGGCCGATCCGGGCCCGACTCGGCACGCGGGCCGCCGATGTCATTGTCGACGCAGCCGACGGGAGCGCAACCGTCCGGGAGTTCATGGAGTTCACCACCCACGGTCTGTCCGACGACGCTGCCATGGCCTTTCTGGAAACGCCAGCTGGACAGAGGCTGTTCGACACGGCCCTGGAGGCGGCACCGCTGGGAACGAGCTTGGACGACGTCGAGAGGCGAGTCGTCGGCTGGCTTCGGTCTGGTGCCGACGTCCCCGAACTCGTGACTGTCACCGAACCGCTGGTCAAGATCGTGCCGAAGGGTGTCGTGCCCGAGAGCTACTCTCCCTTCTTCACGACGCAAGCAGAGCTCGATCGGGCTCTCCGAGAAGGCGTTGATCTGTCGGACTTCTTCGGGCTTCCGGCCGGGAGCACGGCCTATGTCTATGACGTCTACCGAATTGCTCCCGGTCCGGAAGCGGTGGCGATCCGCTCGAGCGTCGCCCCAACCACTGAATTCGCCGGTGCGCTCACCACCAACGGTGGCGCCGTGCAGTACATCGTTCCCAATCGTGAGCTCTTCGAAGGGGCTGAGTTGGTCGACACGGTGGTCAACCCCGGGCCGAGCCTCGAGTTCGTGGGTCTCGCCGCTCCCGCTGCAGCCGACGCTGCGGCCGCTGCGGCCTCGGCCCCGGAGATCAACGTGTTCGAAGCGGCTCCGATGCCCGCCGGAATCGTGGGACCATGACCGACTCGAGGCAAGGAGAAGAAATGATGGCTGACAATGAGCGACGAGCAGAACTCCCTGTGGATCTCATCTCGGTGCTGGAGTGGGTCGACGCCGAGTACGAAGAGCTCAACGACCGTCCGCCGCTGTTGCCAGCGTCGGAGACGCCGCCGAAACTCGTGCAGCTTGCAGAGGAGCTCGTTGCCGCGTTCGCCGCTGTGCCCTCGAACTGGGTTCGAGACGCCTTCGAGACAGAACTGCGGCCCATCATCGATGCGGCGTTGAGCCGGAATCTGACCGAACGCGTCGATCCCCCGTGGAACAGAATGCTCTACGAGTCACCTGCGGCAGACATGCCGCCCGAGTTGATCGCGGCGATCGAGGGATTCACCGCCGGGATGAACACGACCGACTACCGCACGTCGGCGGGAAAGTCTCGACTTAGAAGATGGCGGCTGATTCAGAAGCGAAAGGCGGCCGAGCTTCACGGTGTCAAGTTGGAGCTCACCGATGAGGAGTGGGGCGAGCTGTGAGGCCTGGGCAGTCTGGCCCTGCCCGCGATCAGCGGAAGGAGACCTCGACGGAGGCCCCCTCGAATCGGCCGACGACGTGCATGCCGGGAGCACCCGCGATCACACCGGTGCAGGTGCCGGTGATCACCAGCTGACCAGCGGCGATCGGCGATCCCCACGCGGCGGCGAGGCGGGCTGCGTACTGCAGCACCTTCAGCGGATGGCCCAGAGCCATGGCTCCGGTTCCGTCCGCAGCTCGGGCTCCGTCGATGTCGACGCTGACCGTGAGACGGTCGAGCTGGCGAATCTGATCGGCAGTCCAACCGAGCGGGACGCCGGCAACGATGGCGGACGCCGCGGCGTTGTCGGCGATCAGGCTCGGCGCCCCGACCACGGTCATGTCGGCGAACCTCGGGTTCACCAACTCCAGGCTTGGCACGACGTCCACCAACTCGGCGAGGTCCATTGGGTCGTCGGGGATCTCGACCAGGTCCGCTTGGACCATGAGGCCGATCTCGGTCTCGATTGCGGGTGGGCCGGCGAACCAGTCTTCGAGGACCATCTCGGTGCCGCTCGGAACGACTCGGTCGGCGTCTGGCCGCCCAACGAAGGGGCCGTCGATACCGAGTAAGCGCTGAGCGCTGACCGTGGTAGCCCCTACCTTCCAGGGCCCGAGTCCTCGACCCGCGAGTTCGTGGCCTGCCCGCTGGATAGCGTAGCCCTCATCGACCGTTCTGGGGGTCAGGTGGTTCGGCAGACGAGCGATTTGCTCGCGCTTGTCGCGGGTGTCATGGAGCACCTGCGCTGCAGCAAGCACGGCATCGGGGGTCAGGGTCACAGCCAAGAGTGTGCCAGCCGTGACGAACATGCCGGTGGAGTTGTGCTAGGCAGCGTCTAGCCTTGGATGTTGGCCTGTCGCGCGCTCGTGTGCGCCGGGCCAATCACGACCCCGCAAACAAAGTGAGTCAGTCATCGCAAAGTCGAAAGAAGATGCAATCGTGCTGGAAGGCACCATCATCGAGTCGCTCCCGAACGCCATGTTCCGGGTCGAACTCGAGAATGGGCATTCCGTGCTGGGGCACATCTCAGGAAAGATGCGCCGCCACTACATCCGAATTCTGCCTGGAGACAAAGTCCAGGTCGAGCTCACCCCGTACGACCTCACCAGAGGACGCATCACCTACCGCTACAAGTAGACGGCTCCACGGGCTCCGGCCCGTCTGTCCATGCGCCACCGATCGTTCCGCAATCGCCTCCCGGCGGTTTGCAGATGGACTCGATCGACCGCTCCATGCGATCTGACCCATCGCGCCGCCCAGGAACTGGGATCCCATGAAACGGAAGTGCAGCAAGTGAAAGTTCGACCGAGCGTCAAGAAGATGTGCGAGAATTGCAAGGTGATCCGCCGCCGTGGGCGCGTGATGGTCATTTGCGAGAATCCGCGCCACAAGCAGAGGCAGGGCTGATCCATGGCACGTATCGCAGGTGTGGACATTCCACGCGAGAAGCAGGTCCAAATCGCTCTCACGTACATCTTCGGCGTCGGTGACACGACCGCCAAGCAGGTGCTCGTGAGCGCTGACATCGACCCAACGACCCGAGTCAAGGACCTCACCGAGGCCGAGGTCATGAAGATCCGTTCGGTGATCGATGAGAATGTGAAGACCGAAGGCGATCTTCGTCGTCAGGTCTCACAGGACATCAAGCGCAAGATGGAGATCGGTTGCCACCAGGGCATCCGTCATCGCAAGGGCCTGCCCGTACGCGGCCAGCGCACTCAGACCAACGCCCGCACCCGCAAGGGGCCGAAGCGCACCGTCGCTGGTAAGAAGAAGGTGGCCAAGTAATGGCGAAGCCAGCAGCCGGAGGCCGTCGGCCCCGCAAGAAGGAACGCAAGAACGTCACCCACGGTGTCGCTCACATCAAGTCGAGCTTCAACAACACGATCGTCGCCATCACCGACCAGGAGGGCCACGTGCTCTGCTGGGCCTCGGCTGGCAACGTCGGGTTCAAGGGTTCTCGCAAGAGCACCCCGTTCGCCGCTCAGATGGCAGCCGAGGCTTGCGCCCGTCGTGCCATGGAGCACGGCGTCCGCAAAGTCGATGTGCAGGTGAAGGGCCCAGGTTCGGGCCGCGAAACCGCCATCCGCTCCATCCAGAACGCCGGTATCGAAGTCACCGGCATCAAGGATGTCACCCCTGCCCCCCACAACGGCTGCCGCCCTCCCAAGCGGCGCCGGGTCTGAGAGGAGCCGTACATGTCTCGTTACACCGGCCCTCGCGCCCGCGTTTCCCGCCGTCTCGGCACCAACATCTTCGGTACCCGCGGTGAAGCGGCTGCGCTCGAGAAGCGTCCGTATCCCCCCGGCGTCCACGGCCGCACCCGCCGCCGTGGCAACAACAACACCGAGTACCTCTTCCAGCTGCAGGAGAAGCAGAAAGCACGCCTCTCCTACGGCCTCAACGAGCGTCAGTTCCGCACCGTCTACGACGAGGCCGTCCGTCGGCCCGGCGTGACCGGTGAGAACATGCTTCGTCTGCTCGAGCTCCGTCTCGACAACGTGCTGTACCGTGCCGGCCTCGGAGCCACTCGGCCCCAGGCTCGCCAGTTCGTGAGCCACGGCCACGTGAACGTCAACGGCAAGCGGGTCAACATCCCGTCGTACCGTGTTCGCAAAGGCGATGTCATCTCCATTCGTGAAAAGACGAAGGAGAACGTCATCATCCTGTGGAACAAGGACGTGCTCGACCGCACGCCTCCCGCATGGCTCGACCTGGGCGACGACGGGCTCTCCGTCACCGTCTACAGCGAACCCCTCCGTGAGCAGATCGACGTTCCGCTGCGTGAGCAGCTCATCGTCGAGCTCTACAGCAAGTAGTCGGACGCCTACATGAACAACGCAGACGTGAAGTTGGAAGGAACGCCATGCTGGTAATTCAGCGGCCCACAGTTGAGCAACTCGATGATGGTGAGAGCAGCCACGGACAGTTCGCCATCGGCCCCCTCGAGCCCGGATTCGGACACACGATCGGCAATTCGCTTCGGCGGACCTTGCTGTCGTCGGTCCCCGGCGCCGCCATCACCTCGGTGCGCTTCGATGACGCGCTCCACGAGTTCGACACCATCGCTGGTGCGATCGAAGATGTCACCGACATCATCTTGAACCTCAAGGACATCGTCGTCACGTCGGAGTCCGACGAGCCGATCACGCTGCGTCTCGACGCTCGTGGTCCCGGAGACGTCACCGCCGGTGACATCTCCTGCCCGTCAGAGGTGGAGATCCTCACCGAGGAGATCCATCTCGCCAAGCTCGACGCCAAGGGCCGTCTCGCCATCGACCTCGTTGTCGAGCGGGGTCGTGGTTGGCGCAACTCGAAGACCGTGCCGCCCGGAACCACCATCGGTGTGATTCCGATCGACGCCATCTTCTCGCCCGTTCGCCGTGTTTCGGTGAGCGTCGAGCCGGTGCGGGTCGAGATGAGCACCGACTTCGATCGGGCCATCATCGACATCGAGACCGACGGATCGATCACCCCCCGCGATGCTCTGGCTTCGGCTGGTGCGACGCTTCGGGCCTTGATTCAGCTGGTCGAGGAGATGAGCGACGAGCCGGAAGGCCTCACCCTCGGTGAAGCCCCCGCCGCCGCGTCGGGGTCACCCGATCTCGATCTGCCGATCGAGGATCTCGATCTCTCAGAGCGCCCGCGCAACTGCCTCAAGCGTGCGCAGGTCAACTCGGTGGGCGAATTGCTCCAGAAGACCGAAGACGATCTCCTGGCGATCACCAACTTCGGGCAGAAGTCGCTCGACGAGGTCATCGTCAAGCTCGACGAGCGTGGCCTGTCGCTGCGCGGATCGCGGGGCTGAGATGCAGGGACGTCCAAGAAAGGCCACCCGCTTCGGCGGTTCGGCCCAACACCAGAAGCTGATGATGGCCAACCTCATCGCGTCGCTCGTCGCCGCCGAGGGCATTGTCACCACCGAAGCCAAAGCGAAGGCCGTTCGGCCGATCGCCGAGAAGGTCATCACCAAGGCGAAGAAGGGCGGTCTGCACAACTACCGTCAGGTCCTCGCCTATCTCGGTGATGTCGAGATGACCACCAAGCTGTTCGAGGAAGTGGGACCTCGCTACGTCGAGCGTCCCGGCGGCTACACCCGCATCCTCAAGCTCGGTCAGCGCCAGGGCGACAACGCTCCGATGGCGAAGATCGAACTGGTCTGATCCAATGTCGTCCTGCGTGCCGGGACGACGACTGACCGTCCGGTGCAGGCAGATTCGATGCACGAGTTGACACTGTTCGACGAAGACGATCACGATCATGAGCCGAGCGGGCCTTCGGGCCCGCTCGCTCGCGTCCGCCTCACCATTGCCTACGACGGCACCGACTTTCGGGGCCTCGCCCCGAACAACGATGTCCGCACGGTCGTGGGTGAGCTGGTGCGAGTGCTCACGCCGCTGCTCGGCCGCAAACCTGCCATCGTCATGTCGGGTCGCACCGATGCCGGTGTGCACGCAGCCGAGCAGGTGCTCAGCTTCGATGTGGCAGCGGACCTGATCGAGTCCGGCAAAGTGCACATGCCTGGAATCGCCAAGGTGATCAACCGGCGTCTCGGGCCGGAAGTCGTCGCGACCGATGTCCGTTTGGCTGAGCCACGCTTCAGCGCACGCTACGACGCCATCGGCCGCCGCTACCGCTATCAGGTCGTCAACCAACTGGTGCCTGATCCGTTCAGCGCTCGCTTCGCTTGGTGGGTTCCCCAGCCGCTCAATGTCGCTGTGATGCAGCTGGCGTGCGACCCGTTCTTGGGCATGCACGACTTCTCGTCGTTCTGCAAACGGCCGAAGATGGGCCCGGGGGAGGAGCCGCTGTCGCTCGTCCGCCGGATCGACGAAGCCAAATGGACTGACCTCGGCGACGGTCGGCTGGTGTTCGAGATCGCCGGCTCGGCGTTCTGTCACCAGATGGTGCGCAGCATCGTCGGGTTCCATGTGGCAGTCGGGCGGGGCAAACGCAGTGCCGGCGAAGTGCGAGGCGTGCTGGATGCGAGGGATCGCCAACCCGCCGAACCAGCCGCTCCGCCCCACGGTCTGACCCTGGTCGAAGTCAAGTACTGACCACCCCCACCCCAAATTCGGGTGTTTGGGCATGGTCCCACCATCGGAGGTGGGAAGCTGATAGTGGTCACCTATGATTGCGAGTCGGTTCACGCCGCCCTTTTTCCATCTCGCCTCTGCGAGCAACCGAGCAGGTTCTGAAGTGAAGACGTACAGCCCGAAGAAGTCCGAGATCGAGCGCCAGTGGTTCGTCGTCGACGCCGAGGGCCTCACGCTCGGTCGCATGGCGACCGAGATCGCCCGAATCCTCCGCGGCAAACACAAGCCGACGTTCGCCCCCCATATGGACATGGGCGACCACGTCGTCGTTGTGAACGCCTCCAAGATCGTGCTCAGCTCGAACAAGTCCGAGCGCAAGCTCGTCCACCATCACTCCGGCTACCCGGGCGGTCTCACCACCCGGACCTACCAGGAGTCGATGGACCGCAAGCCTGCCGACACCGTGCGCAAGTCGATCACCGGCATGCTCCCGCACAACCGGCTCGGTGCCCAGATGGCCACCAAGTTGAAGGTCTACGCCGGTCCCACGCATCCCCACGGCGCCCAGATGCCGTCCGTTCTCGAGATTCCCGGCGCCCGCCGAGAGGTGAAGTCATGACCGTCACGCAGACCACCGGCCGCCGCAAGCAGGCTGTCGCCCGAGTCCGGCTCCAGGACGGTTCCGGCAAGATCACGGCCAACGGCCGGGCCTTCGACGACTACTTCCCGTCGAGCGTGCACCGTCAGCTCATCACCGAGCCACTGCGTGTCACCGACCGCGAAGAGTCCTTCGACATCGACGTCACCCTTCACGGTGGCGGGTTGTCCGGTCAGGCCGGTGCCTTCCGCCTCGGCATCGCCCGTGCGCTCATCGAACTCGACCCCGAGGCCCGTGGCGCTGTGAAAGCGGAAGGTCTCCTCACCCGAGATCCCCGCAAGAAGGAATCCAAGAAGTACGGCCTCAAGAAGGCCCGCAAGGCTCCGCAGTACTCCAAGCGCTGAGCCCTGCATCGCAGCTTCAGTGGTCGACTCCCAGCGCCTTCTCCGGTTCGGTACCGATGGTGTGCGTGGAGTCGCCAACGTCGATCTGACACCGGACGTCGCCCTTGCCTTGGCTCGGGCGGCGTCTCGCGTTCTGGGGTCGGCAGGGTCACGTTCCCCCGACAGCGGACGGCCCACGGTCGTGATCGGACGCGACACCCGACGCTCGGGTCTCATGCTCGAGGCGGCCCTGGCCGCCGGCTTCACGGCGAGCGGGGTCGATGTCGAGCTGATGGGTGTCGTGCCGACGCCGGCGGTCGCCCACGCTGCCGCAGCGAGTGGTGCCCAGGGTGTGATGATCTCGGCGTCACACAATCCGTATGCCGACAACGGCATCAAGCTTTTCGCACCCGGTGGATTGAAGCTCGACGATGCGACCGAGAAGGCCGTCGAGGCAGCCATGCACGACTACCTGCTCCGCTCCTCGGATCCGATTGCCGCTCGCGGCGGCGAGGTCGGGGTCGTCGGCACCTCCCACGCCGCAGAGGATTGGCTGTCAGCGGTGATCGGGTCGGTCGATGGTCGCACCTTCGCCCGACGATCGATCGTGATCGACTGCGCCCATGGTTCGGCCTCCGAGCACGGGCAGCGTGTGTTCGAGGCGCTGGGGGCTTCGGTCGTCGTGATGGGTGCATCGCCGGACGGGATGAACATCAACGCCGAGTCGGGGTCGACCCACCCGGCCGCGCTCCAAGCGCGCGTGCTCGCCGAAGGAGCCGACCTCGGCCTGGCGTTCGACGGCGACGCCGACCGCTTGATCGCGGTCGACGAGACCGGGCAGTTGGTCGACGGCGACCACATCCTCGGCATCCTGGCCAACGACTGGAAAGCCACCGGCAAGCTCCACGCCGACACCGTGGTCGTGACCGTCATGAGCAATCTCGGGTTCCGGCTCGCCATGGCCGACAGTGGCATCAACGTCATCACCACCCAAGTCGGTGACCGCTACGTCCTCGAAGCTCTGAACGCCGGGTCCGATGGCCGGATGTACACGCTCGGAGGTGAACAGTCCGGGCACGTGATCTGTCGAGACCTCGCTCCGACTGGAGACGGAGTCCTCGCCGGTGTCCAGCTCCTCGACGCTCTCGAGCGATCCGGCAACGGACTCCACGAACTCGCCCGTGCCACCATGACCACCTACCCCCAGGTGCTGAAGAATGTCCGGTTGGCGCAGCGCCAGCCGAACGTTGCTGATCTCCTCGCTGACGCCGTCGCCGAAGCCGAGACCGAGCTGGGGGACCAGGGGCGGGTGCTGGTCCGTCCATCGGGTACGGAACCATTGGTGCGGATCATGGTGGAGCACCTCGATGCCGACACCGCTGACCGAGTCTGTGATCACCTCGTCGCGGTGGCTGCCGAGCGCGTCGGAGCGGTCAAGGAATCCTCCTGACAACCGATCGAGCGTGTCGGCCGTCTCTTTGCAGAATGGCTGGAGCGCTGAGACAGGTTCCGTAGACTCGCTCGAGGCCCGAACCGGCCTGCCGAAAGAGAGAAACTCCTATGTGCGGCATCATCGCCATCGTCCGACGTCGGACGAACCGAGCCCTCCCCGATGGGCAAGATCTCCTCGATCGCTGCGCTGGTGCGATCTCCGGCCTTCCGCGGACCGCAGACGAGGATCTCGGCCGGGTGCTCGCCGAGGTCGCTGTCGAGTTGACCGCCATCGACCTCGAGCTTCGAGGCGAAGCAGGCCTGCGAGCCATGTTGGGAGATCGGGCACTCGTCTCGGGCCTCGATGCGCTGATGGCAGATGCTCAGATGTCGTTGAGCACGATCGAGGCTCATCTCGACGTCGTAGGCGCCGGTCTCGACAATCTGGAGGCGGTCAACGCATCGCTGATCAAGGCGAAGGATTCGACGTGGTCCATCGAGCGTGATCGGCTTCGCACGGCTCGAGCCGTCGAGGCGCTGGCTGATCGCCAACCGTCATCGGCCTCGGTGGCAGCCTTCTTCAGTATCCAGCAGGCGCTGAGTGCACTCGACCGTCTCGAGGTTCGTGGTCGTGACAGTGCAGGGCTGCACCTGCTCGTGCGCAATCATCTCCTCGACCTCGACGAAACCAGTGTGGCTCGCGTGGTTGCCGAGCGTCGGGCTGATCCACTGTTCACCGATGGTGCCGTGCGCACGCCGGACGGACAGCTCAGCTTCGTGTACAAAGCGGCTGCTGAGATCGGCGAGCTTGGCGACAACACCGCAGCGATGCGCGCCGCCATCACGAATGATGAGCTTCTTCATCTCGCGTTGCGGGCAGAGACCGCTGAGGTCACTGTCCTCGGCCACACCCGTTGGGCGTCGGTCGGCATCATCAGTGAGCCCAATGCGCATCCCGTCAATTCCGACGAAGTCGAGCGTGTTGGCAGTGACCAGCCGTACGTGACCGCCACGTTGAACGGCGACGTCGACAACTTCGCCGATCTCATCGCCGTCGAGCGACTCCAGATCGCCGGTGAGATCACCACAGATGCGAAGGTGATCCCCACACTCGTCAGCCGCATCATCGAGTTGGGCCACGACCTCGATGAGTCGATCAGACGTACCGTCGCCCAGTTCGAGGGTTCGGTCGCCATCGGGATCAGCACCAGCGTCGCTCCCGACGACGTCCACCTCGCTCTGCGGGGGAGTGGGCAGGGAGTATTCGTCGGCCAGGCCGAGGACTGCTTCGTCATTGCCTCCGAGCCGTATGGCGTGGTCGAGGACGCGACCAGCTACATGCGCATGGATGGGGAGTCGGCCGCCAATCCAGACAACCCCACGGCGAGTCGGGGTCAGATCATCCGTGTGAGCGGCCGCCTCGCCGGCGATCGGGCCGGTCTGCACCGCTTCGCATATGACGGAACGTTGCTCCCCATCGCCGACGATGAGTGGTTGCCCCCGGCCGTCACGACTCGCGACATCGACCGAGGCGACTTCCGGCACTACCTCCTCAAGGAGATCACCGAGTCCCCGAACTCGTTCGCCAAGACGCTGCGAGGTCGCTTGATCGATGTCGGCGACGAACTCGAAGTGAAGCTGAGCAGCGAGACGCTGTCGGATGCGGTGCGGTCTCGGATCGCCGACGGCGCATTCGATCGCGTGGTTGTCATCGGCCAGGGCACCGCCGCCGTGGCCGGCGAGGCCGTCGCAGCGGCGTTCTCCTGGGCGCTCGAAGGGGCCGACATCCAGGTCTCCAAGACCACGGCCACCGAACTCTCCGGCTTCGGCCTCGACGACGACATGTCGTCGACGCTTGTGGTGGCGATCAGCCAGTCAGGCACGACCACAGACACCAATCGGACCGTCGACCTCGCCCGAAGCCGTGGCGCCGTGGTGTTGGCGATCGTGAACCGTCGAGGCAGCGATCTCGTCGACAAGTCCGACGGCGTGCTCTACACCTCCGATGGCCGCGATGTCGAGATGAGCGTTGCCTCGACGAAGGCCTTCTACGCGCAGATCGCCGCCGGCTTCCTGCTGGCGATCGGTGTGGCCGCATTGCAACCAGGGGCGACGGCGGGAGGCGCCGACCGTCAGGCTCTGCTGCGGGCGCTCCGCGCCCTGCCGGATGCCATGCGATCCACGATTGCCAAGCGCGCCGAGATCGGTGTCGCAGCCGCTCGCCACGCGCCGAGCCGCCGCTACTGGGCGATGGTGGGGAACGGCCTCAACTTCGTCGCCGCTCGCGAGATCCGGATCAAGCTCTCCGAGCTCTGTTACAAGTCGATCGCCTGCGATGTCACCGAGGACAAGAAACACATCGATCTCTCCTCCGAACCGATGATCCTGATCTGCGCGGCCGGTCTCACCGGATCCAACGCAGATGATGTTGCCAAGGAGGTTGCGATCTTCCGAGCGCACAACTCGGCGCCGATCGTGATCGCAACGGAGGGCGAGCATCGCTTCTCGGCAGCGCTCGAGGTGATCACCGTGCCCGAGACCCACCCGCAGTTGGCCTTCGTGCTTTCGACCGTCGTCGGCCACCTCTTCGGGTATGAAGCGGCGCTCGCAATCGACGAGTCCGCTCGTCCGATGCGGGAGGCAAGAGCCACGATCGAGCGGTATGTGGGCGCCACTGACGACGACTGGTTCCGTCGGTTCAGCCGGGACGTGCAGGCTCCGGCACAGCGGTTCTTCGAGACGCTCCGAACGGGCACGTACAACGGCCACCTCGAAGCGTCGACTGCGGCCAAGCTCGCCTCGATGTACCGCTTCGCCACCGGCGCCACGCGGTTCGAGAGCTATCAGATCGAGTTCGGCAAGGTCGGCACCCCCGGCGTGATCGTGGAGGATCTGGCTGCGGTGCTCACCGATGCCATCGACGAACTGACTCGTCCGATCGACGCCATCAAGCACCAGGCCAAGACGGTCACGGTCGGTATCTCCCGAGCCGACGAAAGCCTGCTGCAGTCCCAGCTCATCAAGGACATCCTCGAAGCGGGCTGTCCGCGCGATCGGATGAGCTATCGCACGTTGCGTACCTTGGCAGCCATCGCTCCCGCTGTCGCAGAGACGATTGGGTTCACCCGGTATCGGGTCGAGGGCGATCCCCGCGATGATGCACAGATTTTCGTCACCGACCGCAGCGGTGTTGCGGCGGGAATCGCGTCTCGGGTCGATCGCGATCCGACCCTTCGTGGAACCAAGCACCGCGTGGCGGTCGAGCGAGGCCCGATCGTCACGGTTGGGTCGGACGGGCGTGTCGTTCTGCTCATCCCCGAGGTGAAAGACGGCGAAACGACCGGAGTCACGCTCTGCCATCTGCGTCTCGAGGACGATCTCGGGGCGGCCACGGCACGTACGGTCCTCCAGGGCTACCGCGATCGATATCGCCAACTCGTCGATGTCGTCACCGAGAAGGTCCCGACGTTCCGTGACGATCTCCTGGCCGAGGTGCCGACGGTCGAGCTACTCACGGCACCGATCTCCGACGTCGCTGCTCGCTGGCTCTGATCGCATGATTGTCCCGGTCGTACCGGAGATCATCGGGCGGACTGTCGTGTCGATCGGCGTCGACGTGGTCGACATCGACCGCATGCGTCGCATTGTCGATCGCCAGCCCCGCTTCGTTGACCGAGTGTTCACATCGACGGAACGCTCCTACAGCGAACGTGCCGTCGACTCCGCCGAGCGATTCGCTGCCCGGTTCGCGGCGAAGGAGGCGGGGCTCAAGGCGCTCGGTGTGGGCTTGGGCGGGGCGGATTTCGTCGATCTGGCTGTCGACAAACGAGCTTCGGGCGAACCGGTCTTGATCGTCTCGGGACGGGCTGCGGAACGAGCCGAGGCGCTCGGAATCGGGTCATGGTTGTTGACGCTGTCCCACAGCGACACTGTTGCCTGCGCCGTCGTGGTCGGTCTCTCGCGATGACAGTGCTCGAGGGCCAGTTGGGCCGCACGATCGACGTGCTGTGGGATGTGCTGGGTGACCGGAACAGCCTCTTTCCCGAGCTCCCCGACGATGCCGCACTGGCTCGTGCTCGCGGCGGTGAGCTGAAGGCGGCGATGCCTCGGCTGCTCGAGCTGGCGATCAGCGGTTCGGCCGTGCGCATGTCCGTCACCGAACCCTTCGATCTGCTGAGCGAGGCCGAATGGACGACATGGCCCGCTGTGGAGCGGCGAGCGCTCGAATCTGTCGTCGACACATGGTGGCGGTGGGTTCGTGGCTCTGTCGAGCCGACCATGCCGATCGGGCTGGTCCTGGCGTGCCTGTGTCGCCTCGGCGTTCCGATGGTGCGTTGGCTCGGACCCTGGCTCGACGATCTCGATGGTCCGGCCGCAGTCCGTCTTGCCGAGATCGCGATCGGTCGGCTCCCCGAGCCCGAGTGGGCCCCGATCCCAGACGAGCGGTCCCAGATCCTGGCGTGGTGTCGTACTGAGCCCGTTGTCGTCGGCCTGACCGTCGTCGGTGGAGTCCACCTCGAGGAAGGTCAGCTCAGCGCCGCTCTCGACCAGATCCTCTGAGCTACCAACAACCGGTGCTGGTCGTCGACCCGTCTGGGCACGTCGTTCCGTCGTAGATCGCTGTCGCATGGCCGATCGGCGTCCCGGTCGCCCCGGTGAGTTTGGCCGCCCCGAGTTCCACGCCGCTGAGGTTCGTCTGATCCAGGAGGCTGAGCCTGAGGTCGACCGCTTCGAGGTCTGCGTTGGTGAGATCGGCCGAAGTCAGCGTCGTTCCCCCGACCTTTGCTTCACTGAACACGGCCGATGTCAGCGTGGCGTTCGACAAGGTGACACCGGTGAATTTGGCGGCCTCGAAATCCACGCCAGGGAGTACGGCCGAGGTCGCATTGACGTTCTCGAACACGGCCTCCTGGAAGTTCGCATCGGATCCGAAGACGTTCCGCATGTTGACAGCGGTGATCCTCACTCGCTCTGCGTTGGTCCGCTCGAGGTTCGCCCCGACCATGGATCCGCTGGCGAAGCTGGCATCTCTCATGTCGACATCGGTGAGGTTGGCGTTTGCGAGGCCGAAGTTGGTGAGGGTGAGGTTCCGGAGATTGGCACCCGTGAGGTCGGTGCTGCCGAGGTCGACGCCGTCCAGGGTCAGGCCGGACAGGTTGCAGCCCCTCAGGTCGGCCCCCTCGAGATCGGTCGCTCCCGCCTTGAGCTGTTCACATGCGCTGGCCGCAGTGGTCGGCGGAGCAGTGGTCGGCGGAGCAGTGGTCGGCGGAGCAGTGGTGGGCGGAGCAGTGGTGGGCGGAGTCGTGGTGGGTGGTGCTGTGGACGACGAGCCCGACGTCGGCGTGGTGGTGCTGCTGGAGGTCGAGCTGGTCGGTGTGACGAATCCGGCGGTGCTGGGCGGTGTCGTCGCGGTCTCGATCGTGGAAGTCTCCGAGGTGGTTGTCTGCACCACAGCGGACGCGGTTGCCTCCAACGGCAGGGAGGGCGGCGCGGAGAAGATGAGCGGGCTCGTGAGGGCCGCCACCGACACAGCCGCTGCGAGCGGCGCCGCAACGGCGCCGTCGACGATGCGCGCCACACTCGGAAGTTCCAGAAGCCACCCGAAGGGGGTGGCTCGTCTTGGCCGCTGCAGTCCGACCTCGAGCATCGCCCGCACGACGGCAGGATCGAACTGTGTGCCGGCACCGGCGACGAGCTCCCGACGAGCAGCCTCGGCGCTCATTGGTGCTTTGTATGAACGCCGCGAAGTGATGACGTCGTACGCATCGGCCACGGCCGTGATTCGTCCGGCGAGTGAGATCTCCCGGCCCGCGAGTCCGAGTGGGTAGCCCGTGCCGTCCCACCGCTCGTGGTGCTCTGAGGCGGCAAGCAGCCACTCGCCGAGCCAGCCCTCGAGCGGAGCCAGCATCGGCACTGCCGCGCCCGGGTGGCGGCGGAGGATCTCCCACTCCTCCGCCGTGGGGGCGCCGTCCTTGCTGAGGATCTCCGCCGGCACTTTCAGCTTGCCGACATCGTGGAGGAGCGATCCCCAACGAAGACGGTTCTGCTGGTCCTCGTCGAGGCCCATCTCCTCGGCGATCAGATCGGTGTAGGCCCGCACCCGTTCGGTGTGGCCGCGGGTCAGCCGCTCATGTCTTGCCAGTTGTTGGACGAGGTGAACGGCCTGCTCGGCCGCTTCCTGTTCGTTGGAGCTGAGTTCGAAGTGCTCGTGCTCGATCAGTTTGCGAACGGTGCCGGCTCGGAGGGCGACACGGAACCGGGACGGTGCGTAGTCGGGGAACACCAGACTCATGCCAAGCAGCGCGGGGAGTGGTGTCAACCGCCGGAGGAGGACACCGACGAGCGACGAGGCCACTGCGCTGACCAAGATCGCTTGGACGATCCAGACCGCGATGCCCAGCTTTCCCGACGGGCGGAAGAACGCGGCTCCGGTGAGACGAATGGCGATCCAGCCGGCAAGAAAGGGGATGACGAACAGGGCGATCTTGATCGAACGTGCCGCAAGGGGCCGAGCCCCCCATGCTTGTTGTTCCTGGCCTTTGCTCATCAGGTGATCATCGGCTGGCCGGACCGCAATCTGAGGCGGGCCATGTCGGTGGCCGAGGTATCGCATCGGCACACTGGGTCGATGGATCCGGTTTTGACCCCTGCAGAAATGTCCGACGTCGACGCGGCAGCCCCCGTTCCCACGGCCGAGCTCATCCGCCGTGCCGGGTTCGCTGTGGCACGCGAGGCCCTGCGGATGTTGGGTGGTGGTTACGGTCGGAGGGTCACGATTCATGTCGGTACCGGCAACAACGGCGCCGATGGTCGGGCCGCAGCGGACGTCCTCCGTTGTCGGGGTGTTCGTTGCGAGGTCCTCGAGGTGGGGGGCCGTTCACGCCACGCTCCCGACCTCGTGATCGACGGCTGCGTCGGTACCGGACTCGCCAGACCGTTCGAGCCGCCGCCGTTCGCTGATGGACCGGTCCTTTCCATCGACATTCCGTCCGGCATCGACGGTCTCACTGGTGATGTGAGGGGCAGGGCCATCCGAGCCGACCGAACCGTGACATTCGCGGCCTGGAAACCCGGCCTGCTGTTGGGAGCCGGCCCTGCCCACGCCGGTGACGTCGTCGTCGTCGACATCGGCCTCGTGGTCCCCCCAGCGGGCGAGAGCGTGAACGACACGATGCTTCTCGGCGACGACGATCTCGAGCGCTGGCCGCAGCGTCCTCGCGACGCGCACAAGTGGAAGAGCGCAGTGTGGGTGATCGGCGGCCAACCGGGCATGGCCGGCGCGCCGTCACTCGCCGCCGAAGCCGCGGCTCGAGCAGGTGCCGGCTACGTCGCCATCTCGACGCCGGGGGGCCATGCCACAGCTCACAGGGAGGCCGTCAGTGTCGACCTTCCCGAGGCAGGATGGATGAGCACGGTCTCGCAGCGCGGCGGCCGGTTCCAAGCGATGGTGCTCGGACCGGGACTGCATCCTGGGGCACTGCACGACGATCTCGCCGGTGTGTTGTCGCTCGGGACTCCGACGGTGCTGGACGCCGGAGCGCTCGATCTGGTGGCTAGGGCTCCGAGCATGGTGGCGGGCCGGCCCGTCGTGCTCACGCCACACGAAGGTGAGTTCGAGCGCCTCACCGGACGGCGCCCGTCGCCTGACCGGATCGCGTCTGTTCGACATGCGGCGCGCGAGTTCGATGCGGTCGTGCTCCTGAAGGGGCCGGCGACGCTCGTGGCTGACCCCGACGGTGCCGTTCGGATCATCACCGGCGGCGATGAGCGCCTGGCCACCGCCGGCACCGGAGATGTCCTCGCCGGTGTCATCGCGGCCGGCCTTGCCGGCGGGTTGTCGCCGCTCGAGGCTGCTTCGTTGGGGGCTCAGCTTCACGGGCGCGCCGCGCGACGAACCGGTCGCCGCTCCATCGTGGCGTCGGATCTGCTCTCGCATCTGCTGGCATGATCGGGCGGCGCAGGGACCTAGGTCCCTGTGTCGCCCAGTCGGTGCCGAGTTAGATTCCGAACTGCGTGACTAGACCACGACTGCCCAATGTCCAGATCCCCGGAGTGCTCCGGTCGGCGATTGTCGTCGGCCTGATCTTCATCTTCCTCGTCGGCGTTTCGTCGCTCGAGGCAGGCATCAAGATCATGGGGGAGGACACCCAGGAGAAGTTGTTCTCGGCGGCCAGCAATCCGATTGCCGCTCTGTGCATCGGCATTCTCGGGACCGTGCTCGTCCAGTCGTCTTCAGCGTCAACTTCGGTGATCGTTGGCCTGGTCGCATCCGGCGCCTTGGGCGTCGATGACGCCGTGCCGATGGTGATGGGTGCCAACATCGGCACAACCGTGACGAACACGCTCGTGTCCCTCGGTCACATCCGGCAGTCCAACGAGTTCCGCCGGGCGTTCGCCGCCGCGACGGTTCACGACTTCTTCAACGTGCTCGCGGTGGCCCTCCTGCTCCCGCTCGAGCTCATGTTCGGTGTGGTCAGCAGCACTGCGGAGTGGATCAGCGAGCGGTTGGTCGGCTCGGCGGGCACCGAATGGAAGAGCCCGGTCAAGGCATGGGTCAAGGAGCCGGTGTCCTGGTTGACCAGTTTCTGGGACTCGGTGGGTACAGCGGGGAACGTTCAAGGCGTCTTCATGGTCCTGACCGGCCTGGTGATCATCCTCGCTGCCCTGACCTTGATCACAGGCAACATGCGGTCCCTGGTCGCCGATCGGGTCGAACGCTCCCTCAACGCCCTCCTGAGCCGAGGCGGTGGCGCCGTGGCCCTCCTCCTCGGCCTCGTGATCACGGTCGCCGTTCAATCGTCGAGCATCACGACCTCGATCTTGATTCCTCTCGCCGGTGCCGGCGTGATCCAGCTCCGGAATGCGTATCCCGTGACGCTCGGAGCCAACGTCGGTACCACCATCACGGCCCTTCTCGCGTCCCTTGCTGCTTCGAGCCCAGAGGCGCTCACTGTCGCTTTGGCTCACACCACCTTCAATGTGGCCGCCATCGCCTTGCTCTACGTGATTCCGATAGCTCGCGACGTTCCGGTCAAGATGGCCGAACGCCTGGCCGACATCGCGGTGGAGCGTCGAAGCATGGCTGTCGTGTACGTTGCGGTGGCGTTCATCATTCTGCCGCTCATCGGCGTCGTCGTTCTCGGCTGAAAGGCACCCCTGTGGTACTTGCATTCTTCAAGAAGAGCTCTGGTGAAGGCGATTTCGACCACATCGTCGCGAAATCGATCGGCATGTTGGGAGACGCTCGACACTCGTTCGATCTGGCAACGACCGCGCTCCTCACCGGAGCCGGCGCTGATTCGGTGGCGCAGGACATTCGCGACACCGACGACCGAATCAACGTGGCCGAGCAGGAGTTGCGCTCGGAACTGGTCGTGCACGTCAGCGTGCAGGGCAGTGCCGACATCGGATCGGTCTTGGGATTCACGCTGCTGCTCAAGAAGATCGAGCGCATCGGCGATCAGGCCAAGAACATTCTCGATCTCGCCGAGCACGGTGTAAGTTTGGCCGACAACCCCGAAATCGAGACGTTGCTCGCCGAGCGTCGAGATGTCTCCACGCTGTTCGCGGATGCCGCCGAGCTGCTAGGGGATTCCGACGCCAGCGATGCGGCGATCCAGGCTTTCTCGAGCCGGACCCAGGCGATGGTCGACGGCTATCAGGACCACATCGACGGTTTCATGACGTCGGAGCGTCCTGGCCGGGAGGTCGTGCCGCTGGCCATCTACTATCGCTACCTACGCCGCATCGTGGCGAACCTGGTAGGGGTCGTTCGCACTTCCGCAGAGCCTCTGCCGTTCGTTGACTATCTCGAAGGTGGAACCGTCGACACCGACGACTGAGCCGTCGAGTGGCTGACTGAGCGAGCGGCTCGACCGGCGGCGTCAGCTCTCGCCGTCGATCGCGACGTGCATGGGAGTGTTCGTCTCATCACGAAGGCCGAGTTCCTTACGCAGCGACACGAGCTCGTCGAGATCGTCACCTTCGATCGACAGCGATCGCAGGACCTCGTCGCTGCCGTGGATGTCCACATCGGTGACCTCGGCCCGCACGGAGCCGATGCGATAGCGGGTCCGGTGCTTGGTGACGAAAACGGCTCGGGCCCCGGTGTCGGGGTCGAGCTGAGCGACGGCTCTCAGGATGTCGAACGACTTGCCTCGTTGGGGCCGATCGAGGTGGAGCTCGTTGAAGAGGTCGTCGTAGGGCTTGGGGGCGGTTTCGCCGGTGGCGTGCCACTCGGAGGTCCAACGTTCGAACCCTCGATCCGTCCCGACCAGTTGCTTGACCTTCAACGAGTCGTTGCGAACCTTGGCGTTCCATTCGGGATCATCGCCGAGGAGATAACAGTCCTCGATGGTCTGATGCAGTTCTTTGGTCGCCATACGCTCGAGCTTCTTGCGGGCCTTGCGGTGCTCACCCCAGACGCGGTACTCGTATCGGGATTTCGCCGCCTGGCCCTTCGGTTGTGATGACTTGGTCATGGTGCCCCTGCCCGAACGCCCGAGCGGCTCTGATTGTAGGTGTCATCGGCACGAACACCGGTCCAATCAACTGATTGGTTGCGTGGAGCGGTTGCGCACGTTGCCTACGCTGGCGACCAGTGAGTCGCTCAACGGCAACGATCGACATGGCTGCGATACGCCATAATGCAGCGGTTTTGAAGGCCGCAGCGCCAGGCGCCGAGCTCTGTGCGGTCGTGAAGGCCGACGGTTACGGCCATGGCGAAGTGGCCGCAGCCCAGGCTGCCATCGACGGGGGAGCGACGATTCTCGCCGTGGCCAGGGTTGTCGAGGGTTGCCGACTGCGGAATGCCGGTCTCGACGAACCGATCTGGGTGCTGTCGGAGCCGAGTGAGCGTGAGTTCGCTGATGCCGTGACATTCGACCTCCAACCATCGGTCTACTCCGAGCAGGGGATCCGAGCAGCCGCAGCTGCGGCGATCGACGCTCCCACCCTTTCGGTGCATTTGAAGCTCGACACCGGAATGCACCGGGTCGGGGCCGATCCGGCAGACGCCGTCCGATTGGCCGGCCAGATCTCCGACGCACCGACGTTGGCTCTGGGATCGGTCTGGACGCATCTCGCGATGGCAGACGAACCCGAGAAACCGTTCACGGACCGACAACTCGATCGCTTCGATGAAGCGTTGGCCGAGTTGGCGTCGGCCGGCATCGACGTCCCGCTCGTGCATACGGCCAACTCCGGGGCCGTCCACGCCTGGCCGCGCGCCCATCGAGACGTCATTCGGTGCGGGATCTCGCTGTACGGGCTGCCGCCCAGCCCTCAGCTGGCCGGCGTTCTCGACCTTCGGCCCGCGCTGCGATGGACGTCCAGCGTCAGTTTTGTCAAGCGTCTCGAGCCAGGGGACCGGGTGAGCTACGGCCAACGAACCGCAGTCACCGAGCCGGCCAACGTCGCGACCATCCCGGTCGGATACGCCGACGGGTATCGACGGGCGCTGTGGGAAGGCCCGCCATTGGTGCTCATCGGTGGTCGACGTCGGCGAATCCTCGGTGTGGTCACAATGGACCAGATGGTCGTCGATTGTGGTGACGACGACGTCGCTGTCGGTGACGAGGTGGTGCTGATCGGCGAGCAGAATGGCGAGCAGGTCACTGCCGACGACCTCGCTGCGGCCCTCGACACCATCAACTACGAGATCACGTGCGGAATCTCGGACCGGGTCGGTCGCCGGTACGTCAACCGACGGTCGACGACTCGGACATCGCAGTGAATTGGCTCTCGCTGGGAACCGGGATACTCGTCGGCGCAGCTGCCGAACAGCTGGCCACGCGCTCGCTTCATCGCCGCTCAGAGTCGGTCGCCACGCCGCGTCCGGGAGGGGCCCTGAACATCGAGCTCGCCACCCCAGACGGGGGCATCCTGCGAGGCGTCGAAGCGGGTGTAGGGCGTCCGGTTCTGTTGCTGCACGGCATCACCTTGGCGTCGCGCGTCTGGCATCGACAGTGGGATCTGGTCGACGAGGCTCGCGTGATCGCGATCGATCTCCGCGGTCACGGCGACTCGGTGTCCGGAAGCGAGGGATCCACGATCGAGGCCAACGCACGAGATCTCGTGTTTCTGCTCGAAGCTCTGGATCTCCGCGACGCGATCGTTGCCGGCCACTCGATGGGGGGCATGGTCCTCGGACGGTTTGCGGCCGATCATCTGGCGGCCCACGCGGACCCGGATCTCGACGGGCGCGTGGCCGGCCTCGGGTTCATTTCGACAGCAGGTCGCAGCCCTGTCGGCTTGGCGAACGACGTGCTGCGGCGCATGGCTCCGGCGGCGCAGCGTTTGGCCACGGCGAATCCTCGGTTGGTGCGACGGCTGGCGTCGATACCCGACAGCGACCTGGGACAGATTCTGGTCCGGTCCACCTTCGGTGCGCGCCCGGACATCCGTGATGTTCGAGAGACCGCTGAAGCGTTCGAGGCGTTGGAGGTGGACGAGTTTCTCCGAGCCGCTCCGTCGATCCTCGACCACGACGTCCTCGACGCACTCACGGATTGCCACCTCCCGGCTGCCGTGATCGTCGGATCACGCGATCCCCTCACTCCGGTGCGGGAGAGCAGGCGATTGGCTCGGGCGCTCCCGGACGCGACGCTGGAAATCATCGACGGCGCAGGTCACCAGTTGATGTTGGAACGACCAGACGAAGTGAACGCGATGTTGCGGTCTCTCCTTGCGCGGACGGCCATCGACAGACGCACATGAACGTGCTCGTCGCAGAGTCCTGGTTCGGTGGATCGCATCGAGCGTGGGCGGAGGGATACCGCCGGTCGAGTCGGCACGACGTCACGGTCGTCGGGCTCGAGCCCGCAGGCTGGAAGTGGCGACTTCGGGCGGGGGCCGCGCCACTGGCTTCTCTGGTCGCCGAGGAGATCGACCGACGTGGGGCCTGGCCTGAGGCGATGATCGTGAGCGGATTGGTGGATGTGAGCTCGTTGCTCGGACACCTTCGGGCGCCCGCCGACCTGATGGTCGTGACCTACATGCACGAGTCGCAGCTCGTGTATCCGACGGTTGACGGAAACGTCGACGGTGAAGCCGTGCAACGCAACTGGGACTCCTGGTTGGCGTCTGATGCGGTGTGGTTCAACTCCGAATTCCATCGTGGGTCCGTCGTCGAGGCGCTACCGGCGTGGGCGTCGTCGCTCCCCGAACCGATCGGTCAGGAGCTCATCGGCAACGTGACGAAGGTGTTCGAGGTGCTCCCCGTCGGTGTCGATCCGGCACCGAACGCAGAGCAGCTCAACGCAGAACAGTCGGACGAAGGCCACACGCGCACTCCGATCATCCTGTGGCCCCATCGCTGGGAGCCGGACAAGGCGCCGGACGTCTTTCTCCGGGCGATCGACAAGCTCGTTGCGGCCAGTGCCGACTTCGCCTTGGTGCTGGCCGGCGATGACCCCGCCGGCTCACCGATCCGGAACGAGCTGATCGAACGACACGGCGATCGCATCGTCGCCACCGGTCCGTTCTCGCGCCAGGAATACGAGGGGTGGCTCCATCGATCTGACGTCGTCGTGAGTTGCGCCGAACACGAGTTCTTCGGCGTCGCCGTGGTCGAGGCAGCACTGGCCGGGTGTGTTCCCGTGCTCCCGAACGCGTTGAGCTACCCCGAGCTGATACCGGATTCCATGCAACCGGTCGTTCTCTACCAAGGCCACTTCGGATCGAGACTGCTCGAGATCGTGACCGATTTCGAGGCGCACCGAGCAGCGCTCCTTGACCTTCCCCAAGCGCTCGCGAGGTTCGGGTGGGATGTAGTCGGTCCCGCCTACGACCTGCGATTGGACGAGTTGGTCACCCGGTGTGGCCTAGTGTCGGATCGATGTTGACCGACGTGCCGGGCGTTCGCGTCGGCCACTGGACCGACGATGTCGCCGAAACGGGGTGCACGGTCGTCGTGCTGCCGCCGAACACCGTCGCATCCGGCGAGATCCGGGGCGGGGCGCCGGCGACACGCGAGTTCGCACTGCTCGACCCTCTGCATCTCGTGTTACACGTCGATGCCGTCGTGCTCTCCGGGGGCTCTGCGTTCGGACTCGCTGCGGGGAGCGGGGTGGTGGACGTGCTCGAAGAGCAGGCTCGTGGCTTCCATACCAACGCCGGCCGGGTTCCCATCGTGGTCGGGATGAGCCTCTATGACCTCGCCGTTGGTGATGCTGCTGTGCGGCCGCAGGCCGAGCAAGGCCGAATCGCCGCTGAGGCAGCGGCAGCCGGACCGCACCCCTGTGGACGCGTGGGGGCCGGACGGGGCGCCACGATCGGCAAGTGGGGCGGGCCCGAGACCACAGAGCCGGGAGGGATAGCGACGGCGACGATCCGATCGGGCGAGGTGATCGTGAGTGCCCTGATCGCGGTCAACGCTGTCGGATGGGTCGATGACGGCACCACGATCACCGATCCCGGGCCACGATGGTCCCCCGAGGCCGCCACGCCCGGATCCGAGGCCTTCGGCAACACGACCATCGGCGTGGTCGTGACGAACGCCATTCTCGACAAGGCGTCGTGTCATCTCGCGGCTCGCAGCGGCCATGACGGATACGCGAGAGCACTCCAACCTGCCCACACCTCGGCCGATGGAGATGCGTTGGTGGTTGCCGCGACCGGTGAGGTCGAGGCCGATCTGGCCCACATTCGGGTGTTGATCCAACACGCCGTTGTCATCGCGATTCGAGGACTCCATGACTGAGACTGCCCCTCAGGCGTTTGCCGGGGACAAGAAGAAGGGCCAGTCGATCCTCGGCCCACTCGAGCGCCGGTTCATCGACTGGGGCATACCGAAGATCCCCGGCCCGATCATGAGCCATCACCTCACGATGGTGACGCTGTTGTGGTCGGCAGGCACCATCCTGTTCGGATGGCTCGCCGCCGAGGACCTGCGATGGATGCACGCGATGTCGGTGATGGTCTTTGGTCAGTGGCTGACCGACTCTTTCGACGGATCGCTCGGCAAGTTCCGGAAGCAGGGCCTGGTCAGGTGGGGGTTCTTCATGGATCACATTCTCGATCTGGTCTTCGCCGGGAGCATCGTCATCGGCTATTCGTTCCTCGCTCCGGACGGTGCCGACATCCTCTTCTTCCTGCTGCTGCTGATCACCTGCGCCATGATGGCGACATCGTTTCTCAGCTTCGCTGCGACCAACCAATTCCAGATCGCGTACTACGGCATCGGGCCAACCGAGATACGCATCGGCTACATCGCTCTGAACACGTTCGTCGCCTTCATCGGAACCAAGGTCTTCTGGTGGGGCGTGCCGGTCGTCCTTGTCCTCAACGCCGTCGCCCTCACGATTCTGCTCTGGCAGACCAGTCAGAATCTCTGGGCGATCGACAAAGCCGCCGACGTGGACGGTGTCGGTTCGGCGTGACCGTGGTCGTATGA
>RCMY010000147.1_pt1 | contig 65846 bp, 68 predicted proteins | sample 2041341 | NCBI WGS metagenome assembly RCMY01 (sample SAMN09708234, study PRJNA481090) | Marine sediment metagenome, whole genome shotgun sequencing project. | reverse complement strand
AACACTCGAAAGCATCATCAGTCCTGCCCGCACTGGCATTCTGTCTTCTCTTCTGTTTTCAAGGAGCCAAAACGGCTTGGCACGCACCGTGACCTGGACTTGAGCCGAGGCCGTGGCGTTGGTGCCTTGCTCTTCCGGCGGCGACTGCCTCCGTGGAGCGACTGATTAAGCTACGACCCTCGAAGGGTTCGCACAACGTACGTCAGCGAATAATTTCGACGAGGTGGTGAGACTTCTTCCCCTTGCGGACGAGTAGGTACTTCCCGTGGATCGGTTTCTGGCCGCTGAGCTGGTCTTTTTCGCTCAGGGGGGCACCGTTCACGTAGTAGGCGTTCTGGGCCTGGGTGCGACGAGCGTCACCATTCGATTTGGCCAGATTCATGGCCACGAACGAAGTCGCAGTGTCTTCGAGTTGCAGCATTGTCATTTCGCTTGCCGGAATCTCGGTTGCCAGGATCTCGAACGCGCGCTCCGACGCTCCGGCTGGATCACCTCGAAAGAGGAGGTCGGCGGCTTCTTCGGCGCTGGCAGCAGCATCAGCGCCATGAATGAGGGTCACCATGTCGCCAGCCAAGGTCTTCTGGCCCAGGCGGTGCTGTGGAGCCTCGGCATGGCTCGCTGCGATCTCATGGATTTCGGCGACCGGCCGGAGCGAGAACGTCAGCAACTGCTGCTCGACATCGGCATCAGCGGTCTGCATGAAGTACTGGCGAAGTTGGTACGGGCTGGTCTTGTCCGCATCGAGCCACACCCGCGCTCCCGTCGTCTTGCCGAGCTTCTTGCCGTCGGACGCCGTCATCAGTGGCCAGCAGAAGGCGTGCACCTGATGTTGGCGCTTGCGGCGGATGAAGTCCACGCCCGAGAGGATGTTCCCCCACTGGTCCGAGCCACCGACCTGGATCGTGCAGCCCAGGTTGTCGTGCAACCACAGGTAGTCGTTGGCCTGGAGCAGCATGTAGCTGAACTCGGTGAAGGAGATGCCGTGTTCGGACTCGATCCTGATCTTCACGCTCTCTCGAGCGAGCATCTGGTTGACCGTGACGAACTTGCCGACGTCGCGCAGGAACTCGAGCACGGTGATCGGCTGAGTCCAGTCCCGGTTGTCGACCAACTGCCCCCGCTCAGCGTCGGTCAGATCGACGACTCGACCCAGCTGCTCCTTGATCTTGGCGACGTTGTGGGAGAGCGTCTCCTCGTCGAGAAGGTTGCGCTCCTCGGACCGACCTCCAGGGTCACCGATCATGCCCGTGGCTCCGCCGGCGAGGGCGATCGCACGGTGACCGGCGTCCTGAAAGCGCCGCAGGACGACGAGACCGATCAGGTTGCCCACGTGCAGGCTGTCCGCTGTGGGGTCGCAGCCGTAGTAGATCCCGGTCGGGCCGTCTGCGACCTGAGCCCGGAGGAACTCCAGGTCGGTCGAGTCGTGGATCAGGTTGCGGGCTTCGAGGTCAGCGATCAGGTCGCCGTTCACAAGTGACATACAGGGCCGACGTTACTCTCGCCCCATGCGCAGCGACCCCACCGATTCCGAGACCGAGCTGCAGGAACTGGCCCGACGGTTTCGGGAGAACAGCGCCTCGGTGCACCCGCGCGCACCGCTGTACGCCGAACTCTCGAAGGGGATTGCTCTCGATCCCGAGTTGCACGGACTGCTGTTGCACGCTCCCCCGGACCAGCGACTGCCCGTCCTGCTGTTCGCCTGCACGCACGCGAGCCTGCTCCGCGACGCCGATCATGATCTCGCTGCCTGGTACCCGAACCTCACGCCGACGCCGCGCCCGCCCGACGACGCCGAGCTGATCGCGACGTTCAAGCAGTTCGTCATCGATCGCTCGACCGAGATCCACGAGATGCTCGCCGCTCGCAGCACCCAGACGAACGAGGTGGGTCGGTGCTCCATGCTGCTGGTCGGTTTCGGGCGTGTGGCCGCCGAAGTCGGGGCCATCGCACACCTCGACGTCGGGTGCAGCGGCGGCCTGACCCTCCTCAGCGACCGGTTCCGGTACCGCTACGAGCACGCCGATGGCACCGTCACGACGATCGGACCCGAGTCGACCGTCGAACTCAACAGCTCGGTGCGTGGCGAACTCGACCTCCCGGCGAGCCTGCCGGTCATTGCAGCTCGAGGCGGCGTCGACCTCTCCCCCATCGACGTGACCGACGATGCCGAGGCCCGTTGGCTCGAAGCCTGCGTGTGGCCGGACCAACCGGACCGGTTCCGTCGTCTCCGGGCCGCGATCGCCATTGCTCGAAACAACCCGCCCGAGCTGCGCTCCGGCGATGCCGTCACCACGGTGGCTGCAGCAGTCACATCGCTGGCCGACATCGCCCACCCGGTCGTCACGAACACCTGGGTGCTGAACTACCTCGACGGACCGGGCCGCACCGCCTACGTCGCCGCACTCGACGCGATCGGCGCCGAACGCGATCTGTCGTGGGTGTTTGCCGAATCACCGGCGCTGACACCCGGTTTGCCGTGGGACCTCGAACCCACCGACCCGCACCTGACGGTCACGACACTCGTCCGGTGGCGCAACGGGGAGCGCACGGTGGAACACCTGGCCACATCGCACCCCCACGGCTACTGGATCCACGCCCACTGACCCGAACTCAACCGGGGTCGAGCGCGTCGCGGGCTGCGTTGAGGTCCTGGAAGAGAATCGCATTCATCGAACCGTCGTAGGCGTTCTCCGGATCGGCGCGTACTGCTCGGTCGAGGGCGTACGCATCGTCGCCGACGAGTATTCGCCACCGCTCTGCGAGCACATCCCTCAAGATCGCCGCCGAGGCCTCCGCAGCCGTCATCGGCGCGTTGTCATGGAACATCTGGTCGGCGATGACCGCCAGTTCACGTTCCTCGGCAGTCAACTGTCGAGCGCCGAAATTGATCGAGTTCTGCACGATCGAGGTGCCGATGTGGCCAGGCATGACGACCGAGACCAACACGTGTGGAGCATTGACGGCCATGTCGGTCATCAACGCTTCGGTGAAGCCCTTCACGGCGAACTTCGCCGCCGAGTAGGCGGTGTGCGGCCGGTCGGGGCCGATCGACGCCCAGAACCCGTTCACACTCGAGGTGTTCACGATGTGCCCCTCGTCAGCCGCGATCAGTGCATCGAGGAAGGCGAGAACGCCCCATCGCACACCGTGGAAACAGACGTCGAAGCACCGATCCCAGCTCTCACGAGTGTCGGTCACGATGCTGCCGCCGCCCGACAGGCCGGCGTTGTTGAACAGCAGGTTGATGTGGTCGGTGTCGTGCACGGCGAGCACCTCGTCGCGAAAGACCAGCATGGCGGCTTCGTCGCTGACGTCGCAGGTGTGGGCGGAGATCCGGATGTCAGAAGCTGGAGCAGCAGCGCGGGCGAGCGTTGCGGTCTCCTGCATCCGGTCCTCGGAGATGTCACACATCGCGACATGGGCACCGGCGGCGGCGAGCTGGACGACCAGTTCACGGCCCATTCCCGTGCCTCCCCCGGTGACGACGGCGATCTTGCCTGCAAAGCTCTTCACGTCGCCGAACGTAGCTGCGCCGGCCGTGCCGTCAGGAACCAGACGGGGGTGGCGGCCGGAGCACGCTCAACGCGTCCCGCAGAATCAGGCCGGTGAGCTCTCGTGCGTCTGCGATGTGATCGGGGCAGAACCAGCCTTGGTTCGGGCGGTGACCCACGAACCCGGAGCTCTCCGCACGGCGGTCGAAGCGTCGAGTCTCGTCATCCACGGCGAACGACAGCAGTGCATCGGGACCGGGGTCGAATCGAGCGTTGCACAGCTCACAGATCGGGGGTCTCACGACGTCACGGTCTCCATCGGAGCCTGCTGCACGACAGGGCCGAATGTGGCCCAGAGCGCTTCGACGGCTTGCTTGGACGTCGGGCGGTGCAGTCGGAGTTGGGTGCACCCCGCGCCGGAACGGCCGCTGGCGACAATTCTCAGCCGATCGGTGTCGGTTCTCATGTCGAGGTTCACCGACACGTGGTCGATGTCGTCCTCGTTCCGGAACGATTCGACCGTCGACAACGCCAATCGAACACGGCGATCAGTCGTGGCGGCGGCCGAGCGTGCGAGCAGCGAGAACGAGCCGTCGTGCGCGTCGCTGTCGATGCGGGTCGTCGTCGTCTCGAGGGCCGGGACAGCACCGAGGCCGAACTGCTCGAAGCAACGCTCGACATACAGCCCGAAGAGCTCTCGGATCGACGCAGCCGTCGTCGGCTGGATGACCCAATCGACCACCGCCCGTCCGGTGCCACCGCCGTTCGGCGTGCCTCTGCCGAGGTCCACACCTTCGAGGTCGGCGTCGGGGGCCACCTCCACCGGCGGTCGGGCTCGGAGTGCTGCGATGAGCTCGGTGAGTACGGCACCCAACATCGAGTCGAGACCATGAGTGATACGCACGTGCGCCTGGTCGAGATCGACGTCGTCGCGCGCGAGCCGCCGCCGAAGCGAGGTGCAGACGAGGACTTCGCACACCGTCACGCCCCCTCGTTGAGCCAGCACACGTTCGTGACGACCGCGTTCCTCGGTGCCCGCAAGATGGCGCCCACTGATCAGGAACAGCGTCAGATCACCGCTGCGATACCTGGCGATCGACGTGTGCAGATCGAGTCCGGCGGTGACGACCGACTCGTCGACCGGGTCGCCGCCCGCCACGTCGATGCCCTCGACTGCCCAGACATCGGGGACGCCGAGCGCCGTGGCGATGCGTGGCACGAAGTCGGCGAGCATGGCGCTGACGCCTGCCGCAGGCCGCGCTGCGAGGTCGTATCGGTGCGTCGCTGCCGTCGCTTCGAAGGCCTCGTCGGGCAACGGCCGTGTCGTCACGGTGACACGATACGCGAACGCCGGCCGATGGCCGGGACACGGAAACGCCACGGTGTGTCAACACCTTTGGAGATGCCGATGCGCGGCCCCGTCAACGGCTGCTTCGGCGGCGCGCACCCATCGTCGACGATCGAGATCTCTGCGTCGTCGTGGCTGCCACCGTCGACGAGGTCGACGGCATCGTGTCGAAGCCCGATACCCAAGGCTCGCGTCAGCTTGCCCGGCCCGTCGGTGAGCGATCGCTCCGCGACGCTGCCCCGACGCATTCGGATCGCCTCGATGCCGTCGAGCGGTTCGACCGCCCTGATCAGCACGGCTTGCCCGCTGCCGACGTTACCCGTGACGACGTTGGCACAGTGATGGATGCCGTAGCTGAGGTAGACGTACAGGTGCCCGGCGGGCCCGAACATCACGCCGTTCCGTCGTGTCTGGCCATTGAAGGTGTGGCTCGCCGGATCGTCGGGCATGTACGCCTCGACTTCGATGATGCGCCCGCTGGTCCGTGTCACGGGAGAACCAGCACCAGCACCAGCACCGTCGGCGACCGTGGTGATCAGCAGTTTGTTCAGCAGCTCCGACGCCACCACCGGCGCGTCACGTTCGAACCAACTCCGTTCGAGCATCATCCGAAGCTGGCGAGGCCACGGATCTGCTTGAGTTCCGTGGTCAGCATCTCGCGATACGACGCGACCTGTTCGTCTCGTGCCGCCGGTCCGGCGCCACCACGGGATGTCCGCATCATGACGCCCACACCCGGGGCGACAAGCGCTGCTGCTTCATCGCCGAGCAACGGGTCGGCGGCGACCAGGTCGGCGAGCGCTCCCTTGCCCGCCAGGCACGCCTGGACGTGAGCACCGACGACGGCGTGAGCTTCGCGGAACGGCATGCCGCCGCGCACCAGGAACTCGGCGAGGTCCGTCGCTGCCATCGTCTCTTCGTCGGCGGCAGCGGCCATCACGTCGGTGTTGAACGTGGCGGTCGCGATCATGCCGGTCAAGGCGGCGACGGCGAGCGTGACCTGTTCGACCGAGTCGAACAGCGGCTCCTTGTCCTCCTGCAGGTCACGGTTGTACGCCATCGGCAGACCCTTCAGCGTCGCCAACAACCCGGTGAGATTGCCGATCAGTCGACCACTCTTGCCGCGGGCCAGTTCTGCGATGTCCGGGTTCTTCTTCTGCGGCAGCATCGACGATCCGGTCGCGTAGCCGTCATCGAGCCGGGCGAAGCCGAACTCACCCGACGTCCACAGCACCCATTCCTCTCCGATTCGCGAGAGGTGGATGCCGATCAATGCGAGGTCGAACACCGCTTCGGCAACGAAGTCCCGGTCGCTGACCGCATCGAGGCTGTTGTCGAACGCCTTGCTGAATCCGAGATCGGTGGCGTTGCCTGCCGGGTCGATCGGCAGCGAACTGCCGGCGAGCGCTCCGGCACCCAGTGGTGACACGTCGAGGCGTCGGAGGGTGTCGATGAGGCGACTGACGTCGCGGCCGAGGGCCCACCCGTGAGCCATCAGGTGATGCGAGAGGAGAACCGGCTGCGCGCGTTGCAGATGGGTGTAACCCGGTAGGTACGCGTCGCCGGCCTCGAGCGCCTGTTCGAGCAGTGCTTCCTGCATCTCGACGAGGCGGATCGCGACATCCTTCAATTCCCGTTTGCACCACAGGCGCAGTGCGGTGGCGACTTGATCGTTGCGGCTCCGGGCGGTGTGCAGCTTGCCGCCGGCCGGCCCGGCGATCTCGGTGACACGGCGCTCGATGGCGGTGTGGATGTCCTCGTCGCTGTCGAGGAACGTGAAGCCCTCTCCGGCCATCTCGTCGGCGACCTGGTCGAGGGCGCTCAGGATGTCGTCGCGTTCGTCCTCGGTCAGCAGGCCGACGCGGGCGAGACCGCGGACATGACCCTTCGAGCCGACGATGTCATCACGCCACATTCGCTGGTCGTAGGGCAGGCTGACCGTGTACGCGAGCAACGATTCCGACGGGCCGCCGGTGAAGCGGCCGTGCCAGAGTGTCTTGGCCTTGGCGGGGAGGTGCGCGTCACGCGCGAATTCATGTTCGTCGTCGAGATCCATGGGCGTCTTTCTGAGATGGGGGTGATCCGGCGACTCAGTCGAGTCCGGCGTAGTCCTTGAGTTCGAGCCAGAGGTCGGTGCCGTCGGGCTTCGACGAGATGCACATGAGCGTGTCGTCGCCGGCAACGGTGCCGAGGAGGCCATCGACGCGACTGCGATCGAGCGCTGATGCGACGACGTGAGCGCACCCCGGTGGGGTGCGGAGCACGACGATGTTTCCGGAGACGGCCACTTCGGCAACCCACTCCCCCATGACGCGGCGGAGCTGGTCGACGGGGGCGATGCGGTCGGGCGCGAATTCGGGGATGGCGTACACGGTATTGCCTCCAGGGACTCTGACCTTGACGGCGCCGATGTCGTCGAGGTCGCGCGACACGGTGGCCTGGGTGGCGTCGATGCCCTCACGAGCGAGCAGTTCGATCAGCTCGGGTTGGCTGGTGACCTGATGATCGCCGACGAGGCGGATGATCAGGGTCTGACGTTGCACCTTGGTGGTCATGCTCTCACTCCCGACAGCCGAACTCCGAGCAGGAAGGCAACGGCACCGCGCGCTGCGTGCATCCGGTTGTGTCCCTGCTGGAAGACGACCGATCGAGGCCCGTCGATGACTGCTGCGGTCACTTCGAACCCCCGGTAGGCGGGCAAGCAGTGCATGAAGATCGCCTCCGGCCCGGCGGCCTCCATCATGTCGTCATCGACGGTGAACCCTTCGAATTTCTGACGTTTGGCTTCCTTGTCGGCCTCTTCGCCCATCGAGATCCAGGTGTCGGTGTGGACGGCGTCGGCTCCGACGACCATCTCGATCGGGCGGCTGCCCTGCTCGACCGACGCGGCACCGAGGAGCAGAATGCGTTCGATCTCGACGTTGCTCGCCTCGAAACCCTGTGGGCAGGCGAGACGGACGTGCATCCCGAGGCGTGCGGAGATCTCGGCCAGAGAGCGGGCGACGTTGTTGTAGTCGCCGACGTAGGCGACGGTCTTGCCGTCGAGGTCGCCGAGGCGTTGGCGCATCGTGAGTCCGTCGGCAAAGGCCTGCAGCGGGTGTGAATGATCGCTCAGCATGTTGACGACCGGGACCGTGGCGACCGAGGCGAGGCGGGCCACGGTGTCGTGGTCGAACACTCGTGCCGCGATGAGGGAGTGGAAGCCCTCCATGATTCGGGCGACGTCCTCGACCGGTTCGCGAGTGTCGAAGCCGACTTCCTCGCCGCGAGTGAACACCGGATGGCCACCGAGCTGTACCACCGCCATCTCCATCGAGTGACGGGTACGCGCTGAGGGCTTTTCGAAGATCAGCGATGCGCCTTGCCCATCGAGTGGTCGTCGCAGATCGTCGATCGGCAACTCGGCGAGGTCGAGCATCGTCGTGATCTCGGCGGCTGAGAAGTCAGCGACGTCGAGCAGGTGTCGGGCGGGGCCGGCGGTCGGGGACATCAGGATCGGGCCTCATTGCGTTGTTTGACCAGTGCGGCACCGATCAGAGCCACCGCCTCGTCGACCTCGGCTGCGCTGATGTTCAGCGGCGGGATGAGGCGGATGGTGGAGGGGTTCACGGCGTTTACGATGAGTCCGGCGTCGAGCAGGTCGCCGTATGCGACCCGTGCGTCGAGTCCATCGGCAAGTGCGACGCCGAGCATGAGTCCGTGACCGCGGACGCCCTCCACGCCGTCGAGTTCGAGCAGTGCAGCGGTGAGCTTCGCTCCGGTCGCCGTCGCCAGCGCCGGTGCGTCGATCCTGACCATCTCGTCGATGGTCGCGTTCACCGCAGCGGTGGCGATGGCGGTACCCGAGTAGGTGCTGCCGTGATCGCCTGGTTGGAACACCGCAGCGACATCCGCTCGGGCCCAGCAGGCGCCGACCGGCATGCCGTTGCCCATGGCCTTCGCAAGGGTGACGACGTCGGGGCTGACGCCGGCGTGTTCGAAACCGAACCAGCGTCCGGTGCGGGCGAACCCGGTCTGGATCTCGTCGACCATCATCAGCGCGCCCGTCTCGTCGCAGAGCTCCCGGATGCCCTGCAGGTACTCCGTCGTGGCCGGGTTCACGCCACCCTCGCCCTGCACTGCTTCGATGAGCACCGCAGCAACGGAGCCGTCGACTGCGGCGCGCATGGCCTCGAGGTCACCCCATGCGACATGCTTGAACCCGTCGGGCATCGGGAAGAACGGTTCGTGCTTCTCGGGCTGGCCGGTTGCTGCGAGCGAGGCGAGTGTGCGTCCGTGGAAGCTGCCGAGTGCGCTCACCACCGTGTGGCGGCCGCGGCCGCCGTGTTTCCGAGCGAGCTTCAGCGCGCATTCGTTGGACTCGGCACCGGAGTTGGTGAAGAAGAGTTGGCCGTCGTGTCCGGTCGCGTCCTTGAGCAGCCCGTTGATCTTGATTGCCGCCTCGGTGGCAACCGGATTGGCGAAGAAGTTCGAGACGTGCAGGAGTTGGTCGGCTTGGGCGCAGATCGCTGCCGACACTGCCGGGTGGCTGTGGCCGAGCGAGGTGACGGCGATACCGGCGAGGAAGTCGAGGTAGCGCTTGCCGTTGCTGTCCCACAGCTCGGTGCCGCTCCCCTTCTCGAACATGATCGCCGGCGGGCCGAAGACCGGCATGAACGGGCACGGATTGCCCGCCGGGACGGGTTGGGTGTCGAATGCGTGGCTCATTGGGTGCTTTCCTGTTCGATCCGTTGTTCGATCCGTTGTTCGATCATGGTGCCGATGCCGTCGTCGGTGAAGAGTTCGAGCAGCAAGACGTGGGCGACGCGCCCGTCGAGGATGTGGCCCCCGTTGACGCCGTTGCGGACGGCATGCGTGCAGCTTGCGATCTTCGGGATCATGCCTCCGGCGATGATGCCGTCGTCGACGAGCGCATCGAGTTCGTCGGCCGATGTCCGTCGGATCAGCGTCGAGGCGTCGTCAACGTCGCGGCGCAGGCCCTCGATGTCGGTGAGGTAAATCAGCTTTTCAGCACCGAGTGCTTCAGCGATCGCTCCGGCGGCGGTGTCGGCGTTGATGTTGTACGCCTGGCCGGTCTCGTCGCTGCCGATGGTGGCGATGACTGGGATGAACTCGTCGTCGAGGAGTCCGTTGACGACCTCGGGGTTGATCTGGGTGACGTCGCCGACGAAGCCGAGCTCCGGGTCTCGCGCGGCCGCTCGGATGAGGCCGCCGTCGACCCCGCTCACCCCGACGGCGTAGTTGCCGTGGACGTTGATCGCTGCGACGAGCTGCGGGTTGACCTGGCCTTTCAGCACCATGCGGGCGATGTCGACCGTCTCGGCGTCGGTGACGCGGAGTCCGTTGATGAACTCGGTCGTCTTGCCGAGGCGTTTCATCAATGCCGAGATCTGGGGCCCGCCGCCGTGGACGACGACGGGACGCATGCCGACGAGCCGCATCAGGACGATGTCCTCGGCGAACAACGTGAGCGGGTCATGACCTTCGGTGCCGGCAAGGGCATTGCCGCCGTACTTCACCACGATGGTCTTGCCGGCGAAGCGCCGAATGTAGGGCAACGCCTCGACGAGCGTCGAGGCCCTCAGCCCGGCGTTGTCCAAGAGTCCGGCCTTCAGCGTGTCGTTCATGGAGCGACTCCGACGTTCGTCAGCCCGGCGGTCTCGTCGAGACCGAGTGCGACGTTCGCAGCCTGCACCGCAGCGCCCGACGCTCCCTTGGTGAGGTTGTCGATCGCGCACATGGCCAGCACGGTCCCGGTTCGCTCGTCGAAGCAAGCGGACACGTGTGCGCCGTTCGATCCGAGTACCGACTTGGTCTGGGGCGGTGCATCGATCACTGCGACGAACGGTTCGTCGGCGTAGAACGACCGAAGTGCGTCCTGCACCGCATCGGCGGAGGCGGCGCTGGTGGCCGGGCCGGTGCATGTTGCGAGAATGCCGCGGTTCATCGGGACGTGGTGCGGCGTGAACAGGACCTGTGCACCGACTTCCTGCTCGATCTCGGGAGTGTGGCGGTGCTGGAGCAGCCCGTAGGCACGAGCGTTCGAATCGATGCTGGTGAACATGTTCACCTCGGTCGCAGCGCGGCCGGCACCGGTGATCCCGGTGAGGGAGTTCACTGCGATCCCGGTCGTCTCCATCAGTCCGGCGTCGACGAGCGGCTTGAGTGCCAGCACGGCTGCGGTCACGTGGCAGCCAGGCGTCGCGATCAGTTCAGCACCCTGGAGCGCCTCTCGGTGAAACTCGGGGAGGCCATACACGGCGTTCGCGAGCATCTCGGGCTGGGTGTGTTCGAAGCCGTAGAACTCGGGATACTGCGAAGTGTCGGTGAGGCGGTACGCAGCCGACAGATCGACGACGCAGCCCACGCGCCCGGCGAGCTGCGGTGCGAGTTCCATGGATGCCTCATGGGGCAACCCGAGCACGGCCAGGTCGAGGCCGTCCACCGTGTCGGGGTCGAAGGATTCGAAGACGAGATCCGGGTATCCGAGTTCCAGCGATGGGTACAGGTCTGCAGCCCGTCGCCCTGCCATCGAGTCCCCGGTGGCGAGGCGGATCTCGAAGTTCGGGTGGTTCGCTGCGAGGCGCAGCAGTTCGGCCCCGGTGAACCCGGATGCGCCGATGATGCCGACCGTGATCTTCCTCATTGGATGATCATACATCCTCGTGCATGGTCATGCACGGACCGTCGACAGCCGCCGACGGGTCGGCTCAACCCAACGACGTCTCGGGAGTCTCGTAGATGACGCGGACGTTCTCGACGCCGAGGGCCTCGATCAGCCCCGTCAACATCGCCGTCGTGTTCTCCTGCGCTCGGTCGAGCAGCTCGGTCTCCACGGCGGCGGCGGCGATCTTGTCCTCGGCTTCTTTGATCAGCTCGATCTCGGCAGTCGGGTTGTCGTTGAACAGTCCGCCGATCCGGTCGAGGACACCGCGGTCGCGATTCATCACTCCGCTGTTATCCAGATCGATGCGGGGATCGCCGATCTTCGGGGCGGGCAGGATCACCGTGGCGGAGTTCGACTCTTCGTCGAAGATCACCGAATCCTCCCCCATCGTGCTGAAGTCGACGGTCGCATCGACCGATCCGACCGCCACGAATTGGACGCGGTCACCGGCAACGAACGACGGCACCCACCGGACGTCGGTCTCCTTGTCGATGATCACCTCGAACTCGGCCTCCGCGGCGCGGAACTCGCTGAGATCCTTGATCTCGTTGAGGATCAGCGGTGGCGAATAGTCCTTGGTCTCCTGCGTGAACGGCACGCCGAGGTTGAACAGGTTCCCGGCGAGCAGACCACCGACGAGCAGCAGCGCGGCGACGAGCAGACCACCGAAGACGAGCGTGCGGGTGACGCTGCGATTCTTGCGAGACATGGGTCTTTCCTTTCGACCTGGTGGGGTCGTCACTGTTGGGACGTGCTGATCAACCGGAACGTCGCGTCGGAACTTCCCCCAGGATGCCAGGTTCTGCGGTTTCACCCTCTTGGGTGATGCCCGGGAACTTCTCGGGTGCGACTTGGGTTCCGGAGCAGGCAGACTGGGTCCGTGTATGGAATGGCGCCGCCGACGAAGGGTCGACTTCTCCTCGCCACGCCGCCCCTGATCGACCCGCACTTCGACCGCACCGTCATCTATGTCCTGGAGCATCACGAGGACGGCGCCGTCGGCGTCGTGTTGAACCGTCCGAGCGAGGAGGCCCTCGACGAGCCCTTGGACCGATGGATCGACCTCCAGTCCGCTCCTTCATCGGTCTTCGAAGGTGGCCCCGTCGAGGACAATGCACTGATCGCGCTGGCCGTCACGAAGAAGCTCGACGTCGACGACGAGTCGCTGACACCGATCATCGGGGAGATCGCGTCTGCCGATCTGACCGCTGATCCGGCGATCGTCGCTGCCGCAGTGCACGAGGTCCGGGTATTCCGCGGCTATGCCGGTTGGGGCCCGGGGCAACTCGACGGCGAGATCGACGAGGGCGCCTGGCTCGTTCTCGACGCGCAGACCGCTGATGTGTTCAGCAATGCTCCGGACGAACTGTGGCGCGACGTACTGCGACGCCAGCCCGGGCGCCTGGCATGGCTCGCGAACGCACCCGACGACCTCAGCTCGAATTGACGGACAGGGCGTCGATGGCGTCCTGGGCTCGCTCGACAGGCACCAGAATGTGATCGTGGTGGTATCCAGCCAGCACGTTGCACGGAATGCCGACCTCACCGAGCGTCGCGGCGAAGGCGGCCGTCAGGCCGACGGCTTCGAGGCTCGACTGCACGGTCAGTGACAGCCACGCCATCTCGAGCTCGACGGTCAGGCCGGCTCGCTCGGCAGCTTCGACGGGCAGGACCAGCGTGGTCAGTTCGCCCTCTTTGACCATCCCGTGCGCTGCGGCCAGCAATCCTGGTGTCGGGATCTTGACCGCCACGATGGCGAAGACACCGGGGCGCCGCTCGACACGCAGCGTTGCGAGCATCTTGTCGAGGTCGGTCTCTCCCGGTGCGGCCATCGACTCAGCCTCGCAGCTCGGCACCCAACTTGGTCGTCGCGGCCTCGACCGAACGCCGGACATCAGCGATGTCACTGTCGGTCAGGTTGCGATCCATTGCTTGCAATCGCAGGCGATACGCCAGTGAACGACTGGCCGCACCCTGCACACTGGCCACCCCTGAGCCGCGATAGACGTCGAAGAGTGCGACGTCGACGAGCAGCTTGCCCGCACCCTGACGGATGGCCTTGTCGACCTTCTCGGCGGGAATCGTGTCGGGGACGGCAAAGGCCAGGTCGAGGTCGCTCGACGGATGCCGGCTCGTCGGCTTCCACTGTGTCGGCTTCGGGAGGCGACCCAAGATCTGGTCGAGGTCGACTTCGAGGATGGCCACTCGTTCGGTGACGTCGAAGGCTGCGAGCACGTCTGGTGCGACCTCGCCGACGGCGCCGAGCGGGTCCTTGCCGGCCTGGAGGGTGGCGGTACGGGTCGGGTGGAGTCCGCCGGGAACTCGGCTCTGGTCGATACGGGCACCGGCACCGAGCGCTTGACTCAGTTCACGCCACACCGCCATCGCCGCGGGTGCTTCAGCGCTGGCGAGCACGACTGTCAACGCTTCGTACTCGGCGGGGAGTTCACCGTCGCTCGGCGGATAGACGTGACCGATCTCGAAGAGACGGACACCCGAACGGCGATGGGACTCGTTGAAGGCGATTGCCTCGAGGAGGCCGGGACGCAGGGAGGTGCGCAGCACGCTCTCCTCGGTGACGAGCGGGTTCGTGATCGAGATCGCCTCCGCAGCGAGACCCGCTTTCGCCAGGGTGCCCGGCGCGAGGAACGGGTTCGGCATCGCTTCGGAGATACCGAGTCCGAGCAAGATGTCGCGTACGAGCCGGCGGCGTCGTTGATGCGGTGTCAGACCGCCGTGGACCGTCGACTTCGGGACGGTCTTGCCCAGCTTGTCATAGCCATGGTGGCGTGCGACCTCTTCGATCACATCGACCTCACCGGTCGAGTCGAGACGCCAGGTCGGCAACACCACGCTGCGGGTGTCACCTGTTCCGGACACGGTGTAACCGATCGGGTCGAGCAGCGGCGGCAGGTCGTCAGCGACGAAGTCGGTGCCGAGGAGCCGGTTCACGGCGTCGATGCGGACGTCGACCGAGCGATCAGCTGCGGGCAGGAAGTCGCTCTTGGCATCTGCAGCTCCGGCGTGCACGACGAGGTCGGGGCAGGTCTCGGACAGCAGTTCGGCGAAGCGGAGCACCGCATCAGGCATGCCGTGCGGATCAACGCCGCGTTCGAAACGCTGCGAGGCCTCGGAGCGCAGGTTGGTGCGGGTGACGGTCTGGCCGATGCCGACGAGGCTGAACCAGGCCATCTCGAGCGCAACGGTCGTCGTGGTGTCGCTGATCTCGGAGTCCAGGCCACCCATGATCCCGCCGACGCCGATCGGGGTGTCGTCGGCGTCGCAGATGAAGAGGTCGTCGGCCGTGAAGGCTCGCGTCTCGCCGTCGAGCGTGATGAGTTGCTCGCCGTCGCCTGCGAGACGGATACGGAATCCGCCGCCGCCGAGGGTGTCGAGGTCGTAGGCGTGGTTCGGCTGGTTCAGCTCGAGCATCACGTAGTTGCTCACGTCCACGACGTTGCTGATCGGGCGCATGCCGGCGGCGGTGAGGCGGTTCGCCATCCAGTCGGGCGACGGCTTCACCTCCACCCCGGAGATCACCGTGGAGGTGAAGCGTGCACAGCGGTCCCCGTCGACGATCTCGACGGGTGTGGTCCGGGAGTCACTGCTGACCTCGAAATTCGGAACGGGAGGCCGGAACTCGACGCCGAGTTTGGCAGCGAGGTCACGGGCGATGCCGACGTAGCCCCAACAGTCGGGACGATTGCGGGTGACGTCGGCATCGATCAGCACGTCGAGGCTGAGCCCCAGTGCTTCGCCGTACGGCAGACCGAGTGGCGTGTCGGGGTCGAGCAGGCGGATACCGGATGCATCGTCGCCCAGACCGAGTTCGGTCGCGCTGCAGAGCATGCCTTCGGAGTCGATGCCCAGGATGCCGCGTCGTTCGATGGTCATGCCGTTGGGCATGGTCGTGCCGAGTGTGGCGAGCGGAACGATGTCGCCCTCGGCAATGTTGTCGGCGCCGCACCAGACGTGGAGTTCGTCACCGGAGCCGCCGTCTTCACTGGTGGTGACGTAGACCCGCTGAACCTTGGCTGCGTCGGGGTGTGCTTCGAGGCGGTTGATCTTCGCCGTGACGACGCCGTCGACGGTCTGGCCGATGACGTCGACGGACTCGACTTCGAGGCCGAGCGACGTGATTGCGTCGGCGACGCGAGCAACCGCATCGGCGTCGGTCGGGTCGGCGAAGTCGCCGTACTCGTTGAGCCAGGAAAGGAGAATCTTCATGGTGACTGCTGCGCTTCTCTAGAACTGTTCGATGAATCGGATGTCGTCGGCGAACATTTCGCGGATGTCGGCGACGCCGTGGCGCATGATGGCCATGCGGTCGATGCCGAAGCCGAAGGCGAAGCCGCTCCACTCTTCGGGGTCGAGCCCGCCGGCGCGCAGGACGTTCGGGTGGACCATGCCGGACCCGCCCAGTTCGATCCAGCTGCCGTCAGGCCGCTGGATGTCGAACTCCGCTGACGGCTCGGTGAACGGGAAGTAGCTGGGACGCAGCCGCGAGTTGAAGCCGGGGCCGAAGTACGCCTTGGTGAAGGCGTCGATCGTGCCGGCCAGGTCGGCCATCGTGATGTTGCGGTCGATGACGAGGCCTTCGATCTGGTGAAACACTGGCATGTGCGTGGCGTCGGGGGTGTCGCGTCGGAACACACGACCAGGAGCGATGATGTAGATCGGCGGCTCCTGCTCGAGCATCGTGCGGATCTGCACCGGCGACGTGTGCGTACGGAGCACCGTGGTGCCGGCCGCACCGTCCGGCGGGACGTGGTCGACGAACAGCGTGTCCCACTCCCCCCGTGCCGGGTGACCGATCGGCATGTTGAGCGCTTCGAAGTTGTGCCAGTCGGTCTCGACCTCGGGGCCTTCGGCAACTCGGAAGCCGAGCCCGACGAAGACGTCTTCGAGGCGTTCCCAGGCCTGAGTGGCGAGGTGTGCGTGACCACGAGTCGGTGCACCGACGAACTCGGTGAGGTCGAGGCGTTCCGACTCGACCCGCGCCGCCATCGCTGCAGTGGACAGCGTCGCTCGTTGCTCGTCGAGTGCCTGGTCGACAGCGGTCATGGCGTCGTTGACGGCCGCACCGGCAGCCTTCTTCTCGTCGATCGATTCGAGGCTGCCGAGCTGCTTCTTGAGCGCTGCGAGTTCGCCCTTCTTGCCGGCGTACCGGGTGGTGAGGGCGACGATCTCGCCGATGGTGGTCGCCGCGCTGATGTGGGCGAGGGCTGCGTCTCGCGCAGCAGTGATGTCAGTGATCACAGGGGCAGGTGTCCAATCAGTGTCGTCTCAGGGTGGTCGGTGGGTGTGGCGTACGGGTCCCCGGATGCGGAGAAACGTGGGCAGGAGCGATTGAGCGCTGGGCACGTCCCCGGTCACCCGGGGAACAGAAATCGCTGCGACTGCAGTTTCACGAGGTGCAGGTTAGCCCGCACGCTCGGCGAATCGCAGCCGGTTGCCGTCGGGGTCTGCCACTTCGAAGTCACGGGCCCACGGCATCGAATCGACCTTCGCTCCCGTGATTGCGGCGAGCGGGTCGACCGCTTCGACCCAGATGTACAGCAGCCCGGGCGTCGTGATGTCGCCGGCGTGCTCGGACAGGTGGATCTCGGCATCCTCACGCTTGATGCCGACGTAGGCGGGGAGGTGCGGCTCGAACCGGTGCTCGAAGTCGAGCACGAACCCGTACTGGGAGTACCACTCGACCGCTGCGGCCGCATCCTTCGTCGGCAGGATCGGCACCACGCTGGTCGTCATCAACCGAACACTAGGTCCTGCTCGACACACAGTCGCTGACCTGACGCAGCCCGCGCCATCGGCGAGGATGTGGGCGATGGGTGATGGACGAGAGTCGCAGGTGCGCAGGTTCATGGCCGGATTCGCTGCTGCGCTGTTCTCGATCGCATTTGCAGCGCTCGTCTCATCTCAGCTGGCGCTGATGTCGGTCCTCGACGCCGACCGTGCCGGACGTGCCGCTGCCCAGATCGCCGAGTCCCGCTTCACCGCAGACCTCATCGACCAGACCGTCGTCCGAGCGGTCGGTCCGGTTGCCGGCGACGCACTGGCACAGCAGGCAGCGGCGATCGCGAGTAGCGACCCGAACGTGATCAACGTCGTCAAGACGTCGCTCATCGATGCTCACGGTCAAATCGTGGACCGGAACCCGCCGGCTCAGATCGTCGACGGCAACACCGCCGTCGGTTCAGCGATCGTGACCTCCTTCGTCGACACCGCCGCAGCGAACGGCGTCGATGTCGCCTCGTTCGGGCTCGATCCTGCTGTGCTCGCCGGCCGAGTCGAGGCACCGCGGGTCGTGCCCACGGATCTTCCACGCCTGGGCCTTCACGACATCGCCGAGAACACGCGGAGCATCTCATTGGCCGCTGCCGTGATCTTCGCGTTCGCCGCCCTGCTGATTCACCCGCGCCCGGGGCGATCGCTGCGCGGACTCGGGGTGAGGACCCTGATCGTCACCGGAACGTGGCTCGTTGTCCTGCTGGTCACCGGATGGTTGATCGGACTGAGTTCGAACACGCTGTTCGGAGAGATGATTCAAGCGGTGTGGTCGAATGCCGTCGTTTCCATGCTGTTCCTGGTCGGCGCCGGAGTCGCCGTCGGCGCCAGCATGTTGTTCGCAGGCATCTCGATGGAAGGATTCAGCCGAGCAGCACGTGATCAGCGATAGTCGATACTCGTCGGAAATGGTGCGGTCAGGCGCGCTGTCGCGCCGCTTCGAAGACCAGCACGGTCGTTGCCATCGCGACGTTCAGCGATTCGCTCCGGCCCCGGTGCGGAATGGTCACCCACTCCGCGATGGGCCCGGTCACGTCATCCCATTCATCCGGCAGGCCGGCAGCCTCGTTGCCCATGACGATCGCTACTCGCCCGGTGAGGTCGATGTCGGTGTGCGGATGGACCGTGCGACCGTCTGAATCGTGGCTACTCGATCCGATCAGGCGGAGTCCTGCCGTCTTCAACTCGTCCAACTCGGCAACGACCACCGGCAGGTTGAACAACGCACCAGCAGAAGCACGCACCACCTTCGGGTTGTACGGGTCGACGCCGCCTGGCGTGATCACGACGAGATCGGAACCCGCCGCTTCCGCCGAGCGCAGGATCGTGCCGAGGTTGCCCGGGTCGCTGACCCGGTCAAGTGCGACGACGAACGACGCTGCGAGCAGTCGCTCGTGGACGTCGCCGATCTCCGGCATGGCGACGATCGCGATCGGCGGCTGCGGAGCGTTCGTCGATGCGACCCGCTCCAGAACACCTGGCTTGAGCTCGTAGACCGAACCACCGCCGTCGACGGCAGCGTCGCTGTCCTCGGGGACGAACTGCGCCTCGACGCGCCACCCGGCGCGGACGGCCTCGGCGAGGAGCACCGGGCCCTCGACGACGAAGCGGCCTTCGTCGTAACGCGAACTGCGGCGCCCCAGGAGGCGCCGCAGTTCTTGAACTCGTGAGTTCTTGTAGTCAAGAGATGTCATGCATCTCCGTTCTAGTTGATCAGAGCGCTGCTTTCGCAGCCTCGACGAGCTTCTTGAACGCTGCCGGCTCGGTCACAGCGAGATCAGCGAGGATCTTGCGGTCGACTTCGATGCCTGCGGCATTCATCCCGGCAATGAACCGGCTGTAGCTCATGTCGTGCTGACGCGTTCCTGCGTTGATCCGCTGGATCCACAGGCGACGCATCTCGCCCTTGCGGGCACGACGGTCACGGAAGGCATAGTTGCCCGACCGCATGACCTGCTCGTTGGCCGCCCGGAACGAACGGCTCTTGTTGCCGTAGTAGCCCTTGGCCTGCTTCAGTACCTTTTTGTGCCGCTTCTTGCTTGCGACGCCACGTTTCACTCGTGCCATGGTTCTCTACTTTCTCTCAGCGCTCAGCGAGGAGGCGCTTGATCTTGCGGGCATCGCCCTTGTGGACATCGGCATCGCGGTCGAGGCGGTGCTTGCGCGAAGACGACTTGCCCTCGAACTTGTGCTGGTTGTTCTGCTGCTCGTGGCGCAGTTTGCCGGTGCCGGTCTTCTTGAACCGCTTTGCTGCGGTCTTCGATGTCTTCATCTTGGGCATCGAATGCTCCTTATTCCTGAGTCTCTTCCGAGTCTCCTGTGTCGTCCGACTCGACGGTGGCCGTGTCGGATGCTTCGGCCTCAGCGGGTGTCTCCACTGCTTCGGCTTCTGCTGGTGCTGGTGCTGCGGCTTCTGGTGTTTCGACCTCAGGTGTTTCGACCTCAGGTGCCGCAGCAGGTGTCTTGTCCGATTCGGCGGCCGCATCTGCTTCGGCGGCTGCCTCTTTTTCGGCTTCGAGTGCTTCTTTGCGCATGGTTTCTTGCGCTTGCTTGTCGGGTGACAGCACCATGGTCATGCTGCGCCCTTCAAAGCGAGCCTGGGTGTCGACCTTGGCGGCCGGTCCCACAGCTTCGAGCACTTTGTCGAGGATCTTCGAGCCGAGTTCCGGGTGGGCCATCTCACGCCCACGGAACTGCAGCGTGATCTTGACCTTGTGGCCTTCGTCGATGAAGCGGATGACGTTGCGCGTCTTGGTGTCGAAGTCGCCCGTACCGATTTTCGGCCGGTACTTGACTTCTTTCACCGTGACGTTGGTCGACTTCTTCCGAGCTTCCTTGGCCTTCTGACCTTCCTCGTATTTGAACTTTCCGTAGTCCATGATCCGGCACACGGGAGGATTCGCACCAGGTGCGACCTCCACGAGGTCCAGATCGAAGCCACGGGCCATTCTCAGCGCCTCGGGGACCGCCTTGATTCCGAGTTGGTCACCCGTGGGCCCGATGAGTCGGACCTCGCGTGATCGGATGCGGTCGTTGATGCGATGTTGATCGCCGCGTTGTTCGTTTCGAGGTGCTATGAGACTGCTCTCCTGTGCAAATGGGACTCCCCATGTTCGATTGTGATGGCGCTCAACGCGAAATGTCACGGAGCGGCCAACACGAATCACGGCAACCCGTCTGACGACAGGTGCCATGCACGTGGCTGGTCTCAGCCGAGACCTGGACGCACGGTCGAAGTTCCGAATTGCTGGGTGTCGCTGGAACTTCAGTGGTGGCCAGGTGGGAGTTTCCCCCACTTCGCCTCAATTGTTGGTGGGTAGGGTACCGCACGTGACCGACGAACGCGCTCCCACCCCAGATTCCGACCCTTCGGACCCTTCTGACAACTCCGACTTCTCCGACATCAACGCCAACCTGCAGGACGGCCTGGCCGGCTTCGCCAACTCAGATGACGACTCCGAGCTGGAACTCGACCAAGAGACGATGGACGCCATGGAAGAGGCCCAGCGAGCAATGGAGGACGCTCGCTCGCGCCTCGCAGATGTTCCCGCCGAGGTCGTCGTGACCAACCACGTCATGGGGCTCTACGAACTGGCTGCCATCCACCTGTCGGCCGCTCCCCCGGACCTCGAGCAGTCGGCGCTCGCGATCGATGCCGTTGCCTGCCTGGTCGACGGACTCGGCGACCGCCTGGGCGAGGAAGCCGCCACGATGCGTGACGCGCTCAACAACATCCGTCTTGCCTTCGTCCAGATCAAGGGCACCGCCGCTCCGACCCAAGACTGAAGCGGCCGACCGGTGCCTGGATCACCCGGCCATTGCGGCAGATGACGTCTTCCTCGGCGAGGATCGCGGCCTGCTCGACCGGGTCACTGGAGCGCAGCTGACCGGTCGAGTTGACGACGCGCCACCACGGGATCTCGACGTCGGTGTGTCCGACGATGCGCCCGACCAGGCGCGACATCTTGGGATATCCGGCGACGTCGGCGACGTCGCCGTAGGTCGTGACTTCCCCCTCGGCGAGCGAGACGAGGACATCGATGATCCGGCGCTCGCGTTCGTCAGCAGCGTCCGGACCGGTACTCACCCCGTGAGCGCTCGGATGTTGGCGGCTTCGTAGCGGCCCAGCTTGGCCAGCAGATCGAAGGACACCTCGACACCGACATCGATCGTGCGCGACCCGTCGGCGATCTCGATCACATGGAAGGCGTGCGTCGTGCCGTCAGACCGGGTGACGGTGCCGAGACCGACTGCCGCGTCGAACTCACTCACGACACCGACGAGCGTGCCGGCGGCCTTGTGGCTGCGATCGAGTTCGGCCATCAGCATCGACTCCGTCGGGTCACGGAACGATCTTGGAGATCGGCATCTCGAGCAGGTCGGTCGCTCCGGCCTCGCGCAGTGCCGGGATCACGAGGTTCACGGTCCGCTTCTCGACCACCGATTCAACGGCGTACCCGCCACCGGACAACGGGGACACCGTTGGAGACTTCATCGACGGCAGGACCGCCAGCACGGCGTCACGGTGGTCGTCGTCGACATTGAGCTTCAGCAGCACCTTGCCGCGGGCGTCGAGGACGCCGTTGAGGAGTGTCATGACCTGCTCCATCGCCTTGCGCTTCTCCGCGTCGGCGTAGGCGGTCGGGTTGGCGACGACTTCGGTGTAGCTCGTCAAGATGGTGTCGATGACCTTCAGACCGGCCGCACGCAGCGCCCGGCCCGTTTCGGTGATCTCGACGACGCAATCGGCGATGTCAGGGATCTTGGCCTCGGTGGCGCCGTAGGACAGGCGGATGTTCGCTTCGACGCCCTGGGCTTCGAAGTACCGACGGGTCGACTCGAGGTATTCGGTCTGGACGCGAACGCCGTTCGGCAGGTCCTTGACCGACTCCGCCGTCGAGTCCCCAGCGACGGCGACGACCATCCGGATCGGCTTCGAGGTGTTCTTGGAGTACTTCAACTCGCCGAGGCTCTGGACGACGCTGCCGGTCTCTTCGACCCAGTCACGGCCGGTGATACCGATGTCGAACAGGCCCTCGGCGACGTACGTCGGGATCTCCTGAGGGCGCAGGATCCGGACCGATGCGATGCGGGGATCGTCGATCGTTGCCTGGTAGTCGACATTGGACGAGCGGTTCACGGGGAGGTCGGCCGCTGCGAACAGTTCGAGCGTTGCCTTTTCGAGTGAACCCTTGGGGAGAACGACATTGAGCACGCCGTGAGGGTACCGAGTTACCGTCGCTCCCGACCCCGGAGTAACGCAGCGCAGTGTGCGAGCCCAGCCCGAGTGGAGTTCTAGTGAGAGTTGTCGGCGTCGTGCAGCAGACGCAGAGCGTGCGGCAGGACGTCGATGATGGCACCGAGCTGTTCGACGCATCCCTTGGGGCTGCCCGGCGTGTTGACGATGATCGAGTCACCGCGGATACCGGCGAGGCCTCGTGAGAGTCGGCCGAGCGGGTTGCAGAGGCGCATTGCTTCAGCCAGTCCCGGGGCTTCGCGCTCGATGACGGCACGAGTGCCTTCGGGCGTCTGGTCGCGTGGGGCGAAGCCGGTGCCCCCGGTCGACACGATGAGTCCGGCGAACCCGTTCGTCATCTCCGTCAGGATTGCGGCGACGTTGCCGGTGCCATCAGCGGTGACGCGCTGCTCGACGACGTCGAACCCTGCAGCTTCGAGTTGCTCGACGAGTGCAGCGCCGCTCTTGTCTTCACGTGTCCCGTGGACGACGCCATCGCTGCACGTCAGCACCTTCGCGAACTGCTTGTCACTCATACGCTCTCACTCATACGGTTCGACGGTACCGAATGACGACCATGCCATCGGTGTCTGCGTCGTGGGGCAGCACCCGCCAACCGGTCCCGAAACGGGTCCAGGTACCGACGAACGGTGCGGTGTCATCGATCTCGAACCCGTCGGGCGTCGGATGGTCGATGGATTCCTCCGCCGTGACGGTGCACACGCTGTAGACGAGGCGTCCACCGATCTTGACCAGCGGTGCGGCCGCCGCGAGCAACTCGCGCTGGAGCGCAGCGAGTTCGGTGATGTCGGATGCTTCGATCCGCCAGCGGGCATCGGGTCGACGGCGGAGTGCGCCGAGACCCGAACACGGGGCATCGAGCAGCACGGCGTCGAACGCTCCCGGCTGGAACGGAGGTGCCGTGCCGTCAGCGGTGACCACGGGGACGTCCAGGCCGAGCCGCAGCACGTTCTCACGGACGAGTTCAGCCCGCCGGTGCCGCATGTCGGCAGCAATCACGGTGGCTCCGTCGTGGGCGACCGCTGTCGCCTTGCCTCCGGGTGCGGCGCAGATGTCGAGCACGAGTTCGCCGGGCTGCGCGTCGACGGCGGCCGCGACCCACTGGGACGAGGCGTCCTGCACATAGCCGTCGGAACGGGTGGTGACCGTCGGAGCGACGTTCATTCGTTCCATCGCGGGCACGGCGTCGTCGCCCATCTCGGCGGCGAGTCGATCGAACAGCCAGTTCGGATAGCTGAGTCGCGAGGCCTCCGACGGCCACGTCATCGATTCGACCGGGCTGTCGGCGACCCGGCGCAGCACCGCGTTGACGAATCCTCGTGTCTTGCCGGGAGCGAGTTCGACGGTCTCACTGACGGCCGCGTGAGCCGGCACACCCGCATAGGCGAGCTGATAGGCGCCGAGGCGGAGAATCGATCGTGTCTCGTCGTCGGGCGGCTGGTTGACGAATCGATCGACGATTGCGTCGCAGGCTCGCCGCATCCGAGTCGAGCCGTAGACGAGTTCGGTGGCGAACCGGCGGTCCTGATCGGTGAGATTCGATGCCGTGAGTGTCGGGCCGAGCACGAGGTTCGCGTAGGCACCGTCGTGTTCGATTCGTTGCAGGACATCGAGGGCGAGCTGGCGGGCCGACGTGTGACCGGTGGGAAGATCATCGTTGCCGAGCCGACCCGACGAGCTGCGCTGCTCCTCGGTCGTGGAACGTCGCGCTTCGGGGTCGGTGCGCCCCTTGTTGTTCCAGTCATTGTTCTGCAACGCGGCACGGCGTTGCTTGCGGTTCAACGGTTTCGTGTCGTCGGCTGCCGGCCCGGTCGGGGCGTCCCAGTCGCTCATCGGTTCACGTCCAGGGCGCCGAACAGTTCGTCGGCGGCGGGTTGGGCGCCGTTACGCCAGGCAGCAAAGTCCATGGGGCCCTTCCCCTCGGGCTGCACCGACGTGGGTACCAGCACACCATCGACGAGGTCGGCGGCGTGGATCTTGAGTCGCTTGTCGCGGAACGTCGTCCATGCGCCACCGACTCGAATCAGGCGGTCGATCTGCTCGACCTGCTGCTCCCAATCGATCTCGAACTCCTCCTTGGTGAACTTCGCGGCGTACACCGAGTCGCCGATCTGCGTCGCGGCACTGTCGATCCAGACCTCGACGGGCTCCGACAGTGTCTCGATGAGCAGGTCGCACGCCACTCCGACCAGCTCGGTTCGCAGCTCGGCTGCCGTGGTCCTCGGGCCGATCGGCACGACGGTCTCGGCGTAGATGCCGCCGGTGTCGAGACCTTCTTCGAGGCGCATGATGTCGACGCCGGTGAGGCCGTCGCCGGCCAACAGGGCTCGTTCCACGGGTGCAGCGCCACGCCAGCGGGGCAGGAGCGAGAAATGGGCGTTCACCATCGGGATCGCATCGAGAATGTGTGGCTTGATCATCCGCCCGTAGGCGACGACCACGCCGAGAACGGCACCGTCGTCGACGGCGTTCAGCACATCATCGGGATCGTGGGAGACCGGCAGGCCGAGCTCGACGGCGGCTGCCTTCACGGGACTCGGCGACAGTGCGCCGCCCCTCCCCCGCTTCTTGTCGGCACGGGTGACCACGAGCAGGATCTCGTGGCCAGCTTCGTGGAGAGCGCGCAGCGGTGGAACCGCCATCTCCGGTGTGCCCAGATAGACGAGCTTCATCGGCGAACCTGAATCGTGACGCGGATCAGGACAGGCCCAGGCGCTTGCGCAGCGGTTGACGCTCGGTCACGCCGGCGGCTGCCTGCTCTTCGATGCGGCGGTATTCACGCATGGCTTCCTTGCGCTGATCGCCTTCGAGGCGGTCGAACATCAACACGCCGTTCAAGTGGTCGATCTCGTGTTGGAACATGCGGGCTTCGAGTTCGTCCGCTTCGATCTCGATGATCTCGCCGTCGAGGCTGACGCCCCGGACGAGGACCTGCTTCGGGCGGAGCATCTCGACGTACAGGCCGGGAATCGAGAGGCACCCCTCGTCGTAGACCCATTCGCCGTCGGATTCGATGATCTCGGGGTTGACGATGGCGAGGGGATCCTCGCCGAAGTCCCAGACGACCACCTGCTTCTGTACGCCGACCTGCGGTGCTGCGAGGGCGAGCCCGTTGCCGGAGTCGACGAGGGTGTCGAACATCTCGCTGACGAGTCGGATGACCTTGCCATCCACGTTCTCGACCGCCGCTGCCTGGGTCTTCAGCACGGGATCGCCGTATGTCCTGATCTTGTACGACATTCCTGCCAGGCTACGACGCGTGAACCAGGTTGACGACGCCCACTACTTCGACGACGACCCCACCGTGCCGTCGGACCCCGTCGTCATCGACGTCATGTTGCCCGACACCGCATTCGTCCTGGAGACCGATCGTGGTGTCTTCAGCCGCGGCCACGTCGACACCGGGACCAGCATGCTGCTGCGTTCGGCGCTCCCGCTCGCATCGACCGGCGACCTCCTCGATCTCGGCGCCGGTGCCGGTCCGATCGCGTTGACCATGGCACGGCGTTCCCCCGGTGCAACGGTGTGGGCCGTCGACGTGAACAGCCGAGCGCTCGAGCTGTGCACTCGGAACGCCGAGCGTAACGGCATCACGAACATCCGAGCGGTACGTCCGGACGACGTGCCACCGGCGATCCGCTTCGCGTCGATCTGGTCGAACCCTCCGGTGCGCATCGGCAAGCCGGCGATGCGGGCGCTGCTGCTGGAGTGGCTCGCTCGGCTCGATGACGGCGGCACTGCGGCCCTCGTCGTCCAGAAGCACCTCGGCGCGGATTCGCTGCAGCGGTGGTTGAAGTTCGAGGGTCACCCGACTGAACGCATTGCATCGAAGGCCGGCTTCCGTCTGCTGTCGGTAGCAGCGCATCCACCCGATTGACCGCGTGCGTCCCTCAGAGGCGGAGCACTCGAGACGTGCCGGGCGAGGTGGGAACTCGACTGAGACGGTTGCGGTGCGGACGACGCAGACCCGCCCCCGGTCACGTTTGGTCGACCGAACGTGACCGGGCCGTCACCAACCGTCAACCAACCCTGTCCGCGGACGTGCTTGGCAACCCCACGTGAACTCATGGTCACCAACCGTCACCAACCGTCACCGGCCGAGTACGCCGAGAGCGGTCGGCGGTGAGTGACGTGCCCCTGAAATGAGCACCGGCACATCGAGACGATGTCTGAGGCGGAATCGCGATGCGAGCCACTGTTCGTAGCTCGCCGCGCTGTGCCAGCGGCTGATCTGACCACTCCCGGGAGACTGGCACCGTGCTCGAAGATACGGCCCTGCCTCGGACGACGATGCAGCGATCTGGTCGTGAGCCCGACGAATCGCAGCATCGCGATCGTGACCCATCTCGAACCGCGGTCGTGGCTCGTCATGAGCACCATCCTCGCGAATTCCAAGACCGAGGGCTGCTCGGGGCACTCGCGGCACCAGGCATGTATCGCATCGTCGCGCGGGTTCATGCAGTGGAGGTCCGGCCCGACGCGGCATTGCCTCGCATCGCCATCCACCACACGACGACGACAACGCCCCGCATTGCAGTCCACTCGATCGCCGGCACGCGTGGCCGCTACGCGGAATCTTCGTCTGGTGTTCAAGGTCCGGTTTCGGTTGGATGGCGGGCGGCTACCGGTGGGTTGTTGAAGCGGGTTCGCTGGGAGAGTTTGCGGGGTGGAGGTGGCCGTCCTCGAGGTTGAGTCGGCGGACCCTGTCGGGGAGTTGATCAAGGGTGTGGGTGACGATGAGCGTGGCGGTGCCGCGTTGGTCGGCTTGGTCGAGGAGGAGCTTCATCAGCTGGTTACCTCGTTCGGAATCCAGTGCTGCGGTTGGCTCGTCTGCGAGGAGCAGTTCGGGTTGGTTCATGAGGGCGCGGGCGACGCCGACACGTTGGCGCTCGCCGCCGGAGAGTTGGGCGGGTCGGGCGTCGAGGCGGTGTTCGAGTCCGACTTCGCACAGCAGTTCTCGTGCTCTGGTGCGGTGCTCGGCGTCGAGTTTGCCGTTGATGTGGGCGACGAGTTCGAGTTGTTCGGTGGCGGTGAGCGCGGGGAACAGGTTCGATGCCTGGTAGATGATTCCGATGTGATCTCGTCGGATCGTGGTGGCGTCGTTGTTCGACAGTCCGGTGGCCGGTTTGCCGGCGATCGTGACGTCGCCGGTGTCTGGGGTGAGCAGGAGCCCGGCGATGGCGAGGAGCGTCGATTTGCCTGATCCTGATTGACCGGCGACGGCGACGGTTTCGCCGGGGGCGATGTCGAGGTCGACGTTGTCGAGGATGGTGCGGGTGTCGTCGCCGTCGGGGTAGGCGAGCGAGACGTTGTGGAGGTGCAGGGTCATGGTTCTTCGTTCAGGTGTCGGTCTTGAGGGCGATGATTGGTTCGACGTTGACGATGCGCCGGAGTGCGACGATGCTGCCGAGGAGGCCGAGCACGATCAGGCTGGCGGCGCTGGTCAACACTGCGGATGCTTCGAGTCGGAACGGGATGGCCCCGCCGAAGAGTTGGCCGACGCCGGTTCCCACGAGCGATCCGAGTGCTGTCGCGACGACGAGGATGATTGCGAGTTGCCCGACTGCGTCACGGATGACGTAGGAGTTGGACGCTCCGATCGATTTGAGGAGCCCGATCTGCTGGGTGCGTTGCACGGTCCAGATCACGAAGAACGCGCCGACCACGAGCGATGAGATGGCGAGCAGGAACACGCGAATGAGTGTCATGGTCTGGGTTTCACCGCTGTAGCCGGGTGAGCCCTCGTATGCGGCTTGCTTCGACATCGTGTCGGTGCCGGCGGCGGCGTCGAAAGCTGCGAAGTCCGAGGTGTCGTCGGTGTTGATGGCGATTGCGGAGAAGCGTCCTCTTGCGTTGTCGCCGTATTGCAGTTGCTGCCAGGTGACGAGCGAGGAGAACGCGATGTCGACGTGGCCGTAGGAGCCGGTGAACGTGAAGCCGAGGACCGGCAGGACTTCGTCCACACCGACGATGGTCAACTCGTCGCCGACCTTGATCCCTTCGGCTTCGAAGCTCTCACTCAGCACGATCCCCGCAGGCCCGGCGAGTGCTTCACGGGCTTGATCGTCAGGGGCCAGGAAGCTGTCGGCCGGCACTCCGAACAGTGCGATGTCGATGGTGCCCGACGTGTCGGTGCGGGCGTTGAGGAAGGTGACACCGAGCGGCGACACCTCGACGCCGGACTCGCTCCACGGGGCGAGGTTCGCGTCATTCAGCGTGGACCGGCTGAACACCGCGTCGGCGCCGTCTTGGAACGCGATGTCGGTCATCGGGAGTCGACGAACCCCGGAGATGCCGTCATCGACCAGGCCAACGGCGAGTCCTGACAGCAGTGTGGCCATCAGCGCGATCAGGCCGACGACTGCGGCGACGAGTCCGAAGCGGGCTCGTCCGACGACCAGTTCTCGTAGTGCGAGGAACATTGTGGTGGCCTCCGGCCGGGTCGATTGTCGGCGGTCGCCGAACGGGTTCAAGTGTGTTCGGCTGCCTTGCTCGGTCCACTCGGTGGATGGGATGACCGGCATCATCCGAACGGATGAGTCACGGTGCGTCGATCGGGTGAGCGAGCCGCCGTCGGGGCGTCAGTACGCTCGATCCGGTGAAGAGTCCGGCGCCGCTCTCAGCGAACAGAGGCTGGTTCGAACGCGGTGTCGACGTCTTCTTCGTTGCCGTCACCGTCGTCTCGGCGTCACGAAACGCCGACTGGCAGACCCTGATCGCCGCGATCACCCTGCTCGCGCTCTACGTTGCCCGGATCCCGATCAGGCGGCGTGGACGGTCCGAGATCATCTGGCTGCCCGTGCTCACCGTTGCCTGGTTGACCGCAGTGCTGGTCGTGACGGTCGACTTCGTGTGGGTGTCGGTCCCGTTGATGTTCCTGTACCTGTTGACGTTGCCTCTGCGCCCCGCTGTCGGTGTTGTCGCGGCGATCACGGCAGTGGTCATCGCGGCCGAAGCCGTCGACGACGGCCTCCTCGCCGCCGAGATCGTCGGACCGATCCTCGGTGCCGGGTTCGCGATCGTCGCCAGCGTCGGCTACCGCCGCCTCGCCATCGAGTTCGACCACACCCAACGAGCACTCGCCGATCTCGAGGCCACCCGGGACGACCTCGCGCTCAGTCAACACGAGCGCGGGATGCTCGACGAACGTCAGCGAATGGCGCGCGAGGTCCACGACACCATCGCTCAAGACCTTGCTGGAATCTTGTTGATTGCCAGGTCGCCCGACACGACGAACTCCAGGTCACGAATCGAAGACCTCGCGACAACAGCACTGCGCGAAGCGCGTCGAATCGTCGACGCGCTCGGACCTGTCGAACTCGTGTCTACACCGCTGCCCGCAGCACTCGCGCAACTCGCCGCGAACGACCCGCAACGTCAGCCCGAGATCGTGTTCGAAGTCAGCGGTGAGCCCAGAGACCTCCCACAACCGCTCCAAGCCATGCTCCTGCGCGTCGCCCAAGGAGCGCTCGCGAACAGTCGCGAGCACTCGTGTGCGTCGACCGCGTACATCACGTTGAGCTACCTCGACGACGAAGTCGCCATCGACATCGTCGACGACGGACACGGATTCACACCCGGCGACCCGACGCAACAGTCCGCCGGGAGCTTCGGTCTCGCGGTGATGCGCGAACGAGCACAACAGGTCGGTGGAACACTCGTCGTCGAGTCCCGACCCGGCGCCGGCACCGCCATCCACGCAGCAGTACCGACCCCATGATCTCCGTACTCGTCGTCGACGACCACCCCCTGTTCCGAGCAGGTCTGTGCGACGCAATCAACACACAACCAGATCTCACCGTCGCCGCGGATGTCGACACCGCCGAGAGCGCAATCGACTACGCCACCCTCCACCACGTCGACGTCGTCCTGATGGACCTGCGCATGACCGGAATGGGCGGAGCAGCAGGCACCGCTGCAATCACAGCGCTCGACAATCCGCCAAGAGTCATCGTCTTCACGACGTTCTCGACCGACGCCGACATCACCGCCGCACTCGACGCCGGAGCGCGCGGCTACATCCTCAAAGACGCACTCCCCGACGACGTCTTCGAAGCAATCCGACGCGTCGCATCGGGTGGAGCCGTGCTCGCCCCCGTCATCGCTGACCGCGTCATCACACGCGACCGCGACACCGCCAACCACATACTCAGCACCCGCGAACTCGACGTACTCGAACTCCTCGCCCAGGGCCTGAGCAACCGTGCGATCGCCCAACATCTCCACCTCAGCGAAGCCACCATCAAGACACACCTCGCACACATCTACAAGAAACTCGACGTCGAGAACCGCACCGCAGCCGTCATCGCCGCCAACAGCGCAGGAATCCTCCGCCACCACGACCAACCGAACTGAACCCGGCCACACCAACAGCTCCCGAGATGTCGCGTTCGCCGCTGCAACCGGATCCCGAAACCGGAACATCCGCACCGCTCCACAGCGTGCCTGAGGGAGTTGCCAACCGCCGATGCAACCGATCCGAGAAGTCCACCCGAGTCGTAACGTCCATGCCGCTCGCCGACCAGACCACGCATACCCGGCCTCTTGTCATGATTGACGATGCGCACGGGCAGGTATCCCACAAACGTTCGGCGTCTTGCCTTGATCAGGAGCCGCTGAATGTCCGATCGGTGCACCTTGCACGTCTCCCGACTCGGCACTACATACGGGGCGGGTCGACCTCGATCCGAACTCGACTGCCCTTGGGTCGCTCCGTTGCGTTCAATGCCCGACCGAGCACCATCCAGTCGGCGGCTCGCACGACGTACCCCGTGGCGTCGTCGCCGCCGACCTGGATCCGTGCATCGAGTTGCTCGACGATCTCGGCGGAGCCTGACCCTGAAACCCGTGCAAGCGCCCCGAACGGCGGCAAGCCGAGCATCTCGCGACGCTCCCGCTCGACCCTGACCACTTCGTCGGGGTTGCCGGCGGCGGCTGCCTGGAGCACGACGTGGTCGGGCATGAAGGTCTGGACCAGCACCTCGGGTGCGAGTCGGCCAGCCCGGATGATGAGCGCCAAGGCCTGCTCCGCTGCCCGGAATCGAGGTGCGAGCATCTCGGAGTCGAACTCGAGGAACGCGACGACATCGGCCGTGGGCACGCGATACAACGCTGCTTCGGTGCCGACGTAGACGCCGGCCACTGCGGGCGCCTCGGTGTCGGCTCCCGTGATCTCGACGACACGACGCGCTGCTGCACCTTCGAGTTCCTCGCGCAGACGACTCACTCCCGGCCGAAGGTTCGCGAAGCTCGATGCCCCGCAGGCCTGGCAGACGGCCGGCCGTTCCATGTCACAGCGCCGGCACGCGAGAACATTGTCCGCAGTGAGCCCGACGGCAGCGTCGCACGTCTCACAACGGATCAGCGCTTCACACGATCGGCAGGCCAGGAGCCGCGCCCGCCCGGTGATGTTGCTGATGCAGACGACCGTGAGATCGGGGTCGCGGAGCCGGTCGATCAGCGTCGAGGTGACGAGCGACTTCTTCCAGGGCTCTTCGTCGGTCCGATCGACCACGGTGATCCGGGGCCACGCCGCACGTTCACGCGTGAACGGCGGGTGAACGACGTCGCCGTCACCCGCCGACGTGACGAGGGCCGTCAGCGTCGGTGCCGGCGAGATCAGCAGATGCGGGACACCGCTCCGTCGACACCGTTCGACGAGAACATCGCGGGCGTGCCATGTCGGTGCACGCTCTTCCTGCAGCGCTTCGTCGTGTTCGTCGACGACGACTGCCGATGCCATGTTCGGGCATGGCGCCCACGCTGCGGATCTCGGCCCGATCACCACGTCGACACCGCCCATCGCCGCGGCCCAATCATCGGGCATCAGGGCCACAGACGCTCCCGACTGCCGCAGTCGCTTCGCCAGCGACCGCGCATCACTGATGGTCGGCGTCACCACCAGCGTCGGGCCCAGCGCGATCACCGACCGCAGCGCGGGGAGCACGTCGCTGCGCGGTGGGAGGCGAAGCACGCCGCCTCCACGAGCAAGGAGATCGGTGGTCGCCGGAGACGCAGGCGACAACGCTGGTGCGGTCCGACGATTCGGCGGCAACGACGTGATCGCTCGAGCCGGCGACGCAGCGACGAGGAACGGTCGCGACCTTCGAGCTGCCCAGCGAATCGATGCCCAGTCGGCGAGTTCGAACAGTTCGGCAGCGGGGCCGTGTCCTGTCACCTTCGCGATCGGTTTCAGCGACGACGGGTCGACCGCTGCATCATCGATGTCGAGGATCTCACTGACCCATCCGCCGATTCGACGACCGTGCAGCTCGACCCGAACCAGAGTCCCGACCCGCACCGGTCCGAAGCGCGGCGGAACCTTGAGGTCGTCAGGAATCAGATAGTCGAAACTCTTGTCCAACCCGGTGACGTTGGGAAGCACACGAGCGACACGCCAGGTCACACTGTGCCTGGCACAGTGTGACCGGCCATCACGATAGACCGGCGTTCAGGCGCCGACAGCGGCCTTGAACTCGGCGAGGCGGCTGAGCTGCTCCCAGGGGAACTGCTCGCGGCCGAAGTGGCCGTAGGCGGCGGATTCCTTGTAGATCGGACGCTTGAGATCGAGGTCACGAACGATGGCGCCGGGGCGCAGGTCGAACGTCGACCGGACGGCTGCTTCGATCTGTGCCGGATCTTCCTTGGCGGTCCCGAAGGTCTCGACGAGAATGCTCATCGGCTGCGCCATCCCGATGGCATACGCCAACTGCACTTCGCAGCGATCTGCCGCACCGGAGGCGACCACGTGCTTCGCGACCCAGCGGCCGGCGTAGGCGGCGGAACGGTCGACCTTGGACGGGTCCTTGCCCGAGAAGGCGCCGCCGCCATGGCGACCCATGCCGCCGTAGGTGTCGACGATGATCTTGCGGCCGGTGAGGCCACAGTCGCCCTGGGGGCCACCGATGACGAAGTTGCCGGTCGGGTTGATGTAGACGTCGTACTCGTCGTCCGCGAACTGCTCGGGGATGACGGGCCGGATGACCTGATCGATCAGGTCCGGGCGGATCACGGTGTCGCGATCCACGCCTTCCTGGTGCTGCGTCGAGATGAGCACGGCCTTCAGGGCCACCGGGACACCGGCGTCGTTGTACTCGAAGGTGACCTGCGTCTTACCGTCGGGTCGGAGGTACGGGATCTGGCCGCTCTTGCGGACCTCGGCGAGGCGCTCGGCCAGGCGGTGCGCGGTGTTGATCGGCAGCGGCATGAGCACATCGGTCTCGTTGCAGGCGTACCCGAACATCATGCCCTGGTCTCCGGCGCCCTGCAGGTTGAGCTTGTCCTCACCCGCTGAGCCTCCACGCACCTCTTCGGACGTGTTGACGCCCTGGGCGATGTCGGAGCTCTGTTCGTCGAGGGTGACCATGACGCCGCAGGTGTGGCCGTCGAAGCCCTTGTGGGCGTCGTCGTACCCGATGGCGTTGATCGTCTCACGAGCGATCCGTTGGATGTCGACGTAGGCGTTGGTCGTGATCTCGCCCGCCACGATGCACAATCCGGTCGTCACCATGGTCTCGCAGGCGACGCGCGCCTCGGGATCCTCGGTGAGGATCGCATCGAGGACGGAGTCAGAGATCTGATCCGCCATCTTGTCGGGGTGACCTTCGGTCACGCTCTCGGAAGTGAAGGTGTAATTGGCCATGGTGATATCCGCTGTGTCCTGTCAGTGGTCGGAAAGGTGTGTGGTGATCAACGGGCGCTGCGTATGTCGACGACCGCGTCGATGACCGCCCGAGCGACATCTCGCTTGGAAGCGAGGTCGATCTCGACAGGCTCCGCGTCGGGTCGGAGCAGCGTAACCGCATTTGTGTCGTGAGCGAAGCCAACCCCTGGCGCACCGACGTCATTGGCGACGATAAGGTCGAGCCGTTTGCGCTCGAGCTTGCCCCGAGCGTTCTCGATGAGGTCGTCGGTCTCCGCTGCGAAGCCGACCAGGACCTGTCCGGGCCGCTTGCGCTCGCCGAGCCCCGCGAGGATGTCCGGTGTCGGCTCGAGGATGATCTGCGGAATGCCGTCGTGCTTCTTGATCTTGCCGGCTGCTGCTGACACCGGTCGGAAGTCGGCGACAGCAGCGGACATCACGATGACGTCGTGGGTTTCGGCGGCAGCGTGCATCGCCTGCTCCATCTCGGCCGCGGTCTCGACGGCGGTCACGGAGACACCGGCGGGCACGGGGAGTCCCACGGTGGACACGAGGGTGACGGTGGCGCCGCGTGACGCTGCCTCGGCAGCCACGGCATAGCCCTGCTTGCCGGAGCTGCGATTCGCGATGACCCGAACGGCGTCGATCGGCTCACGTGTCCCGCCGGCGGACACCACGACGCTGACACCCGTCAGATCGGCAGGACCGAGCAGACGTTCCGCTGCCGCGACGATGGTGCCCGGATCAGCGAGTCGGCCGGCACCGATGTCGCCGCCGGCCAGGCGCCCGGACTCGGGATCGACGATGTGCACACCGCGCTCGCGGAGGACCCGGATGTTGTCCACGACCGCCGGGTGTTCCCACATCTCGGTGTGCATCGCCGGACAGACGAGCACGGGTGCCCGAGTGGCGATCAACGTGTTCTGCAGCAGATCATGGCTGTAGCCCATGCGGTAGGCGGCAATCGCCTTCGCCGTGGCCGGTGCGACGATGATCAGGTCCGCGCCCTGGCCGACCTTGGTGTGCGGAATCGGCGTCGATGCATTGTGCCACAGCTCGGTCTGCACCGGCTCGGACGCCAAGGCCGAGAACGTGGTGGTTCCGACGAAGTGTTGTGCAGCGTCGGTCAGAATCGGCACGACGTGGGCGCCGGCGTCGACGAGGCGCCGCGTGATCTCGATGGCCTTGTAGGCAGCGATGCCCCCGGTGACGCCGAGAACGACACGCTTGCCAGCGAGCGGTGAAGCGGTCATGACGTCCGGAGACGTTCGACTCAGCTGTCGGTTTCGGCGGCAGCGTCGGCGGCGGCCTGTGCTGCGGCTTCGGGATCTTCGTCGATCTCGACCTCGGCAGCGGGCTCCGGAGCTTCGGTCCAGATGATCTTCTCGGCAGCGATCTCTTCGAACGCCATCGACAGCGGCTTGTGCGCCGTCGACGACACCTGCGGCGGAATCATGTGACCGAGCCCCTCGCCGAGTTGGTTGAAGTACGAGTTGATGTTGCGTGCCCGCCGTGCGGCCAGCGTGACCAGGGTGAACTTGGAATCGACCTTGTCGAGGAGGACCTCGATCGGAGGATCAATCATCGTGTCGTGATCAAGCGCCATAAGGGACCCAACCCTACCTGGTCAGTGCGGTCGTGCGGCGTCGATGATCCCGAGCATCTCGGTGATCGTGGCTTCGAGGTCGTCGTTGACGACGACGTGATCAGCGAGTTCGCGCCCGATCGGCTCTTCTTCTTCGGCCTTCTTCAGTCGTGCCAGCACCTTGTGATCGACATCGCCGCGACCGCGGAGTCTGCGCTCCTGTTCTTCGCGGCTCGGTGGCAGCACGAAGATCAGCATCACGTCGGGCCGCAGGCGCTTGACCTGCTGGGCTCCGTCGACCTCGATCTCGAGCACGATGTCCCGTCCGGCTGCCAGTCCTGAGTCCTCGTCGGGCACGGGCGTTCCGTAGTAGTTGCCGAGGAAGTTCGTCCATTCGAGGAACCCGCCCGATTCGATGTGGGACTCGAAGTCCTCGGCGGTGACGAACACGTACGCATCATCGGCTTCGCCGGGGCGCTGCTCGCGTGTCGTCCACGACCGACTCAGCCAGAGTCCAGGATCGCGCTTGACCGCGGCATCGACGATGGTCCCTTTGCCGACCCCGCCCGGGCCGGACACCACGATGATCACGAGACGTCCGGGGTGATCAAGAGACTCGAGAGATGTTCACGGCGTGTCAGCCGAGTTCGGCGAGCAGCGACTTGCGCTGCTGTGCACCGAGACCCTGGACGCGGCGGTTGTCGGCGATGCCGATGTCGGCCATCAGCCGGCGGGCCTTGACCTTGCCGACGCCTGGAAGCGACTCGAGCATCGAGACGACCTTCAGTTTGCCGACGTTGTTGTCATCGGAGTCGAGTGCTTCTTGCAACGACATCGAGCCCATCTTGAGTCGGGCTTTGATCTCGGCTCGAGCAGCGCGCGCCTCGGCCGCTTTGACGAGAGCTGCGGCTCGCTGCTCCGGAGTCAATTGTGGAGGTGTGGCCATGAATCTCAGACTAACGCGCTGAGATCGGCGATGCGGACGATCTTGCGCTTCTCGGCCCATTCGACCAGCTCAGACTGCACGTTGACGACCGCTCGTGGATCGGCGAACGTCGCCGTTCCGACCTGGACGGCCGACGCACCGGCCAGGAACATCTCGACGGCATCCCAACCTGACGCCACCCCGCCGACCCCGATGATCGCCAGGTCAGGGAGCGCTGCGTGCACATCGTGGACCGCTCGGACGGCGACGGGGTGGATCGCCCGTCCCGAGTAGCCGCCACCACCCGCGCCGAGCGTGGTGTCGAGCGTGTCAGGGTCATAGGCGAGACCGAGCAACGTGTTCGCACAGGTGACCGCTTCGGCACCGGCGTCCTGCACGGCTGCGGCGACTTCGATGATGCGGTCGGTGTTGGCGCTGAGTTTGGCCCAGCGGGGTCGGTTGCATCCCGCCGTCGCCGCCATCACTGCGGCCGACAGTTCGATGTCGTGCGCGAAGATCGCGCCGCGACCCTCCAGGTTCGGGCACGACAGGTTGACCTCGACCGCCACGACCTCGGCCGGTGCGTCCGCGAGCATGTCTGCGGCCAGCTGGTAGTCCTCCAGCGACCGCCCCCAGATGCTGCACACGACGGCAGCACCCGTGTCGATCAGCGGCGGCAGCACGTTGTTCAGCCAGTATTCGATGCCCGGCCCCTGCAGCCCGACGGCGTTCATCATGCCCTGGAGCGTCGGATGCACACGCGGCGCCGGGTTGCCTGCCCACTCGTACGGGGCGAGCGACTTCGTCACGATCGCTCCGATCGTCGACAGGTCGACGTACGGCGCCATCTCGATGCCGTAGCCGGCGGTGCCGGACGCCATCATGACCGGGGCGTCCAGCGTGACGGAGCCGATCGTGACCCGCGTGTCCATCAGCGGGTCGACTCGCGACGGGTCTCGATCAGGTGGTACTCCTGCAGCGACTTCACGTCACGCAGCACACCCTCCCGCTCGGCAAGCCCTTGTGCGGCAGCGAGTGCGGCATCGACGGTGGTGACGCAGGCGACGCCGTGCAGGCTCGCTGCCTTGCGGATGTGGGCGCCATCGGTGCGGCCGATCCGTCCACGTGGTGTGTTGACGACGAAGCTGATCTCGCCGGCAGCGATGAGATCGACCGCGGTCGTCCCTGCGTGATCCTGCACCTTGTCGAGCACTCTGTCGACGTGGACGTCGAAACGTTTGAGGTACTCAGCGGTGCCGACCGTTGCGACGATGCCGAGACCAAGCGCCTGCATCCGCTGCGCGACGACCAGGCCGGCCGGCTTGTCCGGGTCGGCCAGTGACAGGAACACGGTGCCGGATTCGGGCAGGATCGTGCCGGCGGCCAACTCGGCCTTGTAGAAGGCCTTGCCGAACGTGTCGGCGATCCCCATGACCTCGCCCGTCGAACGCATCTCGGGTCCGAGCGCCGGGTCCACCTGGGGGAAACGGTTGAACGGGAGGACCGCTTCCTTGACCGCGACGTACGGGGGCGGTCCCGCCGGACCCCCACCGGGACCGTGGTGACCACCGCCGACTGGCGGACGGAGCAGACCCTCGTCGCGCAGTTCCTCGAGCGTGGCGCCGAGCATGACTCGGGTGGCGACCTTGGCCAGCGGCACCCCGGTTGCCTTGGCGACGAACGGGACGGTTCTACTTGCGCGCGGGTTGGCCTCGATGACGTACACGGTGGTCCCGGCGACGGCGAACTGCACGTTGATCAGACCCTGCACGTCGAGTCGTTTGGCGATCGAACTGGCGTAGGCCTCGATGACGGCGACCACCCATGACGGCAGTGTCTGGGGCGGAATCGCACATGCCGAGTCACCGGAGTGCACGCCGGCCTCTTCGACGTGTTCCATCACGCCCCCGATCAACACCTCGCCCGTCCGATCGCGGATCGCGTCGACGTCGACCTCGGTCGCATCGGCCAGGAATCGGTCGATCAGCACGGGGCGCTCGGCGGAGAGTCCGCCTTCCTTGCCGAGGCTGCCGAAGCCGGCCAGCTCCTCCATCGCCGAGGTCAGGTGGTCACGGTCGTGCACGATCTGCATCGCCCGACCGCCGAGCACGTAGCTCGGCCGGACGAGGACCGGGAAACCGATCTCGTCGGTGATGGCGAGTGCCTCGTCGATGTCGATTGCCGTGCCACCGGGCGGTTGCGGGATCTGCAGTTCGTCACAGATCTTGTTCCAGCGTTTGCGGTCCTCTGCCGCGTCGATCGAGTCGGGAGAAGTTCCGGCAACGAGCTCGAGCGGGATCTCACCGGCGAGCTTGAGCGGGGTCTGGCCGCCGAGGGACACGATCACCTTGTACGGCTGCTCCGCGGCGATCACGTTGAGTACGTCTTCCCGGGTGAGGGGCTCGAAGTACAACCGGTCCGACGTGTCGTAGTCAGTCGACACGGTCTCGGGGTTGCAGTTGATCATGATCGTCTCGAACCCGGCGTCGCGCAGCGCGAACGAGGCGTGGACGCAGCAGTAGTCGAACTCGATGCCCTGGCCGATGCGGTTCGGCCCCGAGCCCAAGATGACGACCTTCTGGGCGTCCGAGCTGCGTACCTCGTTCTCGTCTTCGTACGTCGAGTAGTGGTAGGGCGTCTCGGCGTCGAACTCTGCGGCGCACGTGTCCACCGTCTTGTAGGTCGGGATGACGCCGGCAGCTTCTCGAGTCGAGCGCACCTCGTCCTCGGTCCGGCCGAACTGATGGCCGAGCTGCACGTCGGAGAATCCGAGTCGTTTGGCTCGCTTCCAGTCGCGAGCCGTCATTGCGTCGAAGCCGACGTCGGCGAGGTGGAGGCGTTCCTCGGTGATGATCGACATCTGGTCCAGGAACCATGGATCGATACCGGTTCGCTCGTTGACGACTTCGATCGAGATCCCCCGCCGCAAGGCCTCGCCGACGTGCAGGACACGGTCTGGTGTCGGGATGGCGGCCTGGGCGAGGAGCGATTCGTCGTCCGGGAACTCCGTGATCAGACGGTCTTCGGCCGGATCACAACCGAGTCCGCTGTAGCCGAGTTCCAGCGAACGGATTGCCTTCTGCAGGCTCTCCGGGAAGGTCCGACCGATGGCCATGACCTCGCCGACCGCCTGCATCTGGGTGCCGAGGATTCCGGACGCGCCCGGCAGCTTCTCGAAGGCCCACCGCGGGATCTTGGTGACGACGTAGTCGATGACGGGCTCGAAGGCAGCAGGAGTTGCGTAGCGCGTCTGACCCGTGCCGTCGGGGGTGAGTCCCCGGTTCAGTACGTCGGCGACTCCAGTCGCTTCGACGGCTGCGTCAGGAGTGGTGATGTCGTTCGGGATCTCGTCGAGCGTGTAGCCGACGGCGAGCTTGGCGGCGATCTTGGCGATCGGGAAGCCGGTCGCCTTCGAGGCGAGCGCCGACGAACGCGACACGCGCGGGTTCATCTCGATGACGACCTGACGGCCGTCGACCGGGTTGACCGCGAACTGGACGTTCGAGCCACCCGTTTCGACGCCGACGCGCCGGATGCAGGCGATCGCAGCGTCGCGCATCTGCTGGTACTCGACGTCGGTGAGGGTCTGGATCGGTGCCACGGTGATCGAGTCCCCAGTGTGCACGCCCATGGGATCGAAGTTCTCGATGCCGCAGATGATCACGCAGTTGTCGGCGCGGTCACGCATCACTTCGAGTTCGTATTCCTTCCAGCCGAGAATCGATTCCTCGATCAGGATCTCACCGATCGGGCTGGCCTCGATACCCGAAGCAGCCATCTGCTCGAACTGTTCCATCGTGGAGGCGATACCGGTCCCGCGTCCACCGAGGATGTATGCCGGGCGGATCATGATCGGCAGGCCGATCTCCTCGGCCGCTGTACGGGAGCGAACGACGGCGTCATCGAGCGATTCGCCCGCTGCCCGGCGAACCGACAGCGAACGGCACGATTCGAGACCGATCTCGGTCATCGCCACCTTGAAGTTCTCGCGGTCTTCGGCAGTGGCGATCGCTTCGGCATTCGCACCGATCATCTCGGGCTTGCCCGGCACGCCGATCAGGCCACGCTCGAAGAGCTCCATCGCGATGTTCAGGCCGGTCTGGCCGCCGAGGGTCGGCAGCACCGCGTCGGGCTGCTCCCGATCGATGATCGCCGACAGGACTTCCCACGTGAGCGGCTCGATGTAGGTGGCATCCGCGAAGTCGGGGTCGGTCATGATCGTCGCCGGGTTCGAGTTGGCGAGGATGACTCGGTACCCCTCTTCTTTCAGCACGCGGCACGCCTGGGTGCCCGAGTAGTCGAACTCGCACGCCTGACCGATCACGATTGGCCCGGAGCCGATGATGAGGATGGATTCGATGTCGTCACGACGGGGCATCAGAGATTCACCTTCGAGGGGGTTGCCTTGCTGTTGATCATGTCGGCGAACTGACCGAAGAGGTAGTTCGCGTCATGCGGGCCGGGGTTGGCCTCTGGATGGTGTTGCACGCTGAACGCCTGCTCACCGTTGACCTGGAGACCTTCACAGACGCCGTCGTTCAGATTGACGTGGGTCATCTCGCCGATGCCGCTGAGCGAGTCGGGGTCGACTGCAAAGTTGTGATTCTGGCTGGTGATCTCGACACGATCGGTGGCCAGGTTCTTGACCGGGTGGTTGCCGCCATGATGGCCGAACGGCAGCTTGACGGTGCTGGCCCCGATCGCGCTGCCGAGGAGCTGGTGTCCGAGGCAGATCCCGAAGATCGGAACCTGGCCGATCAGGCCCTTGATCGCCTCGATCGCGTACGGCGACATCGATGGGTCGCCGGGGCCGTTGCTCAGGAACACCCCGTCGGGGCTGTATGCCAAGATGTCGGCGGCCGTCGTGGACGCGGGCACGACCTGCACCCTTCCCAGCCGGGCGAGGCTGCGGCCGATGTTCGACTTCATGCCGAAGTCCATCGCAACGATGTTGGTGCGACTCTCGGGGTCGAGCGCCGGAATCACATAGGGCACGTGCGTCGTGACGGTGCTGACGAGGTCGATGCCGTCGGTACCGGGCTCGGCCTGGGCCGCAGTGAGGAGCTCGGCTTCGGGCGCCGCGCCGAATGCACCGGGCAGCGCACCGCTGTCGCGTACGAGTCGGGTGAGCCGACGCGTGTCGATGCCGGCGATGCCGGGCACGCCCTGCTGGAAGAGCATCGAACCGAGGTCGGATTGTGCTCGGAAGTTGCTGTGGCGGCGGGCCAGGTCGCGCACGACGATGCCCCGGCAGAACGTGCCGGCCGACTCGAAGTCGCTGGCGTTGATGCCGTAGTTGCCGATGTGGGGGGAGGTGAAGGTGATGATCTGACCGGCATAGCTGGGGTCGGTGATCACTTCCTGGTAGCCGCTCAGGACGGTGTTGAAGACCACCTCACCCGTCGCGATCGGGGCCGTCGTCGCAGTGGCTGCACCGATCAGTTCACCTTCGAAGACCGAGCCGTCGGACAGGACGAGTGCGCCCTCCCGTATCTTGGAGCTCGGAGGACTCGTGGGGTTCATCGTACTTCCCTTTGCATATTCATGCATTGTAGTGGATGATCATTCATTTCAGTGGCTGTCCGTCGAGGACGACAAGCTCGCCGTGCAGGATCGTGTGCTTGACCCGGCCCTGCAGCGGCACACCGACGAACGGCGTGTTGCGGCTCTTGCTGGCGAGCTGGGCGGGAACGACCTCCCACACCTCCGCCGGGTCGAAGATCGTCAGATTCGCCGGCTCCCCCGCGAGGATCGGCCGACCATGCCGGTCGTCGATGCCGGCGATCGCAGCGGGCTTCCACGACATGGCCGCGACGACGTCGAGGAGATCCATGTCCAGATGGGCGACCGCGACACCCAGCGCCGTCTCCAGGCCGAGCATGCCGGGAGGCGCCTGATCGAGCGGCAACTCCTTGGACGCAGCGACGTGCGGAGCGTGGTCGGTGGCAATCGCGTCGATCGTGCCGTCGCGCACGCCCTCACGTACTGCTTCGATGTCGACCATCGTGCGCAGCGGCGGAGTGACCTTGTACAGCGAGCTGTACGACGTGAGCAGTTCGTCGGTCAGGCTGAGGTGGTGCGGTGTGGCCTCGGCAGTAACGGGCAGGCCATCGGCCTTCGCTGCACGCACCAACGCCACGGACCCGGCCGTCGACAGGTGCAGGAAGTGTGCAGGCGCACCGGTCAGGCGAACCAGCTCGATGTCACGGTGGACCATCAGTTCCTCGGCGAGCGACGGCCAGCCCGGCAAGCCGAGATGGCTGCAGCACGACCCTTCGTGCATGACGGCGCCGGCGGTGAGCGACTCGACTTCGCAGTGCTGCGCCATCGTGACGCCGAGATCGGATGCGTACTCATACGCCCGACGCATGAGCTGCGGATCCTGGACGCCGTTGCCGTCGTCGGTGAACAGTTTGACGCCTGCAGCAGCGAGTTCGGCGAACGGCGTCAACTGCGTCCCGTTGCGACCGATGGTGATCGACCCGGCAGGGAACACGTCGCACAGTCCGGCTCGTTCTCCCTGTTGACGGACGAACTCGACGACGCCCACCGAGTCCTGTGTCGGATCGGTGTTCGGCATCGCAATGACGGCCGTGAATCCTCCGATGGCGGCACCGCGGCTGCCGGTCTCGATCGTCTCGGCTTCCTCGCGACCCGGTTCACGCAGGTGCACGTGCAGGTCGACGAAGCCCGGGCTCACGACGAGACCGGTCGCGTCGATGACCGTGTCGTCACCGTCGGCGCTGTCTTGCCGAGTGAGACCGTCGCCGACCTCGGCGATCACACCGTCGGTGATCCGGACATCGGCGACGCGGTCGCCGGTCTGATCGAGAAGTCGACCATTCGTGATCAAGATGCTCATTCTGGGCTCCGTGTTTCTGAGGGCGGTGTCTCTGAGGGCCGGGTCTCTGAGGGCCGGGTCTCTGAGGGCCGGGTCTCTGGTGCTGGCGTGAGTGGGTTCTCCGAGCCGCTGCCCAGCAGGTCGAAGAGGACTGCCATGCGGACGTTGATGCCGTTGGTGACCTGTTGGTTGATGACGTTGCCGGGCAGTTCGCTCGGGTCGACGGCCATTTCCACGCCGCGATTCATCGGACCGGGGTGCATGACGAGGACGTGCTGCCCGAGGCGGGCGGCACGCTCGGGCGTCAAGCCGAAGCGGGAGGTGTATTCCCGCAGGTTCGGCACGAGGGCTTCCTTCATCCGCTCCTTCTGCATCCGCAGGAGGTACAGGACGTCGATGTCGTCGATCACGTCGTCGAGGTTCGTCGCGACGCGTTCGTCGTGTGACGGTGGCAGCAGCGTGCGCGGCGAGACCCAGGTGACGTCGGCACCGAGCATCTTGAACGCCTCGGTCGTGCTGCGCGCGACGCGACTGTGCTTGATGTCGCCGACCATGGCGACGCGCAGACCATCGAACACTGCTGAGTCCGAGGTGGCGAGCCGGCCGAGTGCCGTGCGCACGGTGTACATGTCGAGCAATGCTTGCGTCGGGTGGGCATGCCACCCATCGCCGGCGTTGATCACGCTGGCGTTGGTCCACTCCCCCAGTTGCCACGGAGCGCCGCTCGAGCCGTGCCGGATGACGAAGGCGTCGACTCCCATCGCAGCGATGGTCTCGATCGTGTCCCGGAGGCTCTCGCCCTTGTTCAGGCTCGACTGACTCACTGCGAAGTTCATCGTGTCGGCTGACAACCGCTTGGCGGCGGTCTCGAAGCTGAGCCGGGTCCGGGTGGAGTCCTCGAAGAACACGTTGCAGACCGTCTTGCCGCGCAGTGCCGGGACCTTCGGATTCGGGCGACGGTTGACCTCGGCCATGTGGTCCGAGATGTCGAGCAGTCGCCGGAGGCCGGTCTCACCGAGTTCGGCGATCGAGAGCAGCGACCGGCTCATGAGCCGCCGTCCCGCGAGATCGTGACGCCGTCGGACGTGACGGTCACCTTCTCGTCAGCGCTCGTCGGCAGGTTCTTGCCGACGAAGTCCGGCCGGATGGGCAGTTCGCGGTGGCCGCGGTCGACGATCGCCGCGAGCTGTACTGCCCTGGGTCGTCCGTAGTCGCCGATCGCGTCGAGCGCGGCCCGGACCGTCCGGCCGGTGTACAGCACGTCGTCGACCAATACGACCGTGATCCCGTCGACGGTGAAGGTCAGGTCGCTGACCGAGCCGGGCGACACGGGGCGCAGCCCGATGTCGTCACGGTAGAGCGAGGCGTCGACCGATCCGATCACGATCGGTTGGGCAGCAGGGCCACCACGATCAGCAGCGGCATCGACCTCGATACGGGCGATCTCGGCGGCCAGCGCTTCGGCGACCCACACCCCGCCGGTCTGGATGCCGACGAGTGCGACGCCCGCAGTGCCGCGGTTGCGTTCGATGATCTCGTGTGCCATCCGAGTGATGGCTCGGCGCACGTCGTCGGGTCCGAGGACCTGCTTCCCTGTCGGTGAGGGAGTGTTCATGTTGTCCTTTCCGTGTGAGCCTCACTGGACCCACTTCACGGTTCGGAGGTGCAACGTAGCAGCCGAACCCGAACGGTCAAAACACACCGCTGTCATCTGGCCGTTTTCGTGGTTGTCGTCGTTGTTGTTCATGTCTGGTGGATCTCCGGCCGATGAAACGACATGGTGAACTCTTCCAGCCGGTCAACAGTGGACACTGGGGCGGTTGTCGTCTCGGCCGCCAGCACGGAGCTCCATCGGCTGCTTCCCCGCCTGACGAGAAAGGTCTTCACCGACCTGGCTGTCTGGATGACCGGCCTCGGTCTCGTCATGGGCATCGTGTTTCCCTTTTTCGTGATGGCGTTCGGGGTTCCGTCCGACTATGTGCTGTCGACGAAGTTCTTCTGCGCCACGATCGGTGCAGGTCTCGTCGTTGGTGCGACCAGTCAGTTCCTGTCTCGAGCCGTGGTCGGCTCACGTCTGCGATTCATGCGCTCGAAGATGTCCGAGGTCGAAGCCACGCTGCGCCATGCCTCAGCGGGCATCGACGAAGCGGCCTGCACACCGGAGAAATGCATGATCCCCGTCGACTCCGACGACGAACTCGGTGATGCAGCGGCTTCGTTCAACCGGCTCGTGGAGGCGCTCGCCGAGTCACAGCGCGACGCTCGGGTGGCCAGCAACTTCGCCACCACACTGGCCTCACACATCGAGTTGACCCCGCTCGTCGACGCCGCACTCCACGTGCTGCACGGCGCTGGCGAATACTCGGCATCGGCGCTCTGCATCTTGCGCGACGGCGAATTGATCACCGTTGCCTCGTCCGGTATCGCAGAGCCTGACTCGCTCGCTGACAGCGAGCTGGTCAAGCGTTCGTATCGAACACTCGACACCGTGAAGGTGGACTTGCCGAGCGACATTCGACTCGATGGCGGACTCGTCCAGTTCCGTCCCCGCACGATCGTGGCTTTTCCTCTGCACATTCGCCTCGTACCCATCGGTGTCGTCGTGCTCGCGTCGACGGCACCTCTCGACGATCGACAGGATCTGCTGATCCAACGGCTCCTCCCCAATTTCGCCGTCGCCTTGAACAATGCGCTCAGTCACGAACGACTGCAACGGGTCGCCGCCGTCGATCCACTCACCGGCTTGTACAACCGGCGGTTCGGGCTGGAACGGTTGAGTCAGGAGTTCAGCCGATCTGTTCGATCCAACGAGCCGCTCGGCGTCGTGCTCTTCGACATCGACCACTTCAAGACCGTCAACGACACGTACGGCCACCAGGTCGGCGACGACGTACTGAAGTCGATCGCCAAGCACGTGCAGGGCGTACTGCGCGAAGGCGACACGCTGCTGCGGTACGGAGGCGAGGAGTTTCTCGCTGTGCTCCCTGGTGCGGGCGAACCCGACCTGCGAAATCTCGGAGAACGGATGCGCCACGTCGTCGAGTCGAGCGTGGTCCTCGAGTCGAGTACCGAGGTGAAGGTCACGATCAGCCTCGGCGGTGTGTCATTTCCCAACACCGACGCGGCCAACCTCGAAGATCTGATCCGCAAAGCCGACGCTGCGATGTACAACGCCAAGAAGGCCGGGCGCAATCGACTGACGCTCGTCGACGCCTGACGCTCCCGGCCGGCTCGGAGGTCGCCAGGCGTCAGTTGCCGGGTAAGGGGACGCTCCGGTCGCGTTCGTAGAGGACCCAGTAGGTGTTCGAGGAGACCTCGACGAAAGCCTCGGCGATCATTGCGAAGTCGTCGTCGACGTTCTCATCGGAACTCGTCGGCAGGATGATGAAGTCGACGCCGTCGGCCCGTTCGGCCAGCCGCATGCCTTCGAGTGTCCGGTCGGGCCCGTACAGGGTCAGCCGAAACGGGTTGGGGAACTGGTAGATCTCGGTGCGATACGCGATGTGCGGTGCGACGCGATGGTGTGCGGCGACGCTGGCGCCGTCCGGGATGTCGGCGATGATGTCACGCATCGACGTCGCGTAGACGTTGCCCGGGTCGCCGTGGAACAACACGGTCCGCCCCCACGGCATCGGCGCCCACAACGTCGCAGTGACGAATGAGGACAGCGCCAACCCGCCGACCGCCATCGACCTGACACCGATCGAGCCGAGCGACCCGAATCGAAGTTCCCGGTCCTGCACTGCACCGAGCGCGTGGATCGTGCCGATCGCGAGTGCCGGGACCGCGATCAGCGCGTAGTGGTACTGGACCTGGTACTGATACCAGAACGTGCTGAGCACGTTGGTGAACAACACGAGCGCGCTGATCAGCGCCACACTCGGGAGCCGGATGAACAGCCATGCGAACGGCGAGGTCATCTGCCAGAGGTAGAACGGGCGATTGTCTGCCCGCAGGTGATCTGCCAGCTGGGTCGGATTCGTGACCGCCGTGTCGACCAGGCGCTTGACCGCTGCGCCGGTGCCGTCGCCCGGCTGACTGAACGGGATGCGCCACGCGTTGAGGGTTGGTTGGCCGATCAGCCCCCGCATCACGACGTACATCGCGGTGAACATGAACCAGAGCGATCCGAAGATGGTGAGCAGCCCGATCCGTCGATCGCGACGGATAGCGACCCACAGACCGAGCGGGACGACGACGAGTGACACATCCTCCTTGACCATCAGCGACAGCACGACGAACGCGGCGTACAGCCGCCATTTGCGCTCCAGCGCTGCGTAGATCGCCACGCCGACGAAGACCCCGAGGAACGAGTCAGGGTGGAAGTTCTCGAGGTTGGCCCAACCCGTCGCAGGGTGCAGCAGGTAGGTCGCAGCGGCGATGAGTGCGAACCATTCAGAGCTCAGCCGGCTCCGGCCGTACAGGAAGACCGGGATCGCCCCGGCGGCGATCGCTGCCGACTGGAAGAAGAACATGATCCACGCACCCGGCGCGATCGAGTAGAACGGCACGAGGAACAGCAGGACGAACGACGTGTGGTCCCCGAACAGGTTCCGGCCCATCAGGGTGACGAAGGGAGCCTCGCCGCGCGACAGCAACCACATGCCCTGGTCGTACAGGCCCGAGTCGTACGACGACGTCCCGAGTCCGTGGTGGATGTCGAGGCTGCGCTGCGTGAAGTACGCCGTCCACAGGAGAACCAGACCGGCGAGGAGGATCTGCGGAAGTGTGCGCCGCCGGAGCCATTCACTGGCCCGATCGACGTGTGATCTCTTCGTTTCGATGCCGGTCGCGATGTCGGTCTCGACCGGGACCTCGTCGGCGACCACGTCGCTGACGGTCGCCTGGTCGCTCATGGCGTCAGTCTCGCATCACCGAAGCGGTTCGGCGGGTCGCAGCTCGGCCGTCAGGGCCGCCAGCACACCGTTGACGAACTTGCCACTGTCGTCGGTCGAGAAGCGCTTGGCCAACTTGACCGCCTCGTCGAGCACGACGGCAACCGGCACGTCGGTGCGCTCGCGCAACTCGAACGCGGCGATCCGCAACACGTTGAGGTCGAGGACGGGCATCCGCTCCAGGGTCCATCCCTTCGACTTGGCCGCGATGGCCTCGTCGAGCTCGACCCTGTGCTCCTCGACGCCGTGGACGATCAAGACCGTGAGCTCATCCGGTTCGAGGACTTGCAAGCTCAGCGCATCGCTGGGGCTGATGCCCTTGGAGTGCGCTTCGTACAGCAGGTAGAGCGCTCGTTCGCGTGCGTCCGACCGTTCGTCGGGTCGCGACATGTTCGCCGTGATGGACGCCATCAGGCGCGAGCCATGTACTCGCCGGTGCGAGTGTCGACCTTGATCCGATCGCCGATGTTGACGAACAGCGGCACCTTGACCTCCTTGCCTGTCTCGAGCGTGGCCGGCTTGGTGCCACCGCTCGAACGGTCACCCTGGAGACCTGGCTCGGTGATCGTGATCTCGAGTTCGACCGAAGCGGGGATCTCGACGTCGATGATCTCGCCCTGGTACATCGCGACCTGCGCGATCATCTGCTCGATCAGGTAGTCGGCTGCTTCGCCCAGTGCGGCACGCGGCACGTTGAGCTGGTCGAAGGTGCTCGTGTTCATGAACACGTAGTCGTCCCCGTCGCTGTACAGGTACTGCATGTCCTGACGGTCGACGATCGCCTGCTCGACCTTGATGCCGGCATTGAAGGTCTTCTCGATCACTGCTCCGGTGCGGGCGTTGCGGATCTTGGTCCGCACGAACGCGCCGCCCTTGCCGGGCTTGACGTGCTGGAACTCGATGACCTGGAACAGACCGTTCTCGAGTTCGAGGGTGACACCGTTCTTGAGGTCGTTCACGGAAATCTGCGGCATGGTGTCTCTCTCGTCTCTGTATCTCTGAACTTCAGCGGTGGAATGGCTGTTTCGGGTGGTGCGTCAGGATGCGGTGCCCGTCGGTGGTGATCACCACGAGATCTTCGATGCGCATCCCACCGAAACCGCCACGATAGAGGCCCGGCTCGATGGTCACCACGTTTCCGGCCCGGATCACTTCGTCGGAGGCCTGGGAGTGAAACGGTGATTCGTGGATCTGCAGGCCGACGCCGTGCCCAGTCCCGTGGAGGTACCAATCCCCATAGCCAGCTTCGGCGAAGACATCCCGGCAGGCGCTGTCGACCGCTGCGGCGGTCACCCCGCTGCGCAACGACTCGAGCCCGGCGGTCTGGGATTGCTGGACCAGCTCGTAGATCTCGCGCTGCTGTGCGGTCGGCTCGCCGATCACATACGACCGAGTCATGTCAGAGTGGTAGCCCTCGACCAGGGCACCGACGTCGATCACGACCGTGTCACCTTCGCCAATCGTGCGCCGCCCGACCTCGTGGTGCGGACGAGCAGCGTGATCCGGACCAGAGGCAACGATCGTGTCGTAGCTCCGGTCGTCGGCCCCGTTCCGGCGCATTCGGTACTCGAGTTCGTCACGGACGTCGGCCTCGGTCACCGGCATGTCGACCGTGGCGAACAGCAACGGTTCGACCTCTGCCAGTGCCGCATCGGCTGCCGCTGCTGCCGCCTCGATCCGCTCGATCTCCGCATCGTCTTTCACCTCGCGGGCGGTGCCGACCGGCGAGTCGATCGACACGAGGTCGACGTCGTCGGCCACGAGGCGCTTCCACGCCGCATGGGTCGCCGAACGACCGTCCAGGCCGACCACACCTGGGCCCACAGTGGCGACCATCACGTCGTGCAACGCCGACCGATTCTGCATCGCGATGACCTCGACCCCACTCCCCTGGGTTTCAGCCGTCGCCCGGTCGCCGTAGCGGGTGTCGGTCCCGAGCGTCGTCGAGCCGGAACGGACGACGACCCACCCGTTCGACCCGGTGAACCCGGTCAGCCAACGAATGTCGAGCAGATCGGTGAAGATCAGCGCATCGACACCTGCGTGGCCTGACGCGAGTATCCGCTGCATCGCGCTCACCCGAGCGGCATGGTCGATCGGGCTGAACGGTGACACAGCGGATCACGCTACGGCCCAAATCGGCGGGTCAGCCGTCGGTGGAGACCGGCTCCATCTCCGTCTCGCCGTCCATCTCGCCGTCCCTCTCGCTCATGTCGCCCATGTCGTCGTCACCGATCGCGCGGACCTCGGCGGTGAACTCGATGGTCGCACCGGTGTCGAATTCGAGCACGACGTCGACCATTGCGGGGTAGGTCGCTGGATCGATGTTCAACAGCATGATGTGCGGACCGCCGGGCTCGAACGTGAAGGACTCGCCGGCCGGGATCACATAGCCGCCCTCCTTCTCGCTCATCGACATCTGGCCCTCGTCGTTCATCGTGACCTGGTGCAGTTCGGCCGTGTCGGTGACCGACGTCGACGCGCCGATCACGGTGACGTCCTGGTCGGTGTTGTTCGTGACGACGCCATACACCGCAGTGGTCGTCTGGCCCTCGGCGGGCTGACGCGACCACGTGTCGGCAATGGTCAGTGAGCTGGCTTGCACTTCCATTTCAGCGTCGGCAGCAGGCGACGAGTCGGTGGTGGTCGAGGCCGCATCATCGGAACCGCAGGCCGCGAGCGACAGGGCGGCGACGGCGACGAGTGCCCCGAACCGTCGGCGGCGCGCGTGGGAGTGCTCGGGAGATGCGATGTGGGCGGTGTTGGTTGTGTTCACACCCTGTCAGGTCGTCGCATCCCCGCAACGAGTTCCCAGACTGCGAACATTCCCATCGCAACACCACCCATCAGCACGCCGACCGTGGCTCCACGGTCGAACCAGTTCGGCGCATTCGTCGGCACGATCGCCGCCGTGAGCCCGTCGAGACGCATCCACGACCAGCCGACCAGGAGTCCCCCGGCCAACAACAGCAGCACCGGGGCGATCACCCGGTCGTCGCGCACGAATGGCAGGAGCGCACATGCACCAGCCAGGCCGGCGAGCAACGGCAGCAGCCACCAGGTGAGTCGTGGCCCGGTTTCGGCCGGCAGCGACATGTACTGCCACCCCCCGGCGATCAGGCCGAACGCCGCAGGGATGATCGCCACTGCCGCGACCGGTCCGCCACGCGACAACGTGATGCCTGCGAGCAACGCAACGAACACACCGAGCAGGGCTCCGATCCAGATCGGCGCAGACGACGGCTCGGGCTCCCAGGTGCTGATGACGGTGACGTCGACGTCGCTTCCGTCGACCACCAGCGGGACGACGGCTTCGAGGATGCGGTCACCGGGTTGCGTGCCGAATGGTGGCACCGGCTGCATGAGGTGACCTCGGTGATCGTGCCACGACCACCTGCCGTCGCTGCCGACCTCACGCCACTCGGGCGGCGCGTCGGGGTCGGCGAAGTCAGGGAAGTCTGTCCCGTAACGCTCGGCGTTGAGATAGGTCGACGGCGACAGTCGGTTCTCGAGTACGGTGCCGTCAGGTCGGAACCAGAGGTAGGGCTCGCCTCGATAGCCGATGACGACGGCGTCGGTCCCCTGCTCGACGGTCAACTCGATGAACGAATCACCACCGAGGATCGCCACGGAGATCCCTGCGGTCGGCGGATCGACCCCGATCACTTCGCTCCGGTAGTCGGTCGGCCCGGCCGGGTCGGCGAACACCGCGCTGGCAGGCGCGAGCACACCGGCCAGCACCGCCAGGACGGTGACCAATCGGGCGAACGCTCCCCCGCCGGCACGCCGGATCAACGCGCCAGCACCTGCAGGATGAACTCGCCGGACGGATGCACGGTGCAGAGTCCCTCATAGGATCCGGGTGTCGTGAACTCCTGGCGCAGGGTGGCGTTGGCGCTCACGAACCAGGGACCGACGCTGTGGCCTCGGCTGTCTTCGTTGACGATGCGAATCGTCTGGCCGACCGTGGTCGTCAATGAGCCCGGCAGGATCGACAGCGGATTGCCCGAATCGAGTGCTTCGCCCGCGCCCTCGGGGATCACGTACTCATAGGTCGCCGAGTCGGAACCCAACACCGCGGCGTAGCCGGGCAGGTTGGCCTCTCGGTCCGGGATGCCGGACACCGCCGGACTGGCGTCGCCGCCGCTGCCACAGGCCGCGACGGACAACAGCAGTGTGACGGACATGATGGCGAGCCCGATTCGGCGAGTGGTCACGCGTCGTACCGATCGAGAAGGGCTGACAGATCGTTGCTCATGTCATCAGATGTTGCCCCGAATTGCCACGTGAGGACCAGTCGGCCGGCATCGTCGACGACGTACAGGAACGGGGTGTGATCGACTTCGACGAGGCCGCTGTCGAGGGTGCGGACCTCCCAGCTCGCGCCGAACGGTGCACCTGCAGCGATGGTCCGATCGACGTCGAGCGTTCCTGCTGCGATGGCGTCGTCGATGAAGCTCGTGACATAGGTGTCGAGCACGTCGAGGTCACGATCGGGGTCGACGGTGACCATGACGACCTCCACCCGCTCGGCTTCGGCGGGTTCGAGCTTGCGCAACGCGATCGTCAGATCGGCCAGTGTCGTCGGGCAGACGTCAGGGCAGTTGGTGAATCCGAAGTAGACGACCTGCACCTCGCCCGACTCGGCATGGAACTCGACATCGCCACCACCGTCGCTCAGCGACGGCAGACTGACCATGTCGACCTGCGGCGCCGGGTCGATCACTGCACCCGTCAGCGCCCCGCTGCCGCTGCCGCTGCCCGGGTCATCGTCCGACCCACCGCAGGATGCGAACGCCAGCGCAGCGACGACGATGGGCGTGACGAAGAAGCGGCTGGAGCAACGGCTGGTGCGAGATGACGTGCGCATGGTGAACATCATGGTGGTCAGGTCGCTCCGGAGGCGTCGTTGGTTCCCGTCGAACGCAGATCAACGGTGCTGTCCATGTTGTTCGTGCTGTCGGCGCGCTCGGCTGCGACCAGCTCGAGGCGGGCACGCGCCACGCGCGACCGGATCGTCCCGATCGGGCAACCGAGCACATCGGCTGCCTCGGCGTACTGCATCCCCAACACCTGGGTCAGCACGAACGCTGCTCGTCGATCGGGGTCGAGGCTCGCGACCAATGCATCGAGCGCAAGGCGGCCGGCGTCGTCGGGGGCGATCACCGACCCGAGCCCCCCGCCGGTCAGTGCGTCGTCGATGGCGCGCGTGTCGCGTCGGCGGCGACGTTGTTGGCGTCGCGTGTGGTCGATGCAGACGCGTCGAGCAATGGTGAGCAGCCACGACTTGGCAGGGCCCTCCTGCCGGTATCGATGCAGCGAACGGACCGCACGCTCGTAGGTTTCCTGGGCGAGGTCGTCGGCATCGCGCAGGTCGCCGAGGTACCGACACATCTGCCAGACATCGGTCTGGGATTCGATGACGAACTGCTCGAATGCTCGTTGATCACCACGCTGGGCGTCCAGCAGCAACTGGGTGAGCCGATCCATAGACAGATTCTGCACGGTCGGGAACCAAACAGTCGGGACTTTCGACCTGTCTCGTATGTCACCCGTGGATCCGGTCCCATCTCTCGATGCTGGCGACGACGATTGTGGTGCCGCTCGAGAACTGCTGTCCGCCCGACAGGACGGTGAGACCACTGCAGCCGAAGACGCGACACTGGACCTCCACCTCGACGGGTGCGCCGAGTGCACGGCGATCGCCGGCCGACTCGCCGCGCTGAGTCGACAGCTCCGTTTCCGGGCCGCTGAGCCCGTTCCGAACCTCGTCGGCTCGATCACCGCACGAATCCGGCCGGCGACGCTCGGTCGCGGCGGCTGGCTCCGTCCGGCCATGGCCTGGGTTGCGATCGTCCTGTTCGCACAGAACGTGAATGCCCTCGTCGCGGGTCACCTCGATGGCGCCGACGGGCACCTCGCACGCCACATCGGGGCCTTCGGCGTCGCGCTGGCGATCGGCTTCGGTTACGTCGCCTGGAGACCGCACCGCTCGCACGGTCTGCTGCCCTTCGCTGCAGCACTGATCGCCACGATCGCGGTGAGTGCGATCGCCGACATCGCCGATGGCGGACGCACGGTCATCGCCGAGAGCGCCCATGTCACCGAGGTCGTCGGCCTCGTCCTGCTCTGGATGATCGCGGGTTCCCCGGGCTGGACGCGCCTGAGCGAACGCCGCAGGCGTCGCCTTCCGACCCAGTACGGCTAGGTCGGCACCGAGGCGGCGAGCAGTGCCAACACTTCGGCTTCGAGACTCGACCCGTCGAGGACACCGGTTCGCTCGATGATCGTTCCGTCAGCGGTGATGAACAGCGTCGTCGGGAACGACGTCAGACGCATCTCGGTCTGCAATTCGGCCAAACGGTCCTGGAACAACTCGTAGCTGACCCCTCGCTCGCCGGCGAAGTCGGCCATCTCTTCCACGGTGTCGATCGCGTTCACACCGACGAAGCGCACCCGGTCGCCGTACTCCTCGTGGATTGCTGCGAAGTGCTGCAGCTCGTTGGCGCACGGTGGGCATGCGGCGTACCAGAAGTTGATGACGAGTGGCTGTCCGACGAGGTCGCCGGTCGACACGACCGCGTCGTTCGCTCCGGTCAGATCGACTGCGGGCAACGCCTCGACTCGAGCGCTGTCGTCACCCGCCGAGAAACGAACGATGGCGACGACGAGGAGCGCCACCGAGGCGACGACGAGAGCAATCGCTCCGCCACGACGGAATCCGTTCTGACTGCTGCTTCCTGGCACCGGTTCAGCCTACGGACGGCCGGCGCGACGATGCTCCACGTAGGCGACCATGCGGGCCGCCGTCAGCAGTCCGGCCGATGCCACCGCAATCATCTGGACGACGAGACGGTACGTGTCCATTCGGGATCCGCACTCGGCGGGGTCGGTTCGGATGAAGTTCAACACCGGGCCACACAGCACATCGCGCTGCTCGCCGTCGATCAGCACGCTCCGAACATCGTTCGGCAGCGCACCGATGACCACGGCGATCGCCATGCCCAACACACCTTGGATCGCCAACCAACGGACCCAGCGGGTCTCGGTGCGCCGCCGGACCACGAGCGCCGAACTGACCGCGATCAGCACGATGATCGCGCCGAACAGCCAGGCGACCAGGATCCGGCCCTCGTCGAAGACTCCGTCAGTGTCGATGTCGAATCCGGCGGACGACACCGGCACCAGTCCGAGGACCACCGCTGGATTCATCAGGTCGCCCCGGATCAGGTGGCGGGCGGGAGGATCTTCAGGCCCAATTCGGCCATCGCCTTGGGGTCACCCGGGATCGGGCTCTCTGTCATCGGGTCGGCACCGCTCTGCGTCTTCGGGAAGGCGATCACCTCGCGGATGTTCTCCTCCCCGGCCAGGATCGCAACGAGGCGGTCGAGACCGAATGCGAACCCGCCGTGCGGGGGCGCGCCGTACTCGAACGGGTTGAGGAAGAATCCGAACTTCTTCTCGGCCTCCTCGTCGGAGATACCGAGCGCGGTGAACACCTTGCGCTGCAGTTCGGGCTCGTGGATTCGGATCGAACCGGAGCCGAGCTCCCAGCCGTTGAGGACGAGGTCGTACGCAATGGAACGAACAGACATCGGATCGGACTCGAACTTGTCGAGGTCGTCGGGGTGCGGCATGGTGAACGGGTGGTGGCCCGACTTGGGCCGGCCCGTCTCCTTGTCACGACCGACGAAGAGCGGGAACTCGACGACCCAGACGTAGCGGTACGGGCCCTCGTGTACCGGAGGGCGGCCGATCTCGTTGCGCAGGGTGCCGAGCACCTCACAGGTCGTGTCCCACTGGTCGGCGATGATCAGGATCAGGTCGCCGGTCTCGGCGCCGACGGCCGCCTTGACGGCCGGGACCTCGTCGTCGGACAGGAACTTGGCGACCGGGGAATCGAAACCCTCGTCCGTGCACTTCAGCCACACCATGCCCTTGGCACCGGCTGACTTGGCCTTGTCGGTGAGCTTGTCGAGCTGGTTGCGGCCGTATTCGGCTGCTCCCCCGTCGACCTTGATCGCCTTGATCGCACCGTTCTGGCCAGAGAGGACTCCAGCGAACGCCTTGAACTCGGTGTTCGCGAACACCGGGGTGAGCTCCTGGAGTTCCATGCCGAAGCGGAGGTCGGGCTTGTCGCTGCCGAAGCGGTTCATGGCGTCGTGCCACGTCATCCGCTCGATCGGAGCGGGGCGCTCGCCCGTGGCCGCTTCCGCTGCAGCGAGGACCGCTTCGGAGACGGCGTCGAGCACGTCGTCCTGGTCGACGAAGCTCATCTCCATGTCCATCTGCATGAACTCGTACTGACGGTCGGCGCGCAGGTCCTCGTCACGGAGACAGCGCGCCATCTGGTAGTACCGGTCGACGCCGGCGACCATGAGGAGCTGCTTGAACAGTTGCGGGCTCTGGGGCAGTGCGTAGAACGAACCGGGCTCCTTGCGCGACGGCACGAGGAATTCGCGGGCGCCCTCGGGAGTCGACGGCACGAGCATCGGGGTCTCGACCTCGACGAAGTGCTGTGCGTCCATGGCGTTGCGGACCGCGGCGTTGATCGCGGAACGAAGACGCAGATTCTTCTGCATCCGCTCGCGGCGGAGGTCGAGGTAGCGGTGCTTGAGACGGATGTTCTCGTCGACGTCGTCGGCACGGGCGTCGATCGGGAACGGCGGCGGCGTGGCGCTGCGCAGGATCTCGACCTCACAGTCGCCGATCTCGACCTTGCCGGTCGGCAGGTTGTCGTTGATCGTTCCTTCGGGCCGGACGCGGACCGTGCCGGTGATCTTGAGGACGTACTCGCTGCGGACATCCACGTCGTCGTTGATGACGCACTGGATGATGCCGGAGTGGTCGCGCAGGTCGACGAATGCCAGGTGCTCACCGTGTTCACGGCGTCGTCCGACCCAGCCGCACACGCTGACCGTGTCGCCGATGTCGGCCTCGCGGAGCTCACCACAGAGGTGGGTACGCATGGAAGTTGCTTGGCTCGACCTGGTGTCGGTCATCTCGGTGTCGGTCATTGTCAGTTGCTGCTTTCGAGTGTGAGTTCGGCCGAGTTGAGTTCGGCCGCGTTGAGTTCGACGAGGAGCGCGACTGCCTCGTCGCGGGGGGTGGTGAATTGGTCGCCGGGGCCCATCGGCTTGATGACAACGGTGCCGTCAGCGGCTTCCTGCTCGCCGATGATCACGGCGAATCGAGCACCGCTGCGGTTGGCCTGCTTCATCTGGGCCTTCATGCTGCGGTTTTCGAAGCTCCGGTCGGCGCTGAGACCGGCAGCCCGAAGCTGCGTCGTGATCGCTGCTGCCTCGAGGCCGCCGACGACATCGACGACATAGGCATCGAGCGCGACGGGCTCGGCGGGGAAGACCCCTTCGTCGTCACAGGCGAGCAGCGTACGGTCCACGCCGAGGGCGAAGCCGATGCCCGGTGTTGCCGGACCGCCGAGTGCCTCGACGAGACCGTCGTAGCGACCGCCGCCGCCGAGGCCGTTCTGGGCGGATTCGAACGTGCCGCCCTGGAACTCGAAGATGGTGCTGCGGTAGTAGTCGAGGCCGCGAACCAATTTCGGTTCGACGGTGAACGGGATGTCGAGCGCCCGCAGGCCGTCCTGGACGCGGTCGAAGTGCTCGGCGGCATCGCCGCTGTAGAAGTCGGCGATCTGTGGTGCGGACGCAACGAACTCCTGGTCGGGCGCCCGCTTGGAATCGAGGACGCGGAGCGGGTTCTTCGCGAGCGTGGTCCGGCTCTGTTCGGTCAAGCGCTCCCCTGCTGCTTCGAAGTGGGTGCGCAACGCCTCGACGTAACGTCCACGATCATCGGGGTCGCCGAGGCTGTTGACGATGAGGCGGACCTGCTGGAGCCCGAGTCGGCGATAGAACTCCCAGCCGAGGGCGATCACCTCGACATCGAGCATCGGGTCGTCGACGCCGAGCACTTCGATGCCGACCTGGTCGAACTGGCGGTAGCGGCCTCGTTGCGGCTTCTCGTAGCGGAAGTTCGGGCCCGAGTAGAAGACCTTCCATGGCAGCACGGCAGGCCGGTGTTGGGCGAAGGCGCGGCACACGCTGGCGGTCTGCTCGGGGCGCAACGCCACCCGCCGATCGCCCTTGTCGACGAAGTCGTACATCTCTTTGGTCACGACGTCGGTCGCGTCGCCGATGCGGGTGAACACGCCGAGGTCCTCGAGCAGCGGCGGAATCACCTGCTGATAGCCCGCAGCCTCGACCACGTCGGCGAAGACCTGTGTGAACGCACGCCAACGGCCACTTTCGGGCGGCAAGATGTCCCGCATTCCGGGACTGGTCTGGAACGATGACACGGTGGGCGAGGCTATCGGTCAGCCCACGGCGGCGACGGCGGTGTTTCCCGTGCCGCTGCCCGGATTGACGCGATAGGCGTCGTACACCGAGTCGATGTTCTTGATCGTCCGCAGGACCGACTCCAGATGAGCGACGTCGACGAGTTCGAACTGGAACTGCATCTTGGCGACACGGTCCGTGCCGGTGAGCGACTGCGACGACACGATGTTGATCTTGTGTTCCGACAGCGCCACGGCCACGTCCATCAGCAGCCGGGACCGGTCGAACGCGACGACTTCGACACCGGCGACGAACGTGGCCTCGGACTTCTCCTCGCCGTCCCAGTCGACGTCGATCAGGCGGGTCGCCTGGCCGACCATCAGTGACACGGCGTTCGCACAGTCGCTGCGGTGCACGCTCACGCCTCGGCCGCGAGTCACGAAGCCGATGATGTCGTCGCCGGGGACCGGCGTACAGCAGACCGCCAGACGGACCATCACGTCGTCGAGTCCCTCGACGTGCACACCGACCGTGGTGCGTCCGTCATCGCGTCGTTCGCGGCGCGGTGACTCGACGGTGGCGGGCAGTTGCTCGTCCTCCTCGCCGGTCCGGAAACCGCGGGCGACCTTCTGGGCGACACTCTGGGCGGAGACATGGTGCTCGCCGACCGCCTGCAGCATCGCATCGAGGTCGACGTAGCTGAGTTCGTTGATGACCGCTTCGAGCTGGGGCGACTTCCAGATTCGCTGGACCGGCAGACCTTCCCGGCGCAACCGGTCGGTCAGGTCGTCGCGCCCGGCCTCGATGGTGTCGAGGCGGCGCTCGCGGCTGAACCACTGACGGATCTTGTTCCGTGCACGTGGTGAACCGACGAAGGCCAACCAGTCCTGCGACGGTCCGGCGGTCTCGACTTTGGAGGTGAAGATCTCGACGTTGTCGCCACTCTGCACCGTTTGGTCGAGCGGCACGAGGCGCCCGTTGATCTTGGCACCGATACACGCATGGCCGACCTCGGTGTGTACGGCGTAGGCGAAGTCGACGGTGGTCGAACCGACCGGCAGGGTGACGACGCGCCCCTTGGGTGTGAAGACGAAGACCTCGTCCTGCTCGAGGTCGGTCTTCAGACTCTCCATGAAATGGGCAGGGTCCGACACCTCCTCCTGCCAGTCGATGATCCGATTCAGCCAATCGATGTCCCCGCTGTCGGCCTTGCTGTCGGAACCGTGCTTGTACGCCCAGTGCGCCGCGACTCCCCATTCGGCGCGCTGGTGCATCTCCGCCGTGCGGATCTGGACCTCGATCGGCTTGCCGGCCGGGCCGATGACCGTCGTGTGCAAGCTCTGATAGAGGTTGAACTTCGGCATCGCGATGTAATCCTTGAACCGCCCGACGATCGGCCGCCAGTGCCCGTGGATGCAACCGAGCGCGGCGTAACAGTCCTTCATCGATGGCACGATGACGCGCACGGCGACGAGGTCGAAGATCTCGTCGAACTCGCGGCTCTTCATGACCATCTTTTCGTAGATGCTCCACAGGTGCTTGCCGCGGCCGGTGACCTCGGCTTCGATACCCAGCTCACTGAGCCGGGCACGGACCTCGGCGACCGACTTGGCGAGGTACAGGTCTCGTTCGGGTGTGCGTCGGCTGACGAGATGGTCCAGCTCGGCGAACCGCTTCGGGTGCAGCGCTGCGAACGACAGATCCTCGAGCTGTTGCTTCATCTCCTGCATGCCCAAGCGGTGCGCCAGCGGGGCATAGATGTCGATGGTCTCCTGGGCTTTCTGCTGCTGCTTCTCCAGCGGCATCGCAGCGATGGTACGCATGTTGTGCAGCCGATCAGCGAGCTTGATGACGAGCACGCGCAGATCCTTGGCCATTGCGACGAGCATCTTGCGCATCGTCGCTGCCTGCTGCTCCTCGCGGGAGTCGAACCGGATGCGTTCGAGCTTGGTGACCCCGTCGACGATCGCCGCGACCTCGTCACCGAAGTCACGCTGCACGTCGGCCACCGTCATCTCGGTGTCCTCGACCGCATCGTGCAACAGGGCAGCGACGACGGACACCTCGTCGAGGCCGATGTCGGCAACGATGTACGCGACAGCGAGCGGATGGTTGATGTAGCTCTCACCAGAGCCGCGGCGTTGCGAACCGTGCGCTGCTGCGGCGACTCGATATGCCCGGTTGATCGTGGTCGTCGACGCCTTGGGATGCCGGCGCCGATACGCGGCCAGCAGCGGTCCGAGCTCCGACGCGGTCGGAGCACTCGGCGTCCGTCGCCACGGAAGAACTCGGTCGACGGTTCCCATGCTCAGTAGAACTCCATGCTCAGTAGTGCAGCAGCGACTTCACGTTTCGATCGCCGAGCTTGTCACGCCCTGCCAACTCGTCGATCTCGATGAGGAACCCCATTCCGGCGACGACACCACCGAGGGTCTCGACCAGCTTCGCCGTCGCCGCCGCCGTCCCACCGGTCGCCAACACGTCGTCGACGATCAAGATGCGCTCGCCCGGATGGATGGCGTCACGATGGATCTCCAGCTTGTCGCTGCCGTACTCCAGGCTGTACTCCTCCCGGACCACTGCCCAGGGCAACTTGCCCGCCTTGCGCACCGGGACGAAGCCCGCTCCGGCTCGATAGGCGACCGCTGCGCCGAAGATGAAACCGCGTGCCTCGACACCGACGACCCGATCGACGGGCGTGCCCTCGAACTGCTCGACGATGCCGTTGACCGCCTTGGCCAGTGCCGCAGCGTCACCGAGCAGTGGCGTGATGTCCCGATACGTGACACCCTCGATCGGGTAGTCGGAGATGTCGCGGACGAAGCTGCGCAACGCAGCGTGATCAGCTGTCATGGCGCAAGGCTATCCGGTCGTCGCAGCAGAGTTCAGCGACGCTTCTTCTTGCGCGGCCGTGGCGGGTGCGTCAACAACTTGCTGGCAGGTGCGTGCACCGCTGCCGTCTTTGCATCGTCGTCATGCGCGTCGTGCTCACCGTCGGCCTCGCTGGCCTCGGCGGCGACTCGCCCCGTGACGCCCGAACCGATGACGGCGGCGCGCAGGTTGTCACCCGTGAGACGCTCGCGGCGAGCTTTGCGACCGACGTTCGCCTTCAGGCCCGCAAGCAACGGCGTCGCCACGAAGATCGACGAATAGATGCCTGAGATCATGCCGATCAACAGCGCGAGTGCGAACTCGCGGAGGGTGACGGCGCCGAGGATGCCGGAGCCGACGAGCAGCAGCGAGATCACGGGCAGGATCGAGGACAGACTGGTGTTGATCGAGCGCATCAGCACCTGGTTCATCGAGATGTTCACGATGTCCTCGTAGGGCATGCGGACGCCCGCGTACTTGCCCTCGTTCTCCTGGACCCGGTCGAACACCACGATGGTGTCGTAGAGCGAATAACCGAGAATGGTGAGGAATGCGATGACGGTCGCGGGCGTGACCTCGAAACCGAACACCGTGTAGGCACCGACGACCAGGATGACGTCGTGGATCATCGCGACCAGTGCTGCGATGGCCATGCGGTACTCGAACCGGATCGAAATGAAGATCGACACCACGATCAAGAAGATGACCAACGCACGTACTGCTTTGTCGGTGATCTCACTCCCCCACGTCGAACTCGTGAAGGAGAAACCGATGTCGCCGTTCTCCACGCCGGCGGCATCGGCAAAGGCGTTGGTGAGCACTTCGGCTTGCTCGCGGCTGACCTCTTGGATCTGGATCGTGATGACGTCAGTCGAGTCGCCCGACCGACGTTGGATCCGGGCACCAGCGGTGGAGACACCGTTGTCCTCCAGGACTCCGGCCGCCTCGTCCTGAGCGAAGGTCTCACTGGCAGGAACGTCCCAGGCGTCGCCACCCTCGAAGTCGAGCCCGAGGTTCAAGCCCCGGGTGAAGAGCGAACCGAAGGTCACGAGGACGACGATCACCGCCACGATGAAGCCGATACGACGCTTGCCGTAGAAGTCGACGGCGGTCTGACCGCGGAACAGCCGTCCGAGGCCGGTGGATGCAATGTGGTCGGCGCGGCTCATGATGCGGCCACCTCCAGCCCGAAGGCACGTTTGCCGACCATGAACTTGCTCCTTGCGAGGAGCAGCACGGCCGGTCGGGTGAAGAAGAAGCAGACGATCAGGTCGCACAGCGTCGTGATGCCCAGGTAGAGGGCGAAGCCACGGACCGAACCGACGCTGAGCGAGAACAGGATCAGCGCACCGATCATGGACACCAGGTCTGCCGACCAGATCGTGCGCCAGGTGCTCTTGAAGCTGCGCGGTGCAGCATTGCGCAACGTGCGACCGTTGCGGATCTCGTCCTTCATGCGTTCGAAGAACACGACGTAACTGTCGACGGTCACACCAATCGCCACGATGATGCCCGTGATGCCGGCGAGGCTCAAGGCGTAGTTGGTCGCGCCCGAGACGAACGCCGCGACGCTGTACACCGTGCCGGCCCAGACGAAGAGCCCGCCGATGATCACCAGCGCGAGCAGGCGGTAGTAGAAGACGAGGAAGGTCAGCACGAGGGCCAGGCCGATGAGGCCGGCGATGATCGCTGCCTTGAGCGAGTCGCCACCGGCGGATGCAGACACCGTTCGCGTCTCCTGCGGCGTCACTTCGACCGGGAACGCACCACGGTTGAGCACGTCGACGAGCCGATCGGCTTCGTCCTGGCTGAAGCTGCCGGTGATCGACACGAACTCGTCGAAGGTCGGCACGTTCACCGACGGGGCCGACTGGATCACACTGTCGAGCACGATCGCGATCTGACCGGGCCGCCCGGAGCCATCGGCGTCGATGGCGGTCGAGGGACAGGTCGGAAGTTGGTTGAAGCACTGCGTGGCGATCGAGTTCCAAGCCTGCTGGCCGTCGGACCGCAGTTCGACGTTGACGCTGAATCCGCCGACTTGGCCGAGCGCCACCGATGCGCTGTCACGTTTGAACACTTCACCGTTGGCCTGGGCCGGACCGACGCACAGTGCGCCACCGTCGAGCGTGGGCAGGAACTCCGCGCCGTTGACACCGAGTGTCGTCGGCAGCGGAATGTCGTCGACGGGGACGTCGTCTGCCGGAATGCTGTCAACCGGCACGGAGTCAGCCGGCACGGAGTCGGCAGGGATCGAGTCGGCAGGTACGGAGTCGGCCGGAGCGGTCCGGCGGAACCCGACGGGGCCGGCGGATGCTCCCGAGCTCTCCTCGACGACGTCCGCGTCATCTGCCGGCGGGTCGACTGCCGGGGTCACATCGCTGGTCACCACACCGTCTTCGTCGATCGTGACCACACCGTCGTCGGGCAGCAACGAATCGCTGAGTCCGGCCGAACAGTCGGTGAAGTTCACGACCGGGCGCAGTTCCACGATGCCGGACACACTCACGCTGCGCAGCGCCTCTTCTTTGTCCTTGACGCCGGGCAGGTCGACCACGATGTTCGATCCCTGGACACGAACGTCGGGTTCGGCGACGCCACTGCGTTCGAGCGACGAGCGCACCAGGTCGCGTACCACGATCAGGTCTTCGGGACTGGCGTCCTCAGCCGGTGCCAGGATGACCGACAGGCCACCCTGCAGGTCGAGTCCGAGAATCGGCTCGTTGCCGGTCGCGATGTTGCCACCGAGTGCGGCGAGCACCGTGACGATCGTTCCGATCAGGGAAATCCAGAGCCGACGCTTCATTCGCTGTCTGCCTGGTCGCTGCGGTCGTTCAGACCGAGCGGAGATGCTTCGTCATCATCGTCGCCGTTGTTCGAGTCGGCATCGTCGTCGGGGATCACCACGTTCTGGATCGCAGCACGAGCGATTCGGATCTGGACCTCGTTCTCGTCGTCGATCTCCAGCCAGAAGCGGTTCGGGCCGTCCTCGCCGGTGATCGTGCCGAAGATGCCCGACGTCGTGACGACTTCCTGGCCGACCTCGATCGACTGCTGTAGGAACTGCTGATCCTTCATCCGCTTGCGCTGCGGGCGGATCATCAGGAAATACATCGCCAGCAGAATCAGTGGCAGGAACAGGAACGACAGGATCGAACTGCTCGAACCGGCATCGGCGTTGGCCAGGAGAGACTCGGCGAAGGGGGGAGCGAGAGAAGAGGACATAACGGCCTGCGATGTTACCGCTCCGAACGGCCAGGAGTCCGGCATGCTCGCATCCCCAGACGTCATCCCCAGACGTCATCCCCAGACATCATCCCCAGACAGCGAGGACATCGCGACGGAGGGCGTCGAAGGTGCCCGCGGTGATCGCCGCCCGCATCTTGGCCATCAGGTCCATGGTCCAGGCGACGTTGTGGATCGACAGCAACCGCGACGCCGTCGGCTCGCCGACCTGCAGCAGGTGCCGGATGTAGCCGCGGCTGTGACGCGCGCACACCTCGCACGGGCAGGTCGCGTCGAGTGGCTCGTCGAGCAGCGCGTTGCGCGCCGCCTTGGCCTGGAATCGTCCCGTCGACGTGAGTGCCGTGCCGTGCCGCCCGAGGCGGGTCTGCATCACGCAGTCGAACTGGTCGACGCCGAGTGCCACGGCCTCGATCAGCGATGCCGGGTCGCCGACCCCCATCAGGTAGCGCGGCTGATCGGTCGGAAGGTGCTCGAGCGCAGCGGCCAGTGCCGGCAGCATCTCCTCGCGGGACTCCCCGACCGACAGCCCACCGATGCCGTAGCCGTCGAAGCCCACGTCGACGGTCCGTTGGGCACTCTCGGCTCGCATCGACGTCGAGACACCACCCTGGACGATACCGAAGAGTGCCTGGTCAGCACGGGTGTGTGCGGCCTTGGCACGTTGGGCCCAGGCGTGAGTGCGTTCGACCGCCAGGCGGACCACGTCGGGCTCGCTCGGCAGTGGCGGGCAGACGTCGAGCACCATCTGGATGTCGGCGCCCAGCTGCTGCTGCACCGACACGGCGATCTCAGGTGTGAAGCGGTGCATCGAGCCGTCGTAGGTGCTCTTGAAGGTGACGCCATCGTCGTCGACCTTCGGGTCGAGTGAGAAGACCTGGAAACCGCCGGAGTCGGTCAGGGTCAGCCCGTCCCAGCCGGCGAACCTGCCGAGCCCGCCGAAGTGTTCGATCAGGTCGGCGCCTGGCCGCAGCATGAGGTGATACGTGTTGCCGAG
>RCMY010000532.1_pt1 | contig 65970 bp, 64 predicted proteins | sample 2041341 | NCBI WGS metagenome assembly RCMY01 (sample SAMN09708234, study PRJNA481090) | Marine sediment metagenome, whole genome shotgun sequencing project. | reverse complement strand
CTTTCGAGAAAGGCCAGTCCCCCGGCGCGGTGATCGAGCGGGTCTACATTTTCGTAACGCGTGGGATATTTATAGCGGTCGAGATGGTCTTTGAACGGGCCGTCTGCTTCGGCGATCAGCGCGGTTTCGGCGGCATTGCCCTGCAGCCAGCCTTGCGGGTCATTGCCTGCCAGGGCCCAGTGCATGATCGCCAGGCTTTCGTCGATCACCCGTCCGTCGGGCAGCACCAGCACCGGCACCGTGGCCTTGGGCGAGGCGGCGATCATCTCTTCCGGTTTGTCGCGCAGCACGACCTCGCGCAGGCGGACCGGGGTCGCGCTGACCAGCAGCGCCATCCGCGCGCGCATCGCATAGGGGCAGCGCCGGAAACTGTAGAGAACCGGCATTTCGGTCATGCCGAGCCGAGATGCTGGCGGCCGCTTGCTCGACCTGGCGCTGGCGTTCGCGATAGCGGGCGCGCTGTTCGTCGCTGCGCTGGTCGATGCAATGCGGGCAGGCTTCTCCCGGAATATAATCCGGCGAGGTGCGGTCGGCGGCGTTCAGTGGCATCCGGCAGGCATAGCATTGACCATAATCGGATTGCTGCAAGCCGTGGCCCACTGCGACTCTTTGATCGAACAGGAAACAATCGCCCTGCCAAAGACTTTCAGCCTCGGGGATATGTTCGAGATATTTCAATATCCCGCCCTTGAGATGATGGACATCGTCAAAGCCCTGTGCCTTGACATAAGCGGTCGCCTTTTCGCAGCGGATACCGCCGGTGCAGAACATCGCGATCTTCGGCTGCTTGCTGTCCTTCTGGCGCAGTTGCTCGGAGAATTCGTCGAACCATGCGGGAAAGTCGCGGAAGCTTTTGGTGTCGGGGTTGATCGCGCCGTCAAAGCTGCCGATCGCCACTTCATAGCCGTTGCGGGTGTCGATCACCACCGTATCGGGATCGGCGATCAGGTCGTTCCAAGCGCTGGGATCGACATAATCGCCCTTGGCTTCGGCGGCATCGATGCCGGCAACGCCCATCGCCACAATTTCCTTCTTCAGCCGGACTTTCATCCGCAGAAACGGCATCGTGCTGGCTTCGGAATATTTGACCTCCAGCCCGGTGAACAAAGGCAGCGACTGCAGATAGGCAATCACCGCATCAATCTCGTCGGGGTTCCCGGCAATGGTGCCGTTAATCCCTTCGTCGGCGAGCAATATCGTGCCCTTGAGATGGCGGGCCTCGCATTGCGCGAGAATATCGAGTCGCAAGGCCGCAGGATCATCGACTTTGGCGAAATGATAAAGCGCGGCGACTTTAACGGGAGATGTAGATTCGGTCATGGCAGCGCATATAGGGCGGTCGGGCGCAAAATTCCAACCCGGCGGCTTGCATAGCGTGCATGTTCATCGCATAGCGGGTCATGGTTCCCCTTCTGTTCGCCAATCATCGCTTCGATATCGTCGCTCCTGCCGCGCTCTACTGGCCAGCAAAGAACGCGCTGCTGGTGGCCGATCTCCATCTCGAAAAAGCGAGCTTTTACGCGCGCCAGGGCCAGATGCTGCCGCCTTATGATAGTCAGGCGACGCTGGCTGCACTGGCCGATCTAGTCAAAGATACGGGTGCGACGACGGTTTTCTGTCTCGGCGACAATTATCATGATGGCGAGGGCGAGGCGCGGCTGGAACCGGAGGCGGCAAGGCGGCTTGTCGCAATGACCGGCACGCTGGATTGGATCTGGATAACCGGCAATCACGACCGGGATGTTGCCGGAACATGGGGCGGTCTGGTGGTCGACGAGTGGACCGGCAATGGTTTGGCGCTGCGTCATGAGGCCACAGTCGGTAGCCAGCTGCCAGAGATATCGGGACATTATCACCCCAAGATCCGCATCCCGGTGCGCGGACGCCATGTCTCGCGGCGCTGCTTCGTCAAAGGGCGCCATCACCTGATCATGCCCGCTTTTGGCGCGCTGACAGGCGGTATGGCGGCACAGGATCCCGCGATCGAGGCCTGCATCGGCGGCCCGGCCGAGGCGATTATCGGGCTGAAGGAGAAACCGGTGCGCTTTCCGTTGCCGTTTAATGACACGATCATAGAAAGGATCGATGAATCGCAGCTTGTATTGTCTCTGGCCACGACGGGCCGCTGACTGCCAACAGACTGGCGTCGAAAAGGTTGAGGGGCGCCATATTGTGTCGGACCCGGGGATCCAAAATCCATTTATGGCGTTGTTGAAGAAGCGATCGACTATTTTCGTAAATCCTGAGCCTCAGGTCCCGGAAAGTTTTTTGCATAAATCCGCAAAACCCGCCAAGGACAGAATATGGAAATAGTAGATTCTTTAATGGTCAAGATCGCGCTGATCGGCCTGCTTGGTATCGGCGCGCAATGGATTGCCTGGCGGACAGGCCGTCCGGCCATTGCGCTCATGCTGATTGTCGGTATTATTGCAGGACCGGTATTGGGCATCATCGACCCCGAACGCGATTTCGGGGCGCTGCAGGAACCGATCATCAAACTGGCGGTGGCCGTGATCCTTTTTGAAGGCGGACTAAGCCTGAACTTCCGCGAGTTGAGGCAGGCGGGCGGAGCGGTAACCACGATGGTGCTGGTTGCCGGACCGATTGCTTGGGTGCTGGGCACTGGAGCGGCGCATTATGGCGCCGGCCTGTCGTGGGAAATATCGGCGTTGCTGGGCGGTATCATGATCGTCACCGGCCCTACCGTGATCGGACCGATGTTGCGCACGCTACGCGTGCCGTCACGGGTTCGCAACATCCTGAAGTGGGAGGGCATTGTTAACGATCCGATCGGCGCGCTGCTCGCCGTCGGCATCTATGCCTATATTACCTATGAAGGCGCAGACGCCAATATCGCCGTGATCAGCATGGACGTTCTTGCAGCAAGCTTCATTGCGGGACTGATCGGCGCGGGGCTTGGCTTCGCCCTCACCTGGCTATTTCCCAGAGGGTTAGTACCGGAATATCTGAAAGCCCCGTTTCTGCTGGTAACAGTCATCGCCGGCTTTGTTGTCGCCGACCTGATCAAACATGAAACCGGATTGATTACCGTGACGGTGATGGGCATCGTTATGGGGAACCGGCAGATCTATTCGAGTCAGGCGCTCTATCGATTCAAGGAAGACTTGGCGGTACTGCTGATTTCCGGTGTGTTCATCATTCTTTCCGCGACACTGGATTGGGAAACAGTGCAGCAATTCCGGCCACAGTTTGTCATTTTCCTGATATTGCTGTTGTTCGTCGTGCGGCCGATTTCGGTGCTGGTCGCGCTACTGTTCAGTTCCGTGCCGTGGCGCGAACGATTGTTTATCGCCTGGATCGCACCGCGCGGTATTGTCGCGGTCGCGATTACCGGCCTGTTTGCGATTCGCCTCGTCGATTATGGGTTCCCCGGAGCAGAAGCGCTCGTTCCGCTCAGCTTTGCCGTCGTCATCGCAACGATTTTTGCGCATGGCTTTTCCGCATCCTGGGTCGCCGAGCGACTGGGAATTTCGGAAGGAAAGGGCGAAGGCGTTTTGATTGCCGGCGCAAATCGCTGGTCGATTGCTCTGGGTAAAATGCTGAAATCTCTCGATATTGACGTCCTGATGACCGACAGTAGCAAATTCGCCTTGCGCCGGGCGCACAGCGAAGGCCTTGATATCCGGCACGGCGACGTGCTCGACGAGGCCCATAATGACAATATTGATATGGGCGAATATCAGCATCTCATCGCCGCCACCGACAATGATAGCCAGAACCAGCTGATCACCGCCGACCTTGGTCCCGAAATGGGCTATGAACAGATCAGTCGGCTGGCCAATGACGGACAGAGCAAAAGCCGCGTCGGGCATGGCAGATTGTTGTTCGAATCCGGCGCGGATTTTGGCACTTTGCTCGACCGTGTTCTGGCTGGCTGGCGATTCAGCAAAACAAATATTACCGAGAAATTCACCGTCGAAGATTATCGGAAGAATCTGGAAGAAGGCGAAGAACCGCTGGCCGTTTTCAAGCCGGACCGGCGGTTGTTGTTTTTTGCGACCGATGCCCGCCCGGTCATTGAAGACGGTGATGTCGTGATCAGCTTTGTTGCACCGGACACACCGGAAGAACGCAAGGCGGACCGCGCCGCCAAAGAAAGCGAAAAAAACGGCGATAGCTGAATATGTGGGTTATTTTGCGCGCGGACCGAACAACGCCGTGCCGACACGGATATGGGAAGCACCGAGCTTGATCGCGCTTTCAAAATCTCCCGACATTCCCATGCTGAGACCATCCAGGCCATGGTCGAGAGCGAGTTTCGCGAGTAGAGCAAAATAGGGAGCCGGGTTGGCATTATCCGGAGGGATCGCCATCAGGCCAGCGACAGTGATGCCGGCTGCCCGGGCTTGCGAAAGAAGCTCGGCCACGGCCTTGATGTCACAGCCTCCTTTTTGGGATTCTTCGCCGATATTGACCTGCAGAAAGCAGGGAATGTAGCGGTCTTGCCGGTCCATTTCCTTGGCCAGCGCCTTGATCAGCGAACGACGGTCCAGCGAATGGATGTAATCGAAAAGAGCTACGGCTTCTGCAGCCTTGTTGGATTGCAACTGCCCGATCATGTGCAGTTCGATATCAGGATATTCCGCTTTCAAAGCTGGCCATTTCTCTGCCGCTTCCTGTATGCGGTTTTCCCCGAAGACCCGGTGGCCAGCCGCCAGAAGTGGCCGGATTTCATCGCTGCTGCGGGTTTTTGACACCGCGATGAGCGCGACATCGGATGCCTTGCGGTTCGCTATCCGGGCAGATTTTTCAATCTTGCTGCGGATGTCCTGAAGGGTCGGGCTTGCCAATTTCGTGTCTGTCACAGTCATTCTCTTTCGCCAAGCTTCTGTCTATAGACCTGCATATGTTGCGAGACCAGCCCCGCCCCGTTTTACCTGACTCGACCGGTTCGGCCCTGCCCCGGATATGGTTGTTCACCGACCAGCGGAATGATGATCTTCTCGAGCAAGCGATCATGCGACTGCCGCGTGGAAGCGGGATTGTCTTTCGCCACTATCATTTGGAAGAGCCATTGCGGAAGGCGCGATTTGAAATGGTCAAAAAGCTTGCGCGGCGGCGCGGGCATATGGTGTTTCTGGCCGGCCCCCCGGCGCTCGCCAAGCTCTGGCGCGCCGACGGCGTGCATGGACGAACATCCCGGCGATCCGGAACCGGGCGGTTGCTTTACAGCGCACCGGTTCATAATAGCCGGGAAATCCACCAGGCCAATCGCACCGGTGCGCAGATTTATTTTCTGTCGCCGGTCTTTGCTACCCGGTCTCACCCCGGCCAGCGTCCACTGAATCCTGTACAGGTTCGGCGTCTGGCTGCTCTGTGCAACGGTGCGGTCATATATCTGGGCGGGATGAACCGGCCACGCTATCGAGCACATAAAAGCCACCTAACCCACGGTTGGGCAGCGATCGACGCATTCTGCTAGTCGGAATTTATTAGAAGCGGAACTGGGTTCCGACATAGACCGCTTGGCTATCCTGACGATTATCCGTCAGCGGGGCCATCCGGTCGCGCTCGTTGTTGATCCGTACACCGGCGGTCACATCCAGATTGCGGGTGAGCGAATAGCTGCCGCCAATATCAAGCGTATAATCTTTCTGGCTGGCATCGAGAGCGCGCGGTGCGGCATTGATCGGTGCGGTTGCATCGATCGACATGCGCGTGCTGAAACGACTCTTCTTGCCAGAATTTTCCTCGCCCGACAGCCTTCCTGTACCAATTTCCGACAGGTCGGGTAGATTGCTACCCAGTTTCTTGACCGGAATGGCGAAGCTCTTCAGGCCTTTCGCAGAGCCGAGGCTATAGGAAACGGGGGCAATTTTCGCTGCGCTTGTCAAGCCCGATCCGGGTGCGGCAGAGAGTAGATTTTCACGAATGGAAACGGCACCGGCTTCGGACTTCTGGCGAACCACCACAGTGACCGATCGCTCTCCGTCACGCGTGCCGCCAGTCGGTGTAAATTTGAAATTCGCATTTCCGCGCAAGAAATTGAGTTTGTACTTGGCTGCCAGATCAGGATCGGCACCGGCCACGGTAAAGGAACCGATTGATCCGAGTGATTTCAGAGACACCATCCCGTCATCGCTGGAAAGCACTCTCGCCAGAGCAGGGGTCATGGCAAGGCTGGAGATCGCGAGTCCCGTCGCTAACCAACCCAAATGATTGCCCTTTTTCTTCATGACGAAGCTCAATTCCCCTTTAAGAGATCATGAATATACCAAAAACTGGTAGTCTGCACGACTCAAGTTGCTGTTTTTGTCCGATTTTCGATATCTAACATCTTTCTGTTGCAGATCGGTAACGCTTTTGTCCGGACATTGCCCAGCATATTAGCGCAACAAAGATGAACCGCAGATGATTTTACGCCCATTCAACTGGGGTTCAGTCCATGCTGCACAAGAGCGAAACATGCGCTTGTGCTTGCCCCCTGCGGCAAAGCATTTATAGAGAGCGCTGAAATGATATCATGTCCGGAACAAATCCTGCAAAAAAGATTTCGTATCGGCGCAAAATGCAACCAGGAGCGCTTCATGTCCCGCCTCAAAACAACCCGTTTATTGCCTTCTGTAACCGCTGGCCTGCTGGCGCTGTCCTTGCTTTCTGCCTGCGGAGGTAAAGAACGGCCCAAAGCCGATCTCGCCGCATCACAGGTCACGACAATTGGCGTGAACAGCTATTTGTGGCGTGCGTCGCTTGATGCCTTGTCCTTCATGCCGCTGACCCAGACCGACAGCAATGGCGGCGTGATCCTGACCGACTGGTACGTCAATCCGCAAAATCCGGGCGAACGGATGAAAATCAATGTCTCTATTCTCGATCGCGATTTGCGCGCCGATGCCCTGCGCGTCGCGGCATCGCGCCAGGTTGCCACCAATGGCGCGTGGGTCGATGCCCCGGTCAAGGCGGCAACCACGCAGAAACTGGAACAGATCATTCTCACCAAGGCGCGCGACCTGCGGCGCGGTGTGATCTCCAACTAATATTTCCTGCCATATCATGGGGCCGCAATGACCGATCAGCGATTCAATCCACTGGCGGCGGACAAACGCTGGCAAGAGCGCTGGGCAACGGCGGGCACTTTCGAAGCGGATGACGCCAGCAGCAAGCCGCGCAGTTATGTGCTCGAGATGTTTCCCTATCCATCGGGACGTATCCATATGGGCCACGTCCGCAACTATACGATGGGCGACGTGCTCGCTCGATTCCGGCGGATGCAGGGTTATGAAGTGCTCCATCCGATGGGTTGGGATGCCTTCGGCATGCCGGCGGAAAACGCGGCAATGGAAAAGAACGTCCACCCCGGCGAATGGACGAGAGCCAATATTGCAGCGATGCGCAGCCAGCTGAAAACGCTGGGCTTTGCTTTTGACTGGAGCCGCGAAATGGCGACCTGCGAGCCGGACTATTATGGCCATGAACAGGCGCTATTTCTTGATCTGTTCGAGGGCGGCCTTGTCTACCGCAAGGAATCAGCGGTCAACTGGGACCCGGTGGACATGACCGTGCTCGCCAACGAGCAGGTGATCGATGGCAAGGGCTGGCGTTCGGGCGCTCAGGTGGAAAAGCGCAAACTCAGCCAGTGGTTTCTGAAAATCACAGATTTTGCCGAGGATCTGCTGGCGGGACTGGGTGACCTCAAGGGCTGGCCGGAAAAAGTGCGGCTGATGCAGGAAAACTGGATCGGCAAGTCGCAGGGCCTGCAATTCCATTTCGACCTTACGAAAGCACAGGGCGATATCGCCAGCGTGGAGGTTTTTTCGACGCGGCCTGATACCATATTCGGATCAAGTTTTGTCGCCCTGGCGGCCGACCATCCGCTGACCCAGTCACTGGCTGCAAAGAACGAGGCACTCGCCGCCTTTGCAAAAGAGTGCAAAGCGGGCGGCACCACAGCCGCCGAGCTCGAGACGATGGAGAAAAAGGGCTTCGATACCGGCTTGACCGTCACCCATCCGCTCGACCCCGATTGGCAGCTGCCCGTCTATGTCGCAAATTTCGTGCTGATGGATTATGGCACCGGTGCGGTATTTGGCGTGCCCGCGCACGACCAGCGCGATCTCGACTTTGCCCGTAAATATGGCCTGCCGGTCAAGCGCGTGGTTTCGGATGGTGAGGAAACGGACGCCGAGTATAAAGGCGATGAGGCTTATACCAGCCCTGGCAAAATCGTGAACAGCGCGTTTCTCGACGGCATGACGGTTGACGCGGCCGGCCAAGCGGTCATTGATCGCGCACAATCCGAAGACTGGGGCAAGGCACAGACTACCTGGCGGCTGCGCGACTGGGGCGTTTCACGCCAGCGCTATTGGGGCACGCCGATCCCGATCATCCATTGCGAGAGCTGTGGTCCGGTGCCGGTACCTAAGGATCAGCTTCCGGTCGTCTTGCCCGAAGATATCGACTTTGAGACGCCGGGCAATCCGCTCGAACGCCACGCCACTTGGAAACAGATCGACTGCCCGAAATGCGGCGCTGCGGCGCAGCGCGAAACCGATACGCTGGATACATTTGTCGACAGTAGCTGGTATTTCCTGCGCTTTGCCAGCCAGCCGGATGACCGTCCCTTTGACCCCGATGTGGTCAAGCAATGGTTGCCGGTGACGCAATATATCGGCGGCGTGGAGCATGCGATCCTTCACCTGCTCTATGCGCGTTTCTGGACGCGCGCTTTGGCGAGCATCGGCAAGCTGGATTTTGCCGAACCGTTCGAGAGTCTGTTCACCCAGGGGATGGTGACGCACGAAACCTACAAGCATGGCGACGGCAGCTGGCTTTCTCCGGACGAGGTCGAGAAAAATGGCGTAGACTGGTCGACGATTGTTGACGGATCACCGGTTACCACCGGCCGGGTCGAAAAAATGTCGAAGTCGAAGAAAAATACTGTCGATCCAGATCCGATCATCGAACAATATGGTGCCGACGCGGTGCGCTTCTTCATGCTCTCCGACAGCCCGCCCGAGCGCGACCTGCCCTGGTCCGAGGCGGGTATTGAAGGCAGCTGGCGCTTTGTCCAGCGGCTATGGCGTCTGTTCATCGCGGTCGCCGACAGCAATGATACAGGTGAAGACAAGGCGCTCCGCCGCAAACTCCACCAGACCGTGGCCGGTGTTGCTGGCGACGTCGAAGCTCTCTCGTTCAACAAGGCGGTCGCGAAGATTTTCGAACTGGTCAATCTGATCGAGAAATCCCAGCCGTCTGCGGACCGGACTATGGCGATCAAATCGCTCGCCCGGATCGTCGCCCCGATGGTCCCGCATATCGCCGAGGAAGCATGGGCGCTGTTCGGCGAAACGGAGCTGATTGCCGACGCACCATGGCCGGAGGTCGACGAAAGCCTGCTGGTCGAGGATGAAGTGACCATCGCGATTCAGGTGCGCGGCAAACTCCGCGATACAATTACCGTTGCCAAGGGCGGTAGCAAAGAGCATCTCGAAGGCCTTGCCCTGGCATCCGGGAAGGTCCAGCGTGCGATTGACGGAGCTGAAATTAAAAAGGTGATTGTCGTGCCCGACCGACTGGTCAATATCGTGATATGAGGGATATGATTGCCCGGCTCACCATAGTTGTGACCCTGTCAGCGATGCTGGCTGGCTGCAATTTGCGGCCGCTTTATGCGGGCGGCACTACCGGCATTGTTGCGGAAGAACTTGGCAACGTCGAAATTGAACCGATTGCGGGCAAGGCGGGATGGCTGACGCGCAACGCGCTCAAGGATCAGCTCGAAGCGTTCGAGGGGCAAGAGGCAAAATACCGGCTGACGGTTATATTGGATGACAAGATTGCCGGATTTGGCGTGCGCAGTGATGACCGGATCACGCGTGAGCGCCGGACGTTGCGCGCCCGCTACCAGCTGGTCCGCCTGGCCGATTCGGTCGTCGTGCTCGATGCCACGGCGGGATCGGACGCCGGGATCGACGTGGTGTCTTCGGAATTTGCGACGCTCGCTGCGGAAGATACCGCGCTGGAAAACCTGGCGACCCGTGTTGCCAATCAGATTGTGACCCGACTTTCATTGTTCGCCCGCAACGAGGCCAACGCGCCACCGGAACCATGAAGGTCAAGCCGGAAGATATTGTCAGGCGCTATCATGCCGCTGCCGATCAATGTCGACTGATCCTGTTATGCGGACCGAATGTCACGCGCTGCCAGGCGCTTGTCGACGAACTGGTGCAACCGCTGGCCCACTCCGCAGAACGAGTGGACATGACCATTGCCGATGTCAGCGACCATCCCGCCCGGCTGAATGACGAGGCCAATTCCGCCTCGCTGTTCGGGGACAAGCGCTATATCATATTGCGGCTGAACAGCGGCGAAGCGGTGCGCGCAACCACCGCGATCGAAACCTTGCTGGCGAGCGCGTCCGGCGGCGACCCCGTCTTTGTCATCGCACCCGGGATGGGCGACAAGACCGCATTGGCCAAATCGATAATCGCGGCCCCGGATGCGATGATAGCAACCTGCTATGAAACAACGCCGGAACAGGCGACGGTGGCCGTCCTGACCATGGCGAAACAGGAAGGCCTTCAGTTGAGCCGGGAAATGGCGCAGGAAATCGCAGCACTGACCAGCAATGATCTGGTGCTGGCGCGGCTGGAAGTGGAAAAGATCGCGCTCTATATGGATGCGACGCCCGAAAACCCGCAAGCACCGGAAGCCGATATCCTGCTCTTGCTCGGTGCCGAAAATGATGAAGAAGATATCAGCCTGCTGATCAACGCGGCGCTCAATGGTGATGCGCCTCGTCTGGCCCAGGAAATTGCCGGCTCGCGCGCGCAGGGCATGAACGAGATCGGCCTGATCCGGATCATGCTGCGCCATCTTGCCAAGCTGGCGGAACTGCGCAGCAAGGTCGACAAGGGTGGGAATATCGATTCGGTTGCCGGTCATCCCAGCGTCTTTTTCAAAGAGCAGAAACATTTCAAGCGCCAGCTGAGAATATGGTCCTCTGCCCATATCAGTCGTCTGATCGACCGGATCCTGCAGCTCGAGATCGCGTTAAAAAGCAGCGGTCAGCCGGACCAGGTATTGTTAGAGGAAGAATTGCTGCTGATTGCGCGCAAAGCGGCGAGAAGCCGATAGTCTATTCATAATCGGCGGTAATCGCGATCCGGCCGCGAAACTGCCCGTTGGCATCGCCACGCACCCGCAATTGCCCGCCAAAAGAAAAGGTCAGGCGTCCGGCCTGATCCAGTCGGGCCAGAGCCGGTAGATTGGTTTCCAGTTTCTCCAGCTCCGCTGTCGAACCATTGGGTGCGCTCAGCTGAATTCTGTCCGGCAGGGACACCCTCACATTCCGGCCCGGTTCGCCGGTCAGCCGTCCTTCACCATATAACGCCATTCCGCCAAGATTGGCGATGTTGCCGCTGATTTGCCTGGTACCAGACATCGGATCGATGCTGACCACCCCGCCATTGCCGCCCAGCAACGCCATCCGAGAGAAATCCAGATTGGCGGTGATTTCGATCTGCAACGGGATTTCCCGCTTATCGGCAGCCGCCGGGGAAAGGTTACCGGACGCGGGACTGGTCGCGCACAGGCGGCATTGCGCACGCACTTCACCCGGCATGAAAGCCGGATGTGCGGCCATGACTGCCACTATCAGCAAGAATTTCACCATTCTCATAGCCGCACATTTTGCCCAAATATGGTGAATATCCGGTTAAGAATGGCCTGAATTCGCGGGGACCCTCGGTGCCAGATCCCTTGACCGACCGCAATCGAGACGCCATTTACGCAATATGGAAAAAATAATATTGAGCGACGAAGAATGGCGGCAACAGCTATCACCGGAACAATATCATGTGCTGCGCGAAGCAGGCACCGAACGGGCTTTTACAGGAGCGCTGAACGCCGAATATCGCGATGGCGAGTTCTTCTGTGCCGGTTGCGGCAGCAAGTTATTTGAATCACAAAGCAAATTTGACAGCGGTTGCGGCTGGCCAAGCTTCTCCGCGCCTGCCGATACGGAAGCGGTCACCGAGATCGAAGATAATAGCCTCGGCATGCGCCGGGTCGAGGTGCGTTGTTCAACCTGCGATGGTCATCTCGGTCATGTCTTTCCCGATGGTCCTGCAGAAACCGGCCTGCGCTATTGCATGAATAGCGCAGCGATGGCTTTTGAACCCAAGGAAGACTGATTTTTTTCTGTGCTTCCCTGTTCAGACTGCAGTAAGGCACCAACACGCTAGAAAATCTGAAATTCAGAATATTAGCGTATAGTGGGTGGAACAATATGGCGCGTGGCAACAAACGCAGCAAAAAGCAGGGGCCAGTGCGCAAATGGCTGTGGCGACTCGCCAGGACCGGTCTTGTCGCGGGGTTTTTCGCGACGATTGCGTTGGTGGTTGCCGTATTGGTCGTCCGTTCCTCTCTCCCCGGCTTCGAAGATCTGAAATCCTCACCCAATGGCCAGATGATCAGGGTGCTGGATGTGAACGGCAAGGAACTGTTTTCCATGGGGCCGAGCTACGGCGAGTGGCTGCGCTATGCAGACATCCCGGAGGTCATGATATCCGCGATGGTCGCGGTCGAGGACCGGCGCTACGAGAGTCATTTGGGCGTTGACCCGATCGGGATCGCGCGTTCGCTCCAGGTAAGGATGCAGCGCGGCCATTGGGCCCAAGGCGGATCGACCATCACCCAGCAACTGGCGCGGAACGTGTTTCTGAACAACAACCGGACCTTCGGCCGAAAAGGCCGAGAGATATTGCTCGCGCTGGCGATGGAACGAAAATTTTCCAAAGAACAGATTCTCGAGCTTTACCTGAACAAGGTTTATTATGGCGGCGGTGCCTATGGCATTGATGCCGCGTCTCGCCGGTTTTTCGCGCATGGCGCCAGAGAGCTTGACCTAGCCGAGGCCGCAATTATCGCCGGTCTGGTCAAGGCCCCGTCCCGCTATTCTCCCACAGCCGATGCCAAAGCGGCTATCGGACGGGCAACCGTGGTCCTGGAGGTGATGCAGGATGCCGGAGCGATCACCGCAGCCGAAGCTGCACAAACCAAGCCTGCTTCGGTCAAGCTCGCACCCGAGCCCCGGCAGAATAGTGTGCGATATTTTACCGACTGGGCTCTGCCGCAACTGGATTTGCTGATCGACGAAACGATAGAGCCGGTCGAAGTCTGGACAACACTGGATCTTGATATGCAGCGCGCAGCCGCAACGGCTATCCAGTCGCGCGTACCGGCCGGTGCCCAGGGTGCGTTGGTGGCGATCGACCGGGACGGTGCCGTTCGGGCGATGGTCGGCGGAACCGATTATGTGACATCCAATTATAACCGCGCAACGCAGGCCGTCCGCCAACCCGGATCGGCCTGGAAAGTATTCGTCTATATGGCGGCACTGGAAGCAGGCTATGCGCCCGATGATACGGTGACCGATGCGCCGATCACGATTGGTAACTGGACGCCCCGAAACAGCGGTAATCGCTATGCCGGGGACATTGATGTCCGCACGGCTTTCGCTTTTTCCAAAAATACCGTTGCTGCGGCGATCGGCAATGATATCGGGACCTCCACGATTGCCAATATGGCGCGCCGCTTTGGCATCACCACCCCGATCAACACCAACCCCTCGATGGTTCTCGGCACGTCCGATGTGCGACTGCTCGACATGACTCGCGCCTTTGCATCAATCAGTGCGAAAGGCATTGCAATCACCCCGTTCGGAATCACCAAGGTGCAGACGATGAAAGGTGATATTCTCTATCAAAGCAAATTTGACGGCAGCCGCGTTCTGGTTGACCCCTGGGTGGCAGCGGGCATTACAGATCTGATGCAGACCGCAGTGAACACGGGCACTGGCCGGGCAGCCCAGATCGGCAGACCGGTTGCAGGCAAGACCGGGACAACGAGCAGCAACAAGGATGGCTGGTTTCTGGGATTCTCCAGCGGCCTTACCACCGGTGTCTGGATGGGCCGGGACGACGCAAAGCCGGTCGGCGGCCTGCAGGGAGGCCGGGCACCGGCCTCCGCGTTCGCGCAGTTCATGAAAGTGGCAGTAGCCAACCGCAAGGTAGAAAAATTCGATACCGAACTGGTCTTGCCGGAATGGCAATTGGAGCCGGACGAAGACGAGCTGTTCGGCGCGCCGGAAGACGGTATCTACGTCGACGAGAACGGCATGCCGATCGAGACCGGCCGCGGTATCGAATATGATCTGCAAGACGGCGAAGCTGCCGATAATCCCCGGCTGGACCAGGACTGGATTGATTCGGTGCTCGGCCGCGGCGGAGATCCTGCTCCCCGCAAACCGGAGCCCGCTCCGGTCAAGAAACCCAAACCGCTGCCTCCCCAAAAGCAGCCGGAATCCCTGCTTCCGGAAGCCCTGCGATCCGAACCGCAATAGGCTGGAGCTTCAGTCAGCCACTGGAGATTGCCGTTCCACTCCAACCATATGCAGACCACGGCCATGGTTCTTGAGCCAGCGATCCGCGGCTCGCCGGTCCAATTCGTAAATCTGGTCGAGCAGCGCATAAAAGCGCTGACTATGGTCCATATGCCTGAGATGCGCCACTTCATGCGCAACCACCGACCGGCGAACATGGGGCGGGGCCATGACCAGCCGCCAGCTCAGTCTGATAGACTGGTGGCCGGAGCAGCTGCCCCAGCGTCGCCGCGCATCCCCGACCGTCAATTTGGGCAAATCTGTCCCGGCCCGCGTGCAATAATATGGCAAATCTTCCGCAAAAATTGCTCGCGCCTGCGTTTTAAGCCAGCGCAGGACGCGAGACTCAACATGTTCACGCGGGCCACCCAGGTGGATTTCGCCGTCCCCTAGTAAAGGGGCACGTGCAAACGCAGGGGACCAGCGAATGATATGTGGCTCACCCAAGAATGCGATCTGGCTGCCATCCTTGATCGGTATCGGGGGCAGAGCTTCGGCAAAGCGGGCGTTGAGCCAGTCGGATTTGGACTGGGCAAATCGAAGCGCCTGACTTTTCGACGCGAAGACCGGCACGGTCAGACGGACAACCCCCTTTACCGTATCTGCCGAAACTATGATCGACCGCGCCTGCTTCGATCGACGCAACTGGACCGGATAGCTTACACCGTCCAAGCGGATCGCCAACGCTTCGGAAGGTGCGCTCTTAAAGCGGAGCATCGAGGATATGTTGTTCAAGCGGCCCCGCTTTCGATTCGGGAATGACCTTGCCCCGGATCGACTGGCCTGCTGCATGGATCGACTCGCGGTCGCCGGATACCAGATAATGCCATGCCGGTAACGGCAGGCCCCGGGCGCGCATTTTATAGGCACAACTGTCAGGCAGCCAGTCGAATTCTTCCAGCTTGTTGCGGGTCAGCCGGACGCAATCGGGAACATGAAACTTCCGGTGGCGATAGTCACCGCACCGGGCTTGCTGGAGATCGAGCAATTTGCAGGCGATGTTGGTCATGTATATCTGACCGTCATCCTCGTCCTCCGCTTTCAGCAAACAGCATTTGCCACAGCCGTCACACAAGGCTTCCCACTGGGCACGATCCAGCGATTCGAGTGGCAATTCCCAGAAGGGCGGTTCGGATTCTAATGTACCCATCGGGCAATTTCAGCCGCAACGTCCTGCGGCGTGCCATCATAGGGCAACAGCGCCAGCGGCTCTCCCTCCGGTCCGAACAAATAGGCCTGGCGGCTATGATCGACGAGATATTCGCTCGCTCCATCGTCCTTCCGGATATCATAGATTATCAGATATTTTTTCGCCACGGCGGCGATCTCCTCCGGGCTGCCGGTGAGACCGATCAGTCGCGGGTGGAATGCGGAAACATATTGTTTCAAGACCGCAGGTGTGTCGCGCTCGGGATCGACAGAAATGAAAATCGGCTGGATTTTCTTGATCAGAGCCGGGTCGGCTTTTTCAGCCTGCTTCAATCCGAGCATGATATTGGCAAGATCAACCGGACAAACATCGGGGCAATAGCTGTAGCCGAAATAAATTATCCGATATTGCCCCTTGAACTGATCCTCCGAGGTTCTGCCGCCATCCTGGTTTGTCAACGTAAAGGCGCCGCCAACTTTCGCCCCGGCGAGCGGCGGCTCCATGTCCGCTGACACGCTTCCATCGGGAGCAGGGTTACAGGCTGCCATGAGGGTCAGCAATCCCGCACTCAGGATCATTTTTACGACGTTTGCGATATTGTTCATTACGCAGCCAGACATGGTCTGCTACTTGATCAAATTCAACAGATAATTGATATGCAGCAATTATAGCGGATCGGGGAAAAAGCCGCCGGTTAACGAAATGGGGCCAAATATGTTCAATAGAAATCCTTCAGGCGCACTTTGGGCCGGTAAATTCAGTCTTTTCTTGCGCTTTGCGGGTTTAGCGGCCGCAGCTATGTCTTTGTCGGCACCCGCCGCGGCACAATTTTCGGACAGCTATAATTTTCTGAAAGCGGTCAAAGACCGTGATGGCGACGAAGCGACCAAGTTTCTCAGCAGCCCGGGGTCAGTGATCATCAATACGCGCGACCATTCCACAGGCCAGACTGCCCTGCACATCGTGGTAGAGCGCCGCGACAATACCTGGCTGGCTTTCCTGCTGCAAAAAGGTGCCAATCCCAATCTCTCGGACAAAGAAGGCACCACGCCGCTCATTCTCGCTACCCAGCTTCGATTTGTGGATGGCGTCAGAACCCTGTTGGCACCGCAGAATGGGCGCGAGAAAACAAAGGTGGATGAAACGAATAAACAAGGCGAGACCGCACTCATTCTAGCAGTCCATATCCGTGATGCGGAACTGGTCCGCCTGCTTCTTGCAAACGGTGCCGACCCGGATCGGACCGACACGCTCGCCGGCAAGTCTGCGCGTGATTACGCGAAACAGGATCGCCGGACTGCCGCCATATTGGCAGAGATTGAAAAAGCGGACAGTAACAAAGAGCCTGAAATCGAAGGGCGGTTCTTTGGGCCGGAAGACTAGGCGTCGATTAATAACCGCCAGGTTCGTGTAGCGAGGCGGCGGGACTGATCCAGCCATCGGAGATTGCTGCGCGGCGCATGGCACGGCGGGCCAGCCGCATGGTCTCTGTCTTGCGCCGCGCCGGTGCAAGCGCGTTGGTCGCGGCCGGTCGCACCATTTCCGCATCATAGGCATCGGCAAGGCCCAGTAAAACCGGTCACAATAATCCAGATATTCCGTCCATTTGGCGTCGCCCAGCAAATCGCTCCGCGCAACCTTGATCTCGACGATGACAATCTGCCCCTTCGCGTCAATCCCCATCAGATCCGCTCGGCGTCTGTTCCGCAAACTGACCTCTGGTAACACCATGATATCATGTCGTAAAAACATCCGAGCCACACCGCGGGCGACGGCCTGTGCGGCGGTCAGTTCGTCGATAGTGGTCAACAAACCAAGCGAATCATCCATTGTCGTCATCGGACTTGGCTAGAACATAAAAAGAACAAAATAAAGGCCCCCGTGAGGGAGCCTTTATGAATTCAATATTTCCGGAAGCACTAGCGATAGAAGATATGATTGTCGATCATCGCCAGTCGTTTGAGCCGCCAGCCCGGAGAAACATAACGGGCGTGAAAGAATAATGCGCCTTCGACCGAGCTTTCCCAGCCATCGTTCACTGCAATCTTGGCAATCGCCACTGCATTGCGCCAAGTCTGGCGCCCGGTTCTTATATGAGGCATCTTGCCGCCGCGCACGAAGGAAAACTGACTGCGTTGATAAACAACACCGCAAATGGTGTCGGGAAAGCGGGAAGATTCGACGCGGGCCAGAACAACACGAGCCACAGCCAGCTGGCCTTGCAACGATTCGCCCTTGGATTCAAAATAGACGGTACCGGCGAGGCACTGCATTTCGGCATCAAGCGCACCATCTACCGATTGCTGGCGCACCAGCTGACGCAGGGACGATGCATCATCATTTACGAAATCGACGTCCGCACCGATGTCACGCTCTGCGCTCTCATTGGCAATCTTGTCTGATTCGATAACGTCTTGGGGAATTTCGGCGACAACTTCCTGTTGCTCGCCAAATATAATAGCCTGATTCGATTCGTCCTCTTCCAGCAGGGCCGGATCGACGAAAATCTCGGTTTCGGGCGTCTCGTCGGATGCTTCCAAAGCGAAGGATACATCGGTAACCGACAAGGCCACAACCGTGGTAATAGCAAGCGACAAGACGCTTGCGGAACGAAAAATTTTGCTCATAAACCTGTTTTTTTATGCGGTGAGACCAGAGCAATTCATGACATTCCCGTCAAAACTGCCAAAAACAGACCCAAAAATCACGGCGAAGGTCTGTTTCTGTTCTCCCCGTCTGCGTGTTTTCTGCCTGTCATTCACGACCATTAGAGCAGCAACCTACGCATCGAAGTAGAGCGCCAAATATGGTTCTGGGAAATAAAGTCAAGTTTACTGACCCATTTGGGCGATGAGCCGTTCCGCATCCGGGATGTCCAGTTCAATTAACCACATATCGGGGTCAAAACGGAATCTTTGGCTGATATAATCGCGTAATTCTTTATTGTTATCAATGTCTTGCGGCCATATTTGCTGCCAGTTGGGCAAGCCGTCAAGGGATGGCATATTCTCCAGGAGCTTAGGGTTTTCGCCCTTTTCTACGCATTGGATAAGGATGGCCCCGGATATCCGGTCACCTTTTTTCAGAACGGCGCCGAATCCACCATTTTGACTGACCAGTCTGAGGAGAGATTGGACTTTCATTTCCGCAGAAAGCCGCGGTTCAATCATCTTTTCTATACCCGGGCAGTGATGCCAAAGGGATATGTGAACGCATGAATGTCCCGGTGCCACGCGCTATTTCGTCACCTTCGCTATCGATCAGCCGTGAATCGGCTACAAATACCCGGCGTTTCCCGCTAACCCAACGACCTTCGGCAGTTACCGGTCCGGTCTTGAGCGGCTTGGTAAAGAGCAGGTTGAAGGCGGTGGTCAGGAGAAAGCGGTCGGAGACCAGACTGTTCGCGGCATAAAAGGCCGCATCGTCGAGCATCTTGAAATAGGCCGTGCCGTGCACAGCGCCGGCTGCGTGATAATATCGTTCGTCGACATCAAACAATATTTTTGCCGTGCCGGCTTCGCCAATTTCCAGACGGGATTGGAACAGCCGATTTATAGGCGCTTCCGCATACAGCCGTTCCAGGGCCCGGAAATGTCCCTGCGCACCGCCTCTTTCCGTACCATATTCCGGTTCATCTGTCATGGCAGGGATCAGGCAGCCCGCTGCTCGCGCTGCTTGCTCAACAAAGCATAAAGGGCATCCTGGCCCGCCGCACCCCGGAGCTTCGCAACCATATTGTCATCCCGTAAAAAACGGGAAATCTCGGCCAAGGCCTGTAAATGCTCGACCCCTCCTTTTTCCGGAGACAGCAGCGTGAATATCAGGTCGACCGGTTTGCCATCGTGCGCATTGAACGCAATCGGTTCGGCAAGACGCAGAAAAATGCCGGTGCAGCGATCGAGGTCGGCCAATTTCGTATGCGGTATGGCGATCTTTCTTCCAAAGCCAGTCGACCCGAGGGCTTCCCGGGCCACCAATCCCGTCCGTACGGCTTCGGCATCAAGACGATAGCATTCGTGCCCGATTTCACCGATTATACGCAAAATTTGGTCCTTGCCGCCGTCGCCGGGACAATCCCGAACGGCAGCGATATCCAATCGAACGGACAAAACAGTCATCATTCATTCCTTTTGTCCCGGCAATATTCGGCCAAATCTGCAAATATTCCAGAATTTGGACGCCGGAGCGCTTTGAGCCAATCGTAGAAACACCAGTCATCTGCAAATTGACGGCGATGCGGCCCTATCAGCTATGCGGTTCGACCCAGCCAATTGTGCCGTCGGAGCGGCGATAGACCATATTATGGGCACCAGTGCCAGAGTTTTTGAACAATAGCGCGCCGGTATTGCGCAGATCCATCATCATCACGGCATTGGACACGCTGGCTTCAGGAATATCGGTGCTGGTTTCTGCAATGATCGGGGGAGAATCACCATTGAACTCGCTCTCATCTTCCTCTTCGAGGGACTCAAACACCCGGTATGCCGCCTCTTCCTGTTTCGCAGCATATTGTGCCTGAACATGATGGTCGTTGAGCCGGCGCATATAGCGGCGCAGCTGTTTTTCAATCTTGTCGGCAGCTTTGTCAAAAGCCTGATGGGCATCACCCGCTTCGGCATCGGCCTTCAGCATCAGGCCCTGCATCACATGATTCACGATATCGCACCGGAAATGCGCGTGGGGCGCTTTGCTTATGGTGACATTGGCCGAAATGGCCTTGGCAAAATATTTGCTGGCGATCGCGTTCATCCGATCCTCGGCGTGGGTTTGCAGCGCATCACCGGTATCAACCTGGTGTCCCGAAACACGAACTTCCATATTTATTCTCCTTTTCATTCTGTATCGTCACCCAATTGGCGATACAATTAAATCTCTGTCCAGAGAGGGCTTTCAATACCCTCGATAAATATCTTGTGCCGCGCCAGTTCTTCTGCAGTCGCATGATGCTCACGCGCTGCTATAAACGGTCTGCGCTCCGCGCGCTGTAATGCTGGTTGCATGTTGGCAACGGCCGTGCGCCGGTTAATGTCCTCTGCCAGGCCAAGGCCGATTTGGCGCCCACCCGTCAATTCAATATAGAGCTGGGTCAGCAATTCCGCATCAAGCAGGGCGCCGTGCTTCACCCGGTGGCTGCGATCGATGCCATAGCGCGAGCATAAAGCGTCGAGCGACAATTTGGCGCCAGGATGCTTGGACTTGGCAATCGCCAATGTGTCGACCATGCGAAACCGCGAAATCGGCTGGTGGCCACATAGAACTAGCTCGGCGTTGAGAAAACTGAAATCAAACTGCGCGTTATGGGCGACTAGATTCGAGTCCTCCAGAAAATCCAGAAGCTCTTCCGCACCGGCCGCGAAAAGCTTTTTGTCGGACAGAAACATGTCAGAGAGACCGTGCACATTCTCGGCGGCTTTTGGCATCGCCCGTTCGGGATTATAATAGCAATGAAAAGTCTGCCCGGTTTCGATCCGGTCGATCATTTCAATACAGCCGATTTCCACCATCCGGTCGCCATTTTGTGGATCAAAGCCGGTGGTTTCAGTGTCGAAAATTATTTCTCGCATAAGGGCAATATCGGACTGAATTCTGGGTTACGCAAGGGATGCTTTCAGTTTTTGAACAAGTTTCTGAACCTGCTGTCGTGTTTCCTCCTTTGGCAGCGATGTATCGATCACCGAATCAGCTCTTTTCCGTTTTTCCGCATCCGGCATTTGCAGCGCTTTTATCTGTTCGAACCGCTCTTCCGTCATGCCGGGGCGAGCGAGAACGCGGGCACGCTGGTCCTCCGTTCCAGCCGATACCACGACGATATGGTCGACGCCCTCGGCACCGGATTTTTCAAAGAGCAGCGGAATGTCGAACAGGATCATCGGGCGATCCCTATTTTCTTCGAGAAAAGCCAGACGCATTTCGCCCACCGCGGGATGAATCAGTTGTTCCAGCTGCTGTAAAGCCGTGGGATCGCCGAGCACTGCCGCTCCCAGCTTCTGCCTGTCCACTCCTTCGCTAGTCGTGCTGCCTGAGAACAGGGCTTCAATCGCATCCACCAGAGCACCCCCGGGTCCTTGCAACCGGTGCACGGCGGCATCGGCGTCGAACAGGGGGACGCCTTCGTCGACGAACATTTGGGCCACCGTGGACTTTCCCATGCCGATGGAACCCGTCAGACCGATAATATATGGTCCCTCCCGTGCCGTCATGCCGTCAACAGCTTCCTGAGTTCATCATCATGTTCCATCGGCGGCGTGGCACCGAAAAACAGCTCGAACGCCAGTGCTGCCTGACCGATCAGCATGTCGAGGCCATCGACCACCGCCAGATCACGCTGCTTGGCCGCCCGCAAAAGGCCGGTCTTGAGCGGCGCGTAGACCAGATCATAGACCAGTGCGTCGGCTGGCAGGGGATCGAGATCCACTTCGAGCGGCGGCTTTCCCGTCATGCCGAGCGGGCTTGCATTGATCAGAAGGTCCGCTTTGGGCAAAAGCGCGTCCATTGGCAGGACACTGCCCTTCACGGATGCTTGCATCAGAAGGCCCGTCGCTTTCAAGCCGCTGCGAGCGACGATGGTTATTTCACCAATACCGACCTGCTTCAGCGCAAACACGACAGCCCGCGCGGCACCCCCGGCGCCGATAATGACGGCATGCTTTCCCGCCCAATTGATGTCCGCAATCGGTGCCATAAAGCCGGCCGCATCCGTGTTTGTACCGATCAGACTGCCATCTGCCTGACGCACGATGGTGTTCATCGCTCCGATTTTCTCGCGAACGCCGCCCGGATCGCTCACCAGATCCATAATGTCTATTTTATGCGGTATGGTCACATTGCAGCCGCGCCAGGCCGGGTCAGCGCGACGCTGCTCGATATAATCCGCCAACTCGGCGGGGACGACATGGTGGGCGCGATAGTCCGCCTTAATGGCCAGCCGTTCGAGCCAATATTTGTGGATCAGCGGAGATTTGCTTTGGGCAATCGGATCACCGATCACTTCGGCATAAGGAACAGATGTGGTCATGACGTCAGAATACCCCGGATGCGAAGATAGTCGAGCAGGTGCAATAAAGGCAGCCCCATGATCGTGAATTGACTGCCGCTAATGGCCGAGAAAAGCTGAACTCCCCTGCCCTCAATCTCGTAGCAGCCAACGCAGTGGCGGATATTGTCCCATTCCGATTCGACATATTGCTCGATGAAAGCGTCGGTCAACGTCCGCACCGAAAGCGTCGCAATATCAATATGACGCCACACCGGAATCCCCTGTTCGGCAATCACCGCAGCGCTGAACAGCTTGTGCTTCTTGCCGGACAGCAATTTCAGATGTGCTATGGCATCGGCTGGGTCGGCCGGCTTGTCGAGTATCATGCCGTCTTCGAGCGCGAGAACCTGGTCGGCGCCCAAAACCATCCCGGTTTCCATCCGCTGCGACAGCCGGACCGCCTTGGCTTCGGCAAGCGCATCGGCGAGATTGCGAGCGGTCACGCCCTCGCTCTTCAGCCCTTCTTTGAGGGCCTCTTCATCGACATTGGGCGCAATCGCCTCGACCGCAACGCCAGCGGCCACCAGCATTGCGCGTCGCGCCTGACTTCTTGAAGCCAGAATCAGGGGCATATCATTCACTGCTGTTTGTTTCACTGGCGCTTGATTCACTGGTACTTGCTTTCTGACTGTCTTCGGCGGCAACATGACGCTCGTTATAGAGGTTGATAATGGCCGCCGCCGATTCCTCGATAGAACGCCGGGTCACATCGATCATCGACCAGCCATTGTCAGCGAACATTCTCCGGGCATACTGGGTTTCGGCCTTGACCTTCTCTTCATTGACATAGTCGGTTTCCGGCGCCTGGTTCAGCGACAGCAAACGGTTGCGGCGCACCTGGACCAGCCGCGAGGCGCCGGTGATCAGGCCAACCACCAGCGGATTTTTCAAGTGAAACAGAGCATCCGGCGGCGGTGATTCCGGGACAATCGGAATATTCGCGGTCTTGTAGCCGCGATTGGCCAGATAGATGGATGTCGGTGTTTTGGAGGTTCGGGACACACCGGCGAGCACAATATCAGCTGCCTCCCAATTTTCCCAGCCGACACCGTCATCATGGGCAATGGTGAATTGAATCGCTTCGACCCGGGCGAAATAGGCGGCATCCAATATATGCTGGCGACCCGGTCTTGCCTTTGCTTCCTGGCCGAGCATATTGGAAAGCGCATCGGTCACAGTATCCAGCGCAGGGACTGACGGCAGTCCCAGATGCCGGCATTCGCGTTCGAGCTTAGCCCTGATATCGCGGTTGACGATGGTGAATATGACCAGCCCGGGATTATCCGCTACTTCCACCAAAATCCGGTTGAGATGCTTCTCCGAACGGACCATGGGCCAGAAATGCTTGATGATCTCTACACCGTCAAACTGGGCAAGCGCGGCCTTGGCAATATTTTCCAGCGTCTCGCCGGTGGAATCCGATAGCAAATGGAGGTGGAGCCGATTCATTCTCTAAGCTTTGTGATTTCACGGTGGATAAAGCAAGGGATGAAGTCGGGGATAACCGGTTCCGGAATATTCTTCCCCGACTCCCGCAAATCCATCCACAGCGAACCAACATTGATCGATTCCATCCACAGTCTGTGGATAGCGGGGATCGAATTTCGGAATCGGTTAATTTTTCGTTAACGCCTGCCTGTCAATCTGTTTGTATTTGCGGCTCTGGCGGGTTACCGCATTTTCCACGCCCTATCATCAACAACAATTTGTAATTAATACTTATATAATATAATGGATGACCGTCTTTCTATGCCGAACGGAACCGACTCCCAGAAAATTCTCCTTCAGACATTGCTCGGCAGGAAGAACGATCAAACCCCGGTCTGGCTGATGCGTCAGGCAGGCCGCTATTTGCCGGAATATCGCGATTTGCGTGCGCAAAAAGGCGGATTTCTGGAACTTTGCTATGATGCCGAGGCGGCTGCCGAAGTCACCTTGCAGCCGATCAAGCGCTTTGGCTTCGACGGCGCAATCCTGTTTTCCGACATTTTGATCGTCCCGCATGCGATGGGCCAGAGACTATGGTTCGAGACCGGAGAAGGACCCCGGCTGGCACCAAGGTTGGTCGATGCGGCTTTGTCGTCTCTAGAGACTGCTCCCGAGCATTTTGAAGCTATTTACGCCACCGTGCGCCGGGTCGCCGAACGGCTCGACGACAAAACAACCTTCATGGGCTTTGCCGGCAGTCCCTGGACCGTCGCGACCTATATGGTCCACGGACAGGGCAGCAAGGATCAGGGAGTCACCCGTCGCTATGCCTACAAGGACGAAGCGGCATTCTCCGAGCTAATCAATGCAATCATCGAAAATACGGTAGAATATCTGCATGGCCAGATTGCAGCAGGCGTCGATGCGGTGCAGCTTTTCGACAGCTGGGCAGGTTCGCTATCCCCCGCGCAATTTGAAAGATGGGTGATTGCGCCCAATGCGGAAATCATTTCAAGGTTAAAGGCGGTTCATCCCGATCTGCCGATTATCGGTTTTCCCAAGGGCGCTGGCGCCAAACTGGTCACCTATGCCAATGAAACCGGAGCCAGCGCGATTGGTCTGGATGAAACGGTTGATCCGGTCTGGGCCCATAAAAACCTGCCCGCCGACCTTCCGTTGCAAGGCAATCTCGATCCACTGGCGCTGATTGCCGGCGGCGAAGCGCTGGAAAAAGCCGTGCGCCATATCTTGCAAGTGTTTGAAGATCGCCCGCATATTTTCAATCTTGGCCACGGAATTTTACCCGACACGCCCATTGAACATGTTGAAAAGCTGCTTACACTTGTCAGGCAATGAATGAAATTCTCTCCATGCTCTATCTCTGGTTGAAATCAGCCCATCTTATCTTCGTCATTTTCTGGATGGCGGGGCTGTTCATGATGCCGCGTTTCTTCGTCTATCATCAGGAAACGGCGGTCGGTTCGGAAGAAGACGCCAAATGGATCGAGCGCGAGGGCAGGCTCCGGAAAATCATTCTCAATCCGTCGCTGATCATCACCTGGGTTGTCGGATTGCTGCTCGCTTATAATATCGGCGCGTTCAGCCAGGGCTGGTTTCACGCCAAATTGCTGATGGTACTGGCGCTATCGGGCTATCATGGCTGGATGATAGGCTATGGCAAGAAACTGGCGAAGGGCGAGCGCACGATGTCGGACAAAGGCTTGCGGCTGATCAATGAAGTGCCCGGCATTGCTGCGGCGATCATTGTCATTCTGGTAGTCATCAAGCCATTCTGATCGGCGCTAGTTGACACTCAAATAACAAAGGCGTAATTAACCGCCAAAGCCCGTCCGGGCGAAATTTTCATGTAAATCGTAGACAGCCATTGGCTGCACACATGCAAAACATAACATAACTTCCTAATTTATCTGGATAAACCTCCATGCATTTAAAAGAATTAAAAGAAAAATCGCCCGCCGGTCTCGTCTCGATGGCGGAAGAACTGGGTGTTGAAAGCGCATCAACGCTGCGCAAACAGGATCTGATGTTCGCTATTTTGAAAGAGCTCGCGGATCAGGACGAACTGATCATGGGCCTCGGCACGATCGAAGTGCTGACCGATGGATTTGGTTTTTTGCGGTCGCCCGAAGCCAATTATCTTGCCGGCCCTGACGATATTTATGTCTCGCCCAATCAGGTCCGCAAATTCGGTCTGCGCACCGGCGATACCGTCGAAGGCGAAATCCGCGCACCGCGGGATGGCGAGCGTTATTTTGCGCTGACCAAGTTGACAGCGATCAATTTTGACGAGCCCGATGCCGTCCGTCACCGGGTCAATTTCGACAATCTTACGCCGCTTTATCCGGATGAAAAACTGACGCTGGACAGTCTCGATCCGACCGAAAAAGATAAGTCTGCCCGGGTGATCGATATCATCGCACCGCAGGGCAAGGGCCAGCGCGCATTGATCGTGGCGCCGCCGCGCACCGGTAAAACCGTGTTGCTGCAGAATATCGCCAAGGCGATCACCGACAATCATCCGGAAGTCTATCTGCTGGTATTACTGATCGACGAGCGGCCGGAAGAAGTGACCGACATGCAGCGTTCGGTGAAGGGCGAAGTGATCAGCTCGACCTTTGACGAGCCCGCCACCCGTCACGTACAGGTTGCCGAAATGGTGATCGAAAAAGCCAAGCGTCTGGTCGAGCACAAGCATGATGTTGTCATCCTGCTCGACTCGATCACCCGTCTCGGCCGTGCCTATAACACCGTGGTACCAAGCTCCGGCAAGGTGCTGACCGGCGGCGTCGACGCCAACGCACTGCAACGCCCGAAACGCTTTTTCGGTGCCGCGCGGAATATTGAAGAAGGCGGTTCGCTGTCGATCATTGCGACCGCGCTGATCGATACCGGCAGCCGGATGGACGAAGTAATCTTCGAGGAATTCAAGGGCACCGGTAACTCGGAAATCGTGCTCGATCGCAAGGTTTCCGACAAACGGATCTTCCCGGCGCTTGACGTCGGCAAATCCGGCACCCGCAAGGAAGAGCTGCTGGTCGAAGACGAGAAGCTCAAGAAAATGTGGGTACTCCGCCGTATTCTCATGCAGATGGGCACAATCGACGCGATGGAATTCCTACTCGACAAGATGAAGGATAGCAAATCCAACGACGACTTTTTCGACAGCATGAATCAGTAAACCCGTTAGACTGCCCTGATGATTGTCGAACATGCGATATTGCAGGTCCGGCCAGGGCAGTCGGCTGAATTTGAAGTGGTAATGGCGAAAGCCAGATCGCTTGTTGCCCGTCAGCCCGGTTTTCAGTCTATCGAAATTCGTCCATCGTCAGATGATCTGGAGCGCTATCTGCTGCTGATCCAGTGGGACCGGATAGAGTCCCATCGGGAACGATTTCGGCAGTCGGACGATTATCAACAATGGCGCATCTTGCTTCACGATTTTTATGACCCTATGCCGGTTGCGAACTATTACGGACCCTGTATTTTCCATGATTGAACTTCTTACCATTTTCTCCGTTGCCGCAACCGGCCTTGGTTCGATTACCGAAATCTGGGCGGCGATTGTCCATGATTTTTCGATCATCGGATCACCGGCGGCCCTCGCGGCGTTCGGGCAAGTCGTTCTGATCGATCTCGTATTCGCGGCCGACAATGCGATTGTCGTCGGGGCATTGGCCGGTGGCCTGCCAGCCGAGCAACGGCGCAAGGTCATATTGATCGGAATCGCCGCCGCTTTGATATTGCGGATATTGTTCGCGCTGATCGTGGTGCAGCTTTTGCAGATTGTCGGTCTGGTTCTGGCCGGTGGCTTGCTGCTGCTGTGGGTCGGCTGGAGTTTTTACCGCGAAATTTTCCACAAGGGCGAGTCACCGGGTTCGGCAGAAATCGTCGGCGACGAACATAGCGGCGTGAAGGCTCAGAGAAGCTTCTGGGCAGCCGTCTGGGCTGTAACCGCAGCCGATGTATCGATGAGCCTCGACAATGTCCTGGGCGTAGCCGGTGCCGCGCGGGACCATCCAGGAATTCTGGTGATAGGGCTGCTGCTTTCGGTCGCTCTGATGGGTCTAGCTGCCAATGTCATCGCCAAATATATCGAGCGCTACAAGTGGATTGCTTATCTGGGCCTTGCGGTCATCATCTATGTCGCGGGCAAGATGATCTATTCGGGCCTGGTCGGTGACGAGCAGACGATCGGTATTTTGACGCTGTTCGCGTGATTCAACCCTTCATCGTCTCCAGCATCTTGCCCATTTCTTCCCAGACCTTGTTGATCGCTTTGAGCGGACGGACCATCACCTTGAAATCCTGAATTTTGCCTTCGTCATTCCAGCTTATGATATCCACGCCGTTAACGTGGATGCCGTCGAGTTCGAGTTCAAATTCGAGCATCGCCATATTGACGCTGTCGTCGACTATTTCGCGGACATAGCGGAAGCTGTCATTGCCGAGCACTTCATCCGCCGCTGACAAATAGGCCATGACAATTGGCTTGCCCTGTTGCGGGGTGTGCACGACGGGGGAGTGGAACACGGCATCGTCAGCCAGTTGTGCGCTCAGTTCTTCCCGGCTTTTGCTCTCCATCCGGGCGTGCCAGACTTTCAGATTATCACGTGCGCTCATGCCAGATGCTCCTTGAAAAAGGCTTCGGTGCGGCTGTCGGCCAATGTTGCGGCCTTTTCGTCGCGGCGCTCGCCGAACTCGGCGGCAAAGCCGTGATCGAGCCCGTCATAATCATGCAAAGTCACCTTCGGATGGTCGTCCAGTCCGGCGTGCATCGCGGCTTGCGCATCGGTGTCAACAAATCCGTCGTTGGTGGGAATGTGCAGCATCACTTCATGCGCAATCGCGCCTTTTTCTCCCAGCAACCCATCAATGCCCACCCCGTAATAGCCGACGGACGCTCTGATATCAGTCCGTGCCGCAGTCATGAAGGCAAGCCGCCCGCCGAGGCAATAGCCGACGCAGCCGACCTTGTGACTGCCGATCTCGCTCTGGGCAAAGTGGATTGCCGCCTCGATGTCGCGGATACCCTGATCCTGATTGAATTTCCCCATCAGATCGAGTGCGGTCTGGAATTCCTCCGGCACATCGGCGTCGAGGTCGGTTCCCTCGTTGATCCGCCAGAACAGATCCGGCGCAATCGCCAGATAGCCAAGACCCGCCCAATGGTCGCATTTTGCGCGGATGCCCTTGTTGACGCCAAATATTTCCTGAATGACGATAATCGCTGCGCTGGCTTTGCCCTCGGGTCTTGCAACATAGCAGGAAAATTCTGCCTCTCCGCTCAGTGTTTTCACTTGTTCGATCGCGCCCATCTTTCAGCTCCTTTGCATCATGTCTTGATTCTTTGACCACAATATCCCCATATCAGAGGCAGGCAAGGTCGAACATCAACCTGTTGAGTGAAGGGGGAACTTCGCTTCAATGGCCAAACAGAGGAATATATAATGAAAGTCAGCGTTGAACTGGACTGCACGCCGGAAGAGGCGCGCCGATTGATCGGCCTGCCCGATGTTGCGAAACTCAACGAAAGCTACGTCCAGGAAATGTCGAAATTCCTGCAGGGTGCCAATTCGGTCGAGCAGTTGCAGAATTTCACCAAGATCATCGCACCAATGGGTGAAGCGGGCCTGAAGATGTTTTCGTCCTTCATGACCGGAGCAATGGGCGCCGCATCGGGTGGTGGAAAATCTTCATCCACCAAGAAAAAGAACGACTAGCAGCCGCTTTTCGACATGTTGCCCGCTGATGATACCATTTTCGCTCTGTCCAGCGGGCAACCACCGGCGGCGATCGGAGTCCTGCGGATTTGCGGGCCTCAGGCCGGGAACGCGCTGGAAGTGCTCACAGGGAATTTACCAGAACCACGTGTTGCAGTGCTCCGCAATATCACCAACATGGTTAACAAGGAACTGCTTGATTCAGCTTTGTGCCTGTGGTTTCCGGGGCCTAATAGTGCGACCGGAGAAGATCTGGTCGAGATTCATTGTCATGGTGGGCGGGCGGTAATCCGGGCGATCGAAGCGGCGCTGGACCAGATCGATGGTCTGCGCAGGGCGGAGCCGGGTGAATTTACCCGGCGGGCCTTCACCCATGGCAAAATGGATCTGGCGGAAGCCGAAGGCCTGTCCGATCTGCTGTTTGCCGAAACCGAGCTGCAGCGCAAAGCCGCCGTCCGCAATGCGGGTGGCGCGCTGTCGCGTAAAGTGGACGATTGGCAGCAGCAGATCTTGCAACTGTCGGCGCTCGTCGAAGCCGAGCTGGATTTTTCCGATGAAGATGATGTCGCACCGGCGCAAGCGGCGATGGTCCAGCAGGCCGCTCGTCCGCTGGTGGAAGAAATGCAAAATCTGTTGCAGCGTCCGCGCGCGGAAAAATTGCGCGATGGTATCAGGGTGGTGCTCGGTGGTCCGCCCAATAGCGGCAAGTCGACTCTGCTCAACGCATTGGTTGAACGCGAAGCGGCTATTGTGTCGGATATTGCCGGAACCACCCGCGACGTAATCGAAGTGCCGATTGCCTTGGGCGGTATACCGTTTCTTTTCATCGATACAGCCGGCGTACGCGAGAGTGGCGCCGAGACTATCGAACAGATCGGCATCGATCGTGCCCGTCAACAATTTGCCGCGGCAGATATCATATTGTGGCTTGGTGATGAGGGGCAGGGGCCGCACTTTGAAAGTCTCGTCGAGATCAGTTCGCGTTGCGATCATCCGGATCACAGTCCGAAAGCCAGCGGCGCCTTCACTCTGTCACCGGTGAGCGGGCAGGGCATGGATGCTCTGGTCGACTATCTGGTCACACGGGCGAACGACATTCTCCCTGATGGAGATCAGGTCACCGTCAATACACGCCAGGCGAAACTGCTCGCTGACGCTTGCGACAATCTGGCAGCAATGTTTGATGAAGCGGATTATCTGATTGTAGCGGAACATCTGCGGATGGCCCGCAAGGCGCTCGACGAAATCACCGGCAAGGCCAGCACGGAAGATATGCTCGACGGCTTGTTCGGAAAATTCTGTATCGGGAAATGATTGTTCCACGTGGAACAACGGCGCTCCACCGGTAGATTTTGACCTGCTAACCCGCTTGAGCTATGGGCCGCGGCATGAGCCATGAATTTGACATCATTGTTGTCGGCGGAGGCCATGCCGGCTGTGAGGCAGCTGCTGTAGCGGCGCGCATGGGTGTGCCCACCGCATTGGTCAGTTTCACCCGGGAAAGCATCGGGGCGATGTCGTGCAATCCGGCGATCGGCGGTCTCGGAAAGGGCCATCTGGTGCGTGAAGTGGATGCCTTTGACGGGCTGATCGGTCGCGCGGCCGATGCTGCAGCAATCCACTATCGCATGCTCAATCTTTCCAAGGGCACGGCGGTGCAAGGGCCACGGGTTCAGGCCGACCGCAAACTCTACAAGGCGGCGATCCAGCGCATGCTCGACGCGCAGGACAATCTGACCATCGTGGAGGGCGAAGTTGCCGGCCTGATGATGTCCGAATCGCGGGTCACAGGAATTCGCATGGCCGATGGATCCTCTATCAATGCCCGGGCCATCATCTTGGCGACCGGAACTTTTCTGAACGGCAAATTATTTCGCGGCGAAGAAAGCCTGGCAGGTGGACGGACAGGGGAGGCTGCGTCGGTGTCACTGGGACAGCAAATCCGCGACGCTGGATTGCCGATAGCCCGTTTGAAAACCGGAACGCCGCCGCGCCTTGACGGCCGGACGATCAATTGGGCGGTGCTGCCCGAGCAGCCATCGGATGATGACGGATGGACAATGTCGCCGCTATCGCAACGGCGCACGGTGCCGCAGACATTCTGTGCGGTCACCCGGACCAACGCCGAGACACACGAGATCATTCGCGGCTCCCTTGATCGGTCTCCTTTGTTCAGCGGCGCTATTGATGCGCAGGGGCCGCGTTATTGCCCGTCGATCGAGGACAAGATCCATCGCTTTGCCGATCGCGATTCGCATCAGGTGTTTCTCGAGCCAGAAGGGCTCGATACCAATCTGGTCTATCCCAACGGGATCAGCACCTCGCTGCCCGCCGATGTCCAGCTCGCGTTTGTGCGCACCATGGAGGGACTCGAGAAAGCAGAAATTCTCGTACCCGGCTATGCAGTGGAATATGATCATATCGATCCCCGTGCTCTCGACCGGTCACTTAGAGTGCGCGATCTGGAAGGTCTTTATTGCGCCGGCCAGATCAACGGAACGACCGGTTATGAGGAAGCGGCGGCCCAGGGCCTGATCGCCGGAATCGGAGCGGCTAGTGCGGTCCATGGCAAGGAAGCGCCGATACTGGACCGCGGTACCAGCTATATGGCGGTGATGATCGATGATCTGGTCCTGCAAGGTGTCACCGAGCCTTATCGTATGCTGACCGCGCGCGCGGAATATCGGTTGCGACTGCGGGCAGACAATGCCTCTACCCGTTTGACTCCGATTGCCATGGCCGTTGGATGTGTGAATGTGGAAAGAAGAAACTGGTTTAGCAAGCGCCAGCGGGCGCGGGATGATATTTTCACAGCGCTGGAAAAAGTCTATTCCAGCGAAAATCTCGCGAAACTTGGTATTAACGTCCGTCGCGACGGTACCAGGCAAAGTCTGTTTCAATGGCTGCGCTTCCCCAACATCACGATCGCATCATTGGAAGATATGGAAGCATGTTTGGTACACGGCAATCCTGACCTGATAGCAGAGATTGAAGAAGATGCGCGTTATGCGCCCTATCTGGAGCGCCAGGAATCGGAACTGCGCGACCTTCGGGCCAATGAGCAAATCACTCTCGGTGACGATATGGACTATGTGGTCATCGCGGGGCTTTCCAATGAAATGGTCGAGCGGTTGGCAACAGCACAGCCGGAGACTTTGGCTGCAGCATCGCGAATAAGAGGCATAACCCCCGCTGCGCTCGCCGCCATTCTGGTCCACGCGCGCCGTCGGGATACCAGGAATCTGGCCGCATGACGGAAGAGGAAGCGCAGGCCTGGCTTCGTGCAGAATATGATGTTTCACGTGAAACATGGCAACAGCTCGAAACGTTCAGCGCGTTGTTGCGCGATGAGATGCAGCGCCAGAACCTGATTTCCAGGGCCAGCGCCGATAGCCTGTGGTCCCGACATATTATCGACAGCGCGCAATTATTGCTGCACGCACCCGTGCCGGATGCCGGAAAGATCTGGCTTGATCTCGGAACCGGCGCCGGCTTCCCGGGTATCGTGATTGCGATACTGACGCCCTATCAGGTGCAGATGGTCGAATCCCGCAAGCGCCGCGCGGAGTTTCTGAACGAGGTGGTCAAGCAGACCGGTATCGCGGATCACGCGATTGTTGTTGCCGACCGGCTGGAGAATATGGAGAGCTTCCCGGCGGACGTGATTAGTGCCCGTGCGTTCGCGCCGCTCGATCGGCTCATCGCACTTTCACACCGGTTTTCCACAGAAAACACGGTTTGGCTCTTACCAAAGGGAAAAAATGCGGTAAGAGAGCTTAAAGGCCTGTCGCCAAAAAGGCAAAAAATGTTCCACGTGGAACATAGTTTGACCGATCCGAAAGCCGGAATATTGGTGGGAAAGGGCTAGAAACCTATTTTTAGGGCTGAACTGAATATGGTTCGTATCGCAATAGCCAATCAAAAAGGCGGCGTCGGCAAGACAACAACAGCAATCAATATGGCCACCGCACTGGCTGCTAGCGGCTGGAAAGTGCTCCTGATCGATCTCGATCCGCAGGGCAATGCTTCAACCGGCCTCGGGCTGTCGCAAGGCGACCGGGTCAACAGCAGCTATGATTTGCTGATCAATGACGTGCCATTAGCCGACTGCATTAATCAGACGCGGGTTCCCGGACTGGAAATTGTCCCGGCTACCGTGGATCTTTCCGGTGCCGAGGTCGAACTGGTCGGGTTTGAAGAACGCACCCATCGTCTTAAAAAGGCCCTCGATGTTGCGGACAATGGCCGTTGGGATATCTGCCTGATCGACTGTCCACCATCTTTGGGCCTGCTCACACTCAACGCCATGGTTGCCGTGGAATCCCTGCTGGTGCCGCTGCAGTGCGAGTTTTTTGCTCTCGAGGGCCTGAGCCAGTTGTTGCAAACCGTGGAGCGCATTCGCGCGCGGTTCAATCGGCAACTTTCGGTCATGGGCGTAGTCCTGACCATGTATGATCGTCGCAACAAGCTGACCGAACAGGTGTCCGATGATGTGCGGGCCTGTTTGGGTGATGTGGTTTTTGAAACCGTGATTCCGCGCAATGTGCGGCTCTCTGAAGCGCCCAGCCATGGTCTTCCCGCCCTGATCTATGATTATCGGTGCAGCGGTTCCGTCGCCTATATCGACCTTGCCCGCGAGTTGATCGGACGCTTGCCGGACAGAAAGGTAGCTGCATGATGGCTGAAGACACGACCGTGAATGACACCAGCAAGAAAGCGCCAAAGCGCGTAACCGGCCTGGGCAGGGGCCTCAACAGCCTGTTTGGCGATATCCAGCGGGAAGAGCCGATCGAAACCACCGGATCTGCCGCCACCGATGGCGGCGGTGCTGCGCAAGCTCCCGCGCCCGTCATTGACGGCCTGCGCTCGATTGCGGTTTCCAATATCCGGCCGAATCCCGATCAGCCGCGGCAGACTTTCAATACCGATGCGCTCGACGAGCTGGCGGACAGTATGAGACAGCGCGGCGTCATCCAGCCGATTGTTGTCCGTCCCCATGGCAAGAATTTCCAGATCGTTGCCGGTGAACGCCGGTGGAGAGCCGCTCAGCGCGCCCGCCTGCACCAGATTCCTGCCGTGGTCCGCAATCTCAATGATGAAGAAACGCTTGAAATCGCGATTGTCGAGAATGTCCAGCGGAAGGACCTCAATGCCATCGAAGAAGCAGAAGCCTATGCGAGGCTGAATGTGGATTTCGGACATAGTCAGTCGAGGCTGGCCGAGATTGTCGGGAAATCGCGGAGTCACATCGCCAATCTGATGCGCTTGCTTGAATTGCCGGACAGTGTGAAGGCTCTTGTCGTGGACGAAAAACTGTCCATGGGTCATGCGCGCGCGCTGATCAATGCGCCCAACGCAGAAGAACTGGCGTCTCAAATTGCCAAACAGGGACTGTCGGTGCGGGACGTTGAGCGCCTGGTCCGCAAGTCGCTGGCGGGTGACAAGCCCTTGTCGGCAAAGAAACAGGCTGCGATGTCGGAGACCGATGCTGATATTCAGGCGCTGGAAACGCATCTGGGGGATTTGCTCGGGTTGAAGGTGAGCATCCAGTCGAACGGGCAGGGCGGCGCAATGTCGATCGAATATGCCAATCTCGATCAACTCGACCTGATTTGTCAGCGCCTCACCGGCGAGCATATCTAGGATTGTCCGCCGAACAAGGCTGAGCCCACCGCCAACAGTGGCGAAAAACCGGCTGCGCGACACGTCCGAAACAGTAAAAAATAACTAAACATCAATAACTTAGCTAGTTATTACAAAATTAACCATGACTGGCAGCAAAGCCTTATTCTTTCTCTTGGATAAGCCAGGTTGAATGTTGGCAATGGCGACGTTCAGGCCAGTGGGTTTGGCCTGAGCGCACCGCAAGTGCTCTTTCAATGTTGAAAAAAAATAGGGACCAGATCTATGTCTAAATTTATGAAAGCCGCTGTGGCTTCTTCCGTACTTGCGGCATCTGTCATGGGCGCAAATGCAGCCAATGCTGCAACCGCTTCTGCCGATGCACGTGCAAACATCCTGCAACAGGTAACCGTCACCTCCGATGGTAGTGATCTTGACTTTGGAACGATCGTGAGCGGTGCCGCTGCCGATACCGTTGCCGTGAGTACTGCCGGCGCGGTAACTTGTGGTGGTGGACTTGTTTGTTCCGGCACGACCACGGCTGCTGGTTTCGATGTCACCGGCACAACCGGTGAAACCGTTGATGTGTCGTCTGACGCAACTGTTACGCTGACCGGCCCGACCGACACGATGACCGCTTCGCTGTCAACCAGCGTAGCAACCATCGTTCTCGACGGAACCGATGCTTTCTCGGTAGACGCTGAGCGTTGCGGCTAACCAGGCTGATGGCGCTTATGTTGGTAACTTCAACGTAACCGTTAACTACCAGTAAGAATCAAACCGGCGGCCTAAGAATGGCCGTCGATCGCTACTGAATGAGAGCCCGTCCGCGACCTAAGGTCGCGGACGGGTTTTTTCATGATCCGCCCCACACCCGATTCTCACGCGGGCTGCTGGCAAATATCATCCATGGTTAGCGCTTTGGTAACCCTCTTTGCCCATAAGGGCTGCGTGGGGAAAGGCGTCGAGACCAGCCTCTCCGAATGACCAGTTAAAGCCGGAGAATATCATGACCATCCAGAGATTCAGATTGTTGAAGAAATGTTGTATCGGGCTGGGCGCCATGGCGTCAGCAATAGCGCTGCCGGCACAAGCCGCGGGTGACTTGCTGGTTGCACCGACCCGCGTTGTCCTGGACGGCCAGCGCGGGACCGAAGTCATATTGAACAATATCGGTTCGGAAACAGCAACTTACCGGATTTCGTTAGAGCTGCGCCGGATGACCGCTGAAGGTCGTCTGGAGGATGTCAGCGAAGAACAGGAAAACGAGATCGAGCAGGCGGCCAAGGCGATGATTAGATACGCGCCGCGCAGAGTCACGTTGCCACCGAACCAGCCGCAGGCGATCCGCCTTGGTGTGCGGGCGCCTGAAGGTCTGCCGGATGGAGAATATCGCGCGCACCTTCTATTCCGCGCCATTCCCGCCGCACGTTCGGTAACCGAACAAAAAGTTCCCGAGGGAGGTTTTTCGATAGCCCTGACGCCGATTTACGGCGTAACCATCCCGGTAATCATCCGTCAGGGAAATCTGCACGCGACTGCTGCTATCGCCAATGGCAAGCTGGAACAGGATCCGGATGGCCAGGCGCTGACCTTTGACCTCAGCCGATCCGGGGACCGGTCCACATATGGCGAGATCCGGGTTACCAAGGCGGGATTGAGCGAACCGGTCATGGTCGCGCGCGGCATTGCCGTCTATCCCGAAGTCAATCAACGCAAGGTTGTCCTGCCGGTACCGCCGGAAGTAGCCGCTCAACTCAAGGGCGCTGTATCGGTTGAATATTACGAGCCGGCCAATGCCGGGGGCGGACTCATCGCGAAAACCGACATGGTTCTAAGATAAGCATTTAGTATCAATGATTTAGTGTGGCGTCATACCACCGCCAAATCCTGATGCAGATGATGAAACAGCGACATAATATAATCGGCCGGAGCTTTGATGCCCTGGTCAAAGCCGCGGGGATCACAGCGATCTCGGCGGCTTCGCTGTTTCTGGCGCCACCCGCCCATGCGGCCAGCGACTGGACGGCGAGCGACGACGATGCGCTGCTATTTGACCTGCGTTCGGGCAACTATCGGCTCGGCGATGGCGTTAGAGGCTATCAGACCAATTCCGGCGTGTGCGTCGATCTCGCCGATATCATCATGGCCATGGATATTCCGCTACGCCTCGACAAAAAGTCGCGCCGCGCAACTGGCTGGATCTTCACGGAGGACCAGACGCTGACCATCGATCGCGACAGTAATATGGTACAAAAGGTGAACAATAGCAAAAAACTGTTGGCCGGGCAAATCCATGATGTGCCGGAGGGCTGGTGCGTCGATGTGAAAAGCCTGTCGGAATGGTTCGATGTCAAATTTGTGCCCGATCTGTCCAATGCGCTGCTGACGGTCAAGTCCGATAGCCAATTGCCCTTCGAAAGAGCGCTGGAGCGTAAGCAACAAGCCGCCAAAATCCGTCCTCGCAAGAGTTTTGACCTGTCCGGTCTCCCGCAATCGACGGAGCCCTATAAATTCTGGCGCACCCCGTCGGTGGATGCAGTAGTTTCGGCTGGCGGCCTGAAGGACAAGCGTTCAGGACAGCAGTTTGACCTGCGCTATGAACTTTATGCATCGGGTGAAGTCGGCAAAGCCAGCTTTGATGCACGGCTTTCCTCCAATAACAATGGCGTGCCGGAAAATCTCAGGCTTCGGGCCTATCGCACCGATCCCAAGGGCAATCTTCTCGGGCCATTGAAGGCAACCCACTTCGCTCTGGGTGATGTATCGACGATATCCACTCCGCTGGTCTCCCAGTCCATTGCAGGCCGCGGCGCATTGGTGACAAACCGTCCGGTGGAGCGGCCGGACAGTTTTGATCGCACCAGTTTCCGGGGGGAATTGCCCAGCGGCTGGGATGCGGAACTATATCGCAACGGCCAATTGCTGGCCTTCGCCGAAAATCGCACCGATGGCCGCTATGAATTTCTCGATGTCCCGTTGCTTTACGGCCAGAATCGCATCGAAGTCGTGTTATACGGACCGCAGGGGCAGGTTCGGCGCGATACCAAGGTCATTCCGGTGGGGCTCGATTCGATTCCCCCCAGGCAAACCTATTATTGGGCCGGGATTCACGAGGCGGGCGAGGATCTGATCCGGCTCGGCGAGTTTATACCGATCCGCCAGGCCGGTTGGCGTGGCGGCGTTGGTGTCGAACGTGGACTCAATACCAGAACATCGGTCGCTGCATCATTGTTCAGCCTGCAAATCGACGGCGATCGCCACAACTATCTTGAAGGATCGGTCCGCCGGGCGGTGGGCCCCACGCTGGTCGAGCTTTCGGCCTCCTCGAACCTCGGGCGAGGGATGGCGTTCCGCGGCCAGCTGCTCGGTCAGCTGGGAAACAGCTATATCACTGCTGAATCGATCTGGGCCAAAGGCGGTTTCATCTCCGACCAGGTCGAAAAAAATGTAGAATCGCGCCACAGTCTGGCGGTTGACCATAGTTTCAAGATTGGCAGTCGTCTGGTGCCCTTTCATGTCGATGCGCAATATGAAACGCGAACAGACGGGCGGGACAGTCTCGACATGACTGGTAGAATGTCATTTAATCTCAAGCGCTTATCTCTAACCGGGGAGCTAAATTGGGAAAAACGGTTCAGTGATTTCGGGCCCGATCCGCCAGATCGTCTGGATGCACGGCTGCTCGCCAACGGACGGATCGGCAAGGTTCGACTGCGCGGTGAAGCGGTTTACCGTCTTGCGCCGGAAAAACGTTTCGAAAGGGTTAATTTCACCGGCGAATGGCGCGCCGGGGAGCGTTCAGACTGGCGCGCGGAGCTTGGCTATGATGCCGGACTCGACCGTGGGCGTGCGGGAATCGGGATTATTCGCCGTTTTGACCGCTTTTCGCTCACCGCAAGCGCCGAGGCAGCAACCGACGGTTCGGTGGCAGCCGGTCTCAATCTTGCATTCAGTCTCGGACCCGATCCGCGGACCGGTAAATTCCGTTTCTCCAACAACAAGCTCGCCAATCACGGGCAGGCTCTGGCGATTGTGTATCGCGACGAGAACCGGGACGGTATCCGCCAGGCCGGAGAGCCATTGGTGGAGAATGTCGAACTGACCGCCGGCCGGACGGTGGCACTGACGGCAACTGATGCCAACGGGCGCGCGATCATCGACAATCTGCAACCCTTCCGGCCGGTGTTGATCGGGATAGATAGCAGTAGCCTCTCCAACCCCTATGTGCAGCCTGCCTTGCCGGGTGTCGTGATTACGCCGCGACCCGGCTTGGCGGTGACGGTCGAACTGCCGCTGGTCAGCGCCGGCGAGGTCGAGGGTATATTGATTCGCAATGGTGGTGGCACGATTGCCGGTGTCGGCATGGAACTGGTCGACCTCGAAGGCCGCATCATACGCGAGACCCAGACGGAATTTGACGGTTTCTTCCTGTTCGACGGCGTCCCCTATGGCAGCTACACGATCCAGATCGCGAAACTGTCGGCCCAGGCCATCCAGGTTTCGCCAATCCTGCCGGCGCGCGCGGTGGTCGATGAGGAAAATCAGGTTGCACGCATCGGCACCGTGACCGTCGTTCCGAATGTCAACATGGCGAACATCGAGCCGGACCGGAAAAACGCGCCCTAGCTTTGCAGCGCCGCCGTTCTTGTAACGCCTGCGCTTTCTGTTACTGATTCTGTTTTCGTCCAGATCAGGAACAATCCATGCAAGTCATCGCCAATGGCATCAATATCGAAGCAGAAGATTACGGCAATCCCGGGGATCCCGCTATATTGCTGGTCATGGGCTACACCGCCCAGCTGGTCTACTGGCCGATCGACTTCGTCAACGGTCTGGTGGAAAAAGGATTTCGGGTCATCAGGTTTGACAATCGTGATGTCGGGCTGTCCTACAAATTTGATGGTGTGCGGGCCCCCCATCCGATCCGCCAGATGATCGCCAAGCGCTTCTTCCCCCGGCGGCAAATGGCGCCCTATGATCTGAGCGATATGGCGCGGGATTCTGTCGGTGTGCTCGATGCGCTCAAGATTGACCGGGCGCATATTGTCGGCGCTTCGATGGGCGGCATGATCGGACAGCTGATTGCTGCGGATCACGCCGATCGGGTGCTTTCGTTCACACCGGTCATGTCATCGACCAATGGTCCGGGCCTCCCCGGTGCCAATGCCGAAGTGCGCAAGGTATTGATGCAGACGGCGCGCGCAAAAGCGCGGACGCCGGATGAGGCTCTGGAGCTGGGACTGGCCTTCTCGTCGCTCATCGCATCGGAAGAAGGACGGAACCGGCCGGAGGAACGCAAGGCAATGATGAAGCTGGCTCAGGAACGCGCCTTCTATCCGCCCGGGCCGAAGCGCCAGATGGCGGCGATCATCGACACCGGGAATTTACGGCCGGTGGCCAACCGGATCACGGTTCCGACGATGGTCATCCACGGCGCCGACGATCCGCTTATCCCGTCGGTTTGCGGGCAGGATATCGCTGCCAATGTCGAGGGCGCGAGCTTCGAGCTGGTCGAGGGCATGGGCCACGATCTGCCGCCCAGCAAATTACCCAAGATGGTCGATCTTATCACCGCTCATTGCCGGGCAGCCTGAACAACCGGGGGTTATTCGGGTAGCGGCAAGCAATATGTGACCGTCCGGTCCGTCATCCTGATCTCGTGCGGTTGCGCCGCGAGCGTATCCCCGTCCGCCTGGAACGCGGCCAATCTGGAGATTTTGTCTTTCGCTATTATGGTGAGGCGACAAGCCGGCAGGGACTGGACGAAATCGAGCCGTGCGGGGTTGCGGCCAACAGCAATCTGGAAAAGGAACCGGAAAAAATCCCTGCGCCGGGCCCGGGTCAGCAATATGACATGGAAATGGGTCGATACCAGTCCGGCTGACGGGGCCAATACCCAGTTTCCGGCATAATAACGGGCCTTGATCACGTAAAAGGCACTGCTGTTCAGGTGATTTGTCGTTCCATCGGGCGCTTCCACCGCCAGGGAAAAGCGCACCTGTGGCCAGTTGCCGAGCAGCCGGATTAACGACCAGGCGTAAGCGGCCCCCCCGATGCGTTTCTTCAGCGCAGGATTGTGCCGGGCCACCGCTTGCCCATCCGGGCCGGCACTGACGCAGGCCACGAAGGGCTGACCGTCCAATGTTGCCAGCGGGGCTTCCAGTCGAGCCGTGTCCCTGTCAAGAAATCCAGCCATAATCTCGTGGGCAAATATTTCCGGATCGCTGGAATAGCCGAGTTCCTTCGCGATCAGGTTGACCGTGCCGGCGGGAAACACGCAAAGCGGTTTCGATATTTCTGCCCGGGCCATTGACGCGACAACCAGCTGCAAGGCTCCGTCACCGCCGGACACACAGACGAGGTCGCAATCGGGATAGATCTCGAATAGTCCGTCTTTCTCCGTCCGGCCGAGTCGCACTTGCGCGCCGCACGCCTGAAACGCCTGCGAGAGGACGTCCAGCCGCACTTCATTAAAGGTACCGGAGGCCGGATTGTGGATGAGTTCGACGATCATCGTCCGCCTGTCGAAACTAGGCCGACACCTGCAACCGCTCCAGTGCAATTTCCCTTGCCACCTTGTACCCCGCTTTGCCATTGGCAGCGCGCGGAACTTCATCGACCACGACAATTGCGCGCGGGGCTTTGTAAGCGGCCAGTTTCGAACGGACATAGTCACTCAGCCCGGCTTCATCGAACCGGGCGCCTGGCACGAGCGACAGGACCGCGGTGACTTTCTGGCCAAAGCGGTCATCGGCTAATCCGACAACCAGACAGTCGTATACCGATTCATGCGTCTTGAGCGCTTCTTCGACTTCTTCCGGGAATATTTTCTCGCCACCGCTATTGATGCAGGCAGACCCCCGTCCAAGCAATGTGATCGAACCGTCGGCCTCGACGGTCGCGAAGTCACCGGGGATAGAATAGCGAATCCCGTCAAAACTCTTGAAGGTTGCCGCGCTTTTGGTTTCATCCTTGTAATAGCCCAGCGGCACCATCCCGCCGTTGCAGATCAGGCCCATTTCACCGGAACCCGGCGCTACTGGTTTGCCGTCTTCGGTCAACACTTTGGTCGTCGGATTCATGTCGAACTTGGCGGTCTGGTCAATATCGACATTTTCCACCGTCGTGATCGAAACCCCCATGCTGCCTTCGGTCGAACCCATGCTGTCGACGATGGCTATCTGCGGCAAATGCCCCAATAGGCCGCGTTTGACCTCGGTTGACCACATCACGCCCGACGATCCCATCATCAAAAGCGCTGATAAATCAAAGTCTTGTCCTGCCGCCTTAGCATCATCGAGGGTTGCCAGCATCGGCTTGGCAAAGACATCACCGACGATGGTGATATCGGTGACTTTCTCGTCTTCGGCCAATTGCCAGAGCGCTACCGGATCGAAATGGCTGTTGTCGAACAGCACCACGCAACCGCCCAGGCCGTGCGGCATCATAGCGCCGATCCACATCCCGGTACCGTGCATCAGCGGGCAGGCAGGAATGGCGCGCGGCGTTGCGTTTAAAGCGTGCAGTTGCTGCACCAGCGGGCCAAAACCGGAGGCATCGGTTGGCGGTTCCATCTGCCGCATTTCAAACCCTTTGGCGAGCAGTGCGCTGGAAAAATTCTTGTGATCATACATTACGCCCTTGGGCATGCCGGTCGTGCCGCCGGTGTAAAGCATGTACAAGTCATCATCCGATCGTTCGATCACCGGCATCGGAGCCGTGCTTTGCAACGCCTCTTCATAGGATACCGCGCCTTCCAGATGCTCGCCCGATCCGTCGTCGATTTCGAGGAAGAGCTTGACCTGTTCAAGCTGATCCCGAATTGCCGCCACGCGCGGGGCAAATTGCGCCTGAAAGACCAGGGCTTCGCTATCGCTGTTGTTGATGACGTGAGTCAGTTCCGCCTCGAGATAGCGATAGTTGACGTTGACCGGGCAGATGCGCGCTTTGAAGGCCCCGAACTGGGTCTCCATATATTCCGCCGCATTATAGGAATAGATCGAGAGTTTCGCGCCGGGTTCGAGACCGTGGTCGGCAAGTATTTGCGCGACGCGGGCAGCCCGATTTTCATATTCAGCCCAGCTATAGCGTTTGTCGCCATCGATGATCGCAGGCTTGTCGGGAATCGCTGCTGCGATATTCTCCCAGATATCAGCCATCTGCCAAGTCATGCGATTCTCTCCTTATTTTTTCCAGAAGAATAGCCAGATCACAGGTTTACGCAACCAGATGGCGATGCAGGGATTCGATTGAAGCGATCTATGGTTGTGCGAGGGCCACGAGTTCGGCGAGGATGGCGTCGCTATGTTCGCCGAGCGCGGGACTGGGGCCGCAAGGCGTCATTTTCTCTCCGCCAAAGCGTGCGGGCGGCGTGACATGCTGAACCGCGCCGAGCAGCGGATGCTCGACCTGTTCAAAGACCCCGATTGCTAGCGCCTGCTGGTGGTCGGGCAGATCCTCGAGTGCGAGACAGGCTGCTGCGGGGACGTCTCGCTTGGCGAGTCCGGCGACCATCTCGGCGCTCGTCAGGTCGGGTGTTTGGCTGGCAATGATTGTCGCCAGCTCCGCCATGTGGATGCTGCGGTTGGCCATGCCCTTATACTTCTCTTCGGTCTTGAGATCGGCGCGACCGACGATATCGAATATCGCATGCCAATGGGCATCGGTCATCGCCGCATAGGCGATAGCGCCATCGGTTGTCCGCAATGGTAGCTGGTAATAATCGGCGAATGGCGCGCCATGCGTGACATCCTCCTCCTTCAGGGTGAGATGCATGCCACCATCGGGCCAGAGAAAGGCAATGCAGCTTTCGAGCATAGAGAGATCGATATGCTGGCCGCTGCCCATGCGTTCGCGGGCGAACAGGGCTGCGGTGATTGCCTGCGCAGCGGTATAGGCCGTGATCTTGTCGCAGATCAGGGTTTTGACATAGGCGAAGCCATCGGGATGGCCCTGCAGGGTCATAAACCCTGCCATGGCCTGCATCACATGATCATAGGCCGGGCGATCCGAAAGCGGCCCTTCATGGCCAAAGCCGGTAACGGCGCAATAGATGAGTTCCGGTTTTTCCGCACGTAGAGCGTCGCTGCCCAGCCCCAGCCGGTCCATCACCCCCGGCCGGTAATTGTGGATTACCACATCCGCCGACAGACAGAGCTGGCGTGCATGAGCGACGTCTTCTGTCGATTTGAGATCAAGAGTGATCGATCGCTTGGCGCGATTGCAATTGTGGAAGAGGCCTGAAATACCGGCTTTCTGGCTGCCGAGCCAGCGCATCGGGTCGCCGATTCCGGGTGGTTCGACCTTGATGACATCCGCGCCCTGCTGGGCAAACATCATCGTCGCCAGCGAGGCGGTGACCATGGTGGAAAATTCGATGACCCTGATTCCGGCCAGTGGCTGCGTCGGCGTTGCGTCTGTCATGCGATCCTCAAATTCCCACTCCGTTCAGACAGAGCCGGTTGAAGCATATGGTGCAACTGACGCTTCGACAAGCTCAGCGAACAGGAGCAATTACGCCTCCGGTTCTTCTTCCTCATCGGCCACGATCTCGAGGATCAAATCATCAGCCGCGATCTGTTTGCCCGCTGTGGCCGCGATGGTTTCGACCGTCCCGTCGATTTCCGCGACTATTTCATGCTGCATCTTCATCGCCTCGAGCACTGCCAGCTTGTCGCCCTTGGCGACCCGCGCTCCGGCTTCGACCAGTATCTCGAGCAACAGCCCGTGCATCGGTGCGACCACGGTGCCACCGCCGCCGGCATCTTCCATCGCGCTGAGTCCCGTCAGATCGGTCACGGTCAGCGAGCGGCTGGGCAGCGCCAGATAGAGAGTGCGATGATCGTCATAATAGATGGCTTCGATAGTCCGCCCGTCGACCCGCAATTTCGCATGCTCGGCGGTCAGGGAGATCAAGACAATTTCGACGCCCACTTCGCCGGAGCTGACCCGATAATGGCCGGGCCTGTCGACATGGACATGGATGGTCTGGGCATCCTCGCCGTCGGCATATTGCGCCACGGTTTCCAGCGTGCCGGTGTTCGACCAGTCGAGCATTTCCGGATTGACGTTGAGCGCCAGCCTATGCGCAGCCTGTTGCCGCAGCTTGTGATGGATGACGGCGGCGATGGCATAGGATGCGAAATCATGCGCGCCAAGATCGACACCGCCTTCGCCGTAATTTTCGGCAATGAAGGCGGTGGTTGCCTCGCCTTTCACAAAATCCGGTCTATCAAGCGCATTGATCAGAAAATCGCGATTGGTCCTGGGACCGAACAGGGCGGTTTCCGACAAGGCCTTGATCATCCGCCGCCGGGCTTCGTCGCGGGTGGCGCCGTGGGTGATGATCTTGGCGACCATCGAATCGTAAAAGGGCGACACTTCGCCGCCACTTTCAATCCCGCTATCGACCCGCGATAGATCGGAGGGCTTCCACAAATGGACCGGGCCGGTGCTGGGCAGAAAATCATCCGCCGGATCTTCGGCATAAAGCCGGACTTCCATCGCATGGCCGCTCAGCGTGATGTCCTGCTGTTCGAGACCCAACAAGTCGCCTGACGCGACTTTGAGTTGCAGCGCGACCAGATCAAGGCCGGTGACTTCCTCGGTCACCGGATGTTCGACCTGCAGCCGTGTGTTCATTTCCAGAAAATAGAAAGAGCCCGACTGGTCGAGCAGAAATTCAACCGTGCCGGCACCGATATAATCTACGGCTTTCGCCGCCTCTACCGCAGCCGCGCCCATTTGCTCCCGCAATTCTGGCGTCATGACTGGGCAAGGCGCTTCCTCGATCACCTTCTGGTGCCGCCGCTGGACCGAGCAGTCGCGTTCGCCGAGATGGATGGTGTTGCCGTGGCTGTCGGCAAAGACCTGGATTTCGACATGGCGCGGCTTGATGATCGCCTTTTCGAGGATCAGCTCGCCATTGCCGAAGGCGTTTTCGGCCTCGGACCGCGCCAGCTTGACCGCATTGGCAACGTCGCCAAGATCATGGACCAGCCGCATGCCGCGACCGCCGCCGCCCGCCGCTGCCTTGACCATCAGCGGCACGCCAATTTTCTTCGCTTCGGCGATCAGCACCGCGTCTGCCTGATCGTCGCCCTGATAGCCGGGCACGCACGGTACGCCGGCGGCAATCATTGCGCGTTTCGAGCGCGCCTTGTCGCCCATCACGTCGATCGCTTTTTCCGGCGGTCCGACAAAGATGATATCGGCATCCGCGCAGGCCTTGGAAAAGGCTGCATTCTCCGAGAGAAAGCCATAGCCTGGATGGATCGCATCCGCGCCCGTGTCCTTGGCCGCCTGGATGATCTTGTCGATCAGCAGATAGGATTCATTGACCGGAGCGGGGCCAATTCGCACCGCATCATCGGCCATTTTGACATGCGGGGCCTGCGCATCCGCGTCGGAATAGACCGCTACCGTGCGGATGCCCTGTGCTTTGGCCGTGCGCATCACGCGGCAGGCAATTTCTCCGCGATTGGCGACAAGGAGGGTGTTGATTCTGGTCATGTGTTCAGTCTCTCATGCCGTTCGTCCTGAGCTTGTCGAAGGACAGATGGTGCAAGTTCATGCTTCGACAAGCTCAGCACGAACGGGCAGAATATGTTCAAAATTTCCATTATGGCTTCACCACCCAATTGGGTTTGCGCTTTTCAAAGAAGCTGGCGACGCCTTCCTTGGCTTCCTCGCTAACCATGCGATCGGCAAAATTCTCCGCCGCCAGACGGATCACCTCGTCGCGCGGTTTGTCGGCAATCTGTCCGAGCAGTTCTTTGGTTGCGGCCACGGCACCAGGCGCCGCGCCGAGCACCTGTTTGCGGATCTGCATTTCGATCGTTTCGAGGCCCGCTACATCGTCAGCGATGAAATCGGCAAAGCCCAGTTCATGCGCCTCGGTTCCATCAAAGCGTGCGGCGGTCAGCATCAGCCGGCGACCGGTGGCATAGCCGAGTTTCTGGATCACAAAGGGAGAAATCTGCGCTGGCGATACACCAATCGCGGTCTCGGTCATCGCGAAGCGTGCGCCGCGCTCGCAAATCACGACATCGGCGCAGCAGGCCAGTCCAAATCCGCCCGCCATCGCCGCGCCCTCGATCAGCACGATCACCACCTGCGGTGCGGTGTTGACCAGGTCAAAAATCTCCGCCGCGCCGCTCGACATCTTGATAATAGCCGCGCGGTCGCCGCTTTGCTGGAAATTTTCCTTGAAATTTTTGAGATCCGCACCGGCACAGAAGACGCCGCCGCGGCCTCTCAGGGTGATTCCGCGCACGCTGCGATTATCGCGGACGCTTTTCAGTACGGCCGCCAGTTCCGCAACCAAGGCGTCACTCAGGGCATTGCGGTTTTCCGGCTGGTTGAACCAGATCGTGAGCCAACCGTTCCGGAGTTCAAGCTCCAGTGTCTCTGTTACGGGAAAATCAGTCATATCCGCGCCACCCCGAAGGCATTGGGATGCAAGGTCCGGTTTTGCGCCTCGAAAATGGTCTCCAGCGCAAAGCCCAGAACCTTGCGGCTGTCGCGCGGATCGATCACGCCATTGTCGAGCACCCGACCGGAGGTAAAGAACGCGCTTTCCTGCGCTTCAAAAATATCCTTGATCCGCTGTTCCTGCTTGGCAATGGCTTCCTCGTCGGGCTCCACGCCTTTGCGTTTCGCCTGCACCCGGGCGACATGGCTCATCGTGTTGGCGGCGGATGCGCCCGCCATGACGCCAGTTTTTGCATTGGGCCAGCTGAACAGGAAGTCGGGTTCGAACGCCACGCCGCTCATCCCGTAATTGCCCGCGCCAAAGCTTGCGCCGATATAGAGCGACAGTTTCGGGACCCTGACATTGGAAACGGCCTGGATCATCTTGCTGCCGAGCTTGATCATGCCCTTGTGCTCGGACTCGGTGCCGACAATATAACCGGTGGTATTGTTGAGGAAGATGATCGGCAGTTCCGACTGGTCGCACAGCTGGAAGAAATGGGTGGCCTTGGCCGCCGCTTCGGGATCGAACGGACCATTGTTGCCGATCAGCCCGACCGCATGGCCCATGATGCTTGCCTGCATGCAGACCGTCCCGGGACCGTAGCGCGCCTTGAACTCTTCGAAATCGGAACCATCGACGATCCGAGCCGCGACTTCGCGCACGTCATAGGGAATGGTATAGTCGGTCGGCACGATTCCCGCGATCTCGTCGATATCATAAATGGGTTCTTCATAATCATTGCGTCTTATCGGCGCGGTATTCTTGTTCCAGTCGAGACGCCCTATGGTTTCGCGCGCGATGGCAATGCCATGGGCATCGTCGTCAGCCAGATATTCAACGGTTCCCGTCGTCGAAGCGTGCATTTCCGTGCCGCCCAGTTCGCGGTCGTCGGCAACCTCACCGGTTGCCGCATGCACAAGCGCCGCGCCGCCAAGCGCTGCCATGCCATTGTTGCGAACGCCGATCACATAGTCCGACATGCCGGGCATATAGGCGCCGCCTGCAGTTGATGGTCCGTGGAGAATAACCATAGTTGGGATGCCCGCTGCGCTGAGCCACGCGAGATTGCGGAACAGCATCCCGCCATAGGCCCATAGCTCGACCTTATATTCCATCAGGTTCGCGCCCGCGCTTTCGACCAGATGGATGAACGGCAATTTGAGATCCTGGGCTATTGTCTGCGCGCCTTTGCTGGCATCCCAGCCGCCCGTTGTCGCTGCGCCCGCGCGGATGCCGCTGTCATCAACCCAGACCATGCAGCGCACGCCTTTGACAAAGCCGATACCCAGTATCACGCTACCGCCGGGAATGCTGGTGTCGGGGTTGCTATCCTCGACCAGATAATTGGCCATATTATAGAGCCGCAAAAATGGCATGCCGGGATCAAGCAGCCGGGTCAGTCGCTCGTGCGGGGTCAGTTGACCGCGTTTTTCAAAGGTTGGGCGGCGTTTTTCCGATGCATCGACCGCGCGCCTTTCCAGACTGCGAAGATGATCAATCAGTGTCAGCATATCTTTGCGATTTTGGGCAAAGCTTTCCGAACCGGCGGCAATTTTCGATTTGAATTGGGGCATATGCTCTCTTTATCAGCCTTCTCTTTACCTCTGCTCTACATTGAACGTCACGCAATAAAAAGGGGCCGTTTGCACGAAACAAACGACCCCCGATATCACTATCATTTTCAGGCTGAAGTACAGGCCTGAATTTTCATTCTAGGCAGCCTGGTAAAATGTCTCTCCGGCATCGGCCTTTTCACGGAAGCTCATCGGTGGTTTGAACCGCTCGCCATATTTTTGCGCGAGATTGTCGGCGATGCGGACGAAATTATCGACACCCATCGTATCGATGTGGCTCATCGGACCGCCGGTCCACGGCGGGAAGCCCCAGCCAAAGATCGCGCCGAGGTCGGCGGATTGCGGATCGGACACTACGCCCTCTTCGAAACACTGCGCGGTGGCGATCAGCTGGATGAACATCAGCCGCTGTTTGACCTCTTCGACATCTGGCTGGTCTTCGGCCAGCGGGAAGTGATCGGCCAGCCCGGGCCACAGTTTTTTCGATCCGTCATCGGCATATTCATAGAACCCGCCGCCAAACCGCCGGCCGCGCCGGTCGATTTGCTTGACCATGATGTCCATCAGCTCTTCGGTTCCGCTGGAAACATAGGCATCGCCCAATTCTTCCTTGGTTGACGTCATAATGTCATAGCCCAGTTGCAAGGTTGTTTCATCGACGACAGCGAGCGGCCCGATCGGCATGCCCATGGCGGTTGCGGCATTTTCGATCAGTGCCGGCTTCACGCCTTCGGCGACCATCAGCATCGCTTCATTGGCATAAGGCGGGAACACGCGGTTGGTGTAGAAGCCGCGGACATCCTTGACGACAATCGGGGTCTTGCGGATCTTGGCGTTGTAATCGAGTGCTACGGCCAGGGCCTTGTCACCGGTTTCGGCGCCGGGGATGATTTCCAGCAGCGGCATTTTTTCAACCGGCGAGAAAAAGTGCATTCCGATAAACTGATCAGGACGCGTGCTATTCTTCGCGAGACCGGTGATTGGCAAGGTCGAGGTATTGGACGCAAAAATAACATCATCGCGAATGACCGCTTCGGTTTTCTTGATCACGTCAGCTTTGACGTCGGGGCGTTCAAATACCGCCTCGATGATTAGGTCGACATTTTTCAGATCATCATAATTGTCGGTCGGGGTGATCCGCGCCATAAAGGCCTCGGCCTTTTCTTTGGTCATCTTGCCACGCTGTACGCCCTTGTCGACGATCTTTTGGCTATAGGCGATGGCTTTTTGCGCTTCTTCCATATTGCGGTCGAGAACGATAACATTCATGCCGCCCTTGGCCGTCACATGGGTGATACCGGAGCCCATCAGGCCAGCGCCGAGAACGCCCACCGTCTTGATATCGGATGCCGGAACATCCTTTGGGCGGGCTGCGCCTTTTTCCGCTGCCTGTTTGTTGATGAACAGGGTGCGGATCATATTCTTGGATTGCGGGCCGGAAAGCAGCTTGGTGAAATATTTGCTCTCGACGCGCAGCGCGGTGTCGATTGGCAGCATCGAGCCTTCATAAAGGCAAGACAGGATCGCCTTGACCGCTTCGTAATTGCCCTTGCTCTGTTTCAGCGCGATCGCGGAGGAACCGAGATACAGCGGTACAGCGCGGGGATCCATTGATCCTGCGCCGCCGGGGAATTTATAGCCCTTCTTGTCCCACGGCGCGGACGCCTTGGGATTGGCTTTCACCCATGCTTTGGCCTTGGCAACGACTTCGTCTGCGGGGACGACTTCATCGACAATTTTCTGTGCGAGCGCAGCCTGCGGATTCATCGGCTGGCCGGTCATGATCGCCATGCCTGCGGCCTGGAGGCCGGCAAGGCGCGGCAAGCGCTGGGTTCCGCCACCGCCGGGGAGCAGACCAACCTGCACTTCGGGCAGGCCGAGCTGAATCTTCGGATTGTCGGCGCAGACACGATAATGGCACGCCAGCGCCAGTTCGAGACCGCCGCCGAGAGCGAGACCGTTCAAGGCGCACGCTACCGGTTTTGCGTGAGCCGTGCCCTTGAGAAGGTCCTTGGCGCTGTTTCCGCCGGTTTCCATGCGGCGCAATATGCCGTTCAGTTCCCACGCGCTTTCAAACGCCTCGGCCATGCTGGCGGCTTTCGAACCGCCCAGCATATTGAGGTCGGCACCGGCAAGGAAGCCGGATTTTTTGCCCGATGTAATAACCGCGCCCTTGATCTCGTCCTTGCTGATCAGGTCTTCGACAAAGGTTTTGAAATCGGAGATCAGGTCCTGGTTCCAGACGTTCATCGACTGGCCGGGAAGATCGATGGTGACCAGGGCAATGCCGTCGCTGTCAATATCGACTGTGAATGTTTCGTAGGTCATGTGTTCTGTCCTGTATTCGTTTTCCGGCGAAGGCCGGAATCCAGTTCAAAAAGGGAGTCTGGACCCCGGCCTTGGCCGGGGCACAGCCAATTAGTTCACCCGTTCAATAATCGTGGCGATACCCATGCCGCCGCCGATGCACAGCGTCGCGAGAGCGGTCGACGTGCCGGAACGCTCGAGCTCGTCGAGCGCCGTGCCGAGGATCATCGCTCCGGTCGCGCCGAGCGGATGGCCCATGGCAATCGCGCCGCCGTTGACGTTCATTACGCTATGGTCAACATTCATCGCGTCCATGAAGCGCAGAACCACGGCGGCAAAAGCCTCGTTCAGTTCCCACAGATCGATATCATTTGCTGTCATTCCAGCACGATCCAGTGCCTTCTTGGCGGCAAGTTCCGGACCGGTCAGCATGATCGTGGGTTCCGAACCGATCGCCGCCATCGACACAATCCGCGCCCGCGGTTTCAGACCGTATTTCTCGGCTGCCATCTCGTTGCCGACGAGCACCGCTGCCGAACCGTCGACGATGCCGGAGCTGTTGCCGGCATGGTGGACATGGTTCATTTTCTCGATCTCTGGATGTTTGAGGATCGCGACATCGTTGAAGCCCGGCATCTGCTCGCCCATCATCTTGAACGCGGGGCCGAGCGCGCCGAGCGACTGCATATTCGTTTCGGGGCGCATCAATTCGTCACGATCGAGCACGACTTCGCCAATCACATCGCGGATCGGAAGGATGGATTTCGCAAACCGTTTTTCGTCCCAAGCAGCGGCGGCGCGCTTCTGGCTTTCGACCGCATAAGCATCGACATCATCACGGCTATAGCCATATTTGGTGGCGATCAGGTCGGCGGAAATGCCCTGCGGCACAAAATATTCCTGAAACACGAGAGTCGGGTCGGCCATGCCGCCGAGACCATCGCTGCCCATCGGGATGCGGGACATGGATTCGATACCGCCGCCAATTGCGAGGTCGGCCTCGCCGGAAGCGATCTTGCCAGCCGCGATGTTCACCGCTTCGAGACCCGAACCGCAGAAGCGGTTGACCTGGATCGCCGACGTCGTGTCGGCATAGCCCGCCTTGAGCGCTGCCATGCGGCTGATCACCGCGCCCTGTTCGCCCACCGGGGAGACACAGCCAAAGGCGATATCTTCGACTTCATGGCCCTGCAGACCATTGCGGTCATTGACCGATGCCAGAACTTGGGCGGAAAGGTCGAGAGCGGTAATTTCATGCAGGCTGCCATCGCTACGGCCCTTGCCGCGCGGGGATCGCACTGCGTCATAGATAAAAGCTTCGGTCATTCGGGGCTCCTCTCATTGGAAGAATTGGAAGGATATCGGGGGATGCTAATGCTGCACTGCAGCATAGTCAAGCAGTTTACGTAAACGTCAATCAAAGGGCGAGGCGACTCGCCTTTCCCTTTTTCCGCTTTCACCATAGGCTATTCGAGGATCGATTGATATTTCTGGCTGAACACATCGCGTCCGACGATATAGCGCATGATTTCACTCGATCCGGCATAGATCCGGCTCATCCGGGCGTCGGTGAATATTCGGCTGATCTCATATTCCTTCATATAGCCGGCACCGCCATGCAGCTGCAGCCCGAGGTCTGCCATTTCCCATTCGATCTCGCTGCCCAGCATCTTGCCCTTGGCGGCGATATTGGCGTTGAGCCCGCCCTGGTTGTGAATCTCGACACAATGATCGACATAGACTTGCAGCATATCGAGTTTGGCGTCCATTTCAGCCATTTTGAATTGGGTGTTCTGCATGTCGGATAGCTTCTTTCCAAACACGTCGCGATTCATCACAAATTCGCGGGTGACGTCAAAGGCCCGCCGTGCGGACGCGGCATAGCCGACCATCGCGATCAGGCGTTCCTCGGCCAGCCCCTCCATCAGATGGACGAAACCCTTGCCGGGCGTGCCCAGCGTATTTTCCTTCGGTATCTTGACGTCATTGAAGAACAGCTCGGCTGTATCCTGCGCATGAAGGCCGATTTTCTCGAGATTCTGGCCGCGTTCAAAACCTTCCATCCCGCGTTCGACGATCAATAATACCATGGCATGTTTGTCATCGACACCGTCAATCTTCGCAGCGACGATCACGACGTCGGCGTTGATGCCGTTGGAGATGTAGGTTTTTGATCCGTTGAGCAGCCAATGGTCCCCCATGTCTTGTGCCATACTTTTCATGCCGGACAGGTCACTGCCCGCGCCGGACTCGGTCATAGCAACGGCAAGGATGGTTTCGCCACTCACACATTTGGGCAGGAACCGCTCGCGCTGTTCTTCATTTCCAATATTCTTGAGATAGGGGCCGACCAACCGGCTGTGCAGGGTGTTATACCATTCGGAGCAGCCCGCCCGCGTCGTTTCTTCAATGATCACTTGTTCATAGCGGAAATCATTATCGCCCATGCCGCCATATTTTTCGTCCGGCCAGACCATCAGGAAGCCCTGGTCACCGGCCTTTTTGAAAATCTCCCGATCGACAATCCCGGCTTCGCGAAATTTTGGCATATGCGGTGCAACTTCGTCGGCGAGAAAGCGGCGATAGGCATCCCGGAACATATGCTGTTCTTCGGTAAATTTTCGCATGGGACTATCCTTCGTCTGACGGGGGAGAGAAGCGCGCTGAAAGCCCGCCCATTTATTGCCGGTTCTAATGCGCGAGATTTAATCGGTCAATTAAGAATCAAGGTCGTTGCAATTACCGTCCGACCATCGGTATGGCGACAGGGTGAAACAGACGAAAAAACCCTTCATTCTCGGTCTTGGCGGCACGACCAATCCGGAATCTTCGACCGAACAGGCTTTGGCAATTGCGTTGCAGGCTGCTGCCGCCGCCGGAGCGGAAACCGAATTGTTCGGATCGGACCGCCTGATGGCGCTGCCGCATTATCGGTCGGACCCGGCCGGCCTCAATGAAACCGGCAAGGATCTGGTCGCGCTGGTTCGCCGAGCCGATGGTATGCTGCTATCGAGCCCCGGCTATCACGGCACCGTCTCCGGGCTGGTCAAGAATGCCATTGATTATATCGAAGAGACATCGACTGACGAGCGCATCTATCTTGATGGCCTGCCGGTTGGTCTGATCGTGACCGCCCATGGCTGGCAAGCGGTCGGCAGTACCCTTGCGGCGCTGCGCTCGATCGTTCATTCGCTGCGCGGCTGGCCGACACCGCTTGGAGTGGGAATCAATGCGTCGGGCGGCATGTTCAGCAAGGGCATATGCGCGGACCAAGGCGTTAGCACGCAGCTCGAACTGGTTGCCCGGCAAGTCATGCAGCGCGCCGAAACACGCTGAATCATTCCGGCGGCAAATTGCCGTAAAAATCCCGGTACCAGCTGACAAAGCGTTTTAGCCCGTCTTCCAGCATGACCTTGGGCGCATATCCGGTGAGCGCCTGGAGTTTCGAGATATCCGCGTAGGTTGATGTCACATCGCCTGGCTGCATCGGGCGCATGATCTTTCTCGCCTCCATGCCGAGCGCGGATTCCAGCGCGCTGATCATATCCATCAGGCCGACCGTGCGGCTATCGCCGATATTGAGGATGCGATGGGCATGCGGCTCCGGCGGATGGTCCAGCGCGCCCAATATACCGTCGACAATATCATCGATATAGGTGAAGTCGCGCGCCATCCTGCCTTCACCATAAACCTCGATCGGTTTGCCGGCCAAAATCTTCCGGGTGAAGCCGAAATAGGCCATGTCCGGACGGCCCCAGGGACCGTAAACCGTGAAGAAGCGCAAGCCGGTCAGCGGGAAACCATATAGTTTGGCATAGGACTGGCTCATCAACTCGCCCGAGCGCTTGGTCGCGGCATAGAGCGAGACCGGATCGGTGGCGGGCTCTTCTTCGGTAAACCCTTCTCCGCCCATCGGCTTGTCGCCATAGACGGAACTGGAGGAAGCATAGACAAGATGCTGGAAATTGTCCGCATGGCGGCTGGCTTCGAGCAGCGACAAATGACCCTGCAGGTTGGATTTCTGATAGGCGAACGGGTTTTCGATACTGTAGCGGACCCCGGCCTGCGCCGCGAGATGGATGATCCGGTGCACGCCATTGGCTTGAACCAGCGCCTTGACGTCATCGGCATCGGACACATCCATCTGTTCAAAGCGAAAGCCATTCAGCGCCTTTAGATTCGTGAGCCGGGCGGCCTTTAACGCCGGATCGTAATAATCATTCAGATTATCTATTCCGATCACCGATTCACCGCGCTCCACCAGCCGCACCGAGACGGCATGGCCGATAAATCCGGCGGCCCCGGTCACGAGTATAGGATTGTCCGTCATATCACCCATCTGCTATTCCCATCCACGACTTGGCTTGGGGTTGCCTTAGCATGAACTGACAAATATTTTGAATGGCGAAACGCGCAATCTGAACGGAAATATTTATGGTTATAAATACTCACCAAACTAACCAATATGGAAATGTACGCTGGGCGAACCATCTTGCATTTTTTCGAGCGCCGTCGGGCCGGTTTCGCTGAAGAAACTCTAGGAAAAACTATATGCTATTGCGATAGAGTGTGTTTGCGTCAGCGAGATCCGCCTTGGTATCGATATCCATCAGAAGATTATCGTCACCCGCAATCAGTAGGGCATCTGCCAGCAACGTCCGCGCGCCGGAATCGCCTTCCAGGGCGATCAGCGATTCCAGCGCGTCGATAGAAAAAATTACTGGCGGCATGGCTTGCCCGCTGCGGGAGGACGCCACGGTGCTTTTACCGCCCGATCGTTCGAACGCCGCCATCAGCCTGCCGACATGATCGCGCGTGACAAAGGGCATGTCGGCTAGCATGATGCACAGCGCGGTGCCCCCGGATTCGATGGCGTGGGCCGCGGCTAGCCGGACAGATGTCGCCTGACCCAGCGCGGCGTCTTCATTGGTGATCACCTCAAAACCCAGAGCGCTCCAATGTGTCGCACAGTCATGCTTTGGCGAACCGATCACCAGTTTTCGGGCGAAGGGCATATCCGCACCGGTCTCTGCTGCATGCAGGCCGAGCATCTTTTCGCCCAGCAATGCACTCAGCTTGTCGGAATCGCCAAATCTGCGGGATTGTCCGGCAGCCAGCAGTGCCAGCATGATGCCAGAGCCCCCGTTCAATTGGCGGTAGCGCTTTCGATATAGGCAATGACCGCCCGTCGTTTAGCCGAATCCGCGATCGCTCCGGCGACCATCGTCGTGCCGGGGACCCTTGCGGCCGGATCGGAAATATAGCTATCCAGTTCGGCGACGGTCCAGGTGATGCCGGATGTCTTTAACGCGTCGGAATAGGCAAAACCGTCCACCGCCCCCGCCGCTTTGCCGACAATCCCGAAGAGATTGGGACCAGCGCCACTGGCGGCGCCTTTATCCAGCGTGTGGCAGGCAGCGCAATTGGCAAAAACCGCTTTCCCTTCGGCGATCAGCGCGCTGGCTGGGTCGCCAGCGGTAGCGACGGCGGCGACCGCGGTTGCGACCGGTGCTGCACCGGGTTCGCGGACGATGATCTGCTCGACCGGTTCGGGCGCGGGATCGGCTCCACAGGCGGTCAGGACAAGCAGGGAAGACAGGGCGACCGCACGAATCTTTTTCAGCATCTCAGGACTCCGATCAGGCAAAATCATGCTTGGCAACGGGCAGTTCGCGGATTCGCTTGCCCGTGGCCGCGAAAATCGCATTGGTCACGGCGGGCGCAATCGGCGGCAGTCCGGGCTCGCCGGCTCCGCCAATCCGTTCGTGATCGCCGTTGATCAGGGCCACTTCGACCTCTGGCATCTCGTTGATCCGGAGCATGGGATAGTTGTGGAAATTGCTCTGCTGGACCGCACCATCCTTGATCGTGATCTCGCCATAGAGCGCAGCGGTAAGGCCATAGACAATCGCGCTTTCCATTTGCGCGGCAACCCCGTCGGGATTCATCGCAAAACCGACATCGGTGCAACAGAACACCTTTGTCACGCGCGGCTTCTTGCCGGTCATGTCGACCTCGGCCACTTGCGCGACGATCGATCCGAAGGACGGCACCAGCGCGATACCGCGGCCATGACCTTCGGGCAGAGGACTGCCCCAATTGGCCATTTCGGCGGCCTTGTTGAGCACCGCCAGATGACGCGGCGCGTTCGCCAGCAAGGTCTGGCGCAAGGCGAACGGATCCTGGCCCGCTTCGGACGCAATCTCGTCGACAAAGCTCTCGATAAACCAGGCCTGATGGCTGTGATCCACGGATCGCCACGCGCCAAAGCGCAAATGCATCGGAACATCGACCTTGCGGATCAGTTGATTGGGGATCGCGTAATGCGGCACGGTTGGTGCTTCCGCGGGGTCGAACATATGGACGTGGATATTGTTCCAGCTGACCAGATTGCCATCCGCATCAAGCCCCGCCTCGAACCGGCTGGTGGCCGAGGGGCGGTAGAGATCCTGCGCGGTGTCTTCCTCGCGCGACCAGATCATCTTGACCGGATAGCCGGCTGCCTTGGCAAGCCGCGCGGCCATAATCGGTACATCGGTGGCCGAGCGACGGCCAAAACCGCCGCCCAGATACTGGTTTTCGAGATTCACCTTCTCTTCGTCGAGTCCCAGCGCGGCGGCCACCTCGCGGCGCACGGCCAGAGGATTCTGAGTGCCCAGCCACAGGTCGCACCGACCGTCCGCGACCCGGGCGGTACAGTTCATTGGCTCCATGGTGGCGTGGGCCAGAAAGGGCACCTTATATTCTGCCGTTACGGTTTTGGATGCCTTGGCCATCGCGTCCACAGCGTCGCCCTGATCGGTCTCGATATCTCCGCCGTCCTGCCCTGCGTCATCAAGAGCCTTGGTATAGCGCGCGAATATTGCGGCCTGGTCCAGTTTTCCACCCTCGGCTTCGGCATAGGTTGCTTCAATGGTGTTCAGCGCCTGTTGCGCCTGCCAGTAACCATCGGCAATGACCGCGACAAAATTGCCCATATTCAAAATCTGCAAAACGCCGGGCATGGATTTGGCGGTCTCCGCGTTTATCTTTTCCACGCTCGCGCCAATCACCGGCGGTGCCTTGACCGCTGCATATTTCATGCCCTCGATGTCGATGTCAATCCCGAAACCGGCAGTACCATCGACCTTGGACGGGATATCCTTGCGCGGGATCGGTTTGCCCATCAGCTTGAAATCGCTGACCGCCTTGCGCTGCGGTTTGACCGGCAGCGACTGTTCGGCAGCGGCAGCGGCAAAGGCGCCATAGGTCGCCGACTGGCCTGAGGGGGCGTGGGTCAACATGCTGTTTGCGGTCGTGATTTCGCTTGCCGCAACGCCCCATTTTTCGGCAGCCGCAGCGATCAGCATCTGCCGCGCCGCTGCACCGGCCATGCGAATACTGCGCTGCCCTGCTCCGCGAATGGAAAAGCTCCCGCCGGTAAAGCTGATCGACATCATGTCGGCCAGTTTCAGGAACGTACCCTGCACCGTCGGTTCGAGAAGATTGGGAACCTCGAGCGTCGGCGCCAGAAATTCGCGTCCGATATCAGCGCCGGCATAGGAGGGCAGACCTGGGGCTTCGAGTATCTCGACCTTGTCCCAGTCCGCATCCAGTTCGTCGGCCAGCATCTGCGCCAGCACGCTATGCGCGCCCTGACCCATTTCGGCATGGGGAACGATCGCGGTGACCGTATTGTCGGGGGCGATCTTGACCCAGCTGTTGATCAGCTGCTCGCCATCGCCAGTCGCGACAAAATCCTTGAGCTTGCCGGTGGGATTGCCCGGACGGACCGCGATCCCGACAACCAGAGCACCGCTGGCTGCCACGCCGGCTCCGATAAACGCGCGTCTTGACCATTTACCCATGTTCTACGCCTCCACTTTCGCGGGCTGTCCGATGTCCGCAGCGGCCTTGATCGCCTTGCGAATCCGGCCATACATGCCGCAGCGGCAGACATTGCCCGCCATCGCGCTGTCAATTTGCGCGTCGGTCGGCCGGGGAGTTTTCTCGAGCAGGGCGGTCGCCGCCATGATCTGGCCCGACTGGCAATAGCCGCATTGTGGCACTTGCTCTGCTATCCAGGCTTGCTGGACCTTGTGTAGCGTGCCGTCTTCGCTCTTTATGCCTTCGATGGTCGTGATCGCCTTGCCCTCGGCGGCGGAAATCGGCGTCGAACAGCTGCGGACCGGTTTGCCATCCAGATGCACGGTGCAGGCGCCGCATTGGGCGATGCCGCAGCCGAATTTGGTGCCGGGCATTTTCAGATTCTCGCGCACGACCCACAATATCGGTGTTGCCGGGTCGACATCGACCTCCTGGGACTTACCGTTGACGTTAAGCTTGATCATGGAAGTTTCACCCGGATGATTGAATGGCAATATGCAACTTGTAGCGGAGCGGCCGCTTCAAGCCAAGTGGCCTTTGGGGCAGGGTGCCCATCCGCTATCTCGACCGGCTCGATAGACAGGAATCAGGCGAAAATCTCGGCAAGCGCGCTGGTATCGGTGCCTTCTTTCGCGGTGCGCAGATCGACATAGATTGACGCGACCCCTGCTCCTTGCAGCGCTCCGGTGATCGTATTGCTGACCAATGTGATAATCGCCAAAAATATTGTGCTGATCGAGCCGACCATGGCAACGAACAATCCGAAGACGATTGCAAGCACAAAGAAGATCAGCAACAGCAAGAAGATCATCCCTTTCGATCCGGAGGTCAATTCTGCACTGCGCTTGAGAGAGTCGATGATCCCGCGATCTTCGGCCATCATCACTGGCGTGGCAACAATCCACATGAGATAGAGGATGATACCGGGGACGATGAGCAGCATCAGGCCGAACCCGATACCGAGGCCCATTAATATTCCCAGACCGATCAAGGGCAGCAGTTTTTTCAGTGCCTTTGCAAAGCAATCCGCCAGACTGAGCGGCTTGCCGCCAAGATCATTGAGCGTTGCGACAATCAGGGTCGCTTGCAACAGGATCGAAAGCAGCATCAGCGCAACGAAGCCAAAGCCTTGCGATGAATAGCTGGTTGAAACGTTGAATCCGCCGGGGCCACTGGTAAAGCTCCCTTGCGCGGTTTGCAAAAGCGCGTTCGGAAGACCGACGATCAGGAAGGACAGGCCGAGATAAATCACCGGGTGTCGCGCGATGACCCCGAATGTATTGTTGAGCACCCGGCTGATATCGATTTTACCTTGTGGTTCTGCCATGCTTTCGTTTCCCCCTTTATCGCGTGATCAACAGGCTGGCATATTTCCTGTGTCGGGTAAAGTTGAACGGCTGGCTTATCTTCGCTCTTGCTCGATCATTTGGATTCTGCAACACCATGGCGGTGGTAAAAGCAGCGCAAGGCAAGGGCAATGAAGTGAGCGCTTCTTTTGACGGTGCGTGGGATGACGTACGCGCCGATGCGAATATCCAGTTCACACCTTCCCCTGCACCCAAGCCGCCGGAATTACCGCAATGGTGGCTGGATTTTCTCGGCTGGCTTGGTGAATTGCTGACGCCCCTGTTCGAGGCGATCGCGGCGGCATGGCCGATATTGCGCATCCTGTTGCTGGTCCTGCTGGCTGCAGGTGTGCTGATGCTATTCTGGGTAATTCTGGCGCCCTATGTCGAACAATGGCGGGGCCGAAAACGCCCGCCGGAGGACATCTGGCAACCGCAACCGGCGGCAGCCCGCGAGCTGCTGGCACAAGCCGAAGCGCTGGCGGCCACGGGCCAGTTCGATCAGGCCGTCCGTCTGCTGCTCCATCGCAGCATCGCCGACATTGAGCAACGCCGCCCGGATTTGCTGCGTCCATCGAGCACGTCGCGCGAGATCGAGCGTTTTGACAGTCTGCCCGAAACCGCGCGGGCGATGTTTGCGGTGATCGCCGGTCAGGTCGAGCGCGGCATATTTGCGGCTTTGCCGATTGACGAAAACGGATGGCGGGTATCGCGGGACGCCTATGCCGGTTTTGCGCTCAAGGAAACCTGGCGGAGAGTGCGCAAAGGATGAGCGTTCAGGCCAATCCCTTCCAGCGAACGACGATCGTGATCATGTTCACGATCAGCTTTGCGGCTTTCGCGGCCCTGCTCTACGGACTGGGCACGGGTGATCCCCTGGCCTCCGGCAAAAATGGCGAAGCGCACGGCGCATCCAACAGCGTTGTCGGGTACAAGGCGTTCGCCAATCTGCTCGAAAAAACCGGCGTGCCGGTGCAATATTCTCGCACTCAGGCGGGTATGGACAATGCCGGCCTGCTGATTTTGACACCGGGGCCGTTTACGCCGACCGAAGATATCGACGCCGTGGTCCAGCAGCGTGCCTATGTCGGACCCACCATGATCATTCTACCGAAATGGCAGGTTGCCAGAAATCCGGAACTGCAGAAGGGATGGGTGTCACGCGGTGACCTGTGGGGCGAAGAGCCCGGCGCACAAATACTCAAGGAACTGGCCAAGATCAGGGTTATCGTCAACGACAAAGCCCCGGCCGGGCAACCCGTGGCATCGGCGGTTGGTACCGGACTGAAAACGCCGGAAATGCCGGTAACAATCAAGGGCGATACGGTACGCGCTATCGTGCGGGGGCCGTCATCAAAGGGTGCGCTGGTTGCCTATCTCGATGATGGCGGTGTTTATGCGCAACTGGATAGTCTGGATGAATCGCACATTACCGATGAAGAAGAGATAGATGAATCCTTCTATCCGGTGGTGATCGTCGCCGACGCCGACCTGCTCAACAATGCGGGCATGGCCGACAAGCCGACCGCCCGCCATGCCCTTGCATTGGTCAAAGCCGCGTCAACGGCCAGCGAAGGAGGTGTGACATTCGATCTCACGTTCAATGGGCTGGGGAGCGCGGAAAACCTGCTGACCCTGGCTTTTGCGCCGCCGTTCCTGTCCGCCACGATTTGCCTGATCACCGCCGCACTGGCGGCGGCGTGGATGGCGTTCAACCGCTTTGGACCACCGGTCAGGGAAAAACGCAGCATTAATTTTGGCAAGGCCGCGCTGGTCAACAACAGCGCCGCTTTCATCAGCCGGATGCAGCGCGAATATCTGGTCTCCGATCGCTATGCCGAGATGATCCGTACGCAGTCTGCCGAGGCGGTCGGCATCAACCCGCAGGCGCCTGAACGGGAAATTCACCAAAAACTGGATGTGCTGGGGGAAAGTAGCGGCAATCGTTTCTCCGCCTTGTTCCATCAGCTCGTTCGCGCGCGCAAGCCGCAAGAAATCGCCGACGGGGCCGCAGCCCTCCACGCCTGGAAAAAGGAAATTATCGGATGAATATCGACGAACTCAAGACTCTGGCAGACAATATCCGCGGTCAGGTGGCCAAGGCGATCATCGGGCAGGAAGACATCGTCGACCACCTGCTGATCGCGCTTTTTTCCTCCGGTCATGTGCTGCTCGAAGGACCACCGGGGACCGCCAAGACCTTTCTGGCGCAATGTTTCTCCGCCACCCTTGGCCTCGATTTCGGGCGCATCCAGTTCACCCCCGATCTGATGCCGGGTGACATTATCGGGTCCAATCTTTTCAACTTCCAGACCAGCAGTTTCACCCTTACCCGCGGACCGATCTTCTGTGACCTGTTGCTCGCCGACGAAATCAACCGCACCCCGCCGAAGACGCAGGCGGCGATGCTGGAAGCGATGCAGGAACGATCGGTGACGATCGATGGCGAGACCCACGCACTCGGTTCGCGATTCATGGTTGTCGCTACTCAGAATCCGATCGAGCAGCAGGGCGTCTATCCGCTCCCCGAAGCCCAGCTCGACCGGTTCCTGTTCAAGCTGCTCGTCGAATATCCCGATGCCGAGGAAGAAAAGAAGATCGTCACACAATATGGCGAGCGCATCGGCGCGCCGGTGCCGGGCGATTTCGGCATTGAGAAACAGGCCGATGGCGCGACGCTGACCGCTGCGACTGAGGTCGTGAAGTCGGTGAAGCTGGTCGAAGACGTGGTTGATTATGTTGTCCGCCTGATCCGGGCGACCCGCGAGACAGCGGATCTGGAAAATGGTGCCAGTCCACGCGCCGCGATCATGCTGGCCAATGCCGCGCGGGCGCGGGCGGCGATTTCCGGCCGGGACTATGTCATTCCCGATGATGTGAAAGCGCTTGCGCCATCGGTGCTCCGCCATCGGACAATGCTTTCCCCGGCAGCCGAGATCGAAGGCCGGCAGGTCGACAGCATCATCACCGGGCTGGTCGAACGAACGGAAGCGCCGCGTTGAATTTTTACCCCACCGGGCGGGCCATCGGGCTCATTGCGCTCGGCGCGCCGCTGGCAGCGGTGCTGGCGGCGATAATGCCGTCGCTTTGGGCAATCGGCGCGGCATGGGCGGTGATGCTTTTGCTCCTTCTCCTGCTCGACGGCCTGGTAGCGGCCAAGGCGAACGAGGTGCGGCTGGCGGTGTCCAGCAGCACCGAGATTGGCGCGCCGCTGGTGCTCGGACTGGAGGCGGATTTCTCCGGAATGATAGCGCCGCGGAAACTGTTCGGTAATCTCGGGCTGGACGAGCGGCTGGCGGATGACGGAACGGCCGCATTTTCCCTGAAGCGGAGGGTTGCCGACAATGGTGCCTATTCCGGCCAAGCCACCACGGTTCCTACCAGACGCGGAATCGGGGAAATCGGCAAGCTATGGCTGAGATGGACAGGGCCGCTTGGTCTGGCCTGGCGACAGATTCAAAAGCAGAGCGGTCAGAGCGTTGCCGTGATGCCGAATATCTCGGCGGTGCGCAGTCCGACCGTGCAAATGTTTCTGCGCGATTCCCTGTTCGGATTGCTTGCCCGGAAAATCCGGGGCGAAGGGAGCGAATTTGAAGCGCTGGCCGAATATCAGCCGGGCATGGACCGGCGCAGCATCGACTGGAAGGGATCAGCCCGACACAGCAAATTGCTGGCCAAGGAATATGACACCGAGCGGAATAACCAGATTGTTTTCGCGCTGGATTGCGGTTCGGCGATGTGCGAGCCGGTCGACGGCCTTCCGCGGATCGACCGGGCGGTGTCGGCGGCGCTGCTGACCGCTTATATCACGCTGAAGGCGGGCGACCGGACCAGCTTGTTCAGCTTTGCCGCCAAACCCGAATTGTCGACGCCCTTTCTTTCCGGTAGCCGCAATTTTTTCCGGCTGCAGCAGGAAGCGGCGACCATCGACTATCGTCATCAGGAGAGCAATTACACATTGGCGCTGTCGACCTTGCAGAACCGGCTCCAGCGGCGCTCGCTGATCATCGTCTTTACCGACTTTACCGATCCGACCGCGGCCGACCTGATGCTCGAGGCGGCGGGACGGCTGATCGACAAGCATCTGGTGCTGTTCGTGGTTATGGAGGATCGGGAACTGACAGCGATTATCGACAAGGCCCCCCAAAGCGCCGAGGATGTTGCGCGGGCGGTGACGGCACAGAATCTGCTCGATCAGAAAAAACTGGTCCTGACCAAACTCCGGCATATGGGAATTGATGTGATCGAAGGCGCGCACCAGGATATCGGCACGCGCCTGATCAATGGCTATCTCAATATAAAAAGGCGGGGCGCCCTGTGAGCACGGAGCAAGCTTTAAGCGCAGCGGTGCTACACAGCGACCGCTTCCGGCTGGAGCGCGAAGCGGACTGGATTCGGCTGGAAGACATTGTCACAAAGATGGAGAAGGGCAAGCGCCGCCGCCTGTCAGATGATGATGTGCTGGCCCTTCCGACGCTATACCGGACTTTGTTGTCCAGCCTGTCCATCGCCCGCGAAAATTCGCTCGACGCCGGCCTGATCGACTATCTCGAAGGGCTGGCGCTGCGCTCCTATTTTCTGGTCTACGGCACCCAAACCAGTTTCGGTCGCTGGCTTGGCAGTTTTTTCGGCGGCGGCTGGAGCCGGGCGGTCCGGGCAATCCAGTTTGATATCTGGATTGCCTTGTTGGTGATGATCGCGGGTACCCTGATTGGCTATATACTGGTCGCGGGGGATAGCGACTGGTTCTACGCGCTGGTGCCGGGAAGTTTCGCCGAAGTCCGGGTGCCGGGCGCCAGTGAAGCAGCGTTACGCGGCACGCTTTTTGGCGGGCAGGATGGGGACGGGCTGGGGATGTTCGCGGCTTTCCTGTTCAGCAACAACGCCCAGGTCGCGATTCTCGCCTTTGCGCTTGGTTTTGCTTTTGCCATTCCCAGCATATTGCTGCTGATCCACAATATGGCGCTGCTCGGTGCGATGCTCTGGGTGTTTGCGCAACGCGGCCTGACCGTCGATTT
>RCMY010000261.1_pt1 | contig 66009 bp, 57 predicted proteins | sample 2041341 | NCBI WGS metagenome assembly RCMY01 (sample SAMN09708234, study PRJNA481090) | Marine sediment metagenome, whole genome shotgun sequencing project. | reverse complement strand
GAAAATATCTTGCTGAAAAATGACATTGCTGGTTCCGCTGGTTGGATCGCAAGTTTATGGACGATCGGGTCGTTTGTTAAGTCTGGATACAGGGCATATTGATATTTATCGCGCGAGATGCAATGGGCGATGACAAGTCAGGCACCGGTACGGTGTCGGCTGTATAGTGGAGAATGAGTTCGATGGTCGGCAATTTCAAAAAACACAGCTTGTGGCTCGGGCTAATGGCTGGCGCGATGACGATGGCAGGATGTACCCAGGTACGCGGTCATCAGGGATATATTGCCGATGAAGTACTGATGTCGGCCATTCAGGCAGGCGTCGACAACCGCCAGTCGGTCGAGGCATCGCTCGGTCGACCGACCTTCACCGGTCAGTTTGATGATAATACCTGGTATTATCTGTCCCGCGATACCCGCCAATATGGCTTTAACAACCCGCGGCCCCGCGACCAGCAGGTGATGCGCGTGCAATTTGATGCCGCAGGAAATGTGACAGCGGTCGACCGCACTGGCCTGGAATTGGTCGCAAGCATCAGCCCGGATGGCGACAAAACGCCGACACTCGGCCGTGACCGCTCCTTTTTCGAAGAATTATTCGGCAATATCGGCGCGGTCGGCGCGCCGGGAGCAAGCGGCCCAAGCAACGATCCGACCCGGCCGTAGCGTTTTACTTTATTTAGCGATGCCGCTGGCAGCAAGTACCGCCAGTGTCACCAATTCCGACGCGGTGGATGCCATGGTTGCAATCTGTACGGATTTCTCCAGTCCGACCAGCATCGGCCCGATGACCGAATCACCGCCCAGTTCGCGCAGCAGTTTTGCTGATAAATTGGCCGATTGCAGGCCGGGCATGACCAGCACATTGGCGGGCTGTGACAGGCGGCTGAACGGATAGTTCGCCATTAATTTGGGGTTGAGCGCCACGTCCGGTGCCATTTCACCTTCATATTCGAAATTGACGCGCCGTTGATCAAGCAGTGCCACCGCTTCCCGGATATTTTCCAGCCAGCGTCCTTCTGGATTGCCGAAAGTCGAATAGCTGAGGAAGGCGACGCGCGGTTCGTGCCCCAGCTGCCGGGCTACCGCCGCGGTTTGTTCAGCAATATCTGCCAGTTCGTGGGACGATGGCCGTTCGTGGACCGTAGTGTCGGCCATGAAAACAGTATGGTGCTGGCCGACCATGACATGAATGCCAACGGCGGTGCGGCCTTTTTCGACATCGATGACCTTGGCGATATCGCGGAAAGTTTGCGAATAGGGGCGGGTTACGCCGGTAATCATCGCCTCGCCCTGATCCATGGCGAGCAGCGCAGAACCGAAGATATTGCGGTCTTGATTGACCATGCGCTTGATATCTCGCTTCAGGTAGCCGCGGCGGTGGAGACGTTCGTACAGCATGCTCACCATGTCGGGTACCAGCGGGCTATTGCGACTGTTGTGCACTTCAAAGCTTTCGGGATCACGCACGCCCAATTCCTTGAGCTTTTCCCGAACTCGATCATCGCGCCCGACCAGAACCGGGGTGCCATAGCCTCCGTCCCGGAACTGAATCGCCGCGCGCAGCACGACATCCTCTTCGGCTTCGGCAAAAATGATCCGTTTCGGTGACAGACGGCTGGCTTCATAGGCCTGTGTGAGTACGGATGTTGTCGGATTGAGACGCGCCTTCAAGCTCTGCCTGTAAGCGTCAAGATCCTCGATCGGTTTCTGGGCAACACCGCTATCCATGGCGGCCTTGGCAACGGCAGCCGACACCACGTCCATCAGACGCGGATCAAAGGGGGCGGGAATGATATAGTCGACGCCAAAGCTTGGAGCGCGCCCGCCATAGGCGGCGGCGACTTCTTCCGGAACCTGTTCACGAGCCAGTTCAGCAATGGCGTGGGCGGCTGCCACTTTCATTTCCTCGTTGATCCGGGTCGCCCGCACATCCAGTGCGCCGCGGAAGATGAACGGAAAACCGAGGACGTTATTGACCTGGTTGGGATAATCGGAACGCCCGGTGGCGATAATCGCATCGGGTCGTGCCGCCTTGGCGTCGGGCGGAGTGATTTCCGGATCGGGATTGGCCATCGCGAAAATTATCGGCTTGGCGGCCATGTCCTTGACCATTGCCGGTTTCAGGACGCCGGCGGCAGACAGGCCGAGAAAAACATCGGCGCCTGTGAGTGCGTCTGTCAAAGTGCGCGCTTCGGTGTCGATCGCATGAGCGGATTTCCACTGGTCGACGTCGTCACGGCCACGATAGATCACGCCGGTCCGATCGCACATGGTTAGATTGTCATGCGGAACGCCAAGGCTCTTGATGAGCGAGGCGCAGGCAATGGCTGCGGCGCCGGCGCCGTTGACGACAACCTTGATATCTTCGATCTTGCGGTCGGTCAGCAGGCAGGCATTGATGATCCCGGCAGCGGCGATAATCGCGGTGCCGTGCTGGTCATCATGGAATACCGGAATATTCATCCGGTCGCGCAAGGTCTGTTCGATGATAAAGCAGTCGGGTGCGGCGATATCTTCCAGATTGATACCTCCGAAGCTGGGTTCCATGATCTGGACGGCATTGATGATGGCTTCCGCATCCTCGGTGTCGAGTTCCAGATCGATAGCATCGACATCGGCAAAGCGTTTGAACAATACGGCCTTGCCTTCCATCACCGGCTTGGAAGCAAGCGCGCCGAGATTGCCGAGTCCCAGAATCGCGGTGCCGTTTGAAATGACGGCGACCAGATTGCCCTTTGCGGTATAGTCATAGGCTTTCGAAGGGTCTTCGGCGATTGCCCGGACAGGGACGGCGACGCCCGGCGAATAGGCAAGGCTGAGATCGCGCTGGGTGGCCATTGGCTTTGACGCAATAATCTCGATTTTTCCGGGGCGTCCTTGAGAGTGAAAAAGCAGAGCTTCCCGTTCGGAAAATTCTAGATCGTTATCATTCTTGTCGGCCAAATTATATCTCCGCATATCAGTGGTCGGCTTGCTTGTGCCGATCGGTTTTCACGTCCCGGCACAAGACCTACTCGTTTTGTCGCGGAGCCGCAATATCAAGTAAATTTCAACAGGATGTGCTCGCAACTCTTTTATGTCTCGCTGCAGTCAGCTATCGCGAGACCATGGCAATCCGGACTCAGAGCAAAGTAGAAAGCACGGCGAAAGACCCTGCGCCGAAACCGGACAAGGTCACTCCGATGATGGAACAATATTTCGCGCTGAAGGCAAAGGCGGACGATTGCCTGCTTTTCTATCGCATGGGGGATTTTTTCGAGCTGTTCTACGAGGATGCCAAGCGCGCGGCGGCGGCGCTCGACATCGCGCTGACATCGCGCGGGAAAAATGCCGGAGAGTCGATCCCGATGTGCGGCGTGCCGGTGCATGCCGCAGAGAGCTATCTGGCAAAACTGATCCGGGCCGGCTTCAAGGTAGCGATCGCCGAACAGATCGAAACACCGGCAGAGGCAAAGGCGCGCGGTGGCTACAAGGCCTTGGTTGCGCGGGATATCATCCGCTATGTGACCGCGGGGACGCTGACCGAAGACACGCTGCTCGATGCGCGAAGCGACAATATGCTGGTCGCACTGGCGCAGGTGCAGGGCGAGATCGGGCTGGCAGCGGCGGATATATCGACCGGCAATTTTGAACTGACGACGATTTCCGACGATGCCCTGGATGCTGAACTGGCCCGGCTGGCGCCCTCGGAAATCATCTGTCCGCCCGCGCTGCTGCCACGGCTGGCGAAAGCGACCGCCTGGAACAAGGATCATTTTGACAGCCTTGGTGCAGAACAGCGCCTGCAGGATCATTTCGGGGTTGCGACGCTCGACGGCATGGGTGAATTCTCGCGTGCCGAACTGGCCACCGCAGGCGGTCTGGTTGCCTATGTCGAGCATGTTTCCCAGGGGAATATGCCCTATTTGCATCCCCCCAGAAGACGCGAAATACGCGAGTTTCTCTCGATTGACGGTCCGACGCGCGCGAGTCTGGAGATCGACCGGACATTGGCTGGCGCGCGCGAGGGCAGCCTGCTTCACGCCATCGACCGCACCGTTACGCCCGCCGGTGCACGTTTGCTGGCACGCGATTTATCTGCGCCGCTGTTCGCGGAAGAGCAGATCAACCAGCGGCTGGGGCTGGTGCAATGGTTCCATGAAGGTTCGGCGGTGCGCGATGATGTCCGGACGGAGTTAAAGGCCTTGCCCGATATCGGCCGGGCACTCGGCCGGGTTTCGGTCGGGCGGGGTAGCCCACGGGACCTCGGGCAGATTCGCGATGGCTTGAGCGGTGCGCGAATCCTGCGTGAGCGGTTGACTCTGGTGGCGGGTTTACCGGAACTGCTGGATAATATCCTGCCCGCGCTGGACGGGCACGCGGCGCTCGTCGACTTGCTGGACCGTGCGCTGGTCGAAGCACCGCCGACCGAGATGGCTCATGGCGGCTATATCGCAGCAGGTTTCGATCCGGCGCTCGACGAGTTGCGCAGCGCCGGTTCGGATGGCCGCAAGGCAATCGCAACGCTGGAAGCGCGCTATCGCGCAGCGACCGGGATCAATACGCTCAAGATCAAGCATAATGCCGTGCTCGGCTATTTTATCGAAGTCCCCGCCCGGCACGGCGATGGCCTGATGGCTGAAGATTCCGGTTTCACCCATCGCCAGACGCTTGCCGGTGTCGTGCGGTTCAATTCAACCGACCTGCACGAAGAGGCGGTACGCGTGTCGCAGGCAGGAGCGCACGCTCTGGCCGCCGAGTCCGCACATTTCGAGGAACTGGTCGACAAGGTGCTGGCGCGCAAGCAAGAGATTGGCGAGAGCGCCGATGCGCTGGCCCGGATTGATGTTGCTGCGGCGCTTGCCGAACGCGCCGCCGAAGGCCAGTGGTGCCGTCCCGAATTTGTCGATGGCAATATACTGGATATCCAGGCCGGTCGTCATCCGGTGGTTGAATCGGCGCTGGCGGCCAAAGGGGACCCCTTTGTCGCCAATGATTGCTCCTTGTCCCAGAACGAGCGGCTGTGGTTGGTATCCGGCCCCAACATGGGCGGCAAATCAACCTTCCTGCGGCAAAACGCACTGATTGTCATATTGGCGCAAGCCGGCGGTTTTGTTCCCGCTTCTTCCGCGAAACTCAGCCTCGTCGACCGTCTGTTCAGCCGCGTCGGCGCGTCCGACAATCTTGCCCAGGGGCGATCGACCTTCATGGTCGAGATGGTTGAAACCGCCGCAATCCTGTCGCAGGCGACCGATAAAAGCTTCGTTATTCTGGACGAAGTGGGCAGGGGCACATCCACCTATGACGGCCTTGCGCTGGCCTGGGCAGTGGTCGAAGCGGTGCACGAGACCAACCGCTGCCGCTGTCTTTTCGCGACCCATTATCACGAACTGACCCGGCTGGCCGACCGGCTCGATGCGCTGTCGCTCCACCATGTCCGCGCGCGCGAATGGAAGGGCGATCTGGTCCTGCTCCACGAACTTGCCAAGGGCCCGGCAGATCGCAGCTATGGTCTGGCGGTGGCCAAGCTGGCCGGCATCCCCAAACCGGTGCTGGGCCGCGCCAAGGCGGTGCTCGACAAGCTGGAGGCTGGCAAGGCGGAGACCGGGGGCTTAGCTGCCGGTCTCGGCGATCTACCGCTGTTTGCGGCAAGCCTTGCGGAAGTCGAAGAAAAATCGGATAGCCTGCGCCAGGCGCTGGGCGCGATTGACGTGGATGCGCTGTCCCCGCGGGAGGCGCTGGACCAGCTCTATGCGCTGAAAGCGCAGCTCGAACAGGAATGATTTTATGAAAAAATGGATATTGATATTGCTGACCGTGGCCGTCGTCGGCGGTGGTGCCTTTGTCTATTACACTCGCAGCAATAACAGCGAACCGCTTGCGGTCGGCGCCACCGCTCCAGCCTTTACCACCACCGGTGCGTTGGCTGGTCAAGAGTTTGAATTCTCGCTGGCCGACAAGCTCGAAGACGGTCCTGTTGTACTCTATTTCTTTCCCAAGGTCTTCACCGAGGGCTGTACGATCGAGGCCAATATGTTTGCCGACGCCACCGCCGAATTCAACGCCGCAGGCGCTACCGTGATCGGCATGTCGGGCGATGATATCGAAGGGTTGAAGAAATTTTCCGTCTCCGAATGCCGCGATAAATTTGCGGTTGCCCGTGCGGATGGAAAGATTATCGAGGATTATCAGGTTCGCATGGCACCGGGGCTCGCGATGACCAACCGGACCAGTTATGTTATCAGTCAGGAAGGCAAAATTGTCTTCGTCCACAGTGCGACCAAACCGCAAGGTCACGTAACCGGCACGCTGGCAAAAGTGAAAGCGCTCTCCAAAAGCTGATAAAATACTTGCTTTTGCCGCACGGCTAGACAGAAAGACGCTCATGACCGACCACGCACCCGATCCAGCCATGCTCGCCAAGGCGGAAACACTCACCGACGCGCTGCCCTATATGCAGCGCTATGCGGGAACGACCTTTGTCGTCAAATATGGCGGCCATGCCATGGGCGATGCAACGCTGGCCAGGAATTTTGCCCAAGATATCGTGTTGCTCAAGGCGGTCGGCATCAACCCTGTGGTTGTGCATGGCGGAGGGCCGCAAATCGGCGCAATGCTGGAACGGGTTGGCGTGGAAAGCAAATTTGTCGATGGCTTGCGGGTGACCACCAAGGAAACCGCGGAAATTGCCGAAATGGTCCTGTCCGGCGCGATCAACAAGGAACTGGTCAGCTGGATCGGACAGGCGGGTGGCAGCGCGATTGGTATTTCCGGCAAGGATGGCGGCTTTGTCAAAGCGGTCAAATTGCGCCGCACCGAGCGCGATCCGGACAGCAATATCGAACGGATCATCGATCTTGGTTATGTTGGCGAGCCGAAAAAAGTCGACCGCAGCGTGGTCGACATGATTTCCGCTGCCGGGATGATCCCGGTCATCGCCCCGATAGGCGTGGGTGAGGATGGTGCGACCTATAATATAAACGCCGATACGATGGCCGGCGCGGTTGCCTCGGCCCTGCGTGCCGCGCGTCTGTTCCTGCTGACCGATGTCCCCGGCGTGCTCGACAGGCACGGCGAGTTGCTGACCGATCTTGATCCGGCGAGTATCCAGACTCTGGTCGACGAAGGCACAATCTCCGGCGGGATGATTCCAAAGCTCGAAACCTGTGTGAAGGCGGTACAGGAAGGCGTGGATGCCGCAGTCGTCCTCGACGGCCGCATTCCGCACGCGATGCTGCTTGAAATCTTCACCAGCAAGGGCGCAGGCACGTTGGTGAAGGACGATTTTCAGCCGGTTGAATAAACGCTCAACTGTGTTATATTGATGATACAGCAAAATTCTGGCGTTACCGGCGACAAATCTATAGCCGCTATGTCAGATTATCGATAAAGGGTCCGTCCATGGCATTCGCAATACTTCAGATTATCTCAATCCTGCTCAACGTGGCAATTACCGTCATCATTGTGCAGGCAATCATGAGCTGGCTGCTCGCCTTCAACGTGATCAACCTGCAAAATGACATCGTCAACGCGATCTGGACCGCGCTTGACGGGCTGACCGCGCCGATCTACCGGCCAATCCGCAAGATCATGCCGGATTTCGGCCAGATTGACTTGACCCCGATGGTCGTCATCATCGGCATTATCATTCTGCAGGATGCAATCCTGCCACCACTCGCGCAGGCGCTTCTCAGTTGACAACAGCACGGATTATTGACGGCAAGGCGTTCGCCGCTGGACTGCGCGAGCGCATCAAGGATGCCGTTCCGACCTTCCTGGAGCAAACCGGCCGCGCACCCGGTCTCGCCGTCGTTCTGGTCGGCGAAGATCCTGCCAGTCAGGTCTATGTCGCTTCCAAGCACAAGGCGACGATTGCTGCGGGCATGGAAAGTTTCGAACACCGGCTGCCCGCCGATGTGGCGCAGGATGATGTGATCGCGCTGGTCGAGCAGCTCAATGCGGACGAAACCGTGGACGGCATATTGGTACAATTGCCACTGCCTGAAGGTCTGGACGAAAAAGCGGTCGTGATGGCGATCGACCCGGACAAGGATGTTGATGGCCTGCACGTGATCAACGCCGGACGGCTGGCCAATGGCGAAGAGGCGCTGACTCCGTGCACCCCGCTCGGCAGCCTGATGCTGCTGAAAGATATATTGGGCGATCTGACGGGACTCGACGCCGTCGTGGTGGGCCGGTCCATATTGGTCGGCAAGCCGATGGCGCAGCTGCTGCTCGCTGAAAATTGCACCGTTACCATGGCCCATAGCCGGACACGGAACCTTCCCGACGTTGTCCGGCGCGCCGATATCGTCGTCGCCGCCGTCGGTCGCGCCGAGATGGTCAAGGGCGACTGGCTGAAACCCGGAGCCGTGGTGATCGATGTCGGCATCAACCGGCTGGATCCCGAACCGGGCCAGAATAAGGGCCGTCTGGTCGGCGATGTCGCTACTGCCGAAGCGCTCGATCACGTCCGGGCGATTACCCCGGTCCCGGGTGGGGTTGGACCGATGACCATCGCAGTGCTATTGCGCAATACTCTGGTCGCGGCATCTGCACGCGCCGGACTGGAGAAACCGGAGAATCTGTAATGCGCCTGTTTGCCGCAATCGGAATCACGCTGATGCTGGCGAGCTGTGCCAGCGGCGGGGGCCGTCTCAACGACCGTGAACGGTACAATCGGGTGATCGGAAAACCGGTCGCCAATCCCAGCGCCATCGTCAAAGCGGAATTGTCCTTCGCCCGGTTGGCGCAGGAAAAGGGACAATGGACGGCATTTCGTGAAACGTCTGCGGATGACGCGATCATGTTCACCCCCGGTCTGGTCAATGCGCAGCAATGGCTGAAAGGCAAGGCGGACCCGCCGCAAGCCGTTGATTGGCAGCCGCACAAAATCTATATGTCCTGCGACGGCAGTATCGGTGTAGCCACCGGCGCCTGGCAAAGGGCTGACGGGACCAACGGTCACTATACTACCATCTGGCATCAGGAAAATTTCGGCAAGCGGCAGCCGAACAAGGACGTTAAGTGGAAATGGATATTTGATGATGGCGTGCCGTTGACGACACCGCTTGCGGAACCCGACTATATCGAGACCGAAGTGGCCTCGTGCATGGCGAAGATTCCTGTCGCATTTCCGCTGGTGGGCCTGACCGAAAAGGGCAAGTCGGGCGCCTCCACTGATCGCAGCCTCGTCTGGAACGCTGCGTTCGCAGCAGACGGCTCGCGCATCGTCTTTGTCGATCTGGCAAATGAGGATGGAAGCTTCCGCCGCGTGCATGAATATCAGGTTGCTGAACCGACATCATGATCGAACTCTTTATCTCCGCGTTCATCACTTTTTTCGTGGTGATTGACCCGCCTGGCTGTGCACCGATCTATGCCAGCCTGACCAGCAGCGTGCCGGAGCGCGACCGCCGGATCATGGCATTCCGTGCGATCATTGTTTCCGCAGGCATTTTGCTGGTCTTTGCCCTGTTCGGGGAACAGATGCTGGGTGCACTGGGCATCAGCCTCGACAGTTTCCGCATTGCCGGCGGCATCATGCTCTTCCTGATCGCGCTCGAAATGGTGTTCGAGAAACGCACCGAACGGCGTGAGGACCGGGCGCAGGAGATTATCGAGCAGCCGGAGATCGAGGATGTATCGATCTTTCCGATGGCCATGCCGATGATTGCCGGGCCGGGATCGATTGCCGCGGTCATGTTGCTGACGTCCCAGAATGACGGCATCGACAATGCTCTCGTCATCCTTGGCGCCCTCGGTGCGGTGCTGTTGCTCACGCTGATCGGACTACTCGCCGCAGGCCCTCTTATGCGGTTTTTGGGCCACAAGGTCGAAGCGGTCATCACCCGGGTTCTCGGTGTGATATTGGGCGCGCTCGCCGTGCAATTTGTGGTCGATGGGTTGAACGCGAGCTTCTGAGTCGCTGGTTCCTGTTCACTCGGTGATCACGCCCGTGCGCGAAAGCAGCTGGAACGCGCGACTGGCCAGAGACGGATTGAGTATCAGGCGCTCGAGCAATGCTTCCGGGCTTTCCTCTTGTTCGCTTCCATAGGCTGCAACAAGTCGGTTCCATGATGCTCGGGATTCTGCAATCCGGCCATTTTTGGCATAGACCATGGCCATGGCAATATCGTAATATGGACCAACCCCGGTGCTGGATGGAACGATTTTTTCGGCAAATTCCAGTGCCTCTTCATCCTTTCCTTCTGCCAGCAATGTAAACACGAGTGCTGTTTCCGCGACGATTGAGCCACGGGGGTCCAAAGCGATGGCACGTCTCAGATATGTGATTGCGATCGGATCATCACAGGCGAACAGAAACGCTCCTGTCTGCGCGTGAAGTGTTGCTTCATACGGGTCCAGTTCAACTGCTTTTTCGGCAAACTCTTTTCCGCGTGCACAGCTGCCATTGAAGAAACTGGCTCTGGCAAGCGCGAAATTCGCTGATGAATCCTCTCTGCCGCGAACCAGCGCGCGGCGAGCGAATTGCAACCCTGCTTCGGGATCCGGCTTTCTGCCGGTTGCCTCCTCCCGCAAAAAGGACATGAACGAGGCCGCAGCGAGCACCCGGCTATCCAATGGGTCTGCCGCCAGCGACTTTTCTATGCAGGAGTCAACAACGGGCAATAAATCGGGATCACGATTGGCGCGGTAGCTCTCGAACCGAAGGAGACAGGCATAGCCTTTCATTGCATCATTGGGCAGGTGCTTGCGCTGGTCGGTGGCGATCACACCGTAAATGCTGGCGACGCGGCTGACTATGGGGCCAAGCTTTTCAGGATAGTCTGCCGCCGAATCCGGCACGGCAATTGTTGCCGACCAGATTGTCTCGTTCCGGGTCAGCGACGTTAAGGTAAAGATGACTTCGGGACCGGTCGGGCCAGCTACCAATTGGCTTTCAAACCGATAGGCGTTATGATCCGTTTCAGGGGGCATGCTGGATATTTCCGCTGCCGCCAGCCGCACTTGTGAAGAACTGGCAAAGGCTTTTTCCAAAAACAGCCGGATTTCGGTGTCCTTGCCAGGGTCAATTCCCGGGCGCTCTTGTTGTGAGGATGAAAAATAGATTTTTGGAACCAGGGTGTAATATTGCGGTGCAGTCTCTGAGCCGGATTGATCCTCGTTGGCGGCGTTTAGCGACCAAACCAGACTGATCGCGAGGATGAGGAGGAACGCAGCCAGTCCGAGGGTTGTCTGGCGGTTGCTGAACCATCGGTCCCTGCCTATTTCGGCTGGTGAGGTGGCAGAGAGATCACTATCATTTGATTCCGTATCGGACTGCTGTTCTTTCGACCCGCCATCATCCATCTGAATCTCGACGGCATAGTGACCAATCGGGATGCGCAGCCGTTCTTCACCGCCCTGCGCAGCGTAATGGGCGGCCAGAATTTTACGCAGCCTTCCCACTTGTACGCGGGGATAGCTATCGGCCTGGACGTCGAAATCTTCGGTGCGACCGAGCCCGTCAACGGCAACCTGATAAGCTTTGGGCGGGTTGTCCGGGTTGGCAATGGCCTCTTCGACCAGATAGCTCAAAAGTTGCGACATCACCGGAGAACGCAAAAACTCCCGCGATTGCAGGAGTGTCTTGGTTTCTGCGCGGAGCATCGCGGCTCGCTTCTCATCTGGAAGCGGCGACGACATTATTCTAACCGCCCGCGTGCGATGGCTTCACCGATGGAGATCAGGCTCCTGGCAATCGTAAACATCATTCGAAATCCACCCAGTCCCGAAGACTGATCCAGCCTTCACTGCCGACAATGATATGATCGTGAACCGTCAAGCCAAGCTCTTTTCCGGCTTTGACCAGTCTGCAAGTGGCCTCGACATCAACCTCGCTCGGTTTCGGATCACCCGATGGATGGTTATGTGCGATGATCAAGGCTGTTGCGTCCAATACGAGCGACCGTTTCAAAATTTCCCGAGGATAGATGGGCGCTTCGGAAATCGTTCCTCTACTGACGACTTCATCGCAGATCAGGCGGTTTTTACTGTCCAGAAACAACACGCGCACTTCTTCAATCGGCAGGCGCGCCATGGCGATGACAAGATATTCGATCACGTCAGCGGCCTTGGACAGGCAAATGCGGTCAAGCATCCTTTCCCTGGACGATACAATCATGGCTTCACGCACCAATGACAGGATTGCCCGGGCGGGATCGCTTTCGGCTGCCCGGACATTAGCGTTCAGGACACCTCCAATAGAACCAAATTCAGCGATCAATCCAGCCGCTACTGCAGTCGCGTCGTCTATTTTCGCGAGATTGAAAAGTCGCTCCAGGATTTGTCGACCCCGAATTGCCGAAGGCGCTGCTGATGCCGGTATGTGCCGACGGTCAATACTATCAACATCGGATAGGCCCAAATCGCAGCCACTACCCCATAAGCTTGAGGCAGCAGTTCCGGGATAATAATTATCGGTAAGTGGGTGAGCACTTGTATCGATTGCATGGCGCACAACCATATGGTCCAATACCTCTCAGCATTTAAGGCAAGATAGAAAAAGCAAACCAACATCGCGGTGTCGACAAGAAAGATTCTCACTTCCAGATGAGAAAATCGTTCGGTGACAGGGGCGGCGACCGCGAGCGTCAGAAAGAACCCGGCCAGCAAAATAATGACCGCAAAACGCTCCGGCCAACCGCCCTTTATTAACCCATAGCTGGCGCAAATTATCAGCAGTGCTTGAAATAATTGAATTCTTGCCATGCTGCATTCGACCAAAGAATGTTGAAATGGTCAAGCTTCGCTTGGTCTACGCGGTGGGGACAGCTCGCGGATAGACACCTGCCTGATCCGAAAGCTCGGCTTGTACCGGAGGACATTCCAGGCCATCACCCCAACTAACGGCGCGCAATCCCGCATCTTCCCGATCTTCAGCCAGATGGCCATGCGCTTCGACAACTTCCCTATAACAGCGCGCGGTTTTGGCGGCTGCGGCAATTTTTCGGACGCATCCATTCCTGCCGTCAGGGAAAAGCGCGTTCCCGGTGCCAGGCGGGCAGCAGCAATGCTGCTCATCAGTTCACCCATTTGAATCATCGTCAAATTCAGAGACTTTTCGACTTCATTGATCTTCTTGGCAATCGGGCGGGCGGCTTCAATACGTTGGTTCAACATGTGACTCTCCAGACGCCGGATGACACCGACGTCGACTTATGGCCAAAATTTACAGAGATTAGTTCGGGTTGATCAATCTGCTGACAAGCATAGCTGCCAGACAGACAAAGGCGAATGCAAAGGCGAGCTTGACCGAAAGATCGGCGACCGCCCAGATTCGAGCTCCTTTGCTTAGATCATTACCCGGTTCTCCCTGCCTGCGGAACGGCACCGACAGGAGAGGGCTGGAGGAAGTGGCATAGGACTGATAAGTCGACTGCATTTCCCTGACCCTGTCCCGGTCCGGTGACGCTGCCTGTTGTCCAGGCAAGGGATAAACTGCGTCGGATTTGGGCTTTGGGACAATCCCAAATTTCTTGGGCACGAAAAATTTGGGAGCAATTCCCTCATGATCAGCCAGCATACGTGCCGCCGCTTTGCTGCTGGTGACCTGCAATTTTTGTCGCGCTGATCGCAATCGTTCGTTGATGATATTGGGCGTCACGCTGATTTCTTGCGCAGCGGTTTTGGCATCATGGCCCAGCAAAAGCAGACGAAGCGCCGCTTTTTCATTCTCATTCAGATCATCGCAGGATACTCTGGTCATCGTACGATCATAAATCAGCGAGGCTCATTTAGCAAAAAAGATCGTCCAGAAAGTTCCAAACTGATTCTTCTTCTGTCTCAAAAAACTTTTGATACCTTGATCTGATGGAGATGTATCCTTTGTTACCGCTACATTAGGTTAACAAAATTCGCCAAAACTATCCAAATGACATTGGCTATCTGTCGGCCACACGCCGGCAATATTAACTTGTTACCCCCCTTTTTGCTCGGTGTCACGGGTTGTAACTCGAGAACAGCTTCCGGTCGGTTCATAAGCAACATCGTCCGGTTAGAAATCCTTGGCAATGGTTTGTTCGGAACGGCGGCACGATGGTTCCGGTCCCCCTGGATTCAGGCCTGCCTTGTCGAACTGTCATTGAAGACCATTGGTGCAGCGCACGGAATATTCTGGTCAATATTCTCTCGCTGCGAAGGGTTTCCAAACCGACCTGAATGAAGTGATCGATGGCGAATTGCTTCTTTAGACAATCTAATCCGGGTCGATCGCCCCTCTCCCAGACTTGGATCGACCCGGAAATGATGTCAGCGCCCAAGGCAGATTCGTCAAAATCCGGACTTTCATCTCAGGGGTTCTTATTGGTGCCGAAACATCGCGAATTGGTGACGGGAAGAGTGTTCTTGGCCCAATTGAGACTGAAAAAATAGAGATTGAACAAAAAAAATGAAACGTCGCAAAAAGAATCTGAACCGCAGAGACAAGGAATTGATACTGGGAAATCTTGTGACCTGGGGTACCATCGTCACCGCCTTGACCCTGGTAATTTCCTTGGCTCCGGCCAATGCAGCCGAAGATGATCGACCCGGTGGATCAGCGTCGGACGTGCTGTAATCTGGCACCCGCACCGCGGCCTCTGACACTTGAATGCAATGTTATAATTTGCGTGCTTCTTCGACCAGCATGACCGGAATTCCATCGCGTATCGGATAAGCCAGACCGGCCGTTTCGCTGATCAATTCTTCTGCTTCGGCATCATGGACAAGCGGCGTCCGGGTTATCGGGCAGACCAGAATGGCCAGCAATTCGGGATCAATTTTCCGTTTTGCGTCGCTCACTGTAAAGTGACCCGGTCGTCGTCACCATCCTGCCGGCCGAAAAATTGCAGCAGTTGGATGATCAGTTCGGCGCGATTGGCAAGGCCGTCGACTTCCAGCAAGGCCTGTTTCGACGCCGCATCAAAGGGTGCGATCTGCGCGATGCCGTTGACAAAGGCCATGTCGTCCAGCCGTCCGATGCTGTCCCAGTCGACTTGATAGCCCTGTAGATCGGCAAATTTTCGCGATTCAATCTCCAGTGCGGCGCGCTCTGCGCTGGCCAGCACTTCGTCGATCTCCTGATCGTCTTCGATCTCGGCCCGCACTTGCCGAAAGGCGGTAGTCGCATCGATTTCCTCGATAATCCGGAATCGTGCCACGCCTTCCAGCACGACATTGAAGCGGCCGTCATCAAGCGCCTCGATATCGATGATCTTGCCGAGGCAACCGATGTCGAACAGCGCAGGGTGATTGCCCGCTTCCTTCGGCTGGATCATCCCGATCTGCCGGTCGCGCGCCATCGCATCATTGATCAACGCACGGTAGCGCTCCTCGAAAACATGCAGTGGCAGATGCATGCCGGGAAACAACAGCGCTCCGGCCAGGGGGAATATAGAGAGCCGTTTTGTTTCGCTCATCCGAACAGCACGGCGCTGAGCTTGCGGCGGGTGGCGGCGACCCATTCGTCTTCCAGACCGACCATTTCGAACAGCGAGAGCAATTTTAGCCGTGCCGCGCCGTCATTCCACTCCTTGTCGGCGGCGATGATGGTCAGCAGATGCTCCGCCGCACCGTCATGATTGCCCGTGGCGATCAGAGCGCCGGCGAGGTCGAAACGTGCCTGATGGTCCTTGCCGTCGGCCGCCACAGCGGCTTCCAGAGCCTCCATCGCGCCGGCGTCAGGCTTGTCCTTGGCCAGCTGCAACGTGGTTTGCGCGCGTTCGATCGCGGGATCGCTGCGCAGCTCTTCCGGCAATCCGTTCAGGGCTGCTTCCGCTTGCTCCAGATGATCTGCTGCAACCAGCGCGCGGATCAGTCCGCCTACAGCCTCGGTATTGTCTGGGACCATTTCGGCAATCTGCGCAAAAATTCCGGCGGCGCGCTCGGCATCGCCCCCAGCCAAAGCTTCCTCGCCCATGGCGAGCAAGGGCGCGACATCCTGCTGGGGTTCCGCTCCGCCGCCAACCGGCAGCTTCTCGAGCAGCTGGTCAAGCGCGCCGGTCAACTGGCTTTCGGAGCGCGCGCTGGTCAGGTCGGCCACCGGCTTGCCCTGGAAAATCGCATAGACGGTCGGAATCGACTGCACCTGGAACTGCGCGGCAATAAATTTATTCTCGTCGACATTGATCTTGGCCAATATCACGCCCTTGTCGGCATATTGCGCCGCGACCTTTTCCAGCAGCGGAGTCAGCGCCTTGCACGGTCCGCACCATTCCGCCCAGAAATCGAGAATGACGAGCTTGTCCATGCTCGGCCCAACGACCTCCTTTTGAAAGGTCTCGACCGCTTTTTGTTCTTCGACTGTCAATCCTGCTGTTGCCACGTGATGCTCCTGTTACGGTACGGTGGCCAAAACCTTGGCCCGCGCCCAAATCGTTCAACTTGTGGGCTTTATGTGGGGAGCGGCGCGGCAATGCCAAGCATATTTTTGCTTTTGCTGCGAAGAGGAGGAGAATTGGGGCTTGCGGGGTATAAAAACCCATGCTAACCGCGCGCCTCAATCTGCTGTTGACGATACCCATGTCACAGCCGCCGAGCGGGCGTAGCTCAGGGGTAGAGCACAACCTTGCCAAGGTTGGGGTCGAGAGTTCGAATCTCTTCGCCCGCTCCAGTTTTTCGGATAAAATGACAATCCGGCGGATTGTCATCCGAAAAACTCCCAAGCGCAAGCGAGGGTGGCTTGCCCAAAATTCCCTGACCCGATTACCAAAAGAGTTTCCCGCTTCCCCGTGAACGATTCAATCCGGCGGATTGTCATCCGAAAAACTCCCAAGCGCAAGCGAGGGTGGCTTGCCCAAATCTCCACAAGCACACAACGCTCCAAAGGTTCCCACCGGTGCGCTGTACCGGTCACGAGTCCAAGCTCACGCAGCTCGTCAGCATCGGTTGCCCGCTTGATAGTGACAAGTTCCCGGTGCGCGCCAAGGCGCTTTCAAAAGAGTTGATATTGTCACGCCAAAGAAGTGTGCCAAAGACTATTGGAAATATAACATCGCCATAATCTCCACCCTAATCCAGGCTATCTGGGAAAAATATTCGAGATTGACCGGAGGATAGATGACGGTAGATTGATTTCGTCGTGGGCTGGGAAAATCATATCATGCCCGAATAGGTAATTATCAGGCGGCATTCAAACTCCAATGGAAGGTCTCAAACATGAAATATTTTTTGGCTCTGGCGGTAGTGTTCGGGTCTGCGGTCGGAATGACGTTCACCGCAAATTCGGCGGAAGCGCAATCCATTAGCAATCCGAAATGCCAGGCAGGCCTTTTGGAAACGCAAAGTCGAAACGGCTATCAGGCATTTGCCATGACAGCGGATGGTGCACATTGCGGCTGGACAATTCAAAGTAGCAGCTCCCAGGCAGAAGCAAACCGCGCGGCGATGAACTATTGTAAAAGCAACGCCAAAGGCGCGAAATGTCAGGTCGTTTGGCCTAACTAAGGGCTGAACTGGTCATGCCTGGGATCACCGTGACAGGTGCAACAATTCCCGTTTGAATTGCTGCCCTGAGGCCTAGCCCTCCCGCCGCTCCAATATACCGGTCACCAGTTCCAGATCGCTGGGCTTGTCCACATCGATCGCCGCTTCTGCTATCGGCAATATAATCGGCTCAGCCTGCAAAGACAGCCGCTGGCCGGCTTTCGCCATCGCGTCGTTGAAGCTGATCGTCCGGCTGATCGCCCGGAGCAGCAGCCAGGGGCCGAAACGGGCGAAGATTTTCCAGCCCTTCTTGCGATCCTTCTCGACCGCGGACCAGAAGGCGACTGCGGGTTTCGCAGCCGCATTGTGCAAGGCGAAGAGATTGGCTCCGCTATAGGCTCCGCCCCGGAATTTCAGCCAGGTGCGGCGGGCATCGGGATAGGCGGACAGCATCGTCCGGCGCTCGACCACGCCGACTGCGACATCCTGTCCGCTGTGCCCTTGAAAGAAGCAATCGAGGATCTCTTTGGTCAGCAGCGCATTGTCCGCCGTGGTCACCAACACCGGCCATGGCGCGATATCGGTACCGATAACGCCGTGGATGCTGTTCGCGATGCCGTCATTTGATTCGACGAAGACGATGCGGTCATGTTTTGCCAGATCAGGCCCAAGGCCCGCCTTTAGCCCTTCGGGCGACTGGGCCATGATAACGATCCTGCCGACATCGGGAGAGGCGATCAACGCGCGCGACACCCGTTCCAGCATCGTCTGTCCATTAATCGGAATCAGCGCTTTATAGGTGACGTTGCAATGAGCCGCCATCGGGTCGCCCTCCGGCCGCTGGCCCGCCAGGATGATCGCCGTCCAGAGCGGCTGCCTGTCCGCCCGCAAATTACCGGCCGATATATCGGGGTCACTAACAGGGGTCACAGGCGTCCTTATAATATTCCACCGCTTGCTGCGAAAACCGGGTGCGCAGACAGCCTGTTAGCCGTAGCGAACGGTTTTGCAAAGCAGGCCCTGAAAACAGCCTTATCTGCTTCGCGGGGCGCGAGCCCCGGACCGCGACCCCGTGGACTTTCACAAAAAACCTGTCCAAGGACAGGCGGAGGTGGTTTGGTTCCGCTTGCACCTAGAGGGCTGATGAGGTCGAACATCCGATGGAAATTATATGAAATCCGGTCCATCGATCGATCCGCAGCGTATCGGCTTTCTGTTCAATCATGACGAATTGCATCAGGTCGCCCACACCGCACCGATAATCTCCGCGCTCCAGCGGCAGGCCCCGAACGCCCGTGTCGAAGTGATCACATCCAGCGACCGGCAGGCCGAAGCGGTCCAGCAATTTCTCGATCCCGCTTTGCCGACCCCGGCTTTCTGGTCGATCCGGCCCAATCGCTTGAGCCGGCTGGCCGAGAATATGCTGGGCCAAATGATCCCGCTCAACCGGCTGAGCAGTCTCAAGCGGAGCACCGAATTGTTCCGCCATTTCGATGCGCTGGTTGTCCCGGAGACCACGACGACTTTTCTCAAGAAAAACAGCCGGATGGAACGGCCCAGGCTGATCTTCTTTCCCCACGGCGCTGGTGATCGTTCGATCGGCTTCTCACCGGAAATCCGTCTGTTTGACTATGTGCTGCTGCCCGGCGAGAAGACCCGCGACCGGATGCTGGACGCCGGGGTCATCCGCCCCGATAATCACCGCATCGTCGGCTATCCCAAATTCGAAGCCTTTGCCGCGCAGCCGCCGGTCAAGTTGTTCGACAATGACAAGCCCGTTGTGCTCTACAACCCGCATCTGGATCCGCTGCTCTCTTCCTGGTTCTGCTTCGGCGAGCAGATTCTCGACTATTTCGCCAGCCAGAATGACTATAATCTGATTTTCGCGCCCCATGTCATGCTGTTCAAGCGCAAGCTACTGGCGTCGGTCGAACACCGCATGCTGCGCTTCCGCCAGCGCATCGACTCGCGTTTTACGGCGCTCGACCATATCCATATCGACACCGGTAGCACCCGCAGCGTTGACATGACCTATACCCGTGCTGCCGATATCTATCTCGGCGACGTCAGTAGCCAGATTTACGAATATATCCAGAAGCCCCGGCCAGCGATTTTTCTCAATTCCCATGGTGCTAGGTGGCAGGGCAATCCCAATTACGAACATTGGACATTCGGTTCCGTGCTCGATGATCTCGCCGGTCTCGGGGCGGCGCTGGACGCAGCCTTGCCGTTATCGGAATCGTACAGACAGACCCAGGCTCGGGCTTTCGCTTATTCTTTCGATATCGATGATCGCCAATCGCCAGCGCAACGCGCAGCCGCCGCGATAGCCGAATTCATGGATCTTCCGCAGTAGAACGAACCGGATGCCGAACGTCGCGGGCCTCTAAAAGTCGACCGCGATGCCCTTATGCTCCCAATCGCCATAGCGGGTCGGGCCGTTCTTCTCGGCAATCTCCTCCGCCTTTTCCAGCGGATCAGGCTTCGGCACCGGCTTGTTCGGCGAAAGATGCGCGGGCGCCTTTACATGGGCGGGCCGCTCACCGGCTTTTCTATCGCTTTCGGTCATATCTTGCCTGTTCGCCAAATTGATTCACTTCGCCTGACCCCCTATATTGAAGCTAAGACAGACATAATCAAGCGAGTAGAGACGATGAACTTTTTGAAAACAACCATGCTGCTGGCGGCGCTGACCGCGCTGTTCATGGTATTGGGCTATTCGCTGGGCGGCAGCGGCGGTGCGATCATTGCCCTGATCGTCGCGGCGGGCATGAACCTGTTCACCTACTGGAACGCCGACAAGATTGTGCTGAAAATGCACAAGGCGGTCGAGGTCGACGCCTCCAGCCATCCCGAATTTTACAACATGGTCAGAAATCTCGCCCGGCGCGCCCAGCTGCCGATGCCGAAAGTCTATATCGTCGACCAGGCGCAGCCCAACGCCTTCGCCACGGGGCGCGATCCCGAACATTCGGCGGTCGCGGCCACCACCGGCTTGCTCAATATGCTCAGCCATGACGAGATCGAAGGCGTGATGGCGCACGAACTCGGCCATGTGAAAAACCGCGATACATTGATCATGACGATGGTCGCGACGATCGCCGGTGCGGTGGCGATGCTCGCCAATTTCGGGATGTTCTTCCGCAGCAATCGCGGCATAGCCGGGATCATGGCCGTGCTGATCGCGCCCTTTGCGGCGATGATCGTGCAAATGGCGATCAGCCGCACCCGTGAATTCGGCGCCGATGCCGCGGCGGCCCAGATCAGCGGCAAACCCCTGTCACTGGCCTCTGCGCTGGGCAAGATATCCGGTGAGGCGGCCCGCATCCCCAATCCGGTTGCCGAGCGCAATCCGGCCGCATCCCAGCTCTATATCGTGCCAGGGGGCGTGCGGCAGATGTTCTCCACCCACCCCGCGACCGAAGACCGGATAGCGGCCCTGCAGGCGATGGCGCACGGCGGCGGTTCCGGCGGCTGGTCCACCCGGCCCGACGAACTCGGCGACATGGGCCGCTTGCGCAAGCCGAGCGCGCTGGATCCGACGCGGTAGGCGTTAATCCACATGTATGGTCGGGCTGCGCCAAGCCGGACTTCCGCTCAGCATTTGCTTTCTGGAATTCATGCCCGCTTTATCCCAAAACGGACGCTGAGAAAGAAGGCGATTGTTGCCAAAAGTCTTTTAGCCTAATTCAAACCAGTTGAACCGATTTTAGGGGTACTATTGTGTCTGTTTACGCAAAGGCTAAGCGCCATATCATTTTAGTGATACTGAGTATGCCATTGATTATGTGGGGTGTGCCAATCGTAGCGAACAACTTTGGGTTAAACGCGTTTGTATTTATGTTTCCCTTGATGGGTCTATGGTTGATCTTAGGCGGCCTGGGCTCCTTGATTATCCAATGTCCAAATTGCAGCAAATCTTTGTTCATGCGGGGTTGGATTAGTACTCCATGGCCTGAGAAAGTGTGCAGCAAATGCAACACGGATCTAACTTGACCAAATCTTATTTATTCGATCTGATGCTTCGCCATTGTCCGACGTCCGCCTTTCATCCCCACCCGAGTCCATCCTAAAGCTTGATCGAAACGCCGGAGGGTCTATGCGGTCCAACAGTGCAACCCATCCGGTTTGCGCGAGTCCCGGCTTCGCGGGGCAAGCCAGTGCGGAATCGAAAAATGAACCAGCCCAACAACAAAATCCCCGGCCTCGCCACGCGCCAGTCCGCCATTCGTCTGCTCGACGCCGTCTGCCGTCGCGGCGAGACGCTGGATCAGGCGATGGCCGCCGCGACCGGCAAATTGTCCAACCCGTCCGACAAGTCGCTGGCCCATAATATCGCCGCCAATGTCCTGCGCTGGATGACCGCGCTCGATGCGATGATCGACAGCGCGACCCGCAACCGGCTTGCCGATGATGCCAAGGCGCGGATGGCGTTGCGCATTGCTTTGGCGCAGGTGCTGATCCTGGAAACCCCGCAACATGCCGCAATCGCGACCGCTTTGCCGCTGGTCCACGGCGGCCCGCGGCGGCTGGTCCATGGCGTATTCTCGACCGTCATGCGCGGCGTCGAATCGGGCAAGCTGAAACTCCCCGAATTCCCCGAAATTCCAGGCGAAACGCTGGACCGCTGGACCAACAATTGGGGCGAAGATGTTGCCAATGCGGCGTCCAAGGCATGGGCCAAGCCCGCGCCACTCGATCTCAGCTTCCGGTCCGATGATGTTGGGACGCTCGAAGGCGCAAAGCTGGCCCCGAAACATCTCAGGATGCTTCCAAATCTTCCAATCACCGAACTCGACGGCTTCGACGACGGCGCTTTCTGGGTGCAGGATCTCGCCGCCTCGATCCCCGCGCGATTGTTCGGCGAAGGCAAGGGACGGACGATATTCGACCTCTGCGCCGCGCCCGGCGGCAAGACCATGCAGCTGGCCAGCGCCGGCTGGAAAGTGGTCTCTGTCGATAACAACGCCAAAAGAATGGAACGCTTTCAGGACAATCTAAAACGCACCAAATTGCAGGCCGAAGAAGTGATCGCCGACCTGATGCAATGGGAACCCGCCGAACCCGCCGATGCGGTCCTGCTGGACGCGCCGTGCAGCGCCACCGGTATTTTCCGCCGTCATCCTGACGTGCTCCATTGTATCGGCTCCAACCAGATCGCCGACCGCGCCGAAGTCCAGCGCGCCCTGCTCGACCGCACCGCGCCCTGGGTGAAGCCCGGCGGGACTTTGGTCTATGCGGTCTGCTCGCTCGAGCCCGAGGAAGGCGAAGAACAGATCGAAGCGTTTCTCGAGCGCCACGACCAGTTTGCGATCGATCCGGTCACCGCAGACGAGCTGCCGACCGGCATATCGCCAACCGACTCCGGCTGCGTCCGCACGCTACCAACGACGCTGGCCGAACAGGGCCATGTCGACGGATTTTTCATCGCCCGATTGCGCCGGAAAGAGTGATTTTCTACATATTGTGAACCTGTCCCCAATCTGTCCACAAGGGACTGTGGCATGGGCGGAAACGCGGCTTGCTTGCGCCGGTCAAAAATCCTAAAGGCGGGCGCAGTTTAAGGAAGAGCCATGTCCGACAGCATCCGTATCGCCCCATCCATCCTCTCCGCCGATTTTGCCCGATTGGGTGAAGAGGTGCAGGCCATCGACAAGGCCGGTTGCGACTGGATTCATGTCGATGTGATGGACGGCCATTTCGTCCCCAATATCACCATCGGGCCGGCGGTGGTAAAAGCGCTCCGCCCGCACAGCGCCAAGCCGTTCGATGTCCATCTGATGATTTCGCCGGTTGACCAATATCTCGAAGCCTTTGCAGAAGCAGGCGCGGATATCATCTCGTTCCATCCGGAAGCCGGCGCACATCCGCACCGCACGGTGCAGACCATTCATGCACTGGGCAAGCAGGCCGGACTGGTGCTCAATCCGGCAACTCCGCTGGATATACTCGATTATCTGATCGACGATCTCGACCTCATTCTCGTGATGAGCGTCAACCCGGGCTTTGGCGGGCAGAGTTTCATCGACAGCCAATTGCGCAAGATCGAGGCGATCCGCAAGCGGATCACCGCGACCGGCAAGGACATCAGGCTGGAAGTCGACGGCGGTATCGATCTCAATACCGCGCCGAAGGCGATTGCCGCCGGTGCTGATACATTGGTCGCTGGAACCGCAACATTCCGCGGCGGCCCGGATCACTATGCTGCCAATATCAGCGGCCTGAGGGGTGAATGACCACCGCCAAATCTGACCGGCTTGATCTGGGCGATAGCGACCCGGAGGATCCGGCCACCAATGATGAAGATGACGCAGGCGAAGGCCGCAGTCTGACCCTGCGCCATGACCGCGATCGCGGCCAGTCGCTCGCCGAACAGGCGACCATGCTCTACTACCGGATGACCTGGCGGATGCCGATGCACCGGCTCCGTCTGTCGGGCAAACTGCCCTTGCGCTTGCTCGCAGTGCCGGTCGATCCGGTCGAAGGCGACCGGGTGCAGGGCATGGCGGTCCGCGCCGGATATTTCCTGTTTCGCGGGCTCAAGAAAAAGCACGAGAATATCGACTTTGCCGAACTAAAACTGCCGCCGCAATTTGAAGATTATGTCCACCGCTTCCAGTGGCTGCGCGATCTCGACACGGCGGCGTCGCGCGATCAGGCCGTGCCGGTTGCGGAAAAGCTGATCAGTCAGTGGCTCGATGCCAATGGCGGCGTCATCCGTCAGCCCGCATGGCGGCCGGACAATTGCGCCTGGCGGCTGTTGATCTGGGCCAGCCATGCGCCGCTGATCCTGTCTTCCAAGGATCTGATCTACCGCTCGAAGCTGCTCAACAATATCGCGAGAACCGCCCGTCATCTAGACCGGACGGCGGACAAGGCGCACTCCAGCCTTGGCCGACTGGTTGCGTGGAGCGGGGTTGTCGCGGCCTCCTTGCTGCTGCCCGAAGGCCGGGTGCGCCAGATTGTCGGCGAAGCCGGCCTGGAAAAGGCGATGGGCGAGTTTTTCTTTGCCGATGGCGGCACCGTATCGCGTTCGCCGCTCAACCAGATGGAAGCGGTGATCCTGCTGTCGATGCTCAAACAGGTCTATATCGCACGCAAGGAAGATGCCCCCACATTTCTGGAAGACGCGCTAAACAAGGCTGTCCCGCCGCTGACCGCGCTCACCCATTTTGACGGGACGCTGGGCAACTGGCAGGGCAGCGGAGCGACATCGGCTGAGCAGATAGCGCAGGTCGTCGAGGCCAGCGGAGTCCGCGCAAGACCGCTGCGGCAGGCACGCGAATGGGGCTATCAACGGGTGTCTTCCGGGCGCTCGGTGCTCATTCTCGACGCGGCCCCGCCGCCGATCGCGCGCATGGCGGTGGCCGGCTGTGCCTCGACATTGGCCTTTGAATTTTCCAACGGCGATTGCCGGATCATCAGCAATTGCGGCGGGGCAGGGCTGGTCGGCGCGACCATACCGGCGGCTCTGGCGCGGGGCCTGCGGACCACTGCGGCGCACAGCACGCTCTGCATCGCCGACAGCAACAGCACCTCGATCCTGGCCGACGGCAAGCTCGGACGCGGGGTCAGCGAAGTCGAACTGTTCCGCCGCGATGTCGAAAATGCGACCCGGCTCGAGGCCAGCCACGACGGCTATGCCCGGCGCTTCGGTCTGGTCCACAAGCGGCTGTTCCTGCTGCGGTCTGACGGTCTGGAATTGCGCGGCGAGGATATGCTGATCCCCGATGGCAAGAAACGCCGACGCCGCAAGGACGATATCGGATATGCGCTGCGCTTCCATCTCGGGCCGGATATCGAAAGCGACCTTATCTCCGAGGGCAAGGGCGTAGTATTGCGCCTGAAAGATGGAAATTTGTGGCAGTTCCGCACGACGAGCGGTGAAATTCAACTGGAAGAAAGTGTCTGGGTTGACGGCATGGGCATTGGCCATGAAGTCCGGCAGATGGTGATCAGCGGAGCAGTGGGCAGGGGCGGCGGAGCCACCGGCTGGCTGCTCAAACATATGGGGTAGAAATGACGGAAAATATCAAAATCAAACGCGCGCTGCTGTCGGTATCCGACAAGAGCGGACTGGCCGATCTCGGCAAGCAACTGGCGACTATGGGTGTTGCGCTGATCTCGACCGGCGGAACCGCCAAGGTGTTGCGCGAAGCCGGGCTTGAAGTTGCCGACATTTCCGATGTGACGGGTTTTCCCGAAATGATGGATGGCCGGGTCAAAACCCTTCATCCCAAAGTCCACGGCGGCCTGCTGGCGCGGCGCGATGATGCCGGCCATGTCGCTTCGATGGAAGAGCATGATATTGCCGGAATCGATCTGGTGATCGTCAATCTCTACCCCTTCGCCCAGACCGTTGCCAAGGGTGCGGAACGCGACGAGATTATCGAGAATATCGATATCGGCGGACCATCAATGGTGCGCAGCGCCGCCAAAAACCACGATTTTGTGACGATCGTCACCGATCCTTCCGATTATGACACGTTGCTGGCCGAGTTGCAGCAGAATGATGGCGGGACATCGCTCGCTTTCCGCAAGAATATGGCCGCCAAGGCCTTCGCCGCGACCGCCAGCTATGACAGCATGATCGCGCAATGGTTCGGCTTTGCCGATCAGGGCAAGATGTTCCCCGACACGCTGCCGCTGACCATGAGCCGCCCGGTCGAACTGCGCTATGGCGAAAATCCGCACCAGATGGCGGCGCTCTATCTGCCCGATGGTCCGTCGGCGAGCGGCATCGCGCAGGCGGAGCAATTGCAGGGCAAGGCGCTGAGCTATAATAATTACAACGATGCCGATGCCGCGCTCGAGCTGGTCAGCGAATTCCGCGATGGCCCGCCGACCGTGGTAATCGTCAAGCACGCCAATCCTTGCGGTGTGGCGAGCGAAGACAATATCCTCGATGCCTATAAAGCGGCTCTGGCTTGCGACAGCGTCTCGGCCTTTGGCGGGATCATCGCAGTCAACCGCCCGCTCGACGGCCCGGCGGCGGAAGCGATGACCGGTATTTTTACCGAAGTCGTCTGCGCACCGAGCGCGAATGACGAGGCAAAGGCGATTTTTGCCAAGAAGAAAAACCTGCGTCTGCTGCTCACCGGCGAGCTTCCCGATCCGAAGCGCGGCGGCATGGGTTTCAAATCCATCGCCGGCGGCTTCCTGCTGCAATCTCGCGACAATGGTCAGGTTGCCCGCGATGACCTGAAATGCGTCACCAAACGCCAGCCGAGCGAGCAGGAAATGGCCGATTGCCTGTTCGCCTGGACGGTCGCCAAGCATGTCAAATCCAATGCCATTGTCTATGCCAGGGGCGGCGCGACAGCGGGTGTCGGCGCCGGCCAGATGAACCGCCTCGAATCCGCGCGGATCGCCGCGTGGAAAGCCCGCGATGCAGCCGAAAAAGCCGGTTGGGACGAAGCCCGCACGATAGGTTCAGCAGTTGCGTCGGACGCCTTTTTCCCCTTCGCAGATGGCCTGTTGGCCGCGGTTGAAGCGGGCGCGACAGCGGTGATCCAGCCCGGTGGCTCGATCCGCGATGATGAAGTCATCGCGGCGGCGGATAAAGCGGGGCTGGCAATGCTGTTCACAGGGATGCGCCATTTCCGGCATTAGTTGCCCGTGCCCCTGCGAAGGCAGGGGGCCATCGAACGAACGAGCGTCTTTAACGGGAGGCCATTGAATAACGCGCTACCGGCTCAAGCGCTTGAACAGTTCAACTATAGCGTATGTAGGGGATTTCAAGAGATGGGCTCCTGCCTGCGCAGGAGCCCAGCATCACTCCGGAATGATAATGGCAAAAAAGACACTATTCCCGCCTCGCGAAGAGATGCTGTCGCTCGTCAATGGCGGTGAACTGACCGTGAAAGTCATACCCAATGCGGGAGAAAATCGCATCAGCATGCCGGACGAAAGCCGTCCGGACGGTATAGTGTTGATCCGCGTAACCGCTACACCGGAGAATGGAAAAGCCAATGCGGCCGTTTTGAAACTACTGTCCAAAGCGTTGGGGCTGCCCAAGACATCGCTGGAAATTGTTCGCGGTGGCAATGCAAGAACCAAGGTGGTCAGAATTCCCGATTGAATATTCCCTCTCCCGTGCGGGAGAGGGACGTGCAGACTTGGCAGCTTGCTGCCTAGTCGGAGCTGGGTGAGCGCGCACTGAGCTTCAGATTGAAGAATGCCCTCATCCAACTCCGGCTAATCCGCTTCGCGCATAAGCCTTCATATCCTTCTCCCTCACGGGCGAAGGGATAGGCGTGCGGTAGTGCCCCTGCGCAGGCAGGGGCCCATCTCGTGAACTATCATCTGAATATTGGGGTTATTAAACAGCACACTGCTGGCTCAAGCGCTTAAACCCCTCAACCCTAATTAGTACCTGGATTTTACGAGATGGGCCCCTGCCTGCGCAGGAGCACAAACATCACTCCGGCGTCGCCGCCTGGGCGTTCTGTCCGTCACCTTCCGGTGCGGCGATGATGTCGCGGGTTACGCTGCCCTTGTCGACGGTGAAGGTTTCCGGATCACCGACCGAGGAACGAATCCCTGCGTCGGAGCTGCCGGCTTGGCCGACGATCGCCGATTCGGTGATGCTGCGCGCCTGCGGGCCGCCGAACAAGGCTTCCAGAGTCTGCTGCTGCAAACCGCCGGTTTGCGGACGAGGCTGACCGGGCTGCGGCGGGGTCAGCGTGAAATCGGGCGGGATCACCAGCGGAGGCTGGCGCGAAACCGCGAATTCATCGGGCCGGTCGCGGTCAAACAGCCCACTGGAGCCGCAGGCGGTCAAGCTGGCCAGCGAAACAAGGCTGATGGCGACGGTGGATTTACGCATGTTATTGTCCCTCAAAAATCTCTTGTGGAGCCTGATAGCGCGCTCCTGTCACAGGTCAACTTTCGTCAAGCTGAACATCGTCTTTTGTCTCGTCCTTCTTTTCGCGGATAAGCAGCGCGCGCGCAAGCAGGATAACGACCCCGATGGTGATACAGGCATCGGCGAGGTTGAAAATCAGGAAGGGCCGGAATTCGCCGATGTGCAGATCGGCAAAGTCGGCAACATAGCCGAGCCGCGCGCGATCGACAATATTGCCCATTGCTCCGCCCAGCACCATGCCGAGCGCGATAATGTCCCATTTCGCCTTTTCCTTGTTCATCCAGATGAAAACAGCAATCCCGATCAATCCGGTCAGCGTGACTAGAGCCCAGCGCTGAAAATCGGTGGAAGCGGTGAGAAATCCCATCGAAACCCCGTAGTTTTCTGCCCAGGTGAGTTGAAAAAATGGAATCAGCTTAACCTCCTCCTTCGCCGGAAGCTGGAGCAGTTCCATCACGACAAATTTGCTCGCCTGATCAAGGAGGAAGATCAGAAAGGCGATGATCAGGCCGATGCGGCGGTATTTCTTGATTGGGTCGGTCATATCAATATCCGTTCGTGTCGAGCGTAGTCGAGACATACTGGCGGTGCGAAATGCGTCTTTCGACTTCGCTCGAGACGAACGGAGAGGAGTTCACGCCAGCACCGTCGCACAACGACCGCAAAGCGCGCCGTCTTCTTCCACTTCAGGAAGCAAACGCCAGCAGCGGCCGCATTTATGGTTGTTCGTTTTGGTGATTTGTACAGGTTCTGTACCCTTCACCATTTCAACTTTTGCCGTGATAAATAGTTCAGACAGAAGCTTCTCATCGACATCATTATAGTCGCTGAGAATTGCTCCAATATCTGAAATTCTGACTTCTGCTTCTAGACTAGAACGAATTTCCTTGTTTTGACGAAAAGGCTCGATAGCTTCGGTAACTTCTTCCCTCAGTTTCCTCAGGGAAATCCACTTTTGAACATCACCGTCGCCCCAGCGAAGGCTGGGGTCCAAACCGCTCGTCGATTGGACTGGATCCCAGCCTTCGCTGGGACAACCTGTAGTGAGCGCCTTAAAATTGGGCCATTCCTTGAGATGGATACTATCCCCCTCATCCGGAAACCGGCTCTGCCAGATTTCTTCGGCGGTAAATACCAGCACCGGCGCGATATAGCGGGTGAGGGCGTGGAACAATATGTCCATTACCGTCCGGTAGGCCATGCGCTTGGGATCATCCGGCGCATCGCAATAGAGGCAATCCTTGCGGATATCGAAGAAGAAGGCGCTCAGATCTTCCTGCGCAAAGGCGTTCAATGTCCGCATATAGGGACCGAAAGCAAAGTCATTGACGTGCTGCTTCAACTCGGCGTCGACCTCGGCAAGCCGGTGCAGGATATAGCGCTCCAGCTCCGGCATATCGGCCACCGCAACGCGCTCGGCATCGGTAAAGCCACCCAGCCCGCCGAGCATATAGCGGAATGTATTGCGCAGCTTCCGGTAGCTGTCCGAAACCCCTTTCAGGATTTCATCGCCGATCCGGTGATCCTCGGTGAAATCGACGCTCGCCGTCCACAGCCGCAAGATGTCCGCGCCCTGCACGTCGATGATCTTTTTCGGATCGAGTGTGTTGCCAAGCGACTTCGACATTTTCTTGCCGGTCTTGTCGAGCGTCATGCCGTGGGTCAGCACGGCTTTGTAAGGCGCGCGGCCTCTGGTGCCACATGACTCCAGCAGACTCGACTGGAACCAGCCGCGATGCTGGTCGCTGCCTTCGAGATAGAGGTCCGCCGGGCTGCGCTGCTCGGGCCATTTGCCGCTCTCCAGCACAAAGGCATGGGTGCAGCCGCTGTCGAACCAGACGTCGAGAATATCGGTGATCACTTCATAATCGTCGAGCTGATGGTCATTGCCGAGAAAATCCTGATGATCGGCGTTGAACCAGGCATCGGCGCCACCGGTCTTGAATGCGGCGATAATCCGCTCGTTGACCGCCGGATCGTTGAGATATTCGCCGGTCTTGCGATCGACATAGAGCGCAATCGGCACACCCCAGGCGCGCTGGCGGCTGAGCACCCAGTCGGGGCGGCCCTCGACCATCGATTCCAGACGGCGCCGCCCGCGTTCCGGTATAAAGCGCACCTTGTTGCGGATTTCGTCCAGCGCGATTTCGCGCAAGGTGGCGGGAATGCCTTGGGCGTGGCCGACTTCCACATCCGTTAGCCCTGAGCTTGTCGAAGGGCGCTTCTCGTCCGAGAGGCGTGGTTCGACAGGCTCACCACTAACGGCATTGGCCAAACCTGCAGGTGCCGTCAATGGCACATCCATCGGCACAAACCATTGCGGCGTGCAGCGATAGATGATCTTCGCTTTCGAGCGCCAGCTGTGCGGATAGCTATGGGTAAAATCAGCGCTGGCCGAGAGCAGGGCACCCGCGTCGCGCAAATCCGAACAGATCGGGCCATCCGGGCTGTTGAACCTCTTGTTGATCACCCCGCCGGCGCGCTCGTCGCCGCGTGGCAGCCAGGCCCAGTCCTCGCGATAGACGCCGTCGGCATCGACAGCGAACACCGGATTGATGCCATTGGCCTTGCACAGGTCAAAATCATCCTCGCCATGGTCGGGCGACATATGGACCAGCCCGGTCCCGGCATCGGTGGTGACGAAATGCGAGCCATCAAGGAACGGGCGCGGCTTGGTGTAGAATTCGCTGTCCGGGAATTTGTCCGCCATTGGATGTTTTGCGGTGGCTCCGATGAGTTCCTTGCCCCAAATTTCGATATCTGCACTGTCGGATACTGAGAGATCGGTCGTCTCGAATAACCAGACGCGATCGTCAGTCAAATCTGAAAAATCTATTTTGGCGATCTGTTTGTTGACACGAAAAATAAACTCATCAACCAAATCTTTGGCCACAATGAAGGCATCATTGTGCAACCTTAGGCCGTGTTCTCTAAGTCGACTGATAAGTTCTGCTTCTGGCCAGTTAGAACCATCGCCGTCCGGTCGAGCCAATCCCAACCGAAGAAACAAATAGTTCGTCTCGGTATTGAAAGCGATGGCTTGGTTTACGGGGATGGTCCACGGAGTAGTTGTCCAAATAGGAGCGATCACTCGACCACCTCTTGAAAGCATCAACTCGATAGTTTTGCAGTTGTGTGCATCTTCAATCTCGAACGCCACATCAATCTGCGTTGAGACAATATCCTCGTATTCCACCTCGGCCTCGGCCAGCGCGGTCTTCTCGACCGGTGACCACATCACCGGCTTGGCACCGCGATAGAGCTGGCCCGCTTCGGCGAACTTCAGCAATTCGGTGACAATCGCCGCTTCGGCGTCATAGTCCATTGTCAGATAGGGCTTGTCCCACTGCGCCAGCACGCCGAGCCGCTTGAACTCCTCGCGCTGCACACCCACCCAATGGTCCGCATAGGTCCGGCATTCGGCGCGGAATTCGCTGGCTGGAACCTCGTCCTTGTTCAGCTTTTTCTTGCGATATTGTTCCTCGATCTTCCACTCAATGGGAAGCCCGTGACAATCCCAGCCGGGCACGAACGGCGCGTCCTTGCCGAGCATGCTCTGCGAACGGACGACCAGATCCTTGAGCGTCTTGTTGAGGCTGTGCCCGATATGGATATTGCCATTGGCATAAGGCGGGCCATCGTGAAGAATGAATTTCTCGCGACCGGCGCGGGTTTCGCGCAGCCGTTCATACAGGCCAATCTTCTGCCAGCGCTCCAGTATCGCCGGTTCCTTTTGCGCAAGGCCGGCTTTCATCGGGAAATCGGTTTTCGGCAGGAAAACCGTGTCTTTATAATCTGCTTTGGGATCGCTCATGATCGCGGGGATTAGGGGAGGTTGCGAGCGTGTGCAAGCATGGTTTTTGCAGTGCGGTATAAGGAATTTCCCCCATCCGTTAGCCCTGAGCTTGTCTACCGTTAATCCTGAGCTTATCGACCCGGAGGGCGAGCGAAGCTCAACGACGCTTGTGGTCTCGAAGCGTGGTTCGACAGGCTCACCACGAACGGCGGACGGGCTCATCACGTACTGGACAAAAGCTGGCGTATAACCGGCTTGCTTTGAAACCACCGTTCGTCCTGAGCCTGTCGAAGGACGCCTTCCGTCGAGAGGCGTGGTTCGACAAGCTCACCACTAACGGATATCCTCAATCGGAAATACTCAATCCAGCAATTCCCGCGCCTGATCGCAATCCTTCTCCATCTGGACCTTCAGCGCTTCCAGATCATCAAACCGCTGTTCCCCGCGCAGGAAATGGTGCAGTTCGACCTCGATCGTCTGGCCGTAGAGATCTTCGTTGAAATCGAAGAAATAGGGCTCGAGCAATTCTTTCGGCGGATCGAAACTCGGCCGGATACCGAGATTGGCCGCCCCGTTCAGCACCCGCCCGTCGGGCAGGCGGCCTTTTACCGCGTAGATTCCATATTTCGGGCGGAGATAATCGCCCATATCGATATTGGCGGTGGGATAGCCGAGCAGCCGGCCGTTTTTATCGCCGTGGATGACTTCGCCCTGAATCGTGAAGGGACGGGTGAGCAGCCGCGCCGCCTCTTCGCATTTCCCTTCCTTCAGCGCATTCCGGATGCGGCTCGAGGAGATAACATCATCGCTGTCGCCGATCGGGCTGACCGCTTCGCTTTTCAGTCCGTGCGCGACGCCAACTTCGCGCAGCAGGTCGATATTGCCCTTTGCGCCCTTGCCAAAGGTGAAATCCGCACCGGTGACCACGCCCGCCGCACCAAAGCGTTCGACCAGCAATTTGGTGATAAAATCCTCTGCGGTGGTTGCGGCCAGTCCGGCGTCAAATGCGAAAACCAGCATCGCGCTCGCCCCGGCATCGGCGAACAGCCGCTGGCGCTGCGCCAGCGATGTCAGGCGAAAGGGCGGCAGATCGGGCTTGAAAAAGCGCACCGGATGCGGGTCGAATGTCGCGATAATTGCCGGACGACCTTCGTCCCGTGCCCAGTTCAGCGCCTTGCCGGCAACCGCCTGATGGCCGAAATGGAATCCGTCAAAATTGCCCAGCGCGAGTATCGCCCCGCGCAGGTTGCCTTCTATCCGGTCTTTTCCGTTCAGTCGTTGCATAGGACGTTCATTAGCCACAAATTGTCATTCCGGAAGCAGATTTCTTCCAAATCTATGATTTGGTTAGGAAATCTAGCTGTCCGGAATCCAGTGTCAGGCTGTCTAGACGGGAGGTGGATTCCGGGTTCCAAGCAATGCTGATGAAAAACATGCTGTTTTTCAAGCATTTCTAGGCCCCGGAATGACAAGGTGGGTCAAGGGACAGTTTTAGTAGCTGGTCTGATTGGCTCCTTGGGAAGCTCTTGCAACGGCACCAACCCCTCCCTGATAACCCGCAATGCATTGAGCCCCATCACCGCCCGGATTTCGGCTTCGGTAAACCCCGCATCCACCAGCGCTTGGGTAATCTGGGCGATCCCGCTGGTATCGAACCTCGTAGTTACCGCACCGTCAAAATCGCTGCCGAGAGCGACATGCTCGATCCCGACCAGATCACGGACATGCTTTGCCGCTTTGGCGACAGTCGCCGGATCGGTATTGCACATCGCGCCGTCCCAATAGCCGAGGCCGATAATCCCGCCGGTCGCCGCTACGCCCTTGATCTCTGCATCAGTGAGGTTGCGGTTGACCCCGCACACCGCTTGCACCCCGCCATGGCTCGAGACCACCGGACGCCGCGCCATTTTCAATATGTCGGCAACGGTCGCGTGGCTGCTATGGGCGATATCGACGATCATCCCCATATCCTCCATGTCACGGACGATCGTGCGGCCGAAATCGGTAAGACCGCCCTTTTCAATGCCATGCATCGACCCGGCCAGCTCATTGTCGAAAAAATGCACCATCCCCGCCATGCGCATCCCCGCCGCATAAAGCTTTTTCAGATTACCGCGCTCGCCTTCCAGCGTTTGCAGGCCCTCGGCTGAAAACAGCACGCCAATGGGTCGTCTGTCACGGGCGCGGAATTCAGCAAGGCCATCGACATCTGCGGCGTTACTGATCGTTGCCAGAGCGCCGGCGGAACCCTTCACCGCTTGGTCAAGCTTCTGGGCATGATACAACTGCCGCTCGAGCAGCGAAAACCAGGTCCGCACCGGTTGCAGCTGGGTAATCGCGAGCAGGGTGATATTGTCGGTTTCGGCGCTGTTGCTGTCGTAATTCTGACCCCTGGGAGTCTTGGTCACGCTGGAAAAAATCTGCAGCCCGACATTACCCGCCTGCAGGCGCTTCAGATCGATATGACCATAGTCAACACTATCGGTAATCTTGCGCTTCCATAGCAATGTGTCGCCGTGGAGATCGACGATCATCAGACTGTCATGCAGTTTCTGCGCTTCGGCGCTGATCTTCGGCAGCGGTTCGCCGTCGATCATATTGGTTTGCTTGTCGAACCATGCCGGTCCGAAAATCAGGAAGGCGGCGAGGGCGATCCCGCCGAGGCCCAGAAGCGTCAGCAGGAATTTCTTCATCCGGTTTTCCTTTTCAATGTGACGAAGCTGTAACCCGGCTTGTCATTTTTCGAATCATGATCCTCGCGCATCGTCTCTTCCCAGATGGCATCATCAAAGGCCGGCATCTTGATATTGCCCTTGGGCTTGATATGCACTTCGGTAAGCTCAATCCGGTCGGCGCGGTCAAGAAACGCCTTGTAGACCTCCGCCCCGCCGATCACCGCGATATGGGGTGAATTGGCAATTTTCAGAGCGCTTTCAATGCTGTCCGCGATCTCCGCGTCATCGGCTTCCCAATCCTTGTCTCTGGTCAGCACGATATGGCGCCGTCCAGGCAACATGCCGGGCAGGCTGTCAAACGTCTTGCGGCCCATGATCATCGGCTTGCCCATGGTCATCGTTTTGAAACGCCTCTGGTCTTCGGGCAGACGCCACGGAATAGTGTCGCCATCACCAATCACACCGTTGTCGGCGCGGGCGAGGAAGAGAATGATTTCGGGATGGTTCATGCGCGACGCCTAGCGCAGTTCCGGCAGACTGCAAATTAGAAATGCAATTTGGTGACATGCCCCATTTTGCGGCCCGGTCGGCTCTCGCCCTTGCCATAGAGATGGAGGTGGTTGGTACCGTCGGATAACAGGCGTTGCCAGTCATCGGCCTGCGCCCCAATCAGGTTGTGCATCTCGACCTTTTTCGCGGTGAGCCCGGTGTCACCCAGCGGCAGACCGCAAATCGCCCTTATATGATTTTCAAACTGGCTGGTGATAGCCCCCTCGACGGTCCAGTGGCCGCTATTGTGCACGCGTGGTGCCATCTCGTTGAAAACCGGCCCGTCCCTGGTGGCAAAAAATTCGCAGGTGAGCACGCCGACATAATCCATCGCGTCGGCCATCCGGGCCGCCAGCCCGCGGGCCGCGTCTTGCTGTTCCAATATTTCGGTGGGCGCGGGCGCGACCGAGTGCGCCAATATGCCGTCTTCATGGACATTATGCGGCGTGTCCCAGAACCGGAATTCACCATCCTGTCCGCGCACCAGGATCACCGAAAATTCATGACTGAAGGTTACGAATCCCTCTGCGACGCAGGGCTGCTGTGCGACCGCATCCCAGTGGCTGTCGAGATCATCTCCCGGCTGGATCCGGGACTGGCCTTTGCCATCATAGCCCATGCGGATGGTCTTGAGGATCGCCGGAGCACCGATGGCGGCGATCGCCTTGTCCAGCGATGATCGATCGCTGACTTCTGCAAAGGGCGCGGTGGTCCCGCCATGCTCGCGGGCAAAATTTTTCTCCGCGATCCGGTTTTGCGCGATATCCAGTGCAGCGATCGGCGGATGAAGCGGCGCGCAGGATTCGATCCGGTGCAGCGGATCGACGGGAACATTTTCAAACTCGAAGGTGATCACGTCGCAGCAGTCAGCGAAGCCGGTCAATGTTGGGATATCTTCGTCCAGCCCCTGGGTGAATTGCGCGGAAACTTCGGCAGCCACGCTATTGGCATGGGACGCATAAATATGGCAGCGATAGCCCAACTGAGCCGCTGCCACGCTGAGCATCCGGCCAAGCTGGCCGCCGCCCAATATGCCGATGGTTGATCCGGGGGGAAGTGTCTGCATTATATCCGCTTATTCGGGCTTGTCGGCGACGGATTCGGTTTGCGCCGCGCGCCATGCATCCAGGCGCCCGGCCAGTGCCGGGTCCGAATTGGCGAGGATGGCCGCAGCCAGCAGCGCCGCATTTTTTGCGCCCGCTTCTCCGATTGCCAAAGTGCCTACCGGAACACCTGCGGGCATTTGCGCAATGGAAAGGAGGCTGTCGATGCCGCTCAGCGCCTTCGACTGGATCGGCACGCCGAGCACCGGGATGCGAGTCATCGAGGCCGCCATGCCGGGCAGATGGGCCGCCCCGCCTGCACCCGCGATGATCACTTTCAATCCGCGTTCCACGGCCGATGATGCATAATCATATAGGCGGCCTGGCGTACGGTGCGCCGACACGATCTTTTCTTCATGCGCGACGTTCAGCTGATCGAGAATATCGCTCGCAAGCTTCATCGTCGCCCAGTCGGACTGACTGCCCATGATAATCCCAACCGGAGGAGGTGCTTCGACCATTTTTGCCCCTGACAAATGCTACGGAAGCAATGCGGTTTAGTAGGGAAATTGCGCAGACGCAATGACACATGTGGGCGGTATGGCATTTTCGTGACGACAAGTTGACGGCAACCGGCCCCGTTGCAAGTCAGAATGCGATAAACGGCAGATGCGTTGCTCGTGCATCAAATAATTCTGTTGTGTTATCAACTAGATAAAAGTACACGACCTTTCAGGATTCAAGATGATGGATAATATTCAACAGCACCGCGCAAGCAATGATCCGTACTGCGCCAATTGCCGTGCGCTAGAGCACGAAATAAGCGCACTGAAAGAGGATCTCGCTGAAATGGAGCAGCACGCCTATCATGACGTACTGACCGGCCTGTCGAACCGGCGTTTCTTTGTTGAGAGTCTGGAGAAGCGGATTGCGCGCTGCCAGCGATACGGCGACAATAGCGCCTTGCTGTTTCTTGATGTCGACAATCTGAAAGCGGTCAACGATCAACATGGCCATGCAGCCGGAGATGTCTTGCTGGTGCGCCTTGCTGCAATACTCAAAAATCATACCCGGACTTCGGATGTTATAGCGCGGATCGGAGGCGATGAATTCGGCATGTTGCTCGACAATCTGGATGACGATCAGGTGGAGGACAAAATCGACTTTCTTGTCCGGCAATTCGGCAAGGAAAATTGCGTGCATGACGGCAATCGGCTACCCCTTGGCGCGGCTATAGGCTATTGCCTGATCGGGCCGAAAGACACGGTCGAAAGCCTCATGTCCCGCGCCGATGCTGAAATGTACCGGGCAAAAGAACGGCCCGCATAGTCGCTACGCTCTATCGTTCCGAAAGATAATAGCGTTCGATCTCGTTCAGATCGTCGTCCAGTTCGTAGACAATCGGTTGGCCCGTCGGGATTTCGAGACTCGTAATCTCGTCATCCGCAATATTGGAAAGATGCTTCACCAGCGCACGAAGGCTATTGCCATGCGCCGAGATCAATACCCGTTTGCCATTCTGCAATTCCGGTGCGATCCGGCTTTTCCAATACGGCAAAACCCGCGCGATCGTGTCTTTCAGACTTTCGGTTGCCGGGACTTCTATCCCTTTGTAGCGCGGGTCGCTGGACATTTGATATTCGCTGTCCGCTGCCATCGGCGGTGGCGGTGTGTCAAAGCTGCGCCGCCAGACATGGACCTGTTCATCGCCGTGCTTCTCGCGCATTTCCTGTTTGTTGAGGCCGGTCAGGCCACCATAATGGCGCTCGTTGAGGCGATAGGTTTTCTCCACCGGCAGCCACAGGCGGCCCATTTCCTCGAGCGCGAGATTGAGCGTCTTGATCGCCCGGGTCTGGACACTGGTAAAGCAGACATTCGGATCAATGCCCCGTTCCTTCATCAACTGTCCGGCTGCCTTGGCTTCCTCGACGCCCTTTGCGGTGACATCCACATCCCACCAGCCGGTAAAGCGGTTTTCGAGATTCCATAGCGACTGGCCATGGCGAAGCAGGATGAGTTGGGGCATCGATTGTCCTTAAGCTGGTGGATCATTTCTCCTAGCGGTGATGATGCTGGCCGCCAAGAGTCATTTCGCCAGAACAGCCGCTGGGTAAGCCGCTCGGTGCGACACAAGAGTATCGCTTGTGTGGCATTTTGACATCGATTGCCGGCCAAGCATGCTGATAACACTGTTATTTTAACCAGATAAAATTGTCACATTTTTGCAACGCCGGTTGTGTAATCGGCGTTTCTCCGCTGCTCTCTGCTTGATTTAATGGTTCAATTAAACAACTGCCCCGCGTAGCGGTCGTAAAAACAAGCCATCCCCCCAGGAAAACGGCGATGACGACGGCGATTTCAACCGGAGTATACACATGAAAACCTTCAATAAATTCCTCATGGCAGCACTTTGCACCACCGCCATGACCACCCCCGCTTTTGCGCAGGACGAAGCGCAGGAAGCAGAAGCATTCGACGATAATGTCATTATCGTGACGGCAACCCGCCGCGCCGAAGACGTCCAGGACATTCCTATTGCCGTGACCGCGGTCAGCCCGGTCCAGCTCGAGCAGCAGGGCGTAGTGAACGTACAGAATATCGGCAGCGTTTCCTCGAGTTTTTCGACTTCCAATGCTCAGACCGCTTCCGGCACTGTCGTTTTGCGGATCCGCGGCGTCGGCACGACTTCCAACAATATCGGATTTGAATCGGCTGTCGGTATTTTCGTTGACGGTGCTTACCAGTCCCGTCCCGGCGTTGCGCTTGGCGAATTTGTCGACGTCGAACGCGTCGAAATTCTTCGCGGTCCGCAGGGTACGTTGTTCGGACGGAACACTTCGGCAGGCGCTTTGAACGTCACCAACAAGCGTCCGGATCTCAATGATTTCGGCGGCTTTGCGAATGCAACCTATGGCAATTTTGACCATATGAGTGTGCAGGGCGCGATCAACGCTCCGATCATCGAGGACACGTTGGCGCTTCGCGTTACCGGCGCCTATCGCAAGCGTGACGGTTTTGTCACGGTTATCGATCGCACCGGAGCTGAAATCGGCGAATCCAACAACACCGATCAATATCTTGTTCGTGGACAGCTTGGGTTCGAAACGCCCGGCGGTATCAGCGGTCGACTGATTGCAGACTATTCGAAAAGTACAGCCAGTTGCTGTGCGCCGGTTGAAGTATATCAGTCCCCGGTCGAAACCCGCGGTTCATTTGCAGTCGTTGGTTTGGGTCAGCGCGGCGGTATGGCAGCGCCGGATGTTGCTACCAATCCGTTTGATACGACGACAATGAAGCGTGCACTTGAGAATCGCCTTGCAACGTCCGACCAGCAATCAGTCAACAGCAACGATCAATGGGGTGTAACTGCGGAAGTGGAAGTCCCGATCAGCGACAGCGCAGATTTGATTTATATCGGTTCTTATCGCGAGTTTCGGGCCGAAGAGTCTTACGACTCGGATTTCTCTGGTCTGGATGTTTTCAATGTCTTGCCCGGCGGCGGCACGGCGATCGACACTATGACGCACGAATTGCGCGTACAGGGTGATGCTTTCGACGGGGCGCTTAGCTGGCTGGTCGGCGGCTATTATTCGGACGAGGACATCAGTCAGACTGTAAACTTTGGCCTTGGTCAGGATTATGATGCGCTGGTTGGTGCATTATTTGGCGGTGCCGCAGGTCCGGCTCCGTTGCGGCTCTTCTCTGGCGGTGTTGATCCCGCAACAGTAAGGGCGACAAATGCCTATACACAGAGCAGCAAAAGCTGGTCCGTGTTTACGCATAATACATTGGAAGTCGCATATGGTCTGAAATTCACCGTTGGACTGCGCTATTCGGATGAAAGCAAAGATGGCGGCTTTACCCAGCCATCCGTTTCGAATGCGTTATGTCCTGCAATCTTGAGCAACCTGTTAGGGGCTCCGCCAGTAGGCGCTCCACCGGCACCGCCTTTGGGCTCTGCCTTGGGTAACGGATTATTCGGAACAGGCTGCTTTGCATTTTTGGCCCCGGCTGATTTACCGCAGGCGGCGGTTCTTCCGTTACCGCGTACATTTAACAGTACGTTCAGCGATGAAGAGCTGATTTACACCGGCAAGGTAAGCTATGAATTTGCTTCTCCGGTCACGGTTTATGCCAGCTTTACGCACGGCTATAAATCTGGCGGCTTCAACCTCGATTCCACGGCGGCGATTCCGGTTGGCGGCGTATCTGATCCGCGCTTCGCTTCGGAAGAGGTGGACGCCTATGAAGTGGGTCTGAAAGCCAAATTCCTTGATAATGCGGTGACCTTGAACGTGGCCGGCTTCCACGAAGAATTCTCGAACTTCCAGGTGCTTGAATTCACCGGGGCGCAGTTCGAGACGTTCAACGTTCCCGTTGCAAAATCGACGGGTGTTGAAGTTGAGATGGTAGCCCGTCCCAGTGACAATCTGACAATCAACAGCGGCGTAACATACACCGATGCCAGATATCCTGACGACTGTGCAGGTACACAAACCAATGTACCAAACGTCGTGAGTCTTTGTGGTAATTCGTTGACCAACGCCCCGAAATGGGTGGCTATCGTTGGTGCGACTTATGACCGCGATCTGGGCAGTAGCATGAAGTTCTTCGTAAACAGCAACGTGCGGATGAGTAGCGATCAGCGGACATCGACCCAGGCGATTGTGGTGCCAGGTGCAGCGCAGATCGCTGCGGCTGGTAGCCTGCAAGCTGCAGTTAATGCAGCACCGCTTGTACCGTTCGATGTTCAGGATGGCCACATCAAGATCAACATGCGCGCAGGGATCGGTGATATTGATGATGCATGGGGCATTGAAGCTTGGGTAACCAATCTCACCAATGAACATACTCGCGGCGTGACATTCAACACCGTGCTTCGTGGTTCAGGCATCGAATCATCACGTTCGGCCTTCGTGCAAGAACCGCGCATGTATGGCCTGACGCTTCGCGGCAAATTCTAGGCTGCAATATATTCGGTGGCATATTGTCACCAGACAATCAGGGGCCGGTTTTTCCGGCCCCTTTTTATTGCGCGGCAGAACCATTGGTGCAAAAGACCAATGCCATGAAAAACTTCATCTTCCAGACCGTCCCGGTTCTCCACTTCGGCGAAGGCTGTCTTGCCGAACTTCCCGGTCAGATCGCAGCCTTGTGCGCATCCAGACCGATGATCGTCACCGACAAGGGTATCGTCGCTGCGGGCCTGATCGCACCGGTTGAAAAAACATTATCCGAAGCGGGACTCGAGGTCGTGATATTTGATGCCGTGGTTGCCGACCCGCCAGAGGCCATCGTCCGGCAAGCGATAGCCTCGGCACAAGCAGCCGGGGTGGATATAGTTATCGGGCTGGGCGGCGGCAGTTCGCTCGACACCGCCAAGGTGGTTGCGGCTCTCGCTGTTGATGGCGCGCAGCCGCTCGCGGACATTTACGGCGTCGGCGCGCTCGAGCGCAAGGGCCTGCCGACCATCCTGATCCCGACCACGTCCGGCACGGGATCGGAAGTGACCGCCATTTCCATCCTCACCACCGGAGAAACCACCAAGGCGGGTATCGTCTCGCCGCATCTGTTCGCCGATGTCGCGCTGCTCGATCCGGCGCTGACACTCGGGCTTCCCGCCGATGTGACTGCCGCCACCGGCATCGACGCGATGGTTCATGCGATCGAGGCTTACACCGGCCGCCACGCCAAGAACCCGGTCTCCGACATGCTCGCGATCGAGGCTCTGAAATTGCTCACCGCAAATATCGAGACCGTGTGTTTTGACGGGCGGAATATGCAGGCACGCGAAGCGATGCTGCGCGGATCCATGCTCGCCGGACAGGCTTTTGCCAATAGTCCGGTCGGCGCGATCCACGCGCTCGCTTACCCGCTTGGCGGCATCTATCATATCCCGCACGGCCTCTCCAACGCCTTGGTCATGTCCTATGTGATGCAGTTCAATCTTGAGGCAGCAGCGCCCCTCTATGCACAACTGGCTGACGCCCTCGATATCCCGCGCGGCAGCGAAAACAGCGCCGAAGCGCGGGCACAGCAATTAATCGACTATCTCGAAGCGCTGGCGGTCAAGGTCAATGCACCCCGCAAGCTGCGCGAAATCGGAATCGAGAAGGAAGCCACGACCGAACTCGCCGAAGCGGCGATGTTGCAAACCCGCCTGCTGGTCAACAATCCCAAAGAGCTGACGCTGGCTGACGCGCAAAGGATCTATGATGCCGCCTGGTAAAGTCTCCAGAGCTGAACCGCCGGTCCGGAGCGACTATCGAACCGGCTGCGCGATCACCACGCGGTGGAACGACAATGATCCTTATGGACATGTGAACAATGCGATATATTATTTGTGGTTCGACACCGCCGTGAACCGCTATCTGATAGAGCAGGGCGCGCTCGATATCACAGGTGGCGACATAATCGGTCTGGTCGTGAACACCGGCTGCGACTATTTCGCCCCGATCGCTTTCCCCGACGACGTGACGGCGCGGATCCGGGTCGACCGGCTGGGCAATAGCAGTGTGACCTACGGCGTGGGCCTGTTTCGTAGTGATGATGACATTGCTTCGGCGGCGGGCAGCTTCACCCATGTCTATGTCGATCGCGTCACTCGTCGGCCGGTTTCTCTGCCATCCCCCTTGCGCTCGGCGCTGGAGGCGATAGAGGTTTAATCAGTCGATTAAGAATTCGGGAGAGACAGATGCTACGCCCTTTTGACAATGACGAGCGGCGTCAATTCCGCGAAACCTGCCGCCGCTTTGCCGAAACCGAATTGCAGCCTTTTGCCAATGAGTGGGATGAAGCGGGCGAAATCCCCTGGGCGCTACACGAAAAAGTCGGCGCGCTGGGTGTCTGGGGCTTTGGCGTCGATGAAAAATACGGCGGCTTGGGCACCGACGATATTTTCATGCGCGCGGCCTGGGGTGAGGAAGCGGCACGGGCGCATAATGGCGGAACGCTGGCCGCGCTGGGCGGCCGGTCGATCTCGATAGGCCCGATCCACAAACTGGCGTCGGAAGACATCAAGGACCGCATATTGAAGGATATTGTGCTGGGCAAAAAAGGGTCCAGCCTTGCCATTACCGAACCGGGTGGCGGGTCGGATGTGGCCAATATGCAGACCACCGCGAGACAGGATGGCAATCACTGGGTGATCAGCGGGTCCAAAACCTTCATCACCGGCGGCATGACGTCAGATCATTATGTCGTCGGCGCGCGGACCGGGGGTGAGGGCCTGCACGGTATTTCGCTGTTTCTGGTCGATGCCGATGCGGAAGGCTTCTCGCGCACCGCGCTCGACAAGAAAATGGGCTGGTGGGCCTCGGATCAGGCGTCTCTCTATTTTGACGACGTGCGCGTGCCGGCCGAAAACATGCTCGGAGATCAGGATCGCGGTTTCATCCAGATCATGCACAATTTCAATCACGAACGGCTCGGCATGGTCGCCCAGTCTCTCGGCATGATGCGGGTGCTGCTCGAATATTCGATTGATTATGCCCAGCAGCGCGAAACGTTCGGCAAGCCGTTGATCCGGCATCAGGTGATCCGCCACAAGATCGCCGATATGTCCGCGCGCGTGGATCGCCTTGATGGCTGGCTGAACCAGATTTGCTGGCTTGCCGATCAGGGCGAAATGCCGGTCGCGCAGATTTGCAAGGCCAAGTTCAGCGCGACCAAGGATCTCGAATTTTGCGCCAGCGAAGCGATGCAGATTCTCGGCGGTGCCGGCTATTTGCGCGGCAATCCTGTCGAGCGGTTCTATCGCGAGGTCAAGGTCATGGCGATTGGCGGCGGATCGGAAGAAATCATGCGCGATCTCGCGGTCCGGCAAATGGGTCTCTGATCGCGCTTGCCATTTTCGGTTCCGGGTGGATAAGCACAGTTTCTAAAAAACCGTTCGTGCTGAGCTTGTCGAAGCATGCTGAGCGTTAACAGAACAATGGCCTGCGCAAACGTTTGGCTGATGGAATAATATATGTCCGATGTAGAATCCACCGGTACGAATTCCGGAAATGGTCCTGTCCTGTTGCCCACAGGTTCGGTGCTGGTCGGCCTGCTCACCTTCTCGATGATGGATGTCGTGATGAAGAGTCTGGCGATGGACCTGGGTGCCTATAATGCCCTTCTCTGGCGCGTGCTGGCATCGCTCGCCATTGTCTCGGTGATCTTCTTCGCGCGCCGCCCGAAAATGCCGGGCAAAGCTGCGCGCAAGGTGCACTTACAGCGCGGCATCATCGTGGTCTTCATGTCCTATCTGTTTTTCTGGGGTCTGGCGCGGGTGCCGCTGGCCGAAGCCATTGCCCTGTCCTTCATCGCGCCGATTATCGCGCTCTATCTGGCGGCTGTATTTCTGGGAGAAACGATTCACCGTAATGCGATATTGGGCTCGGTTCTGGGTTTTGGCGGCGTCCTGGTGATCGCGTGGGGGCGGGCTACGGGTGACTATGATGAAGAGGCTCTATGGGGCATTGGTGCAATTCTGGCTTCGGCGGTGCTTTATGCGGGTAATCTGGTGATCCAGCGGCAGCAGGCCCTGCTGGCCGGTCCGATCGAGATCAGCTTTTCGCAGAATCTGATTGTCGGCGCGGCCTTCCTCTTGCTGGCTCCGTTTTTTGCCGTGATTCCGGACAAGGAATTTCTGCCCTATATCGGTGCAGGGGCCATTTTATCGATCATATCGGCGGTGTTTATCGCATGGGGCTATGCCCGGGCAGAGGCACAAAATCTCATCAATCTGGAATATAGCGCCTTCATCTGGGCGGCGATTTTTGGCTGGCTGTTTTTTCAGGAGCCGGTCACGCTGACCACGGTTTCGGGTGCTATCCTGATCGTTGCCGGTTGCATATTGGCGACCCGGCGAGACAGGAAAATCGCGCATATCGAAACAACCGCGATTTGAACGGGGTGATGCTGCGGATCAGTAACCGGGAGGCACGATGGCTCTGGCTGCAATCGCAGGGTCTTTCGGAAACCCCTACCGGCCCGCTGGACCTGCCGGATATTGTCCGGCGCCTCGGCTATGTGCAACTCGATACAATCCAGAATGTCACCCGAGCCCATCATCATATAATGTGGAGCCGCAACCAGCATTACCGCGAACCGATGCTGGACAGGATGCTGGCTGAAGACCGGACCGTATTCGAGCATTTCACCCATGATGCCTCGATCCTGCCAATCGAGTTCTATCCGATGTGGCAACGCCAGTTCCGGCGACTGGGCGAGCGGGTGGCGGGCCATGCCTCCTTTCACAAGGCGGTTGCGGAGATAGGTACACACGAGATCAAAACCCGGATCGCGGCAGAAGGTCCGCTGTCCACTCAGGCCTTCGATACCAAGATTAAAGGCGTGAAACAGATGTGGGATCGCCCTCCGCACAAAAGGGTAATGGATCAGCTCTGGTATGCCGGAGAACTGGCGACCTCCCGTCGTCAGAATTTCACCAAATATTACGATCTCGCCGAGCGGGTGATCCCGTTACATCATCGCGAAGTGGCCCATGAAGACGCGGATCAGATCGACTGGCTGTGCCGCAATGCGCTCGACCGGCTGGCGTTCGGGTCTCTCGGAGAAATCCAGCGCTTCTGGGGTGCGGTGGATGCAAAGGAAACCAAAGCCTGGGCGCAATCTGCAGGGGATATGGTTGCCGTCAAACTGGAGACCCGTGATGGTCAATGGCTCTCGGCTCTTGCTCCGCCCGATATTGAATCTCGTCTGTCGGACGCGCCAGAGCCAACGTCCCGCCTGCGGATCATCAATCCGTTTGACCCGATCGTGCGCGACCGGAATCGCTTGCTGGCACTGTTCGGATTTCACTATCGCAACGAGATGTTCGTGCCTGCAGCACAGCGCCTTTGGGGCTATTATGTCTATCCGGTACTGGAGCGTGATCGCTTTGTCGGCCGGATCGAAATCAAGGCTGACCGGTCAGCGGGACATCTGCGGGTGACGAAATTCTGGCCCGAACCAAGGATACGTTGGTCCACCGCACGGCAGAAAAAGCTGGCAGCCGAACTGTCACGGCTGGCACGACTGATCGGGGTCAGTGATATAACATGGGAATGTAAACTGGCGTGAAACGCAGTTGCGGCGCTATTTGACAATGCCGCGAAAGCGCAGTTCACCGGACGCGCCGGGTGCAATGGGCGAGGCCAGGACCCAGCGGATATGGGTGACATCGGAAGCTATTGCCGGTCGGGTAGTTTGCGCCGGTTCTGGCGTCTCGGCAGTTTCTTTTCCAGGGGCAGCAACAGCCGCCGTTTCCGTAACGCCTAGTTCGGACAGTTTGCCAAAATTTTTGCCGCCATCGACCGAGACCAGGGCCCAGTCTTCCAGAACCTCGATCAAGGCCACGGCTTGATGGACCGGATTATTGACAACAAATCCCGTCACCGCCGTCTGGCCGGTATTGCGATAGGCATTGGTGAACAGTAATCTGTCGCCGGGAATGACTTTAACGGTCGCTGGATCGACCAGCTTGGTTACAATTTCACCGGATTCCGATTCTTCGGTCCGTTCAACCATGATCGTGCTGTCAATTTTTACATCCGCCCGAGGGTCGGGTACAGCAGCCTGAATAGCGACCGAAAGCGGTGTTGCATAAGCGGCCTGAGACGCCGACAATCCGGTCATCAAGACACCGGTGACCATGGCAGCTTCGATTAAAATCATACGCATATTCGACATTTCTGGCGTTCCCGTTGAACAATTGGTGACCAGCCAAAAGCGACCGATCCATATTCACCAGAAAATATGGGCCTTCTTGGTTAACCAAAGATTAAAATCCGTTATGAAATTGGCAGTCCACAGGCGATCGGACGGAATGTCCCACAAAAAGAAACGCTTGTCGGAAACGCATTCTTATTCATTGGCATCGCGATTCATCAACCGCTAAAGAGTCGACAATGGGTCTGACCGCATATCGTTGCTGCCTTGGCATGCTGGTTTTTTTGCTGATGGGTTCGCCCGTCCGGCCGGTCTATGCTCAGGCCGAAGACCCGTCGGTCGTCGCTTTGCAGGATCAGCCGGAAATCGATCAACCGCTCGATCCGGATCAGCCGCTGACCGAATTTCCGGATTTTGGGGTCGAATGGCCGGATCTGGATGAGCTGGCGGAACCGGTATTCGAGGAAACCGAAGAAGAAAGCGCATCGGCGGTGTCGTCGTCAGATGAAGGTGACGATCTGGAACTGAGGACAGCCGAAGAACGTTTGGCTGCGGATATACCGCTGAATGACTATCAACCAACCGATGCTCTAGCAGAAACCGCTTATCGGATCAGGATCGAAGGCTTGCCCGAAACGATCACAGAATCATTCGACATTCGATTTAAAGCCCTGTCGGTTCTGGAGCAATATCGTGGCGACGATGCCAATTTCGCCCAGGTTCGGCGGCGCGCGCAAAGTGATGAAGATCTGGTCGGACGCCTGCTCCGGATAGAAGGCTATTATGACGCCGTCGTACAGACACGCTTCGAGGCCGATGGTGCGGAGCGATTAGCCGTGGTGATTAACGTCCAGGCGGGGCCGCAATATGAACTGGACGCGATTGCCTTGCCCGGTATTGAAACAGCAGTCGCACCTGATCCGCAGAAATTCCGGGACAGCTTCGGGTTGCAGCCGGGCGCTGTCATTAACAGCGACGGGATCATGGATGCCAAGGACCGGCTTGATGGTGCCATGGCGGAAAATGGCTATCCGTTCGCAAAAACCGGCGAGCCGGAACTCGAAATCGACCATGCCGCACGGCTCGGTGACCTGGAGGTATCGGTCACGCCCGGAGGCAAGTATAATTTCGGTTCGATCGTCATGGACCGAACGGACCTGTTCGGTCCCGATCATGTTCAGATGATTGCCCGCTTTGATCCCGGCGATATCTATCAGGCTTCGGACGTCGTCGATTTGCGGCGGGCTTTGATCGCAACCGGGCTAATCTCGACAATCACTATCGATCCGGTTGTCGCCGGGGATCCGGATGCGGTGGATATCGCCGTCAATGTGACACCGGCACCGTTGCGAACCATCGCCGGGGAGCTAGGCTACGGCACTGGCGAGGGCGCTCGCGCCGCAGTCAGCTGGGAGCACCGGAATTTCTTTCCGCCGGAGGGCCTGGTCCGGATGACCGGCGTGCTCGGGACAATGGAGCAATCGGGCAGCATCGCCTATCGCCGCAACAATTACCGGCGGCGTGACAATATATTGAACGGGCGCACAGCTTTGAGCGTTGTCGATCGGCCGGCATTCAAGGCCCAGACATTTTCGGTTGCCGCCAATATCGAGCGCCAGAGCAATCTTATCTATCAGAAACGCTGGAGCTGGTCGGCTGGCGTCGAACTGCTCGCATCGCGGGAAACAGATGTCACTGGACCCACGGGACCCAGCGGCCGCGATACATATTTTATCGGTGCGCTGCCGGGGCTGGTCACTTTTGACGCCAGCGATGACTTGCTCGATCCGACCCGCGGTTTCCGTTTGACCGGCCGTGTTGCTCCCGAAGCATCGTTTCAGAACGGCAGTTTCTTCTATGTGCGGGGCCAGGTAGATGGCAGCGCCTATTTCCCGGTTTCTGACAAAATAGTGCTCGCTGGACGCACGCGCCTGGGAACGATTACCGGTGCGGGCAACAACCGCATCGCTCCTTCACGCCGACTCTATTCCGGCGGCGGCGGTTCGGTGCGCGGCTATGGCTATCAAAGCATCGGACCGCGCGATGTCAACAATGATCCGGTCGGCGGGCGTTCGCTGGTCGAATTCTCGCTCGAGGCGCGTATCCGGACAGGATTTTTTGGCGGTAATCTAGGCGTCGTACCCTTTGTTGACGCGGGCAATGTTTACACCAGCAGCACACCGGATTTTTCCGGTCTGCGCTATGGTGCCGGTCTCGGCGTCCGTTACTATAGCGATTTTGGCCCTATCCGGATTGATATCGGTACGCCGATCAATCCCCAGCCGGGCGATTCGCGTATCGCAGTCTACGTCTCGCTTGGGCAGGCGTTCTAGATGACCGAAAGCACAAAAAATTCGCGCTTCAAGCTGATGACCTGGCGCTGGCCGATGCGCAGCCTGCTGGGAATACTTGTGTTGGTCATCCTTGGTTTGGTCGGGACTGCCATATGGTTGGATAGCGATTCCGGCCATCGCTATATCATCAATCAGATCGAGGCGCAGGAGCCGGAAAATGGCTTGCGCATCCGCATCGCCGACATCGAGGGATCGATTTATGGCAAGGCGAAAGTGCAGGGGCTTGAACTCGACGACCCCAAAGGCCGGTTTTTCTCGGCCGGTACGGTGGCGATCGACTGGAATCCGCTGGCCTGGATATTCAACGAACTCAATATCTCCGACGCGGTGATCACAAAAGCGCGGCTCGAGCGGTTACCGGAATTGATCGACAGTGGTGAAGACAAACCGCTGCTGCCGGCTTTTGACATATTTATCGGTGCTTTTCGCGCGGATAATCTGGCGCTTGGAGCGGCTATCACCGGTTCAGAGCAATTTGCTGACCTGTCAGGCTCGGCGGATATCAGGGCGGGTCGCGCCATGGTGCTGCTGGATGCGGCAACGACGCGCAGCGGCGATAAAATACTGCTCGCCCTGAACGCGGAACCGGATCGTCAGAAGCTCGATATCGACGCCGAAATCATCGCCCCTGCCGGTGGTGTGCTGGCGGGCGCTCTGGGACTGGAGCGGGATCTGGCTATCACTCTCAAAGGCGATGGCAACTGGCAGAAATGGAATGGCGAGCTGAATGCGCTCAGCAACGGCGAGCCGCTGACAAAAATCACTCTCGAGGCGAAGGAAGGACTGTTTGCTTATGATGGCAAGTTGACCGCATCCATGTTGCCGGCCGGGATCGCGCAGAAACTGGCGGCGCCCGATCTGACGGTAAAGGGAACCGCGAGCCTCGATGATCGTCTTGTGGCACTGGATTTCGATGCGCGTTCTGCCGCTCTGGTCTTTACCGCCAAGGGCGGGATTGATCTGGCGCGAAACAGTCTCGATGCGATGCGGCTCGAGACCCGGCTGATTGACCCATCCGCGCTGGCAGCCGATCTGAAAGCGCAGGATTTCGAATTGAAGGCTCTGCTGAACGGAAAACTTTCCGAGCTGCGCTATCAATATCTGCTGACCGCGCCGCAACTGGCTTTCGGCAAGTCCCTACTGACCAATGTCCGAGGCGAGGGCGAAGGACAGCGCGATGCCGGTGGCTGGGACATTCCCGTCGAGCTTTCCGTCGGTAAGCTGATTGGTAACGGCGAATTACTGCAACAATTGCTCTCCGGATTCAGCGCAACCGCATTGCTACGCTATGAAAAGGATCTGTTATTTGCCGAACGCGCACGCGTCGCGACCAACGTCGCAAAAGGCACATTGGATCTGGAATTCCGTCCCTCGACGGGGGATTTCGCAATCAGTATCGATGCCAATGCTCCGGGTTTTGCGGTGGACGGGGTCGGGGTGGCCGATGTTGTCGCTGATATCAATTTGGGTCCCGCGCCTTCCGGGCTCTCGCTTGATGGTCAGGTCAATGCCAGGATGCGGCGATTCGACGTAGATTTCCTGCGCGAATTGGCGGGCGGCCTGCCGGAATTGCAATCCGGTCTGGCTCTAGGTCCAGACGGTTTTCTGCGGTTTTCTGACCTCAATGTCAGGGCTCCCGAGATTTCGTTCAGGGGTTCCGGAACCCAAACCGGTGCGGCGACCTTCGCATTTCGGGGGTCGGGTACACAAGATACTTACGGCCACTACGACCTCAAGCTCGACGGAGAGCTTGATCGACCCAAAGTGGCCTTGTTGCTTGATAGTCCGCTGCCCGCTCTCGGTCTGTCGGCGGTCAGCCTGCAACTGACGCCGGTGGCGGCCGGTTTTGCCTATATCGCGTCCGGTGGATCGACGCTGGGGCCGTTCACCAGTGACGGAACCATCCTGACCCCAGCGGGCCAGGATACCGCGGTCCGGGTTGATCGCCTGTTGGTGTCCGACACGCTGGCGACCGGCACGATCAAGCCCACGGCCCAGGGTCTTGCCGGAACGCTCGCTATCAGCGGCGGCGGCGTGAACGGCGATATATTATTCCGTCCCGGCAACGGACGGCAGTTGATCCGCGCCAACCTCAAGGCGGAAAATGCCCGCTTCGATGGCAATCCGCCGATTTTCATCCGAACCGCGGTGCTGGACGCCGACATTATCTTGATCGATGGCCGGTCGAATATCGACGCGACCCTCCGGGCGCAGGGGATCAGCCGCGGCGAGCTGATTGTTGGCCGGATTGCCGCCAATGCCAAACTGACCGACGGCAGCGGCAAGGCAACCTTCGCTGTGGCCGGGACGCGAGGCAGTACCTTCGAATTTCAGGCGAAAGCCGACATCACCCCTGATCGCTATCGGATTACCGGGAATGGTCAGTTTGAAGGTCGCAGCCTTCGCCTCACGCGGGCACTCGAACTCCGGCGGGTCGATGACGGCTGGACGGCTTCCCCGACCACGATCAGCTATGGCAGCGGCAATGCCCGGCTGTCCGGCCGGTTGGGGAAGGGAAATTCGAGACTTGACCTGACCATGGCGAAAATGCCCTTGTCGCTGATAGATATAGCCTATCCCGATCTCGGGCTGGGCGGTACGGCCTACGGCACGGTCAAGCTTACCCAGTCGGGCGCGCAGGTTCCGGTCGGTGAAGCCAAGCTGACGATCAAGGGATTGACGCGTTCCGGCCTGATACTGACTTCCGCACCCGTTGACCTCGGACTGAATATTGCCATTTCGCAGCGTAATGCGGCGGCACGGGGGATTATCAAATCTCCCGAAGGAAAGACGATCGGCCGGTTTCAGGGACGGGTAACCGGCCTTGGCGGCGGTCGCTGGCAGGAGGAACTGATGCGCAGGCCCCTGTTCGCGCAGGCCCGGTTCAACGGCAGTGCGGAAAGCATGTGGCGTTTGACCGGCGTGGAGACCTTTGACCTGACCGGACCGGTCGCGGCGAGCGCGGATATCAGCGGCAGCCTCGCCAATCCGCAGATCGAGGGACTGGTCCGCACCAGCAACGCCCGGCTGGAAAGCCCGCTGACCGGCACGGTTGTGTCCAATATCAAGACAGTGGGCCGGTTCGACGGTTCGCGTCTGGTGCTGCCCAAGGTGACCGGTGTCACCGCCGGTGGCGGAACGGTAAGCGGCAGCGGCAGTTTCAACTTTGCCGTCGCGCCCGGTGAAGGCATTGGCATCATCATGGACGTCAATGCGCAGCAGGCAGCGCTCATCGCGCGGGATGATTTCGCTGCCACTGTGACCGGACCGATCAAGATACGGAGCTCTCCGGAAGGTGGCCTGATTTCGGGCGACGTGACGCTCAACCGCAGCTTCTTCCGCTTTGGCCAGGCCGCGGCGGCGGCCAGCCTGCCGGAAATCAAGACTCGCGAGATCAATCGCCGTGCAGATGAACGGCCGGTTCAAATCCGCAGTCGTCCATGGCGATTTGCGCTGACGGCAGATGTCCCCAACCGGTTACAGGTCGAGGGACTCGGGCTGGACAGCGAGTGGCGCGCAAATTTCAAAATTTCCGGACCGGTGGATAATTTTATCATGATCGGCACCGCCAATCTGATCCGCGGCAATTATACGTTCGCCGGCCGGCGCTTCCGGCTGGAGCGGGGACGGATCCGTTTTGTCGGCAACCAGCCGGTCAATCCGATATTGGATATCGAGGCCGAAGCCAATCTGACCGGTCTCAATGCCACGATCAATGTCACCGGGACCGGCAACCAGCCCGAAATAGCCTTCACCAGCATCCCGGCTTTGCCCGAGGACGAACTGCTTTCACGGGTGTTATTCGGCGCGTCGATTGCCAATCTGTCCGCGCCAGAAGCGGTTCAACTGGCTGCTGCGGTGGCTTCGCTCAACAGCGGCGGCGGGCTTGATCCGATCAACGAACTCCGCAAGGCAGTCGGTCTTGATCGTTTGCGGATATTGCCCTCCGACACCGATACGGGTTCGGGGACCTCGATCGCCGCGGGAAAATATATCACCCGCCGCGTTTATGTCGAGCTGATCACTGACGGCAAGGGCTATAGCGCGACGCAGCTGGAATTCCAGATCACCCGCTGGCTGTCGATCCTGTCGACGATTTCGACCCTGGGCCGGCAGAGCGCGAATGTGCGGGTGAGCAAAGACTATTAAGCGACTCCGGAACAGAGGGAGTCTCATCCGCCAATCACATCGCCATCAGGAAATCGGATCCCCCGGCATTCCAGTTCATGCGGGTTTCGGGATCGACGACATCCATCCCGTCTTCGGCATAGACCGAGTGGAGCGCGCGCGCGATGCGATAGTCCTCGATATAGTCAATATCGACTCCCGCGAGCTTGGACAGGGATTGCAGAACAGGATTGTCACCGACGAAATATTCGCGTTGCAATATTTGCTGGCGAGGCGCCATATAGATGCTGTTGGTAACCTTGAACCAGTCGGGCAATTCCTGCGAAATGGTATGGTTGCGGGTGGCCTCGTAGTTGAGCGCACCTTCGCGTGACCAGAAATATTCCTTCATCAGATTGACGCCCAGCAGGGAATCATGATTACCGCAGATCACGTCGTCATGATAGGTGCGAAAGGCGTCACAATATTCCTGCGGGGCCATCAGCGGACAGACCACGGTGGACCACGCGATATGGGTATGGGGAATGTCCCGCACGATGCCGGTGATCACGTCGCGGAACGGTGCGATATGGTCGATGGCAAGATGGCGCGGGCGGTGATGGCGGGACACGCCGAACCGATCGCCGAGTTCCAGAAACTCTTCGTCTTCGCTCGACAGATAGATGCGTCGCGGTTCGATCACTTTCGTCAGCTGGGCCAGCTTCCATTCAATCAGTGTTTCCTGATCGCCAAAGGGAAGCAGACATTTTTCAGCGATACGCGAACTGCCGCGCCGCACCGGTACTATAACAGCCAGATCATACATAGAGAGGTTCCTTTTTTGGGGGTGATGCCATCAGGCAGCTTGCTGGGAAGGTTGCGTCCGATACTGCGCCATGGCGTAATCCCAGCGTTCGGGTTCGACAGCATCGGTCATGCGGGAAATAAGGTCGTCGGCAGCGAGTGCCGGATCGGCCGGATCAAAAACATTATTGGCGAGATGAAAGGCAAACCAGCGCCGTGCCGCTTCAGGATCAGCAAATCCGCCTGATCCGTTGCCGATGTCGATCAGAAACGCAGGAAGCTCGGCATAAGCCTGGAGCCAGTTTCCCGTCCCAAAATCCGACAGCCGCATCATCGGCGTGCCATAGGCTGCACAGGCCGACCAGCTTTTGGAATTGCCGACAATCATGCCATCGCTGTGTCTGGCCAAAGCCAAAGTTGCCTGGCCGGCAATCTGTGTACCGCTGATCATGATGGCCTTGCCATCCAGGGACGACAGCGCGGCTTCCAGTGCGCGATTGTCGCCATATAGTTCATTCAACGGATGGTTTGTAACGGCCAGGACCATATCGTCGCGCAGCATCGGTGCGATGGCTTCGACCATCACTGCATTGTCGGTGTAGCGGTGGTGCTGGCCGAAGAAATTTTCTTCCTGCTCATATTCCAGCGGCAGACCGATAATCGTCTTGTCGCTCGGCAGCCCGGCCATCGAGAGAAATTCTGACCGGCTTGGCAAAGTGGAATCTTGCAACATTTGCGCCCATATCGGTGCGGCAAAACTGTCCAGTTCCGCCTGCTGCTCCGGCGTCAATGCTGGCATAAGGCCATGATCGAACAGGGTTGGCGACAGGGTGATCCAGTTGGATCCGGTCCGCACCGGCGGTGCAGCGCCCTCCATGATATAGCGAACTGTGCCGGGAAAGCGCGCTGGCGTGACGATATCGGCGCTGCGGCACAACACGAGGTTCGGATTGATGTCGTGAACCAGCGCGATCAGATCTTCTTCACCGCTCGCATCGCTTCGCAATCGGGGATGATCGGGACCATCGAGGATATACCAGAAGACATGGTCCAGTTCGGTAACCAGATCGATTTGCTCTTCGCCAATGCCGGTATTGCGCCACAAGGGCGGCACCAGCACATGAACCTCATGCGCGCGCGCCATGACGCGGATCAGATGAACGACAATATTGGCAAACCACCAGGGTGTCATGACGGGCAGGTAAAATAATATCCGCTTCTTTTCCTGCGCCATATGTTCTCTTGAAGTCATTGGTGGGGACGACAATTATAAACGAACATGGTTAACAAATGACTAAGCCGGTGCGGTGTCAATGTGCAGGTGAGCCGCGACCATCGATCGGGTCAAACGACCGGTTACGCGCTAGGCCATTAGCGGCGGCGTTGCGGGGAGCAGGCCAGTCGGTACACCGGCTCCAGCCAGGATCGTGCGCATGCCGCCCCATAAAGCGTTGGCGACGGCGTTCCAGGCCTGTTCGATAGTCAGCGCCGTCAGCATCGCGATCGACCGGGCCATATTTTCGCTATCGCGCTTCATGCCATCGACAAAGAAGGCGAACAGTTCGTCATCCCCGGTGAGGAAACCGTCTGCCCGTTCCTTTGCCAGATGTTCGGCCTGTTTTGCCAGCATTCGGCCCTGCCGTTCCGCAAACTCTGAGACCAGATCATAGCCGTCAGACAATTCACCGCGCAGGACGCCGAGCATGTCATCCAATATCTCTGCTGCATTCATCGCCTCCTCCTATCTTTTCAGCGCATTTTCGACGGTCAGCGCCTGATCAATCTGAATATCATAGCGATTGCGAAACGCGACGACCGCTCCAGCTTCCAGCCCGCGCTGCCGATGAAGATCGCGCATCTGCCGGAGATTGGCCAATATTTCCCCGATACTTTCCGGCGAGGCGTTGAGGCAGCCATTGGGGTTGGTTTCGGATGCGCAAAAATCGCGGACGATCTTTTTCTCGGCCAGACGGCTGGCCAGCGGCGGCACATAGCGCGATTGCGCGCGCTGGCGAAGCGCGCCGAATTTTCCGATCAGCACGGCATAGTTGCGGGCATATTCGCGATATTCTTCGGCGGTCGACCCGCTTTCAACCTGCGCGAACAGCGTCAGTGCCTCAGTGTTGGCATCGTTGAGCCCGTCAAGCAGGGCTTGATCATAGTCGGGAACCAGCTGGATCGCGCAGCCAGAAAAAAGGCACAGCACGAAGAAAAGTGCCACCTGCCGACGCACGATATAAAGGGCTTGCATAAGCTATCCTCCCTCCAGTTTCGCGGTGATTCTACACTGGTCGGCGGTGGCGTGGATAGTATGGATTCGCCGGACTGAAAGCCCAGGAAAAAGGGCCGGCAGGATTTCTCCCGCCAGCCCCTTGTTTGAAAAGCTGCCCGATCAGCTGCTGTAATACATATCAAATTCAACCGGGCTCGGGGTGGATTCGAACCGGCTGACTTCGTCCCATTTGAGTGAGGCATAGGCGTCGATCTGGTCCTTGGAAAACACATCGCCCTTGAGCAGAAACTCGTGATCGGCTTCCAGTGCGTCGAGCGCCTCGCGGAGAGAACCGGCTACGGTCGGCACTTCGGCCAGTTCAGCGGGTGGCAGGTCGTAGAGATTCTTGTCCATCGCTTCGCCGGGGTGGATCTTGTTCTCGATGCCATCAAGACCCGCCATCAGCAACGCAGCAGAGGAGAGATAGGGGTTGGCGAGGGGATCGGGGAAGCGGAACTCCACCCGCTTCGCCTTGTCACCGGCACCATAAGGAATCCGGCACGATGCGGAACGGTTGCGGCTCGAATAAGCGAGCAGCACCGGCGCTTCAAAGCCCGGAACCAGCCGCTTGTAACTGTTGGTCGTCGGGTTGGAGAAGGCATTGACCGCCTTGGCATGTTTGATCACGCCGCCGATATAATGAAGGCACATTTCCGACAGGCCGGCATATTCATTGCCCGCGAACAGCGGCTTGCCGCCTTTCCAGATCGACATATGGGTGTGCATGCCGCTGCCATTATCGTCCTTGATCGGCTTCGGCATGAAGGTTGCGGTCTTGCCATAGGCATGGGCAACCTGCTGCACGACATATTTATAGACCTGCACCCGGTCGGCGGTTTCGGTCAGCGTGCCAAAGGTCATGCCCAGTTCGTGCTGGCAAGCGGCCACTTCATGATGGTGCTTGTCCATCGGCAGGCCCATTTCCAGCATGGTCGCGACCATCTCGCCGCGAATGTCCACACTGCTGTCGACCGGTGCGACCGGAAAATAGCCGCCCTTGATACCCGGACGGTGGCCCATATTGCCGACATCATAATCGCGGCCGGTGTTGGTGGGCAATTCGATATCGTCAAGCTTGAAGCCGGAACGGTCATAGCCGTCTTCGTATTTTACATCATCGAACATGAAAAATTCGGGTTCTTTCCCGACATAGACGGTGTCGCCGATGCCGGTGGACTTGAGATAGGATTCAGCGCGGACTGCGGTCGAACGCGGATCGCGGCGGTACAGGGATCCATCACCCGGTTCGACGATATTGCAGATCAGGATCATCATCGGGGTAGCAGAGAACGGATCAAAATAGACCGCGTCGAGATCGGGACGCAGGATCATGTCGGATTCGTTGATCACCTTCCAGCCGCCGATCGAGGAGCCATCGAACATGAAGCCTTCTTCGAGCATGTCTTCATCAATGATATGGGCGCACATCGACAGATGATGCCATTTGCCCCTGGGATCGGTAAAGCGCACATCGACCCATTCGATCTCGTGTTCCTTGATCATCTTGATAATATCGGATGCTGAATTGCCCATTTGCTAGTCCCTTGGTTCTGGTGTGTTCGATTTGATTGCGATTGAAAAATCAGATGGCGTCGTCGTCGCGCTCGCCGGTACGGATACGCAGCGCCGATTCGACCGGAATGACAAAAATCTTGCCATCGCCGATGCGCCCGGTCTGGGCTGCCGCGGAAATCGCTTCAACCGTGCGGTCGGCAAGACTGTCCTCGACCACCACTTCAAGCTTCACCTTGGGCAGGAAATCCACGACATATTCCGCGCCGCGGTACAGCTCGGTATGGCCTTTCTGCCGTCCAAAGCCTTTTGCCTCGGTCACGGTGATCCCCGAAACGCCGACTTCGTGCAGCGCTTCTTTGACTTCATCAAGTTTGAATGGCTTGATAATGGCTTCGATCTTTTTCATTTTAATACGTCCCCGTGTACCACTTCCTCGGCTATTCCTCCTGCTCAGGAGGAAGGCGCCTCAGCCGGGCAGTATTGCCCGATACTATTCAATTACCATGCCAGAATCGATTCGCGAACAGAATCGCTGATATGCTTGGCTCTATAGCTAATGCCTAATCGGACGACTGACAATGCCGCCCAAAAAACAGGCATTTGCGCTGGCAAATGACCATATTATAGGCAGGTGTTTTTGCGCCGGAGTGCAGCGCCAATATCAGCGCGGGACCGGAGCCGTCATCTCGGGCAGGTTGGCTTTGGTCCAGATCGACCGGTTCACGACATAGTGACGCATATTTTCCACCTGAGCGGGACTCATCTGGGATGCGAAGCCGACCATGCCGGCGTGTTTCAACGCCCCGCCGGCGACAACCGATGCCCAGGCGTCCTTGTCTGGCAGCACGCCGCTGATCCGCAGATCCGGCGTGAAGCCGTTACCGATCGCGCTGTCGCCATGACAGACCATGCAATTGCGACCGTAGAGCGCCTTGCCGGCGGCAATCTGTTCGGGGGTTCCGGTCTGCACCGGAGGATCCCAGACCACTTCGCCTTTTTCCGGTAGCGCTGGCAATTTGGCTTTGCCGCCCAGTTTCATCACCACCAGCCGGGGAATATTGGGAATCTGTCGAGACACCCCGCCGACGACACCCGCGGCGAGGGGAAAGGCACCGCCCTTGCTGGTCATGAACGCAATATATTGCTCGCCGTCGATCATATAGGTGGACGGCGCGCTGACGATGCCCGACTGCATCGGCATGCTGAGCAGTTCCGTGCCCTTGTCGGCCGAATAGGCCTTGAACAGGCCGGTGCTGGTGCCCTGGAAAACCAGATTGCCGGCGGTCGTCATCGTGCCGCCATTCCAGGCCGCAGGATAATCCACGCTCCACTCGACTTTCCCGGTTTTCGGGTTGAAGGCGACCAGCCTGCCGGTGGTCGCGGCGATTGCGGCCTTATAGGCCTCCTTGTCGTCGGGAAGCTGGCCGATTGCCCAGCCGATGCCGACGTTGAAGCCCAGTCGTTCGCGCTTCTTGTCAATCTCGCTCTCCGGCACGGCATAGCCCTGCGCGACTTGCTGGGCGGGGATATAGACCAGCCCGGTCTTCGGATTATAGCTCATCGGATGCCAGTTATGCGCGCCGAGCGCTCCGGGAATGGCGACAAAGGGTTCCTTGGTCTTGTAGAATCGCGCATCGGGATTCTCGATCGGGCGGCCGGTGTCGAGATCATAGCCTTCGGCCCAGTTGATCCCGTCGACAAAAGGCTCGGCGCTGATCAGCGTGCCATCGAGCCGGTCGATGACAAAGAAAAACCCGTTTTTCGGCGCGTGGTAGAGCACCTTGCGCATTTTGCCGTCGATGGCGAGCTCGGCCTGAATGATATGCTGGGTCGCGGTATAGTCCCAGCTCTCGGCTGGTGTTTCCTGATAATGCCAGAGATATTTGCCGGTATCGGGATTGACCGCGACGACCGAGGAGAGGAACAGATTGTCGCCTTCTCCGCCGGAGCGCAGGCCGTGATTCCACGGATTGCCGTTGCCGACGCCAAAGTAGAGCTGGTCGAGATCCTCGTCATAGACGATGCTGTCCCAGACGGTGCCGCCGCCGCCGGAAATTTTCCATTCGCCGTCGCTCCAGGTCTGGGCAGCCGCTTTTGCAAAAATCTCGTCGCTCGCTGCGCCGTCCGGCTTCCCTTCCGGATTGGGCACGGTGTAGAAGCGCCATTTCATCGAACCGTCGCGGACATTATAGGCAGAGAGATAGCCGCGCACGCCAAATTCTGCGCCGCCATTGCCGATCATCACCATATTCTTGACGACCCGGGGTGCACCCGTAATCGTATAGGGTTTGCTGTTGTCGGTCGTCTGGGTCTCCCACAACCGCGCACCGGTAATCGCATCGAGCGCGATCAACCGGCCGTCGATGGTGCCGAAAAACAATTTGCCGCGGCTGATGGCGACGCCGCGATTGACGACATCACAGCAGGCATCGACCGCCTTTTCGCCGGATACTTGCGGATCATAGGACCATAGTTCCTTGCCGGTCTTCGCATCATAGGCAAAGACCTTGGACCAGGCGGTGGAGACATAAAGCTTGCCATCAACCACAATCGGTGTGGCTTCCTGGCCACGGGCGTCGGGCAGGTCCTTGAACCAGGCGATGCCCAGTTCGCCGACATTGCTTTCGTTGATCTGGTCGAGCGGGCTGTGGCGCTGCTCCTTGGCGTCAAAACCGATATTGTTCCAGTCTGCATTGACGACCGCTTCGGGCGCTTCGGGCTCGCTGGTCTGGCTTTGGCAAGCCACCAGCAATAGAGGAGCCAATAATATTCCCAGCCTGCGCATCATCCTTCGTCTCCTAAAACTGCCGGACGGTTCACCATCCGTGCAATTTAATTGACTAGCTAAACACAGGGCGGTTGGTCAAGAACTATAGGGAGAGGCCTTCAGGGCAAGTCAACCAAAGCCAGACAATGCGCCAGTGCGGTACAGTCTGCAACGGTTCGCCCCGCGATCCTCTCGCTATGTCCGCAGAACCGGCGGTGATGCCGGACATGTTCATGCGCCAGACAGGATGACCTGACCACTCAGGCCCTTCACATGTTCACAGGCGGCCTATATATGTTCACAGGCGGCCTATATGCTGCCTCATATTGTGCGGCGAACTGAGGAGGAACCGGACAGACGACACACCATCGCGGGTCCGGTCGGATGAAACGCCACGAACAGGTTGAACCAGATATTATTGATTGAAGGAGGAGAAGAATGATGAGCGCCATTTCCAGAACCACGAGGGCAGCCTTGCTGCTTGCCACGGCTGCAATATTGGTGCCGGGCAGCGCGTCTGCGCAGTCGGCGAATGAAAGAGAAGACATCCTGGTGTCCGGGCAGCGAATGGCTGAATTCAATGCCGCCACGGCCACCGAAGGACCAGAGATCAAAGGCATTATTTCTGCGCGTAGCAACGACAAGTTACAAGTCACGGCCGATGACGGTACGCGGACAATTATAGCCATCAATGATGCCACCGAGATCAAGGCCAGCGGAGGATTTTTGGGCATCAAACGCAATGAACTCGGGGCAGATTCGCTGCTCAACGGTTTGCCGGTCAGCGTCGAGACCTGGCAGTGGGACGGTGGCCTGGTGGCGAACCAGATCGACCTCAAGAACAAAGATCTCAAGACCGCCAATATGATCCACAACGGCACAGCCCAGGGTTTTGCCGAACAGACCGCGGCGACCGAGGCGCTGCGCAGCCGCGTCAGCGATATCGACCAGTATAATGTCAAGGGCACGACCAATGTCCACTTCGACACCGGCAAGGCCAAGCTGTCCGAGCGCGGCAAGGCCGACCTCTGCGCCACCGCCGACGCAGCCGACGAAATGAACAACGCCCTGATCCTGGTGGTCGGCTACACCGATTCAACCGGCGACTATGAATATAACCAGCAGCTCAGCGAACGGCGCGCCAGCCGCGTGGTCAATTATATCCAGCAGAATTGCGGCTGGAAACCCTATCGCATGCTGACCCCCACCGGCATGTCCGAAGCCGACCCGCTGGCCAGCAACGACACCGCCAGCGGCAAGGCCCAGAACCGCCGCGTTGCGGTGAATATCCTGGTCAGCAAGGGCCTCGACGGCCTTTGAACCACTGAATCAAGCGGGGCGGGTCTCGCCCGTCCCGTAGTTCCCTGCCAGCCCGCTCAGCGCTGCTTTTTGGCAATCGTAGCGTTAAAGTCGGGGTCCTTCTTCGCCACCCAGTCGACAAATTTGCGCACCACCGGATCGGCGAGCAGCGCCTCGACATCCATAGCGTGGCGCTGCAATTCGCTGTTGGTGAAATGGGTGATCAGGGTCTGCTGGCAAATCGGATGCATCGGCACCACATCCCGCCCGCCCCGGCTTTTCGGCACCGGATGATGCCAGACGATGGTCTTGCCGGTCGGCCGCCCGCAGAGCCAGCAAGCCACCGCCTCCGCCGGAGCCTCCTCCTCGTGGGGGAGGTCCTGATAGCCACCATGTTTCGAATGTTTGCGGGCCATATGTTTGGTGCCTCTGTTGGTGCGGGTGTGGTGGTTGCCTAAGGGGATGGGGGTGGGATTGCTAGGTAAAGGTGGTTGGTGTGGAATAGTGGGATGGTTGCTCAAGAACTATGGAGAGCGACGTTGTTTGAAATTTGGCCTTTAATCCAACCGTTCCCGTGTTATGATCAGTACAATACAAAGGAATGATTGTGGATAAGCTATCGAAAATGCCTACGTGGCCGGAATTCGCTAAGGAAATTGTCAGAATGCATTTGGATTCTGTGAAGCGTCTGAATCAGGCAATCCAGTCTGGCGATAAAAAGGAAATTACGGACTGGAAAAAACTGGTCTCTCAAACCGAGGCCATGGTGAAGAAAAACAGGATAACCATTAATTTACGGTCACAGTTGTAACAAACCCTAAATCTTCTTGTCAGTTATCGCTGAAGATTTAAACTGTTGAGTGCATAGATGTATTTGGCAGACTATTGTTTTAGTTCAAAAGGCGGATGCTGAATAAACAATCTTCACCTCAGGTTCCCCTCTTAACCCAGTTTTCTGGAAATTCACCGGTGTCAAGATGCGGAGCGACGACTTGTAACTCGTCGGTAATCCGCTTCAGAGAATTGACCGTCTCAGCCACTACGGTTGGGAACTTCAGGTGACGGCAAACTGCGAGCATAGCCTCTACAAACCATTGGAGCCCAAACAGCACCATGAATATACTGAAGGTGTCGGCCTCCCGCTCCATCCTTTCCGCGATTTCATCTGCCCCCACAACACTGTTGGCAAAAAAGTAATTCAGCACATCCTCCGCGTCATGATGCGACTGGGAGCACATCGCGGCATAGACCGTCCGATAATCGATCCTCCGCCCGAGCGCCGTGAGCCGATCGATGAGCCCCGGCCATCTATTCGTTTTCTCGGGATTGATTCCGGAATGTTCGATAAAGTGATCAATAAACTGTTCATAGGCATCCATCGCCTCATTCTTCTGGTTGATACCTTTTTCATGATCCTTCTGCACTGCAGGGGGTTCCCCCTCAACGTCCTTTGCCCATTTGCGATTCTGATCGCGCTCTTGCTTTACGTAATATCGGAAAAATTGGGCAAGCCGTTGGGCTGGATTTTCTTGGACGATATAGGCAGTCGTCACGGAGCTTTCGTAAACCGAACGTGAGAGTATCTCGGCTTCACGCAAGTGACCGATTGCTGCGAGTGCAAGCGAACCCGCTGCAGTTTCGTAAGACCTATCGATGAACTTGATAAGAAGCCCATGACTGGGATCGGAACCTAGGCCGTCGAGACATTCGATCATCAAAAAGTAGGGCGCTGTCACAGCACACATCATGTCAGCAAGCCCTGAGGGAATGGCGTCCGGCGACAGGGACCGTTGCTCGCAGAAATGCCCTAGTATGACCTTGCGTGCCTCTTCATTCATTAATTGTCTCCACGCTCTGCAATATTATGCGTTTTGGGCATTGTACTAGAACTATAACTGACGCTGACAGTCTGCAAAATTGACTTAATTTTCGGAACTTGCTCGGAAGACTTGAAAGCGGGCGAGTGTCAAGAAATCTTGATGGGCGAGTCCGGTACGTTATGAATCGATACTCCAAGTTAATCAGAAAAATTGCACAGCATTTTTACCGGTGAAAACAGCATCCGAACGTATAAAAGCGTTTGGCTTTTTCGAATTTATCTTTCACGTTTATTATTATCCGATACTATCGCTAAATGAGCGATGACAGTGAATATGAATTTTACAAGCTGCGTAAACAAGCGAAGACCTACATCTCAAAGGTTTTCACATTCAGTGCCCGAGATACTGAGCGCAAGCGTAACGTTAAAATGGTTATTGAAGGTAGCGACCGTGTTCAGCTTGGTGAAATAGAAGGCGCCATGTGCCTTCGCCTAACCGGCAATGTTCGCAAAACTCAAGTTTCTGCTATTGTTACCCAAGATGAAAAAATGGTTCGGAGGCTAACTCTACAGACATTTAAAACTCGCGCCGGCGACTGGATAGAGTCGGTCGATAAGGATGAATTCACATTTCGATCAGACGAGTTTAGCCGCCTTATTGGGTTTCTTTCCAATATTGAGTTTATCGACCTATCGAACCAAGAGAAATTTCAGATTGAGGACATATCGACGAAGGCAGGGCCGAAGGCGATCATCGATGCGTCTGATCGTGGAACTTTTGACCGCATCAAAAGCATGACTTTAGAACAAAGAAACGGATTGCTGGATGCATTGCACAAGTCGCTGACCACCGAAGAAATAAATATCCTTCTTGGCCGCAAGCAAGGTTTAGCCGAGTATGAGGAACATATCGGACTCAACCATTGGACTGAGGCACAGTGGCAGGATTTCTTTGAGCGCGAGCAATGGGTTTTTGGGTATGGTCTCGATTATCGCATAATGCGGCAATTTGGACGGGAAATGACAGTCGGAGGCGGTGGTACGGACAACCAAAACAAGCCTGTAACCGACTTTCTCATGAGTTTCACAGACTATACCGTGCTTGTTGAAATCAAGAGACCTGACACTCCCATCTTTCGGAAAAGACGCGGCGGAAGGGCGGGCACATGGGAATTTAGTTCTGAATTTATGAGCGCCGTTTCACAAATTATTGAACAGAAAGCAGAATGGCTATCTTTTTCCCAATTTGGTGAACACCATAACAAGTCAGGAACGGAAATTCTTAAAGCACGCACCAGAAATGCAAAAAGTATTCTGGTCATCGGATCGAGCACCGAATTCTCAAAAGCTGAAGGGGACAGAGCAGCAAATCTAATGCGTGACAGCTTTGAACTATTCAGAAGGGAAAATCGCAGTATCGATATCGTTACATTTGATGAGCTGCTTGAACGCGCTCGTTTCATCACGAAGGATCGACCGGACGAAAAGGACTAGATTGATCGAACTATTACGTCTTTTTTTCCAGTTGTGGGATGTTGTCCTTTGATCCTAAAGCTCACATTCAGTTAGATGCCTATCGCTCTTTTCTGAAGTCCCCAACCCGAAGCGCCAACCCACCCCCTAATAAGGCGGCGCATCCAGCCCGGTCGGGCTCTTCGTAAATATCTCGTTCCCGTCTTCGGTAATCCCGATACTATGCTCGAACTGCGCGGTCAGCGAGCGGTCGCGGGTGACCGCTGTCCAGCCGTCGTCGAGCATCTTGCAGGCATATTTGCCGATATTGATCATCGGCTCGATGGTGAAGAACATGCCGGGGCGCAGCTCCGGGCCGGTGCCGGGGCGACCGGCGTGGACGACTTCGGGGGCGTCGTGGAACATCTGGCCGAGACCGTGGCCGCAGAAATCGCGGACCACCGAATAGCGGTTGGCCTCGGCGTGGCTCTGGATCGCGTGGGCGACATCGCCCATCCGGTTGCCCGGTTTCGCCTGCTCGATGCCCAGCATCATGCATTCATAGGTGACCTGGACCAGCTTGCTCGCCTTGATCGGGGTCTTGCCGACCAGATACATGCGGCTGGTATCGCCGTGCCAGCCGTCGA